>ERZ808242.368-NODE-368-length-33577-cov-4.649424_pt1 | contig 33577 bp, 20 predicted proteins | sample MGYA00521244_ERZ808242 | MGnify/ENA primary metagenome ERZ808242 (study PRJEB31516, sample SAMN03275573) | gut metagenome | biome: mammalia-associated habitat; material: feces | host: Papio cynocephalus | place: Kenya | collected 2012-07-27 ... | reverse complement strand
AATAGCAAGCCAATTCCCAAATAGGTACATTATCGATAATGGTTTGGGCAAAAATCGGCTCGGCGCGGTTGACTAAATGTAAATCGGCCAAACCGTAAGGTCTTTTTCTTTGATCAGCAAATTTATTATCAATACGATTCAATAAATTTTCGGCTTGCGTTTTGGTTTTGTCGTCGCCTTCTAAGGTGGGAGCGGCAAAAGGTTTGTCGCTGGGAGTTTCCACAAAGATAACTGTGCCTGTGCCTTCAGTTTCGGCAGCGCCGCTTAAATCTAAGTGAAGGCTGGCTGTCTGAGCTAAGGTAAAAGCTTCCATAGGCGGCACTTTATCTTTATATTCTGGATCAGAGTAGTCCAACTCGATATGAGGAGTGTAGTTAGCTTCTTTAGCCAGCCAGCCTGCGGTCATATTGGAAGCTAGCTCGTCGGCGCCGCACATAATGTCTACTTTGTCTTCAATATCAAGCTCTTTAATTTTAGCTTTAAGCTGAGCTAACTCGCTAATATGAATACCTTTGGAGGCGGCGTCGTCTTGGCCGATAACCAAATGATCAATTATGCCTTGAGCCGTAAAACGCAATAAATTATGCAAAACTTCCAAATTGCGTTTTCTAACTTGCAAATATTCACGGAAATACTTTTCTGGCACTTTGGCTGGAGGCTTGGCTTCCCCTCGGGCTGCCCAATTGCGCAAACTGGTTTCGTAGGGTGCTTGGCCGTCGGAAGTGCGCAACGAAAGGCGCGGCACAATTGCTAATATTTCTAAATGCTGGCCTTTTTTAGCTAATTCCGGCAAAATTTGTAAATTTTCCAAAGCTTCGGTTGTGCTTATTTTAGCGGTACGTGAAGCAATTAAACCACCATAGGCCAACATATCGGCTGAAATAATAGCGTTGGAATATAGCGGCTGGTCGCGCAGCCAAGCTTTTAGTTTTTGCGGTTGCCCAGGCGTGTAAGCTTTGCCTAGCCAAGCTCTTTCGGGCACAATTAAGTGGCCGCCGCCTATGCGGGCAATTTGGCCGGGAAAAAGCCAGTTGCAAGGCCGATCATCCAAAGGAATATATAGCGCTTGCCAAGGTTGAGCTTCTAAAGTTGGCTGCGCGGCGGCAGCACTCGAACTAGCTACATTTTTAGCTTTAAGCGCTGCTGGTGCGGCTATTTTATGGCCCTGAGCTCGAAAAACGCCTGCATTGGCTGATGGCGCTGCTTCTTGCGGCTGGGTAAAACCGGCTCCACTAAAAAGGAGAGTTAGAGAACAAGTACAAAAAAGCAATCTTTTAAACATATAGCCGGTTTCTCTAAGCTAAGCTGGCCTCCCTTTGCTTAAAAAGGCCGCTTGCTCAGCTTGGAATATATACGAAAATTTAGCCCATAAAAGGATTTTATTTATGAATAGATTTAAGTTGCTTTTATGTTTGCTGCCCCTAATGGTGGCGGCCTTTTTTTGTACAGCGCCTATGCCTTCTCAAGCTCAGGGCCTGACCGCGCCGCGCTTACTTATTTCCTGTTTTTTAGGCGACTCTATGAGCGTGGTAGACGCCAGAACCGTGCGTGTCAAAGGTACATTTTCTGTAGGTACTAACCCCGAGCGCATGTCCGTTTCGCCAGATAATCGCTATATTGCTGTAGCTCAACCTAAAACAGGATGCATTTCTGTTATTGAAAGCGGCAATATGCGCTTTGGCAACAATTATACTGACGAAAAAATAAAGACGCCTGTCGATGTTTGTTTCTCTACTGATGGAGCCAGACTCTATGTGTTAGAGTCTTCCACTTGCTCTTTAATAGAGTTGCATGTGCCTTCTTTCCAAGTTGTGCGCGTCTTGCCCTTAAATGGTCTGGCTCCCAGCTTAATGCGCATTTCTAAAAATGGCGCCAAAATGTTTATTTCTCACGAAAATACCGGTTTATTAACCGTAGTTGATCTCTTTAATTGGTCGATCTTTAAACAAATGAGCGTAGGCCCCACTGCTGGTGGTTTAGCTCTTTCTAAAGATAACGGACGTTTAATTGTAGCTTTGCCTTCTGAAAGCAAAGTAGGAATTTACAAAACTACCGATTTGCGTCTTCTTAGCAAAGTTCCTGTAGGTTCTGGTGCTAGTATTGTGGGCGTATCTCCTAAAGATCAAGTAGTTGTAATAAATGCCATTTCTAATGATGTTTCTATCTTTCCCTTAGATCGTCCCAGCTTGCGTTTCCGCACAGCAGTAGGAGTAGGGCCGCGCGATTTATGCTTTGCGCCAGATGGCTCTATGTGTTATATCACCAACTTCAATACCAACGATCTTTCTGTAATCGATATGAATACTGGCAAGCAGTTGGGGCGCTTGGCTATTGGTCAAGGCCCGCGTGCCATAGTTTGGGTTTATTAGTGCTTTTACCAAGGCTTGGCCACTAGACAAAAAAGGAGGAGAAGGCACCGACGCGAAAGCTCTTCGCCGATTTTTAAAGACAGCTAAGCCTGAGATTCTTTTTTCTTAATTTAAGGAGTATTTTTCATGCAATACGATCCGGCTAGTTTTGAACAGAAATGGCGCGATATTTGGGAAGCCAAAAAGTTGCACCACGCCGTCAAGAGTGACAGCCGCCCCAAGTATTACTGCCTCGATATGTTCCCTTATCCTTCTGGTGAAGGACTGCACGTAGGCCACTGGCGCGGTTATGTACTTTCCGACGTTATGAGCCGTTATATGACTTTGCACGGTCGCCAGGTGCTTCATCCTATGGGATGGGACGCTTTTGGATTACCTGCCGAAAATGCCGCTATTAAACGCGGTATCCACCCTGTGGCTCAAACTAAGGCCGCTACCAGCAATATGCGTCGCCAGCTCAAAGATATGGGCTCTATGTATGACTGGGATCGTGAAGTTAACTCTTCTTTGCCTGAATACTATAAATGGACTCAGTGGACTTTCTTAAAGGCTTACGAAGCTGGTTTAGCCTACAAAAAAGAAGCTCCCATTAACTGGTGTCCTTCCTGCGCTACTGGTTTAGCCGATGAAGAAGTAAAAGAAGGACGTTGCGAGCGCTGCGGCACTTTGGTTACTAAAAAAGGTTTGCCTCAGTGGTTCTTTGCCATTAGCAAATATGCTCAGCGTTTAATTGACGATCTTAAAGATCTCGATTGGCCGGAAAAAGTTAAGAAAATGCAAATCGACTGGATCGGTCGCAGCGAAGGTGCCGAAGTTCGTTTTGCTATCGATGGTCACGAAAATGAAAGCTTAACCGTTTTCACTACTCGTCCCGATACCATTTACGGTGTTTCTTATATGGTATTGGCTCCCGAGCATGAGCTGGTACGCCATATTACCACTCCCGACCGCGCTGAAAAGGTTGAAGCTTATATTACTCGCACTTGCTCTCGCACCGAAGTAGAGCGCCAAGAGCAAAAGGAAAAGACCGGCGAATTTACAGGAGCTTACGCTATCAATCCTGTCAATGGTGCCAAAATTCCTATTTGGATTGCCGACTACGTACTTATGGGCTACGGCACCGGTGCTATTATGGCAGTTCCGGCTCACGACGAGCGCGACTGGGATTTTGCGAAAGCTTTCAATTTGCCCATTAAGCAAGTAGTTATGACTGCTGCTCAAGCTGAAACTTTAAAAGCTGATGGTATCGATTTTAGCGATCCTGCTGCTGTCAGTGCCGCTTGGCAAGCTAAGTTCGGCGCCGATCCCTACGAAAAACCTTATTGCGAATTGGGCTATATGATCAATTCCGAAGAGTTCTCCGGTATGGAGTCCAATGTTGGTCGCAAAGCTGTGGTCGAAAAGTTGGAAAAACTTGGCATTGGCAAGGCTGTAGTAAATTATCGTTTGCGCGACTGGTTAGTTTCCAGACAGCGTTACTGGGGCGCTCCCATTCCTATGGTTTATTGCGATAAGTGCGGTATTGTGCCTGTTCCCGAAGATCAGCTGCCCGTCTTGTTGCCTCACGTAGAAAAGTATCAGCCTTCAGGCACCGGCGCTTCTCCTTTAGCTTCTTTGCCTGAATTTGTTAATACTACTTGTCCTAAGTGCGGCGGCCCAGCTAAGCGCGACACTGACACTATCTCTCAGTGGATTTGCTCTTCCTGGTACTTCTTGCGCTACCCGTCTTACGATTGTCAAGATGCTGCTTGGCGTCGCGAAGATGTTGACTTCTGGAATCCTGTCGATCTTTACGTCGGCGGCATTGAGCACGCTGTCTTGCACTTGCTCTACTCGCGCTTCTATACCAAGATCTTCTATGATTTAGGTTTAATTGGTTTTAAAGAGCCCTTCACTCGTTTATTCAACCAAGGTATGATTACCAAAGTTGGTAGCTCTGGCCGCTTGGAAAAGATGAGTAAATCTAAGGGCAACGTAGTCAATCCCGACGATTTGGTTAAGAAGTACGGTACCGACGCTTTACGCGCCTACTTACTATTTATTGGCCCGCCCGAATTAGATGCCGAATGGAACGACTCTGGTATTGAAGGCGTCTATCGCTGGATCCGTCGTATCTGGACTCTCATTACTGAGTGCCAAGTCACTCCTGGTAAGGAGACCGATCCGGAAATTTTGAAGACCACTCACCGCTTCATTAAGAAGATCAATGAAGATCTTTCCCGCTTACATCTCAACACTGTAGTGGCCGCTTTGATGGAGTGGAGCAACTTCCTTATCGCTCGCGGAGCGAAAGGGCCGATTGCTCAGGAAACTTTAGAGCAATACATTATTGTGATGTCTCCTGTAGCTCCTCATGCTGCTGAAGAGCTTTGGGCTTTCTTAGGTCACGAAAAGGGCATTTTTGAGAGCCGTCCCGCTTGGCCGGAGCATAACGAAGAGCATTTAGTAGAAAACGATTTTAACTTGGTAATTCAAGTTAATGGTAAAATGCGCGACATGATTCGCGTTCCTAAAGATTTATCCAAAGAGCAATTGGAAGAAAGAGCTAAGGCTAGTGCCAAAGTGGCTTCCAGTGTTGCCGATAAAACTATCCGCAAAGTGATCTATGTGCCTAATAAACTCATGAACTTTGTAGTAGGTTAAAAAGGCTTTAACGCTTAATTGGTAAAAATGACGGTCGAGAGTTCTGCTGAATTTTCGGCCGTTATTTTTTTGCGAAGGCAACTTAGAATAGAGTTGCTAGCTAATTTGGAGGCCATTTAATCTAAGCTTTTACGGAGGAGTTGATTATGAACAGAAAGTTTTCCCCTTATTTTACTGCTTTAGTTTTAAGTATTTCTTTGAGCGGTTGGGTTTCTTTCTGCTCCACTTCCGCCCAAGCGCAAATTCCCGATACAGCTGCCGAAACCAAACTTATTCAAATGGCTCGTGAGGGCGATTCCGAAGCTATTTATAATTTAGCTCTTACTTACATAAATGGTGATAAAGTTCGGACTAACTACAGAGAAGCAGCCAAACTTTTGGAAAAGGCTATAGCTGACAATTATTATCCTGCTTATGCTCAATTAGCTAAACTTTATTTACATGGTTGGGGAGTAGCTTTTGATGGCCAAAAAGCTTTTGAGCTTTATAAAAAAGGCGCTGCTCACCAGGACGGTTATGCTCTTTACGGTTTAGGTGTGTGCTACGACTATGGCATAGGTACGGTACCCAATTTCGCTATGGCTAAAAATTATTATACTAAAGCTGCCGAAGCTGGCTCCTATTTGGGTTGGTGTGGTTTAGCTCGTTTGCATACTTCCGAGCGCTCTCCTTACGCTAATACTGAGCAGAGAAAAAAATATTGTGAAAAGGCTTTATATACTTGGCTTAATTCTGGGCAAAATTATTTTGCTCCCGAATTACGATTGGCTTTAGAAACTTGTCCTCAAGAGCTTGATAAAATTATTGCCAAATTAGAGCAGGGAGTAGATTTAGAAGCGGTAGTTCATAGTGTTGGCGCAGCTCAGTATTTCAGCCTCTGTGAAGCTTTATATGCTCGTTATAATAAAGTTAGCCACGATGTTAACGATCGCTATAGAGCTTACAATTTAGCTTCCGAAGCTATTGATTTAGAGTATTTGCCTGCTCGTGTAGCTTTAGCTCAACTTTTGGAAAAGCGTGGCGACTATGAGCAAGCTTCGGTTGTTTATAAGTATATTGCCGCTAAAGGTGATTTACAATCGATTATTGCTTTAGCTAATTATGCCGAAGCCCATCCCCAAAAAGTAGATCAACAATTTTGGAGTAAATTGCTGGAGAAGCTTAAAGGCTTAAATTACCGTCCCGTTTACCGTTTGCAAGCTCATTATTTAATTTTAGCCGATCCTAAACATTTGGCCGCCGATGAGATCAATGCCGAGCATTATTTGGAATTGTTGCAAAAATCTGCCGATTTAGGGGATGGCCTGGCTTGCTTAGAATTGAGCGATATTTATAATAGTGGCAAGGTTGCTGCCGGTCGTTGGTCTGTAGAGCCTGATCAAGAAAAAGCTTTTAAGTATTTGGCCGATCCCTTGAATTTTATTTATCCTTTAAATTATGCTTCTAAAGACAGAGCTGTGCGTTTTGCCTCTTTAGGTGATCGTTACCTTTATGGTAAAGGTACTTCTGCCAATCGTGGACAAGCTGTAGCTTGTTACGAACGCTCTTTAGCTGTCGGATATAATGACCATGCCGCTTACCGTTTGGGTAGTTTGCTTATTAAGCAAAATGATTCAAAACAGAAAGAACGCGGTATGAGATTATTGCAAAAAGTAAGTCAAAACAAAAATTCAGCTTACGCTTCCCAGGCCGTCAAATTGCTTAAGCATTAGTGACTATAAGAGGGAGCGTCTATAAAATATTAGGCCTTTGCTAAATAATAAGTCCCGAGTTTGATTTGCCAAACTCGGGACTTATTATCTTGCTAGATAAAAATTATCCAGTAGTGATTTTATCTATTGCGAGATTTAGCCAAAAGGCGCAATACTTCAAGATAAATATTGATTAAAGTAAGCAAAATAGAGAAAGCAAAATACCATTCCATACATTTTGGCATACTTTGCCTGGCTGCTTGGCGGACAGTTTTGAAGTCATTAAGCAGCACATAAGAGAAGAAGGCAATAATAAGTACGCTTATTATAATAGAGAAGAGCGGATTACCATCTAAAACTGCGCCGTAATTGAGGCCTGCCAGTTCCATAAGAAAACCTGCTAAATAGCTGAGAATTAGGGCCAATAAGCCTATCATCACTACTTTGCCGCTAATATATTCATCTTTAATAATATTGGCACGATAAATAGTCAGGCAACCAAAAGTGATGGCAAAGGTCAAAATTAAAGCTTGAGTACCGATGCCGGGAAATTTGATTTCAAAAATGGCTGTAATAAAGCCTAAAGTAATGCCTTCGCAAGCAGCGTATACCTGAGATAAATATTGGGCCCATTCAGGCTTAAAACAAATGACTATGGCCAAAATGAAGGTGAGTAAAGAGATGGCCAAACTTCCTGCCAGAAAAGTGCCCACAGAAACGAGTCCGGTGTGTAAAGCCAAAGCTGAAAGCAAACCTGTTGCGCAAGTTATGGCGGTCAGAAGAGTAGTTTTGTTCATCACGCCTTCTATAGTTAAGCTTTGGGCTTGTTCTGGAATGCGCTCATTGTAAATAGCTTGTAACCTGGCATCCGTCAGAGCTGGATTGCCACTTTTAAAACTGCTCATAAGGGTAAAGATACCACCTTTCTACTTTTGGCGAGTTACTAGTTTAAAATATATCCCCTATATAATACAACGTAGCGCCGCCCTAAGTATAGAGCTAAATAAAATCATCGAAAAAGCCCAAACTTTCCAGAGAGTTAATAAACTTGGTTAAATAGGCTTCACTGACTAAAGGCCAATTAAACTGAAAACGATATAAAGCTTGCATAGTGTGAGCATTATCAGCTTTCAGCTCGCTTAGAGTATGCCCTTCAGTTAGGTTCCGATAAGCAATTAAGCTGGAAAAATTTTCAGAATTATCTTGATCTTGAAGAGCTTCTCGGAAAGCTTTGACAAATTGTTCAGCTAAGCACTGATTTACAATTAAGCCTTGGCGACGCATTACTTTTATGAGATCATACATATATATGGCGCGATTGCTAAAGGGGTGGAACAGACAGCAACTATCTGGAGTTTGAGCCAGCAATAAAATGGCTTCGGCGGTAAAATCGATAGGAGAAAGCTCAACGCTAATGCCCGAATCTTCATAGCTAATAGAACCTATAGTATAGTAAGCTCGCAATTTATTGGCAAAGCTGTTGGCTTTAAGATTTATTTGGAATTCTCCATCTTGGTTCCGAGCCATTAAATTGCCAACGCGCATAATTTTAGCTTTTAAGCCTTGAAGCATATATTCAAAGACTAGACGTTCAGCCCTAAATTTACTGAGCATATATTTATTGTCCATTTGTTGACCGAAATAGAACATATGCTCATTCATAGGCTCAAAAGGATTGGGCTTTCCGTCTAAGGAGAGACCGGCTACACTAACTGTAGAAATATGGACAAGTTTTATATTTTTAGCTAAACAATAAGCCGCAATATTACCTGTACCTTCAACATTTACTTTATCCAAGAGATCGTCTGCTTCAAAATGGCGCACGTTGGCCGAGCAATTAAAGAGAGTATCTATCGATAGATCTTGTAACTGGTCAAAAGTTGCTTTGTCGGTAATATCACCTTCAATAAGGGTGAGCCGACCGCTTAAAAAATACTCTTCAAAATCTGAACTGAAATAGTAGACTAAAAGGCCTTGTAAGCGCGATTTTAAGTTTTTTTGCTTTCCTTTACGCATTAAACAACAACAGTGACCAGAATAATTCTCCAAAAAAGTACGCAGAATATGAATGCCCAGAAAGCCTGTGGCTCCAGTAAGCATAATGTCGCCAGGATCTTGCTTTAACTGAGGATTCCAGCCTTGTAAAGTATTGTTGGCTAATAAATTATTTATAGCTGTATAGTCGTAGTTGGTTAGATCTTGAGGAGTAACCACAACTTGCAAAAGACGGCTATTTTTTTTGTGTACCAAATCGGCCAAAGCGGCTGGAGTGGGATAGTTAAATACTTCACCGTAGGTAATGCTGTAACCGTAACGCTCTGCAGCTAATACAACTTTAGTTACTCTTAAAGAGGCACCTCCCAGATCAAAAAAGCTATCGTTTCTACCTATAGGATTAGCTAATTGCAAAATATTTTGGAAAATAAGACAAAAATCGCGTTCAACTTGGTTGCGTGGAGTTTCGTACTCTTTTTTGTTGATAGAAGAAGGCTCGGGCAAAGATTTTATATCCAATTTCCCATTGTCATTTAAAGGCAATTTATCCAAGTTCATAAAAATGGCGGGAATCATATAGGAAGGCAATTGATTGCGCAAAGCATTTTTCAATTTCTCCGTATCGATCGATTCAATTGCTGTAAAATAAGCACAAATTTGTTTTTGGCCATTTATCTCTTTGACAATTACAGCAGTGGAGCTAACTCCCTGATAATTGAGCAACACATTTTTTATTTCGTCTAATTCGAGGCGCCTGCCGTTGAGTTTTACTTGATTATCCAAACGGCCCAAAATTTGCATTTGTCCTTGGCCATCCCACCAAACTAAATCACCACTTCGGTAAGCACGCTGGCCCATTAAGTTAATAAAGGCTTGGGCTGTTTGCTTAGGATCGCCCAGATAACCTCGACCTACGCCTTCACCTATAATGGCTAGCTCGCCTATAGCTCCAGTAGGCAAAATTTGTTGAAAACGATTAAGAACAGCCCATTTTGTATTAGCCATGGGCCGACCTAAACTAGTATCGCCTTTTTTTGTAATGAGATGGGCACTGCAAGCTATAGTAGTTTCCGAAGGGCCGTAACAATTAAAGATCCGCAACTGGGGATTTATTTGCTTAAGTTGTTCGTATAGATGAGACGAAAAATGTTCGCCGCCCAAAATAAGCGTTTTGAGTTTAGTTATAGCCTGACATAAATTTTTGGCTTCTAAACTATTGAGCAAATAAGAGGGAACACAAGCCATTACTTCAACTCGGTGGCTAAGCATACTTTCTCCCAAAAGATTGGGATCGTGAATTTCAGCTTCTGAAGCTAAAAGTACGCTTAATCCAGAGCAAAGCGGAACTATAAATTCCAAAATTGATACGTCGAAAGTTAAAGAGCACCAAGCTAAGCACACTTTATGGCCTCCAACCAGAGCCCAATATTGAGCATTGCCTTTTAAAGGGGCAGCCAAATGGGACAAGCTGTGCTCTTCAATCATGACTCCCTTGGGCGTTCCTGTAGAGCCTGAAGTATAAATAATATAAGCTAAATCGTCGGCTTGATGCTCAACTTCAGTTAAATTACTTTGCGAGTAGGTGCTCCAGTTAAAATTATGCAAATCGACAATAACAACATCTAGAGCATTGGCTACTAAAGCTTGGCGCAATTCCGCTATTTGTCTAGTGTTGGCATCAAGTAAAATTAAAGGTGATTGGCTGCTTTTTAAAGCCGCAACTAACCTAGCGGCAGGCCAATTAGGATCCGGTTGCATAAAAGCAGCGCCAACTTTCATTACGGCCAAGCGAGCAATATAAGCATAAGGGGAGCGCTCAGTTATAATGGCTATGGGTACGTTGCGCCAAGAGCTGGCTTTGCTTTTTATAAAATGGGCTAAAGCGTTAGCTCGCTTATTTAATTCCGCGTAGGTTAAGCTGCAGTTTGCACTTATAAGGGCTGTTTGGCTAGAGTATTTAATGACAGCTTCTTCAAAGCGCTTTACAGTAGGCACATAACTGTAAGGCTCGTCCGTATTATTGAGAATTTGCCATTGCTTTTGCGCTTGAGAAGAAAGCAATTTTACTTGGCTGAGTTTATCAACTTCTATAAAGCTTAGCAAAGTGGCTAAATATGTTTCTGCCAAGTTTTTAATAATATTTTGATTGTATAAAGGCTCTTGCCAGGAAAAATGCAAGCGCAATTCCTTAGCGTTTACATAAATTTCTAGAGCTAAAAGGCCGTTTTCTTCGTGCTCTAAATGTTGTATAGCCAATTGGCGTCCGTTAAAAGTAAACGATTGCAAGAAGTCTCCCTGATAAATTAAAGAGGGCAAATTTCTCAAATCGAAATCGGCTGATAATTCTGAATAAGAATAGCTGGAAAAACCTAAATTGGCAGAAATTTCTTGTTGTATTTGCTGTACAAAATCAATTATAGATAAATCAACACTTAAATCGACTTTTATAGGGTAGGTGCGAGTAAACATACCTAGAGCCGAACTGAGATTCGCTTGTGGACGCGCATTACATACAGAATTAAAAAAGGCTTGATCTTGTCCTTTGAAGCACGCTAATACAAAGCCAAAAACGGCACAAAATAAGGTGTTTGGTGTGATATGCAATTTCTGACATGTCTTCATTAAATGCGCAGAATCGATTTTGTCTGTGCTCAAATTGAGACAGCGCCCTTGCAAGCGTTGACCTAAAGCTGACTTGGCTCCTGGCAAGAGCATATCTTGAGTTTCCGAGCCCAGTACTTGGCGGAAATGTTCTCGAGCTGCTTCTTGCTCAGGCTGCCTTTCTTGACGATGTGCTTCTTCTTTGAGGTTGTAATTAAAAGCTTGATAATTATCTTGAGGAAGTTCGTTACCACTATAAGCTTGAGATAAACTTTGCAACAAGGTTGTCAAGCTTTGTCCGTCGGTTATAAGATGATGAACATCTGCAAATAAATAAATGTAACTTTGATTATGCAATAAAGCAAAGCGGCTCAAATAAGCTTCCGAGCGAAAAGTCTCTTTCTCTCGCAAAAAGATAAAAGGTCTTATCTTATAATCTCGGTCGGCTTGGGGTTCGCCTTCGCCTATTTCTTTAACTACAACTTTAAAAGGTTCGGGCTCATCTATGTAAAGGCGAGCTTCAAATTCACCTTCGTCGTTAAAGCTTTCCCTTAAGTATGTTTTTAAGCTGGGGTAGGCGGCGACCACTTGTTCTAAGGCCGTTCGCAATTTTTGCAAATCTGTGTTGCTTTTGGCAAATTTTATTAATATAGGATTGTTGTAAATACATTTTGTTGGCCAGCGAACTGCGTCCAGATAAACGCCACGCTGCACTGCGCTTAAAGGATAAGAACGGCGCTTTTCCGCTTTAAGGCCATTATTGCCCTCTTCTTTTCCGAGCAATTCATTTAGGTGCTGAGCTAAAGTATGCAAACTTCTATAGCGATAAAGATCAGCCGCTTCTAAACTAAGCCCTGTTTGTTGATATATTTCGGCTAGTAAGCTTATTAAGCCCAAAGAATTTAGGCCCAAATTCCACAAATCGTCATGCTCGGAAAAGTGCTCTTGCTTAATAATGGCGCTAATTATGCGCCTCAGCAGCGCTTGGGTTGGGGCTGCTTTACCGCAGCGGCTCCCTTCTTGGCTTAAGACAGTAGTAGATGCTTCGCTAGATATGGCTTTATATGTAGCTTCAGCGGCCGTAGTTAAGGCTTCTTGTTCGCTTTTTTCAGGCTCGACTGATAATGGCGGCAAAGATGCATAATCAATTTTGTTATTGACATTTAAAGGCATTTTATCTAAGCGAACAAGACGTGGTGTCATATAGCGCGGTTTATGTTTGGCAAAGAATTTCAGCATTTCTTCTTCGCTTATGGAGCCTTCAGCTGTAAAATAAGCGGTTAAAATCAATCCTTGAGCTGAAGGCCAAGCCTTTACGGCTACACTGTTTACGCCTGGGTATTGGAGTAAACATTCCTCTATTTCGCTTGGTTCTACTCTAAAACCGCGCACTTTTATTTGTCTATCTAAACGGCCGCCGATTAGATAGTATCCTTCGTTTGTTTGCATAGCCTTGTCGCCGCTGCGGTATAAATAACGGTAATATGGCTCGTCATGTTGTGGATCATAAAATGGGTTAGGGTATAAGGCTTGTTTTTCTTCACGGTCGCGTCCTATATAGCCAAGCATAATTTGAGGTGAAGCAATGTAGAGTTCACCCCATTGGCCCTTTGACAATGGGCGTTGCTGCTCGTCAAAGACATAAAAGCGGCTGCCTTGATGAGGATAGCCTATAGGAATATTTTCATAATATCTGTCTACGAAAAAGCCGCTGACGCTGCAAAGCGTTTCTGTAGGGCCGTAAAGGTTAAGAACGCGATAATGCTTATTAGGAGTAAAAGAAGGCAGCTTTTCGCCTCCAGTAATTAGTAAACGCAAAGATTTACTATCAAAGCAATTGACAAAACGGAAAGCCGCTTGAGTAGTCATAAAAGCGTGACTAATTCGATTGCTTTCGATAAAACGACTCAATTTAGGGAAATTGAGGCGGATTTCTTGAGGTATAAAATAGAGCGTGGCGCCGCTACATAAAGGTGGATATATTTCTAAGACGTGGGCGTCAAAACTAAAGCTGGCATATGAAGAGGCGCGGCTTTGCGAATTGAGCTGGGTAAGCTGTTGGTAAATATTAACGTAATGATTTAAGGCTCTGCGGGGAATTTTTATACCTTTAGGACGGCCGGTCGAGCCAGAGGTATATAGCACTACAGCTAAGCTTTCGCCACTAGGTTCGTGTTCTGGCAATTGTGCGGGAGCCGATTGATTGAGCAACTCTGGTAAAGGCCATTTTTCCCCTTGATAATCTAGAGCTGCATTTAGTAGCTCATTTTCTCCAATAAGGCAATCGGCTTGAGCGTCGTGCAGCATAAAACTCAGTCGATCGGATGGATAGTCGGCGTCTAAGGGCAAATAAGCGGCTCCAGTCTTTAATACAGCTAAAATAAGTGCTGGAAGATAAACTGATTGGCGCAGCATAATAGCTGCCACTTGGCCGGAAGCTAAGCCGCGTTGAATAAAATTGGCCGCCAAACTGTTGCTGATATTTTCCAATTGTGCATAAGTGAGCACTTGTTCATTTAATATAACAGCTGGTTTATTAGCATTTTTTATGACAGTTTGATGAAAAAGAGACAGTATAGAATCCATCGCGACGCTGTTGAAACAGCCTCCCTTAATTAGCTTAAGTTGTTGTATAGCTCTTAGTGGCCGTGCAATAATGTATACTACTGGCGGGTAACTTTCAATTTCTATTTAGGCCAGGCGGGATAAAAAGTTGAGTGAAGTAAGAAAAAACGATTTTAAAGCTCAAAAAAAACGCGAATTGATAGCCAACTTGGTGTATGTAGTAGGTAGCTTAGTTGTTATTGGTTTAGTTGGTGCTTTAATCTTGCTTACCGTACTGTTTGCGCAAATTTTAGGCTGGGGTTGTGCCTTACTTATAGCGCTTTTCTTTGCCGAATTACTTTTAATGTTTGCCTACTCCCATCCTGGAGGAGCTTATCTGGAAAAAGCTGAGCTACTGCCTTTTTTCAGTGAATTGCCACTTAGGTGTATTGGAGAGAATATCAAAAAATCTATTTACGCTGTAGCTGCCCTAACGGGGGTGGTACTTTTTGGCTTAGCTTGTCCAGATATTCTCAAGTTTTGTATTTCTCAAAGTAATGTCCACTTAGTTCCCTACTATGTTATAGAAATATTTTTGCTTTATTTTATCTATGTTTTAATAACAAAGCGTGTTGTCTCCCTTTTTTCTGCTTCTCATACTTATAGATACGAAAAAATTAGAGCTGATATTATGTTTTGCCACGGTGGAGAAGGGGAGGCATCTAGCCAGGCAGCTTTTGCCTCCCAAAAAGAAGCTTTAGAAAAAGAATTGGAAAAAATAAAAAGCCAGGTAGAAAAAGCTAAACGCGACAATTACTTTTTTATTTGCTTTTTTATTTTACTTTCTTTTGCGGCTTTCTTTTGGCATGTTTATTGTTTGTCCACCGTTTATTTCTCTTTGCCTGGACAATGGGGAGTAGTTTGCTTTGCTGTTTTTGCGCTGATTTACATAGCTGCAAGTTTAGTCTTAGATAAGAAATTTAGCTCTTCTAAGACAGGCAGGGAAACGAATGTTTAATAAAGGAACTGAAGGGCCAGAAAAATTAGGAGAATAAAAGTAGCTGTGAAAAATAATCGCGTAACCACTTTGCGGGCCGAAATAGATAAGATAAATTTTAAGATTTTAGATCTTTTGAACCAAAGAGCCGCCATAGCCTTAGAATTAACTGAAGAAAAAGCCAAAGCTGGAATCAACGGTTTTGATCCTGTGCGCGAGTCTTCCATGTTGGAAGAATTAGTTAAACACAATGGCGGGCCTTTTAGCGATTCTGCCATTAGCGAGCTTTTTAAACATATATTCCAAGTCACTTTAGAACTTATGAGTGGCCAGGAACGCCAAAGCTTAAAAGTCTCTCGCGGTTATAAAGCTGAAAACACCTTAGTAAAAGTAAATGGCGCAACTTTTGGCAGCGGCGCTTTCAATATTATCGCTGGGCCTTGCTCGGTAGAAAATGAAGAACAAGTTGAAGCTATAGCCGCTTGTCTTGAAGAAGCAAAAGTAAAAATTATACGCGGTGGTGCTTTTAAGCCGCGTACTTCGCCTTACAGTTTCCAGGGTTTGGGGCTGCCTGGCTTAAAAATGCTTTATGAAGCGGCTCAGCGCCACGGTTTAGCTGTAGCTAGCGAAATTACCGATGTGCGTTTACTTGATAAAATATATCCTTATGTAGATATTGTGCAAATAGGCGCTCGCAATATGTACAATTATCCGCTTTTGCAAGAAGTAGGGGCTATGGGTAAGCCGCTGATCTTGAAGCGCCATTTTGCGGCTACTCTGGATGAATTTCTTTTAGCGGCTGAATACTTAATGAAGAGTGGGGCTTCTGAAATTATTTTGTGCGAACGCGGCATTCGCACTTTCGAACGTTGGGTGCGCAACACTTTGGATATTTCTGCTGTTCCTTTGTTGAAGAAGGAAACTCATCTTCCCGTTATTGTAGACATTTCTCATGCTGCTGGTCGACGTGACATCTTGCTTCCTTTAGCCAAAGCGGCCCAGGCGGCGGGAGCTGACGGCTTAATGGTTGAAGTGCATAACGATCCTAAGTGTGCTCGTTCTGACAGTCAACAACAACTCAATTTGCAAGAATTTGCCGAATTGGCACAAGCATTAGGTAAATAATTAGCTTGGAAATTTTTTTCCATATCAAGTGGGAGCTCTGAAAAATATGGAGGAAGCGCTTTGGAAAGATCGCCTTTTAAGTGTGATTATTCCTTGCTACAACGAAGAGAAGCTCATTCTCGATTTGGTAATGTCTGTTTTAGCTTCTCCAGTTCCCAATAAAGAAATCATTGTTATAGATGACGGATCTACCGACGGAACTGTGCATATTTTGCGTGAGGCGGTAGAATCGCTGGTTACTAAGGTAGTTTATTGCCAAGAAAATCGCGGTAAAGGAGCGGCTATTAGGCGCGGTATAGCCGAAGCTTCCGGAGATGTAATTATTATCCAAGACGCCGATTTTGAATATTCGCCCGATTTTTATCCTCAAGTTGTAGAGCCTGTTTTACGTGGGCAGGCAGAAGCTTGTTATGGATCGCGTTTTGCCAAAACTCGCTGGATAAAGGGAGCATATGTATGCAACATTTTTGCCAATTGGTTCTTAACTTGGCTGTCTAATTGCTTTACTGGCTATCAACTTACCGATATGGAAACATGTTTTAAAGCTGTCAGGCGCGATATTTTGCAATCTCTCACTTTAGAACAAGAGCGTTTTGGCATCGAGCCGGAAATTACGGCTAAATTAGCTAAAGCTGGGTGCCACATAGTCGAAGTCCCTATAGATTATGCGCCGCGTTGCAAGTCTTCTGGCAAAAAAATTGGCTTCAAAGATGGATTGCAAGCTATTGCTTGCATTTGGAAATATCGCTGAAATTGTCGATAATTGTAAGTTTTAAGCACGCTATAGCTGCAGAGTTTTGGACGGATCTTTTTTTTATGGTCGGAATAAAAGAAAAAAGGAAGAAACGCAGCTTAAGCGAAGCGTAAGGCCGTTCTATGGATCGTTCGACGTTTACAATAATCGCTCTATCGGCGGTAGTGGCAATTGAGTCGTTCTTCCTTTTCAAGCCGACCAATGATCCGGTAGTGGCCAAGTTTTCCGGAGAGACTATTCGCTCGAGCCAGTTAAATGCTGAGTTGCGTGAGCGTTTTGGCCGCGATACATTGCAAGACATGATTACCGAGCGCTTGCTAGATAAAGCCATAGCCAAGGCTGGGTGCACAGTTTCCGAAGCTGAGTTGCAAGACTGGGTTGCCGACTATAAAAAAAGGCCTGATGCTCAAGAGTTAGTCGCCTCCAACCAGCTTGATGTTGCCAAACTGAAAGAAAATTTGCGCCGCTCCGTACCTATGTACAAACTTATTTTGCGCGATATTCCCGAGTCGGAGCGCAAACAGTATTTTTCCGAACATGCTTCTGCCTTTGAAGAAATGGAATTGAAGGGTATCTTGTTAGGCTCAGAAGCTGAAGCAGAAGAATTATCCAGCCGCATAAAAGGTGAAGATGTATTTTCGGCTATGGCTTTAGTTCATTCTTTAGACCTCCAGACTAGAGATATTGGAGGTAATTTAGGTCGAGTTACTCGCCAAGAATTGACAGAATCGTTCGATCCTTTAAGTGTCAAAGAATTGTTTGCCCAAAAAGTGGGAACTTTAAGCACTCCCATGGCCTCCAACAGTGGCGGCTGGTATCTATTTTGGATAAAGAGCCGCACTACCGATTATGAACACTTGCGTTTGCGAGTTATGGAGGTAATGGCTACCGAAAAGTTACAAGCGTTTTTGGAGAATCTGCGCAATCAGGCAGGAGTAGAAATCCTTTTGCCTGCACCCAAGGTAGTTTCTGCAAAAGACAAAAAGACCGAAAGTAAGTCGGAAGCGACCGCCTCTAACAAAGACGAATCGCTTGCCGGATCTGATACAGTACGACCCAAATCACAAGAGGAGAAAAAATAGTGAAATTCAACTTTTTGCCCAAAGAAGACAGCTTTTTCCAGCAGTTTGAGCGTCAGGCTTCCTTCGATAGAGACGCTGGGGCCATGCTTCTCAACTTGATGGAAGATTTCGACAACATGGGCGCTCACTTGGAAGCTCTCAATGAGTTGGAGCGTCAGGGCGATCACGTAGTGCACGAAATCGCCAGAGATATTGCTAAAAGTTTTGTTACCCCCATCGACCGTGAAGATATCCACGCTTTAAGCGCCAACTTAGACGACATTCTCGACTTTATTCAGGCTTCTGCCGTTTGTATGGTAACTTATCAAATAGAAAAGCCTACTACTGCAGCTTTACGTTTGGCTGAAATTATTAAAGAAGCTACTAATATTATGTATGAAGCTGTTGAGCGCTTCATTGCTTTAACCGACGTCAGCGATTTGCGCCGTCGTATTAAAGATTTGGAGCACGAGGCTGATAACGTCGAACAGAGTGCTGTGGCCGACTTGTTCAAAAATGAGAAAGACGCCATTGAGCTCATTAAGTGGAAAGAAATTTATTCCAGCTTAGAAAGCGTTAGTGATAAGTGCAAAGACGTAATGGATGTGCTGGAAAGCATCGTTTTGAAGTATGCCTAAATAACCTTTAGGCTATTGATTATAGCTTTTTAGGTGAATCCCCTTAAGCAAATTTATTCGATAAATTTCGCTAAAGGGGATTTTTTTATCGTTTTTTAGGAGTATACGGAACATCTATTAGCGAAAAGCGAATATAGCCGCTTGCAGCGCTGCTGAAGTTCTACATTCAGCTATTTTCTGTTGGGAGGCTGTTTTGAAGAAAATTTGTATCGGATTCATGTTCGGTTTAATACTTTTGGGCGGTTGCAATACCCATTCTTCCGCTCAGACTGAAGAAAAAAATGTTTTCCCTGCTTCAGCTTCAGGAGAGTCAGCTACCTCTTCAGTAACAATCGACAAGCAAAATTCGGAGGTTAAGCAAACTGTGGCCAAAAATCCTCGTCAACGTCGTTATCGCCAAGCATCAACCCAAGTGACGTTTTTGCTTCTCAATATAGAAGACAAAGCTACTCACGAGCAGGCAAAAGTTATTGTCGATAATAATATTTGGTTGGGTGCCGCTTCTCAATTGGGCATTCCTGGAGAGCCTGCTTCGGCCTATAAAGAATATATGGCCGCTCACGATCAAGAGGTCTTTTCAGTCCCTTCCGAGCTTTTTGCCAAGCTTAAAGGTGGTGTTTTTGCAGAAAATGCTGAACTTAAAGCTTTGAGCGACGAAGAAATATTAAGCAAATATTTTGTAGAGATAGGACGCAGTTTTGTAGCTAAAAATAGGGACGAGCGCACCAACAGAGAGTTAATAGGTAATTTACTGGAGCGCAATTTTGATGTCTTTATCGATTGTGAGTCTGGATCTTTAACAGTCAAGCTTTAAGTTCGTTTATTTATTCCTAATTTTCCCTAATAACCTCTAGTTTAAATACTTTTTTGTCGTGAGTATTCTCTTAAGTTTTTGTTTTTAGCTTTTAAAATATGACCATACTCTTAAGAGTCGCTTTAGCGATTCTTAAGTGGTTAAAAAAGCTAGATAGAAAGAGTTTGAAGCATGAGTGTCAGTTCAGTAAGCAGCAATTCTCGTAAAAATACCGAGCGTATTAGAGAGCAACAGGTCCAATCTATCAAACAGCGGCAAAATATTTCCTCTCAATCCCAGAGTAGCAAATCGGAAAAAACTTCTACTTCTCAAGATGAAGTAAAAATTTCTCATCAGGCTAACTCTGTCAACGTTGGTTTTAAATCTGAAGCTCTCAGTAAAGAGCGTGTTGCCGAGCTTGAAGAGGATATGGCCGCTCAAGATAGCGAAGAGGGCGGTTCAGTTTCTGTTTCTGAACAGACTACTATTGTCGACGAGTCAGACCAAGAGAGCCAAGCTCCTTTCACTATGACCGACGCTTCTTCTTACGAAGACGGTTCCGATGTCAAAGAGCTGGCTTACAAAATGGTTGAATCTCGCGACCGTGCCGAGGCCTATTTAAGCGAAATTAGTGTCCTCAAAGCTTCTGACGCCAATAATGAAATTCACATTTCTAAAGGCGAAGATGGCGGCATTATTGTCAATGTCGATGGCAAAGAGAAGGAGTTTAGTGCCGAAGAAGCTCGCAATTTAATTATTGATGGTAGTGATGGCAACGACAAAATCATTGCTGACAAAGATGTTGAGGCCGACTTGCAAATCGTTGGTGGTTTAGGTAACGATACTATTACCACGGCTAAAGGCAACGATACCGTATATGACAACTATGGAGCCAACAATATCAGCACCAAAGATGGAAGCGATACTATTATTGCTAACCAGCTTGACTATATCCCTGGCGAGCATAGTCAAACTACGGTCGACAATAGGGGCTTCTTCCGCAAGTTGTTTGATAAAATTACCGGTAAATCAAGTTATGAAGAGCAAACTGTCGATGGTAATATCATTGATGGTGGTGACAGTGATGACTATATCGAAGGTGGACTCGGCAATGATTATATCCGAGGTGGCAGTGGCGATGATGTTATCTATGGCTTAAATGGCGATGATATTATCAGAGCTGAAGGTGGCGATGACTACGTCGACGGCGGCAAAGGCAACGACGATATCAATGTCGGTTCCGGCAACAATATCGCTTTTGGTGGCAATGGCGATGATGTAATTAAAGCTGGCAGCGGTGACAATGTTATGGTTGGCGGCCGCGGCAGCGATTCTATCAAAGTTGGTGAAGGCAAGAACAAAATTACTGCCGATTCCGCCGACAAAGTAAGAACAGGCGAAAATAGCCAAACTTCTTACGTAGAATCTATTGATATACCTGAAAATATTACCGTTAATGCTATTCACGGTAGCACCTCTGCTCCAGTAACGGGTAACAACGGTAATATGGGCTTTACTGAGAGAGTGCAATCCGACTTAGCTTCTTTGGCTGCTTTATCTACTGGCCAAACTATGCTTAATGCTTTAGAGGCCAATGGCAAAAGTGTAAATATTGTCGATACTGACGCTGGTAACTATTGCTCTTACTATCAAGAGGGAGCCACTTTAAAAGAAGATGGCAGTGCCAGCTATGGTTCCGATTCTACTGTGGCTTACAATCGCACTCGCACTTTAATTAATGGTGATGGTTGGGGCAAACGTCCGCCTATTGTAGGTATGTATCATGAGATGTCTCACTCTTATGATGCTGGCGCTGGTATATTAGACGGCCGCTACTTCAATTATGATGGTACTCAAGCTGAAAATGCTGATAATGGTGGCGTCAAAGCTGCTGAGCTTCAAGCCGTGGGTTTAGGTGATGTTAGCGATGACGTGCAAATGAATCCCGAGGGCATTTCTGAAAATGCTTTGCGCAAAGCTCTCAACTTAGAACGAAGAGATAAATACTAGTTTTTATAGCCTCTAAGTTGCAGCGGTTCGTTTCTTAAGAAGCGAGCCGTTTTTTTTGTAAATTTTTTATTAACAGTGGCTTTAGAAACTTGCCAAAAAGCTGTAAAGTCGTGAAAATAAAGAAGTATTTGTGCAGAAGCTTGGACGATACTTAGGGATATTAGGTCGGCTTTGGCAATTTTATAGCGAGGTAAAAAATATAATGAGTATAAATTCGGTAAATAGAAGTGCTTATAAAGCTTCTGCTTCTACGCAGCAGCAAAATACCGACTCTGTAAAGAGCAAAGCTTCTCTCACTTTTGCTGCTTTAAGAAAACATGCTCTTCCCAGTGCTAAAGCCGAAGAGGGTAGTAAAGAGGATGTAAAGCTTTCCTCCGAAGCTACTTTGGTCAATAATGCTAGTTTTAAAAGCTCGCAAAAGCCTTTTACTGTAACTGACGCTTCTGCTTATAAAGAAGGTTCCGACGTCCAAGAAATGGCCTATGCCTTGGCTGGTAGTGAAGACCGCAGCGAAGTAGATTTAAGTGATTATACTGTTTTGAAAGCTTCTAGCGCCGATAACCAAATCCATATTTCCAGGCGCACTGGCGGTGGTTTAGTAGTTAATGTTGATGGTCAAGAGCAAGAATTTACCTCTTCAGAAGCTTACCGTTTAATTATTGATGGCGGAGCAGGCAACGATAATATTTTCGCCGATGACGATATCAGAATGGCTTTAAATATTGTCGGTGGTAAGGGTGACGATACTATTGTAACTAGCCAAGGTCACGATACTGTTTATGACAATTATGGCGCCAACAATATCAGCACTAAAGATGGTGACGATTTAGTTGTCGCCAATCAGCTTGATTATAAAGAAGGCGAATCTGTAAGGGAAGATAAACGCAACGTCTTCCAGCGTCTCTGGGACAAAGTTACTGGCAACGATGAGCAAGAGCATGCTGTCAGAGGCAATATTATCAATGGTGGCAATGGCGACGACTATTTAGAGGGCGGTTTTGGTCAAGATACCATTAATGGTGGCGCTGGTAACGATGTTATTTACGGTTTAGATGGTGACGACAAAATAAATGGCGGTGCTGGCGACGACTATATCGACGGCGGACGAGGCAACGACACTATAAACGGTGGCGCTGGTAATGATAAATTATTTGGTGGCGTAGGTAATGATAAAGTAAATGGTGGTACTGGCGATGATGTTATGGCCGGAGGAGCTGGAGAAGATATTATCAATGCTGGAGTAGGCGTCAACAAAGTAACCGCTGATAAAAAAGACACCGTCAATGCTAACGAAGATAGCAAAATTGAAAATTTAGAGTCAGCTAAAATACCTCGCAAGATTAAAATTGAAGGTGACGAAGGTTTTACTGCTAGAGTGCAATCAGATTTAGACACTTTGGCTTCTATAAAGCCTGGCCAGGCCATGTATGATGGTTTAAGTGACAATGGTCGTAAAGTAACGATTAAAAGCACTGACGCAGGCAATATTTGTTACTACAATGGCAATACTGCTGTTTTGAAAGATGATGGCAGCGCCAACAGAGGCTCTGATTCTACAGTGGGCTATAACCGCTCCCGAGTTAGAATAACTGGTGAAGATTGGGGTGAACGTCCGCCGGTAGTTGGCATGTTCCACGAAATGTCCCACTCTTATGATGCAGGTGCTGGTATTTTAGATGATCGTCTTTTCAACTATGATGGAACCAGAGCAAAAAGTGGAGGAGTAAGTGCCGCTGAGTTGCAAGCTGTAGGGTTAGGCGAAGTTACCGATCAAGTGCAAATGAACCCTGAAGGCATTTCTGAAAATGACCTCAGAGCTGCTCTCGATTTGACGCGTAGAGATAGGTATTAGTTTGCATAAACTTGCATATGACATTTATAAAAAAAACTATTTCTGCATAGTAAAATAGTTTCATCTAGAGCGCAGGGCGGTAAAAGCTCTGCGTTTTTTTTGTCTTCTAACTAAGTTGTATTGCTAATATAAAAATAAATGCCTAAATTAGGCCTAAAAAGTAAAAATTATTTATTAAATGTGATATAATAACGCGAAAGCTGCCTATGAAAGACATCTCAGCAGCAGAGAAAAGCTATAGAGCCTTTTAGAGTAGGAGACAGAGGCTAGCAATGCGTTCTTTCAGTTATTCCAGACCTTTGGGTAAAGAGGTCTGCAACATTTCTACGAACCTTTTCCGTCTTGTTAATGACGTCCATGAATCTAAGGGAAAGCAAGACGTTGTGGCGGACATTGCTCCTGCAGTTCTTGCCGACTTGCCTGTCAGCACCATTATTAAGAATGTGGAATTCTTTTGCCAGCGTGCTTTAGGCGTAGAAGAGTTAAATGATTCCGAAAGGCAAGAGCTCGAGGAAGAGTTAAATTCTCCTGATTTTGCGGAGAAATACAATCCAGTTCCCAAAGACGTTGAGCTTACTCCTGAAGAAGAGAGAAAACTTCAGATTAGATTATACGCTAAAGCGTTTTTGCGCTTGCGCGAAGCTGAAAAATTTGAACTGTCAGTCGACTCTATAGTCGACTTATATCGCTCAATCAATCCGCGTCAGAGTGATAATGGAGAGATTTGGCCTGCTTATCGCGAGCAAAGTTTCGCTTACGGCTCTTCTATGGAGCACGATAATGGAGCTCGTTATTTGCAAGTTCAGAGCAGTGGTTTCCCTCTCTTTGCTATAAATGGCAACGAGTTCAAAGGCGGCACGATCATCATGCAAGCTATTTCGGCTCGTGATGTCAGATTAGCTTTGTCTGATACTTGTAAGAGCTTCTTGGAAGTCTCTGAATACTACGATCCTTTGGTGCTGATCCCGCGCTTTATTGTAGACTTCTTGTGTGTAAGTCCTTTTAATAGCTCTTTTGGCAACTTATTAGTGGCACAATTGTTGCTTATGCTTCTTTTAGCTAAAAGCGGCTATCCAGTTTATCGTTATATAAGTTACGATTTGGTTTCCGAGCGTTTGGGCGGCAACGATTATTTCAACTCTGCTTTCCGCGAAAGTATTAGCGGTTGGCATGTTGGCAACAACGACTATGTGCCTTTTACTGAGTATTGTTTGAAACATCTCTCTTTGGCTTTCCGTTACTTCTTCTATCGCTTGCTTCCTTTAGGTGGGCGCGATCGCAAAGCCAAATGCATTAAGGCTCTTTTCTATAACGATGAAGTCTTGCTTACCAAGAGTGCTATCCACGATTTGTGTTATGAAATTAGCGTACCTACTATCGAATCCGTATTAGGAAAACTTAGTGGCGAATCTGGTTTCTTGGAAAAAGTAGGCAAAGGACGCAATACCGCCTATAGAAGGCGTGAAGGCGCAGTAGACCATCCAGAGTTTAGTTACGAGCCTCTAATTTAGTTATTAACTATAAGGTCAAAAAAATTCCCGCCTCGTTTTAACGAGACGGGAATTTTTTTTGTTGGCACAAGCCGAGCTTATCAAGTTCAAGCTCTCAATTTGACAACTCGCTTTGAGAGCTTGAACGACAAGTTAGAATTTACCGCCCAAAAGGGCCAGCAACACACCTGCAGCCACAGCAGAGCCGATAACGCCGGAGACGTTGGGGCCCATAGCGTGCATGAGCAAGAAGTTGCGGGGATTGGTTTCCAAACCGACTTTATTAACTACACGAGCAGCCATAGGTACAGCGGAAACACCAGCAGCACCGATTAAGGGGTTGATAGGATCTTTGCTGCATTTGTTCATCAGCTTACCTAAAAGTACGCCAGAAGCGGTACCTACGCAGAAAGCGATAAGACCCAAAAGCAAGATGCCCAAAGTTTCGGGAGTAAGGAACTTATCAGCGGCTAATTTAGAACCTACAGCAGTACCTAACATAATGGTAACGATGTTGCAAAGAGCGTTTTGCATAGTGTCAGATAATCTGTTGACAACGCCACATTCACGAGCCAAGTTACCAAACATCAGAGCGCCCATAAGAGGAGCGGCCGAAGGCAACAAGAGAGCGCAGAGTAAAAGCACTACTAAGGGGAAGACGATCTTTTCTGCTTTGGAAACGGGGCGCAATTGACGCATAACGATATTGCGCTCAGACTCGGTAGTAAGAGCCTTCATAATAGGAGGCTGAATAATGGGCACCAAAGCCATGTAGGAGTAAGCTGCTACAGCGATGGAACCGAGTAAATCAGGTGATAGCCTACTAGTAAGGAAGATAGCTGTAGGGCCGTCGGCTCCTCCAATAATACCAATAGAAGCGGCATCTTTAAGATCGAAATGAATGAAAGGTACAAATTGGGAAAGTACCAAGGCGCCAATCAGAGCGAAGAAGATACCAAATTGAGCAGCACCACCTAAAAGGGCCATGCGCGGGTTGGCAATTAGAGGGCCAAAGTCGGTCATAGCACCTACGCCCATGAAGATGAGCAGAGGGAAGAGACCAGTTTCGATACCAGCAGTGTAAATTACATGCAAGAAACCGCCGGGTTCGGCGATACCAGCATTGGGAATATTGGAAAGCAAGCCGCCCATACCGATAGGCAGAAGCAACAAAGGCTCAAATTCTTTGACGATAGCTAAGTAGATAAGCAACAAGCTAACGCAAATCATAATGAGCATCTTAAAGCCTTCAGCTGTGGCAAAAGCGGAAAGACCAGTCGATTCCCAAATAATTTTAGCACTTTCAGAAGCCGATTTTACTTCGGTAGCTTCAGCGTCGGCCGCAGCAGCGGGAGCGTCTTCTTCTACTTCAATAACTGTAGCTTCTACTTCAGGCTGAACAGCCGGAGCTGGCTCTTGCACTTTAGCGTCGCTAGGAGTAGCAACAGCTTCCGGTTTAGAAGCAGCGCTATCTTCTTGGGTAGCCTCAGTTTGAGCAGGAGCGGCCACTTCGTCATGGTGAGCGCTTTCTGTTGTTGTCTGAGCAGGAACGGAGCTCTGGACATCTTCTTCAACTTGAACAGTCTCTTCAGGAGAAACAGGCTGAGAACCGTCTTGAGGATAGACAGAAACGTCGACACTTTCAGTCTCGGTAGGCGCGGCATTATTGGGCTGAGCCGTCTGGGGAGCGGAGCTCTGAGCATATACGGGAGAATGCAAAGTCAGCAGTAGGGTAACTGCTAACAAAATTTGCAAAAGCTTACCCATATAAGCCAATTTGTTGGCGTGGGAATTACTTTTTGAATGCATCTTTACCTCACTCGACATAGGCTACGATAGAATCTGCACTAATGAGATCGCCGGGCTCTACTTCAATGGATTTTATAGTACCGGCATAGTCGGACTTAATTTCCATTTCCATCTTCATGGCTTCAATGATCAGCACGGTTTCGTCTTTTTTAACTTGAGTGCCAGGGCCGGCTACAATACGAATTACGGTGCCGGGCAAAGGAGAGGTAATTGCTTTGGCAGAGCCGGAAGCGGCAGGGGCGGCGGCAGGAGCGGCTGCAGGAGCAGGAGCGGCTGCGGGAGCTGCAGCAGGAGCAGCGGCAGGGGCGGTAGCACCGGCTTCTTGGACGGTGTAACCATAATCTTTGCCATTTACTAAGACGCGGCCATTTTGTACGGTAACGTCGTAAGCGCTGCCTTGTAAGTTGATCTTAAGGTGCTCGGGCACTTTAGCCAAAGCCACAGCGGGAGCGGCGGCAGGAGCGGCTTTCTTCTCTTCTTCTTTATAGCGCACGTTGACGTGGCCTTTACCTTTAAGGAAGAAGATGCCTTTTTCAGCGCAAGCAGAAACAATGAAGAGATTCTCTTCAGTAAGAGGTAAGTTGTTATCAACCAACTTCTTCTTAATGGTGGAGACTTTCTTGCTTTCGTCGGCGTCGTTGATTTCCAATACGGGACGAGTGTTAATGGGCAAGCCGAGCTGCTCGGAAGCCAATTTTTGCAATTCCGGATCGGGAGCATTGGGGGTCTTGCCAAAGTAGCCAAGTACCATGCGGCCGTAACCGTCGGTGATCTTCTTCCAAGGGCCGTTCTTGACGTTGCTGTAAGCTTGCTGAATGTAGAACTGAGAAACGGGAGTTACGGAAGTTCCGAAACCACCTCTGCGGACGCATTCGCTCATAGCTTCGACCAATTTGGGGAAGAGATGGAGCTCATTATTGTCGCGCATCATCTGAGTATTGGCAGTTAAGGCACCACCAGGTACGGGGCTCCAAGGAATGATAGGCAAGACAGCTTGGCTTTCGGGAGGAAGCAAGTATTTGCTCATGCACTCTTGGCTAATGCGCTCGGCTTCACGTACTTTGTCGATATCAACGTCGAGAGCATATTCGGTGCCACGGAAATTGTGCCACATAGTTAAAATGTCGGGCTGAGAGGTACCACCGGACATAGGCTGGATAGACAAGTCGATAGCGTTAGCGCCAGCTTCGATAGCGGCCATATAACCGGTAATACAACCGTCGGCGGTGCAATGGGAGTGGAAGTCGATATAAGCATCGGAACCTAAGATAGCACGAGCTCTCTTGATGGTTTCATGCACAACGCGGGGAGGAGTAGTTCCGCTGGCGTCTTTAAAGCAAATGCTGTCAAAGGTAATTCCGGCAGCTAAAATTTTGCGCAGAATGCCTTCATAAAAATCGGGGGTGTGAGCACCGGTAAGCCCCGGAGGTAAACCCATCATAGTAATAGTGACTTGGTGTTTTAAACCGGCCTCGACAATGCAACGACCGCTGTAGATTAAGTTTTCTACGTCGTTTAAAGCGTCAAAGTTACGGATAGTAGTTACGCCGTGTTTTTTGAACAGCTGGGCGTGCAATTTAATAAAGTCGCTGCACTGGCTGGTGAGGCCTACTACGTTGACACCGCGGGCCAAAGTTTGCAAATTGACATCCGGGCCCATCAAGGTGCGGATTTCGTCCATGGCAGTGAACGGATTTTCGTTGCAATAGAAAACTTTGGACTGGAAAATAGCGCCGCCGCCGTGCTCAAACCACTTGATGCCAGCGTCTTTGCAAGCTTCCATGGCGGGCAAGAAGTCTTTATTTAAGACTCGAGCTCCGTAACAGGACTGGAAACCGTCGCGGAAGGCGGTACACATGAAATCGATAACTTTTTTACCCATATCTACTCCTTGAGGGCGTTGCTAAAAAAAAAGGGCTAAATTTTTTTTGCTCTATTTTACGGGAAGGCCAAACTCACGTTGAGCTATAGCGATAACGGCGGCAATCTTATCGTTGTCGGAAACCGTTTCGACCGCAGTAGCTTTAGCGGCAGCAGGAGGTGCAACTACAGGCTTGGCAGGCTTTTTAGGCGCAGCGGCAGGCTCTGGCGCATACTTACGTACCAATCCGCTGGTCCATCCAGTGATGCAAACCAAAAGGATTAAGAATAAGAATACCACGAGCATACCGATAACTGTTATGATTAGACCTTGAACTATCATAAACTCACAAAATCGGGCGAAGCTCAAACTCACCCGACTTCCTTTCGGTAAATTCCTCTCCGGCTTTTTAGGCAAAAGTGGATAAATCCTGCTCAATAGGTGATTCTTGACTTGCGCAAAAGATTATATCAATAAGAGTTTTTGATTGAGGAGTAGCGTTGTGAATATCGAAATTTTGCCCAGTATAGATTCTACCAATTCAGAAATGAAAAGGAGAGCTCAAAAGGCCAAGCTTGAACATGAATTTGTACTTATGGCCCGTGAGCAAACTCACGGACGCGGCCGTGGTGAGCGCACTTGGAATTGTCGCTCTGGAGAGAGTTTGGCGGCCAGCTACTGGATTGAATTGAGCAATGAAGAAGGAGGAGGCCTCAAGTGGGCTTCGTCTTTACCTTTGATTGTCGGTTTAGCAATGGTAAAAGCTGCTCAAAAGCGTTTAATTAGTTTGGGACGAAGCGAAGAAGAGCTAGGCAAAGTAGGTTTAAAATGGCCCAACGATGTGCTTGTTAAAGATCAAGGCAAATTGGCGGGCATTCTTTGTGAATTGGTGCACAACCGCTTAAATTTCGGAGTTATTGCCGGTATTGGTGTAAATTTGCAAGATAGTGAAGGTGCGTTGCATAATTTGCCGCGCCCGGCAGCTGTATGGTCGGAAGTATTCCAAGATAATTGGACAGCCCAAGAAGTTTGCGAAGATATAGGCTGTGAGCTATTTAGTTTAGTAAAATGTTTAGCTGCCGACGGTTTTACTACTTTAGCTGGGGAGTGGTATGAGCATTGTTTGCATAAAGGATTGGATACGGCTGTTAGAGTAGGTTTGGCTCCTAAAGATTCCGACTTTGAAACAGGAAGCGTGTACTTTGGAGACAAGGCTTTGGGTGTGCCTATTTCTCAAGGACTAAAGGTCGGTAAAACCGTCGGCTTAGGCGAGCACGGTGAGCTTTTGCTCCGTTCTAGTGAAGGCAAAATAGTTACAGTTACTATTGGCGATGTGTCATTCTAGTGAATTTGTATTTCGACTTTTGTTTTTAGCTTTCACTCAAAACTAAAACTAAAAAAAACTTGTATTGGCAGGCCGAGGCCGCTTTCAGTTGTAATAATATTGTGACGAGATCATTTTTTAATGAAGTGAGGAAAAGATCACTTTATGGCCAGAGCTGAAAGAATTACTTTGCAAGAGGCATCCGAACTGAGTGGCGTATCTATTCCTACTATTTACCGGCGCATTAGAAGTGGTGAATTGCGAGGAGCTATTTGTATTGACGCTGGTGGCAAACATTGGGAGCTTTTTAAGAGCGATTTGCCCAAACTGACTCTAAAACGCAAAAAACGCTCCACTGAGGCTCTGCCTGCCGTTCAAGTTGCTCAGACAGGCTCGACTAATATAAAAGCGGCTATGCCGACGGGCGAACTTCCTACTGTTGATATAACTGCGTCTCATTCTGAGCTATTGGCAGAGCCTCAGACAGCTACTAGTGTTAGTAGCAATACTTCATTGACAACAGATCACGAATTATTAGTTGAAAATGAAGTATTGAAGGCTCGTTGTGCCGATTTGGAAGATAGACTGAAGCATTTGCGTGAAGAGCTAGATTCAGCTAAAGATGATGCTTCCTACTGGCGTGGTCGCTGGGAAGAAATTAGTCTTAATTTTGAAGCTTTACGCAAGATGCTGGAAGACAAAAATAGTGAAGATCAGGAGCTTATTTGGGAATTGCGCGGCCAAGTAGCCGATTTACAAGACGAGCGCTTGGAAAATGAGCAAGTTGCTCCAACTGAAGTTGCTGAAGTGGAAGAATATAGCGCACCAGAGGCAGAAGCTGAGCAAGTTCATCAGCTTGATAGTTTTCCTACAGCTACTTATCAGGTTTTCGAAGAGGCGCCAAGAACGACTGCGGAAATTGTGTATGATCCCAATATTACCAATATTGATAAGTCTGTCAATTTAGCTTCAGAAGCAGAGGCACATGAAGAAATTTACCCTGAACCAGATTTTGGAGATATTAGCTCTTCTAGCTTAACTTCAGCTGATGATATAAATCCTGTGGCTGCTTATAATGAGGTTGCTACTGAGCCTGTTGTTCAAGAAGCTATTGTTGATAGCCAAACTGCAGAAAAAGAAAACAGCTTGCCTGCCGATAATAGCAAACAAGCTGAAGAGGAAGTCGAAAATCATGAAGATTTAGGTGGTAAATTAGCTCCTTTTCCTACATCTAGAAATGTTAAGTTTAGTATGCGTCATCCTAAAGGGCGGCAGGGTAAGAGAGGCAGAAAACGTATTCCTCCCTTACGCTAATGCTGGCGTTAGACTAATTGACTTCAATTAAAGATTCTACTTTAGTTTTAAGCTTTTGCCAGTCTTCTGGCTTCATAAAACCGGCGTCTTTAAGCTTTTCGGCTTGAGCTAGAGAAGCTAAGACGTCGTTTTTTTGTTGCAAATGAGCTTGGCATAAAGGCAAATATCTATATATTACCGCTTGCTCTGCATTTAAAGAATCTTCCACTAGATCCAAGAAAGCTTTAGCTGCTTCTTGATAATTCTGCGTTTCAAAATAGCCCAATCCTAAGTTTATCTTGGCTTCTCGGTTGTGGGGATTTATTTCTAAAACTTGTTGCCAAGCTGATACCGCTTCCGCAAACTTGTTTTGTCTAGCTAAGACTATGCCTAAGTTGGTGCGGGTATCTTCGTCTTGCGGATCTAAATTGAGCGAAGCTTGGAAAGCGGCTGCTGCATTATTAAATTGCTCTAAAGCCGTATAAACCAAACCTTTATTATTGTAGGCATATTTGCTATCTGGACGTATGTCTAAAGCCTTGTCTAAAGCCATGATAGCTTCTGCCAATTTTCCCAAGCTGAGATAGGCCAAGCCTAAGTTGTTGTAAGCGTCGGCGTCTTTACTATCTAACTCAACAGCTTGGCAATAAGCTTGTACAGCTTTGTCTATCTGTCCTAAATGGGCGTAGCACTGTCCTAAATTGAGCCAAGCTGCCGTATTATGTGGATTAAGTTTGAGCAATTCTTGGTAATGTAAAGCTGCTCCGGCATCGTCATGTTGCTTAGACATGGCTAAGCCCAAATTGTTGTGAGCCAATTCATCATCAGGCTTAATAGTTAAAACTAAATGCAAAACTGAAATGGCTTCAGACAAGTTGCCGCAGCGCAATAAGCAAAGCCCCAAATTATTTAGAGCGGTAGTATTTTGACGGTCTAAAAGATAAGCTTGGCGTAACTCTTTTTCAGCGTTTTCGAAGTCGTTTAAAGCCATAAAAGCACGGCCGAGATTGCCATGGATATAGGGATCGTTGGGCGATAAATCTAAGGCTTGTTTGTAAAACTTAATGGCTTCATCCCAGCGGCGCAATTGAGCCAAAGTTCTACCTAAATTATGGTAACTTTTGGCGTCTTGCGGATTGGCTTGTATAGCCTTATGGAAGCAATCTTCGGCCTTTTCGAGTTGACCTTCCTGACTATATATTTTGCCCAGAGAATTGAGAGCAAAACTGTTCTTTGGTTTTATTTTCAAGGCTGCTTGGAAAAAGTGCTTGGCTTCTTCATTGTTGCCTATTTGTTCGCAAAGATAAGCCAAATTGTTTAAAGAGTGGATATCGTTTTGATCCAACTTTATAGCTGCTCGGAATTCTTTTTCCGCTTCGCTCAATTGGCCAGAACGCATAAGTAAAAGTCCCAAATTATTATGGGCGTATTTATTATCGTCTAAGGCGATAGCTTTTTCATAGGCCGTTTTGGCTTCCTCTATTTTGCCTACATTGGCATACAGTATGCCCATATTGTAGTAAATTTCGCCACAATCATCTTTAATGGCAATAGCTTTATGCCAAGTATCTAGGGCTTGAGCAAAATCGCCCAATTTGGAGTAAATCAACCCCATATTATTTAACGACAAATAATCTTGGTGATTTTGCTCAACCAATAAACGGTATTGCTCCAAAGCCCTCTCATTGTCACCCAGATCTAAATATATAGCGCCTAAGTAGTTTAACACCTGAGCATCTAAGGGAGATACTTGAGCAGCTCTCTCCCAGTATGTAAGCGCTTCGCTCTCCTGGGAATCTTCATAAAGAAGCACGCCGATTTTTTTGAGCAATTCCAAATCGGTAGGCTTTTGAGCTAAGCTTTCCTTTAATTTATTCAGATCGGGGAGCGTCTGAGAGGACATGTCGAAGACTCCTTCTTTTTGCTTACTTTTCGAAGTTGGAAACAACCTTGAGTACGTTGCCAATCTTGGCTACGTCTTCGGCGCTACCTTGTACGAAGATAACATTCAGCATTTCGTCAACCTTGAAATCTACGTTGGGATAGAGCTTGATTAAACTGGCAGCTACGGTCGCCGCGCTACGTTCTTTTAAGGGAAAGTAAGCATAATGATCTTTTACTACTGTGCCACTTTCTTTGGTTACACTAGTTTCTGCTGGTATAGTGGCAGGTTGACTAGCTTCAGCTTTAGGCGCGGTGGCAGGCTTTTTGTCGTCAGCTTTAGGCGCGGTGGCAGGCTTTTTGTTGTCAGCTTTAGGCGCGGCGGCAGGCTTAGTAGCAGTTGGCTTATAATCTTGAGCGTAGTTGTAAGAAATGCCATAGAAGGCGCCGCCATGTGCATCTACATCTTGCACAAAGTAGGGCGGATTTTGCACTTTTACTTCGATAATGACTTTGTTGGCCGCCGCTTGCTTAGCTTGGTAACTGATTACTTGGCCCCTCTCGAGTTTGGCCGATTGGGTAGGCCCTTGCAAAGTAGCCGGGCAAAGCTCAATACTCATAGTCGAGTTGTCGCCTTTAGCGCGTTTAACTACGTTCTTTAAATTACCCTTGTAGATTAAGCCTATACGAAGTTCTTCAGCTTTCGGATTAAAGATAACCTTTACTTTTACAGGATCATCTTTGGCTGTGAGCTGAGGAGGCGCAGGCTTAGTCTCAGCTTTACGCACATTTTCTGCTTTCTTAACTGCAGTTTTTTTGTCGTCAGCTTTAGGCGCAGCGACAGGT
>ERZ808242.365-NODE-365-length-33642-cov-43.274898_pt1 | contig 33642 bp, 22 predicted proteins | sample MGYA00521244_ERZ808242 | MGnify/ENA primary metagenome ERZ808242 (study PRJEB31516, sample SAMN03275573) | gut metagenome | biome: mammalia-associated habitat; material: feces | host: Papio cynocephalus | place: Kenya | collected 2012-07-27 ... | reverse complement strand
GACGCTCATCGAGCCGCGCATCGAAACCACACCAAGCCAAATCCCACAAACCACAACATAAGGAGAGATGATGGTCGATCACCAAACCGCCGTCGCAGCCGTCCGGGATCCGCACGCCGATCCGGTGCTTCTCGCGAAAATCGCCTATGAGAATCCGGAATTCGGCGCGAGCGTCGTGGCGAATCCCCGCGCATACCCCGGGCTGAAACGCTGGGTGGCCGAGTTCGGCGACGAACGCGCCCGCCGATATCTGGCCTCGACGGGCTGGCCCGTTTCCGAAACCGATGGACCAGATATTCCAACGGTTGGCGAAACGTCCGCCGATGCCTCCGACCGATTGCCCTGCGGGGATTCCGGCATGCCCGACGTGGACATATTCGACGGCACCAACATTTGGGTGCCGCCGTCCGGCCCGTGTGCCGATCCCGCCGATTTGGCGGATGCGGCCGATATAGCACCGACGGCCTTGCACGTCGATTCCATTGATCCGGCGAACACGACCGGCATGGCGTCCGATACGACGGCTCCGCATAAGAACCCCATCGATCCGGCCTGCGTGACGGATGAGCCGGATCTGTGCTTTGCGCAGGACGGCACGGCATATGATGCCGTGGACGTCTCCGCACGCGCAACCATGGACGGACCGTCGCATAACGCCTCATGCGACATGGATGAGGCGCATAACGCGCAACGTCATTCGTCCGCTGACGAATACACCGCGGAGCTTGCCATGAACACGGAGAATACGGAACTGATGGCGCGAATCGCGGCGTGGAAGCCGGAATTGCGTCCGTTCCTCGCGCGCAATATGAGCATCTACCCCGAACTGCTCGAATGGCTGCAATCGCTGGATGACAACGCCATCAACGCCGCCCTGCGGCTGCGCGACTAGCATCCGTCGGCATAGACCGGCGCAAGCTGGCCCATGCCGATGCGTCATCACCGATATGGCACCGCCGTCATGCTCACCGCCAATGCGACCACAACCAGCCCGAGAACGCAACAAGTCCAAGCACAACTGCTGAGCCTTGCCAAACCGCACCGGTCAGCCGACGCGGCGGCGAGCCATGCATCACCTCAGTTGGCCCGCCGCTCCAATGCATAGAACTGGTCTCCGATGCGGACGACGGACGGCACCTGCAAGGCAACGGGATCATCGCCGACCTTGGTCTCCACATCGTCGTGGATGATGTACGTGCCGTTGAGCGAACCGCAATCCTGAATCCGCAACGTGCCATCCCGCTGGAGCCCGATCACCGCGTGGTTGCGGGAGATGGTGCGCGTCGGGTCCTTCAATCCGACGGCTTTCGCACCTTCCGACGCCGCCGAAGGTTCGCGCCCGAGCAGCACGTTGCCGTCGACAAGCACTTCCTGTCCGGTTTGCTCGTTGCGCAGCAGATACACGGGCGTCGTTCTCATGGCAAATGAGGAGGCCAGCACCGTGCCGTCCCGGTCGATGTCGTCGCCGTCGATGGCATCGACCGGATTCTCGATGTCGGAGGAACGCCGAAAACCATCGACGTTCCGCGCATCGCTGACGGTTGTGCGGACGATTCGATCCGAGACCATGGCATCATCGTCATACCAGCCCGGTTCGGGCGGAGGAGGATATGGCAGAAAACTCATATCCATATTCTAATCGCAACGTCAATCATATTCGTCGCCGATGCGGGTGCTCGGCGAACCGCAAACCCATATGGAAACACGGCGAGTGGGAATGCTGCGGTCCGCCGTCGCCAAACGGAAACGGTGGACCGCACGCAAAAGGCCGGTTCCGGCGCGTATCGTTCGCATACGCGCCGGAACCGGCCTTGGTGCATCAACGATGTTCCGGAACAATCACCGGAACGTCAGCCAAGCGTCACTGGTTGTCGTCACCCAGGTCCATCTGGCCGCCGTTGTCGTCGAGGAAGTCATCCGGGTTGAAGTCGTCGCCGAGCTTCAGGTCGCCGAAGTCCATGTTGGAGAAGTCCACATCGGACAGGTCGGCGTCGCCGAAGGCGGCATCGGACTCGTCCCCACCCAGACCGAAGTTCGGGTAGATGGTGTCGCGGATGGCCTTGTCGGGCTCGACCACAGCGTTGCGGTAACGGGCGAGACCGGTACCGGCCGGAATGAGCTTACCGATGATGACGTTCTCCTTGAGGCCCTTCAGGTCATCGACCTTCTGGTTCAGGGCGGCCTCGGTGAGCACGCGGGTGGTCTCCTGGAAGGAGGCGGCCGACAGCCAGGAATCGGTGGCCAGCGAGGCCTTGGTGATGCCCAGCAGCTCCGGACGGCCGGCTGCGGGCTTGCCACCCTGCTTCACGGCTTCCATGTTGGCGGCCTTGAAGCGGGCCTGATCCACGAGTTCGCCCGGCAGCAGATCGGTGTCGCCGGAGTCGATCACGGTGATGCGACGCAGCATCTGGTGCACGATGACCTCGATGTGCTTGTCGTGGATGTCCACGCCCTGGGAGCGGTACACGGTGTGCACGCCCTCCACGATGTTCACCTGCGCGGCACGCGGGCCGAGGATGCGGAGGATCTTCTTCGGATCGACGGAACCCTCGATGAGCTGGGTGCCGGCCTCGACGTGATCGCCGTCCTTGACCAGCATCGGCGCGCGACGGGTCACCGGGTAGGTGATCGGCTCGACGGAGTCGTCGTCGGGCTTCAGGATGACCTGACGGCCACGATCGGTGTCCTCCACCTTGACCACGCCCGGGAACTCGGCGATAGGCGCCTCGCCCTTCGGGGTACGGGCTTCGAAAAGCTCGGTGACACGCGGAAGACCCTGCGTGATATCGGATGCCGATGCGACACCGCCGGAGTGGAAGGAACGCAGCGTCAGCTGGGTGCCAGGCTCACCGATGGACTGTGCCGCCACGATGCCGACGGCCTCGCCGACGTCCACCAGCTTGTTGGTGGCCAGCGACCAGCCGTAGCACTTGGCGCACACGCCGCGCTTGGATTCGCAGGTCAGCACGGAACGTGCCTTGACCTCTTCGACGCCGTGGGCGACCATGTCCTTGAGCACGTCCATGGACATCGCGTCGCCGGCCTTGTACAGCACGGTCTTGCCGTCGGCCGGGTCGATCACGTCGGCGGCCAGCAGACGGGAGTACGGACCACCGTCGGCGGCCTTGACGAGATGCAGGGTGCCGTCGGCGTCACGTTCGCCGACCTTCATGACCAGGCCGCGCTTGGTGCCGCAGTCCTCCTCACGGACGATGACGTCCTGGGAGACGTCCACCAGACGACGGGTCAGGTAGCCAGACTCCGCGGTACGCAGTGCGGTATCCGCCAGACCCTTACGAGCGCCGTGCTGGGAGATGAAGTATTCCAGCACGGACAGACCCTTACGGTAGTTGGACTTCACAGGACGAGGAATGATCTCGCCCTTCGGGTTTGCCACCAGGCCTCGCATACCTGCGATCTGGTTGATCTGCATCATGTTTCCTCGTGCACCGGACTGCACGATGATGGCCAGGTTGTTCTTGGCGTCGAAGTGCTCCTCGACGGCCTCGGAGACCTCGCTGGTGCACTTCGTCCACAGATCGACGAGTTCCTGACGACGTTCCTCTTCGGTAAGCATACCGATTTCGTAGTTCTCGTTGACCTTGTCGGCTTCGCCTTCGTACTTCTCGATGTAGTCGTCGAGCTCCGGCGGCTGGATGACGTCGGAGAACGCGAAGGACACGCCGGACCACGGAGCGCGGGTGAAGCCGAGATCCTTCAGGGCGTCCAAGGTGGCCGCGACCTGGGCGGTCTTGTAACGGGTGGCGATGTCGTCGACGATCTTGCTCAGACGCTTCTTCGGAGCCTGTTCGTTGACGAACGGGTAGTCCACCGGCAGCGTCTCGTTGAACAGGATGCGGCCGTAGGAGGTGGCGAACAGCACGGAACCGTCGTGGAAGCGCTCTTCCTTGACGACGTCGGGGCTGCCCGGCTCCGGATCGACGACCTTGACCTCGCCCGGCTCCCAGTCCTTCGGCAGCACGAAGTCCTGCGGAAGGCGGATGAGCACCTTGGCCTGCATGTCGATCTCGTGGCGGTCGAGGGCCATTTCGGCCTCTTCCAGCGAGGAGAACACGCGGCCCTGGCCCTTGGCGCCTTCGTAGACGGTGGTCAGGTAGTACAGACCGAGGATCATGTCCTGGCTCGGCATGGTCACGGTGTGGCCGTCGGCCGGCTTCAGAATGTTGTCGGAAGCCATCATCAGGGAACGGGCCTCGGCCTGGGCTTCGGCGCTCAGCGGCAGGTGCACTGCCATCTGGTCGCCATCGAAGTCGGCGTTGAACGCGGCGCAGGCGAGCGGCGGCAGGTGGATGGCCTTGCCCTCCACCAGAATCGGCTCGAACGCCTGGATGCCCAGACGGTGCAGCGTAGGCGCACGGTTCAGCAGCACCGGGTGCTCGGCGATGACCTCTTCGAGCACGCCCCACACCTCGGAGTCGCCACGGTCCACCAGACGCTTGGCGCTCTTCATGTTCTGCGCGTAGTTGAGGTCCACGAGACGCTTGATGACGAACGGCTTGAACAGCTCGAGGGCCATCGGCTTCGGCAGACCGCACTGGTGCATGCGCAGGGACGGGCCGACCACGATCACGGAACGACCGGAGTAGTCCACACGCTTACCCAGCAGGTTCTGACGGAAGCGGCCCTGCTTGCCCTTGAGCATGTCGCTCAGGGACTTGAGCGGACGGTTCGAAGCGCCGGTGACCGGACGGCCACGACGGCCGTTGTCGAACAGGGAGTCGACAGCCTCCTGGAGCATGCGCTTCTCGTTGTTGAGCATGATCTCCGGAGCGCCCAGCTCGATGAGTCGCTTCAGACGGTTGTTACGGTTGATCACACGACGGTAGAGGTCGTTGAGGTCGGAGGTCGCGAAACGGCCACCGTCGAGCTGCACCATCGGGCGCAGGTCCGGCGGGATGACCGGAATCACGTCGAGCACCATGGCCTCCGGCTTGTTGCCGGTGGTCAGGAAGGCGTTGACGACCTTCAGACGCTTCAGGGCGCGGGCCTTGCGCTGGCCGGTGCCCGTGTCGATCTCCTCGCGGAGCTGCTTGGAGGCGGCTTCGAGGTCGAAGTCCTGCAGGCGCTTCTTGATGGCCTCGGCGCCCATGCAGCCTTCGAAGTAGTCGCCGTAGCGGTCTTCCATCTCACGCCACAGGTCGACGTCGCCTTCCATGTCGCCCGGCTTCAGGTTCTTGAAGCGGTCGAACACGGCGCTCAGACGCTGGATCTGCTCGTCGTAGCGGGTGCGGATGGCCGCCATCTCGCGCTCGGCGCTGTTGCGCAGCTTGGTGCGGGCGGAGCCCTTGGCCTCACCGGCGGCCTCGAGCTCGGCCAGATCGGCCTCGACCTTCTTGGCGCGCTCCTCGATCTCCGCGTTGCGGCGGCGTTCCAGGTTGGCGATGTCGTTGTCGAACTCGTTCTGCAGGTCCGGCAGATCCTGGTGGCGCTGTTCCTCATCGACGCTGGTGACCATGTAGGCGGCGAAGTAGATGACCTTCTCCAGGTCCTTCGGCGCGATGTCGAGCAGGTAGCCCAAACGGGACGGCACACCCTTGAAGAACCAGATGTGGGTCACCGGAGCGGCGAGCTCGATGTGGCCCATGCGCTCACGACGCACACGGCTCTTGGTGACCTCCACGCCACAGCGTTCGCAGACGATGCCCTTGAAGCGCACGCGCTTGTACTTGCCGCAGGCGCATTCCCAATCGCGGGTAGGTCCGAAGATCTGCTCGCCGAACAGGCCGTCTTTCTCCGGCTTCAGGGTACGGTAGTTGATGGTTTCCGGCTTCTTGACCTCGCCGTGGCTCCAGTTGCGGATGTCCTCGGCGGTGGCCAGGCCGATCCTCAGTTTGTCAAATGCGTTGACGTCCAGCACTCTATTGTCCTGTCTATCGATTCTTAATGCTTAATCACGTTTGTCGTCGGATCCGTGGTGGGACCGCACCATGGGCGGCCCCACCGCAAACCCGTTCAGATCACTTGAATTCAGGTTCTTCCGCGGCCTGTTCTTCCTTGGCGGCGGCGTCGGGACGCGCGCCGATGTTGAAGCCCAGATCGTCGGAGGACGTGGACGAGTCGTCGTCCTCGTCCTTCATGTCGATGGCGACGCCGTCGGCGTTGAGCACTTCGACGTTCAAGGACAGGGACTGCATTTCCTTGAGCAGCACCTTGAAGGACTCCGGGATGCCTGCCGGCGGCAGGTTGTCGCCCTTCACGATGGCGCCGTAGACGCGCACGCGGCCGTCGACGTCATCGGACTTGGTGGTCATCATCTCGTGCAGCGTGTAGGCGGCACCGTAGGCCTCGAGGGCCCACACTTCCATCTCTCCGAAGCGCTGGCCACCGAACTGGGCCTTGCCGCCCAGCGGCTGCTGGGTGATCATGGAGTACGGGCCGGTGGAACGCGCGTGGATCTTGTCGTCGACCAGGTGGTGCAGCTTCAGCATGTACATGTAGCCCACGGAGATCGGCTTCGGGTACGGTTCGCCGGTACGTCCGTCGAACAGCGTCGCCTTGCCGTCCTCGCCGACGAGCTTGTTGCCGTCGCGGTCCGGGAGCGTGCAGGACAGCAGGCCCTTGATGGTCTCCGGGCGGACGCCGTCGAACACCGGGGTCGCCACCGGAGTGCCCGGCTCGCCCTTCTCCGCGCCCTTCGGCACGTACTTCTTCCAAGCGGCCTCGACGTCCGGGTCGATGGAGATGTCCCAGCCGGCGTGCGCGATCCAGCCGAGGTGCAGTTCCAGCACCTGGCCAAGGTTCATTCGAGAAGGCACGCCCAGCGGGTTCAGCATGATGTCGACCGGGGTGCCGTCCGCCAGGAACGGCATATCCTCTTCCGGCAGGATGCGGGAGATGCAGCCCTTGTTGCCGTGGCGGCCGGACAGCTTGTCGCCGACCGTGATCTTACGGTGCTGGGCGATGTAGACGCGGATCATCTGGTTGACGCCGTTGGGCAGCTCGTCGCCGTCCTCCTCGGCATCCTCGCGGGTGATCTCCTTGACGCCGATGACGGTACCCGTCTCGCCGTGGGGCACGCGCAGCGAGGTGTCGCGCACCTCGCGGGACTTCTCGCCGAAGATGGCGCGCAGCAGGCGCTCCTCCGGGGTCAGCTCGGTCTCGCCCTTCGGGGTGACCTTGCCGACGAGGATGTCGCCGGCCTCGACCTCGGCGCCGATGCGGATGATGCCGCGCTCGTCGAGGTTGGCCACCGCGTCCTCACCGACGTTCGGCAGGTCGCGGGTGATCTCCTCGGCGCCCAGCTTGGTCTCACGGGCGTCGATCTCGTATTCCTCGATGTGGATGGAGCTCAGGGTGTCGTCCTGCACGAGGCGCTGGGAGATGATCACGGCGTCCTCGTAGTTGTAGCCGTTCCACGGCATGAAGGCGATCAGCAGGTTCTTGCCCAATGCCAGTTCGCCCTTTTCGATTGCCGGGCCATCGGCCAGCACGCTGCCGGCCTCCACGCGCTCACCGTCGTGGATGATCGGACGCTGGTTGTAGCAGGTGGTCTGGTTGGAACGCTGGAACTTGGCCAGCTTGTAGGAGCTGGTGGTGCCGTCGTCGTTCAGCACGCGGATCATGTCGGCGGAGACGTAGTTCACCACGCCGTCCTTCTCGGCCTTGATCACGTCGCCGGAATCGTTGGCGGCGCGCCATTCGGAGCCGGTGCCCACCAGCGGACGCTCGGATTCGATCAGCGGCACGGCCTGACGCTGCATGTTGGTGCCCATCAGCGCTCGGTGGCCCTCATCGTGCTCCAGGAACGGAATCAGGGAGGCGCCGAGAGACACCATCTGGCGCGGGGAGACGTCCATGTAGTCCACTTCGGAGACGGGCACATCGACCGCCTCTTCCTCGCCCACTCGGGCAAGGGCGGACTTGGATGCGAAGTTGCCGTTCTCGTCCAGCTCCTGGTTGGCCTGGGCGATGACGTGTTCGGCATCGCGGTCGGCGGTCATGTACTCGACCTCGTCGGTGACGTGGCCGTTGACGACCTTGCGGTACGGCGTCTCGATGAAGCCGAACGGGTTGATGCGGCCGAAGGTCGCCAGAGAACCGATAAGACCGATGTTCGGGCCTTCAGGGGATTCGATCGGGCACATACGTCCGAAGTGGGACGGATGCACGTCGCGCACCTCCATGGAGGCGCGGTCGCGGGACAGGCCGCCGGGGCCCAGAGCGGACAGACGACGCTTGTTCGTCACACCGGACAGCGGGTTGTTCTGGTCCATGAACTGCGACAGCTGGGAGGTTCCGAAGAACTCCTTGATGGTGGCGTTCACCGGGCGGATGTTGATCAGGGACTGCGGGGTGATGGCCTCCGGGTCCTGGGTGGTCATACGCTCGCGGACGACGCGCTCCATACGGCTCAGACCGGTGCGCAGCTGGTTCTGGATCAGCTCGCCGACCTGGCGGATACGACGGTTGCCGAAGTGGTCGATATCGTCGACGTCCACGCGCAGGTCCACATCCTGGCCGTTGCGCTTGCCCGGGAACTTGGTCTCGCCCTCGTGCAGGGTGACCAGGTACTTGATCGTGGCGATGATGTCCTCGCGGGACAGGCTGCGATCGTTGATGTCCTTCTCAAGACCAAGCTTGCGGTTGATCTTGTAGCGGCCGACGCGGGCCAGATCGTAACGCTTGGTGTTGAAGTAGAAGGAATCCAGCAGGTTGCGGCCCGCATCCGGGGTCGGGGTGTCGGCCGGGCGGATCTTGCGGTACAGGTCGGTCAGGGCCTCGTCCTGGGTCTGGATGGTCTCCTTGGCGAGGGCGTCCATCACCAGCGGGTAGTCCTTGAAGGAATCGGCGATCTCGTCCTTGGTCATGCCGATCGCCATCAGGAACACGATGGCGGACTGCTTGCGCTTGCGGTCGACGCGGACGCCGAGGACGTCGCGCTTGTCGATCTCGAACTCCAGCCAGGCGCCGCGGCTCGGGATGATCTTCGCGCCGAAAATCTCCTTGTCGGAGGTGCGGTCACGGTCGCGGTTGAAGTACACGCCCGGAGAACGGACCAGCTGGGAGACGATCACACGCTCGGTGCCGCCGATGATGAAGGTGCCGTGCGCGGTCTGCAGCGGGAAATCGCCCATGAACACGGTCTGGGACTTGATTTCGCCGGTGTCGCCGTTCTCGAATTCGGCGTTCACGTACAGCGGCGCGGAGTAGGTGTAGTCCTTCTCCTTGCATTCCTGCACGGTGTGGCGCGGTTCCTCGAAATACGGATCGGAGAATGTCAGGCTCATGGTCTGAGCGAAGTTCTCGATCGGGGAGATCTCCTGGAAGACCTCGTCAAGGCCGGAGGTGTGCGGCACGGTGTTGGTGCCCTTCTCCAGATCCTCTTCGACGCGCTTCTTCCAGCGCTCGTTGCCGATGAGCCAATCGAAGCTGTCGGTCTGTACACCCAGCAGGTAGGGTACATCAATGGGCTCGCGGATGGAGCCGAAGTTCACACGGTCCGACGCCTTGTGCAGATCAATGTCGTGCTGGTCGGCGCGTGCGATGATGGTGGTGGTGTTCGTCATAGCCTCAGCCAATGGACGTTCCTTATCGCTCGCTAAATCGTAGTTTTCCCCGGAAGCGCTCCCATTGGCCACCATATGCCTAATACGCGGGCGCTTCTTCCTTGTCAGCGTGCCCGCTATATGACACGCATGTACGCAAAGTCATTAGAATAGCATATGCTGTAGATTTTCTATTCCACGGTGATTCCGACGGGTTCGGACTTCGCCTTCGCGTCCTTGGCGAGCGAAATCTGCGCGCTGTACACGCCCTTCTCCACCTTCGGCAACGTGGATTGGTCCTCCGTGCATCCGCTCCCGCTGCGCACGCCAGGCCAGGTGATGGATCCCTCGACCTTGTCGCCCTTCGCGATCAACCGATAGTCCGCATCAACCGGGCACAGGTTCGATTTCCAGACCACACTGCCGCCGGACCTGATCGTCAGCACCACGTTCGTCGCCGACATGTCGATCAGGCAGCCCGCCTTGTTCGCACCGTCGTATCTGACGCCCGTGGTGAAGTCAAGCGTGCCGCCCACGCCGAACGACGACGCGGCCGGCGTCAACGTGAGCGCGACATCCGAGGAATTGCATTTCGCCACCTTGCTTTTGCGCACCGCGCTCGGCGTCGGAACCGCCTTGCGCGAGACCGCGTAGATCTCGGCATGGTGGATCTCGCGGTTCACCGCAGCGAATCCCACCGACAACGAGTACACGCAAAACACCACCAACGCGACGGCCGCGACCGCCGCGACGCCCACGACGATGCGACGCCTGCGGAAAATCGCCTGTTGACGGTCATTGCGCTTCCCGACCCGTCCCATGGAATTCTTCTGTGCCATGATTGCCCAGTCTACAGCGCGGAAACGGCGACGGCGGCTCAGCGGGAAGTTTTATGCGGGAAAGCGCACATTTCCACTCGCGACGGAACGTCGACCTGGAGCATACGTGCAAGGGGATTCATACGGGAAAGCGCACTTCCCCACCCGGCAGGATCTCGATCAGCCCGTCTTCGTCCAACGACGCGACGCATTTGTCGAGCTGAATATGATCGGGCCATAGCCGTTCGAGATCGGCGCGGTCCAATCGGGACTTCCCCTCAGGCAACGCGCGCAACGCATCCAGCACCAGTCCGCGCACCTGCCGATCGGTTCCCTGGAACCGTTGGCGAGGGCGCGTGCGCCGCTCCCCCAATCCCGGCCTGCCATGCCGCAGGAACACGCAGTACGATGCGATCGGGCATGAATCGCATAGCGGCTTCTTCGCCGTGCACACGGTTGCGCCCAATTCCATGACCGACTGGTTCCACACCACGGACGGCCGGTCGAAACGACGGACCTTCGCGGCGTTGTCTTCGGGAAGCACGCGATTCGCCAACGCGCGTTCCGCGGGGCTCGCCGCGCCGCCGAGCGATTCCTCGCCGAGGAACGCCCGCGACAGCACACGGCGGATATTCGTGTCGACCACCGCTATGCGGGCGCCGAAAGCGAAGCTCATCACCGCGCTGGCGGTGTAATCGCCCACGCCGGGCAAATCCATCAATTCGTCATAGGTACGCGGAAGCTCGTCATGGAAATCATTGGCGACCGCGATGGCGCATTCGCGCAGCCGCAATGCACGACGCGGGTATCCAAGTCGCCCCCAGGCCGCGATCACCTCGGATTTCGGCGCGGCCGCGAGCGCCGCGGCATCGGGCCAGCGTTCCATCCATTCGGTCCAGTACGGCACGACACGGCCCATCTGCGTCTGCTGGCTCATCACCTCGGAAACCAGCACGCCCCATGGCGTGGTACGGCCGAAACGCCATGGAAGGTCGCGGGCGCATTCCCGCCACCATTGCGCGAGGGCGTTCTGGATCTCACCGGCTTCTTCCAACCGTTCGTTCGTGTCGTTCATCGTACCTATTCTTAGCATTTATGACGAACGAAGAACACACCATTGACGCGCACAGCGCGGCGGAAGCCAAAGTCGAGAAAATGTTCGAATACGGCTACCGCAAATCGAACTACGGTCCCGACGAGCTGGTGACCGACGCGCACGGCAATCCGATTTCCGTGGTGGACGCCATGCTGAGTGCCGAGGACGCGGCCAAAGCGGAAACCTCGACGCCGCATCTGTGCTACTACTCCCCCCGCATCCCCGGCAATACCGGTTCCGCGATCCGTCTGTGCGCGGTGACGGGCACGATCCTGCATCTGGTGGAGCCGCTGGGGTTCAATCTGCGCGATACCAAGCTGCGTCGCGCCGGCCTCGACTACCACGACATGGCCCATGTGGTGCTGCACCCGGATTTCGACAACCTCGTGGAATCCATGCCGGGTTCGCGCATCATCGCGTTCACCGCGCACGCCACCAAGCTGTACACCGATATCGAATACAAGCCGACCGACATTCTGCTGTTCGGGCCGGAGCCGGGCAACATCCCCGATCCGATGGACATCATGGCCGGCCCCCACGTGGCGGAACAGGTGCGTCTGCCGATGCGGCCGTCACTGCGCTCCCTGAACCTCACCAACTGCGCGTCCATCGCCATCTATGAGGCGTGGCGTCAGCTGAACTTCGCCGGCGGACGATGATCGTTGCTTTTTGCACGGCCACCGGTGTCCGTATGAAGGGCGTTGATAATTGAATGTCTCTCCATGCGGACGCTCCGCGCGAGTGAGCGACCACATGGGGAGAACAAGAAACCAAGCATCCCCACAAACGGACGCTGCATAGAGGTAAGCGACCGCATAAGGAGAGTCACGCGTGGGAACCCTTCTGGTGTGGTCGCTAGACAAATCCCAGCGACCGCATGAGGAGAACCAACATATGAGTGTCTCCACAAACGGACGCCGCACGAATCCAAGCGTCCATCCACGGAGAGCCACACCTGAAAAATCTCTGCAAACGGACACTACGCAAAAGTAAGCGTCCGCATCCAGGGAGTCGAAATCGCCCGTCTCTCCGAACGGACGCCGGGCAAACGCCATTGACTACATCAAGAGAATCCGAAACAGAGCATCTCCCTGAACGGACGCCGGGCAAACCCCAGTGACCACGTCAGGAGAACCAGAATCGACCTGCCCAAAACCAATCCTATGCGCGAGCTACGCGTGAGCAAATGGACCGTGTAGAGAAATCTGGTAATGCGAGGTACGAACATCTCAAGAAGAGCGATTTGTGACGGCATTGCGTCTAAAACGTGAATGCCCTGCAGCAATAATTAAATAAGCAGCACTCCGATGTTTAGCAGCACGCCGCCAAACGCCAAAACAACGAATCCCGTCAAAAAATCCCCGGCACCGTTCGGGCCGGGGAATCCAAGGTATTGCAAAACCGCCGAAGCGTCAGTTCTTGAAGGAGTGGATCGGAGCCGGAATACGGCCGCCGCGGGTGACGAACGCCTCGCAGCTGGTCTGGTTCACCGGAATGATCGGCGCGTAGCCCATCAGACCGCCGAAGTTGGCCATCTCGCCGACGCCCTTGCCTTCGACCGGAATCACGCGCACGGCGGTGGTCTTCTGGTTGACCATGCCGATGGCGGCCTCGTCGGCGATGATGCCGGAGATGGTGGCCGCGGTGGTGTCGCCGGGGATGGCGATCATGTCAAGGCCGACGGAGCACACGCAGGTCATCGCCTCGAGCTTCTCGATCTTCAGGCAACCGCTGTTGGCCGCGTCGATCATGTTCTTGTCTTCGGAGACCGGGATGAACGCGCCGGACAGGCCGCCCACATAGGAGGACGCCATGATGCCGCCCTTCTTCACCTGGTCGTTGAGCATGGCGAGCGCCGCGGTGGTTCCCGGGGCGCCGACCTGCTCGAGGCCGATCTTCTCCAGCACTTCGCCGACGGAATCGCCGACGGCCGGGGTCGGGGCGAGCGACAGGTCGATGATGCCGAACGGCACACCGAGACGGCGGGATGCCTCCTGGGCGACCAGCTGGCCGACACGCGTGATCTTGAACGCGGTGCGCTTGATGGTTTCGCACAGGAATTCGAAGTCCTTGCCCTTGGCTTCGTCGAGCGCGCGGGAGACCACGCCGGGGCCGGAGACGCCGACGTTGATGACCGCGTCGCCCTCGGTCACGCCATGGAAGCCGCCCGCCATGAACGGGTTGTCGTCCGGGGCGTTGCAGAACGCCACGAACTTCACACAGCCGTAGGAGTCGTTGTCGGCGGTGGCGTGCGCGATGTCCTTGACGATATGGCCGAGCAGTTCGACGGAATTCATGTCGATGCCGGTCTTGGTGGAGCCCACGTTCACGGAGGAGCACACGATGTCGGTTTCGGACAGCGCCTTCGGCAGGGAGCGGATGAGCATCTCCTCGGCCGGAGTCATGGACTTGGACACGAGCGCGGAGTAGCCGCCGATCAGATCGACGCCGACCTTCTTGGCCGCGCGGTCGAGCGCGTGCGCGATCTTGACGAAGTCGTCGGAGCTCTTGCAGGAGCTGGCGCCGACCAGCGAGATCGGCGTGACGGTGATGCGCTTGTTGACGATCGGGATGCCGTAGTCGCGTTCGATGGCCTTGCCTGTGGAGACGAGGTCCTTCGCGTACGTGGTGATCTTGTTGTAGACGTTCTCGCAGACCTCGTCGACATCGTCGGCCGCGCAGTCCAGCAGGCTGATGCCCATGGTGATGGTGCGCACATCGAGCTTCTCCTGCTCGATCATCTTGTTGGTCTCGTGGACCTCCATGATATTCAGCATGGTTTTTCCTTACGATTCGAAGATTCGGTTACTCGTATGCGTCGCCGATCAGACGCGGTGCATCTTGGTGAAGATCTCCTCGCGCTGGCAGCGGATGCGCACGCCGATCTGTTCGCCGAGCTTGTCGAGATCGTCCACAATGGCGCCGAATTCCTCGTCGGCCTTGGAATAATCCACAATCATCATCATGTTGAAGAAGCCGTCGATGATGGTCTGGGAAATGTCGAGCACATTGACCTGATGAGCGGAAAGGTACGTGCAGACGCGAGCGATGATGCCGACAGTGTCCTGGCCGACGACGGTGATGATTGCCTTGTTCATGGAACTCCCTAAACGCTAGGTATGTATACCAGTTACCCTACCGGCGGAAACGCCGGACATGGATTCAAGTATAGGAAAGGCACGCGCCAAAACGCGTGCCTTCTTTCACAATCCATTACATACTGAGATGACGGAATCCGGGATGGCAGAGCCTGAGATGGCGGATGCCTCAAACCACCGAGACGCCACAACACATTCGTTGAATGTTTCGTGGGACGTCATCGGACGCCATCGCCCCGGTATGCTCCGATGCTTCAACGTCCACGCATCAGGCGCGTTCCGCGACCGGAACGCCCTGCGGCTGGCGGATCTCACGCTTCTTGTCCAGGAAGAAGGAGAAGCCCAGCACGGCCACGATGAGCACAAGACCGAACACGTAGCCGTAACGGGAACCGGCGACGAAGCTTTCCGCCTCGGTCGCGCCGGAGCCCATGCCCAGCAGGCAGGTGGCGACGGAGGTGCCGATAGCGCCGACAACCTGCTGCATGGTGTTGAGAATCGTGGAGCCGTCGGCGGCGAGCTCGCGCGGCAGTCCCTTCAATGCGGCGGACTGCGCGGACTGCTGCATCAGCGGAATGCCGATCATGAACACCACGTGCGCCAGCACGAAGAACATCGGGGACGTGGTGACGCCGATGGCGAGGAACAGCAGCGAACCGATGATCGCGATCACCGCGCCGACACGCACCAGCGGAGCGGCGCCCACACGGTCGAACATACGGCCGGACAGGAAAGAGCAGATGGCGTTGACCACGCCACCGGCGAGCATCAGCATGCCGGCCACGGTGGTGTCGAGTCCGAGGCCACGCTGCAGCTCCTGCGGAGCCAAGTACATCAGAGCCAGCGTGCAGGCGAAGGAGCAGGTGACCATCAGGGCGGGCACGCGGAAGGAAGCGATGCCGAGGGCGCGAAGGTCAAGCACCGGGTTGTCGATGTGCAGCTGGCGGTAGGCATAGAACGCCACAACGGCGATGCCGATGACCAGCAGTGCGATCACCAGTGCGGAGAAGCCCATATCCGAGACGAGGCTCACGCCTGCGACGAGGCAGCCGAAGCCGATGACCGAGGCGAGCACGGAAAGCAGGTCGACCTTCGGATGGGTGGTTTCGATCGGAGTGACGAAGAAGGCCATGGTGCAAATGATCGCGACGACGGCGAGCACCGCGAACAGCGCGAAGATCGCACGCCAGGAGAACAGGCCGATAAGCGCTCCGGCCAGGGTCGGGCCAATCACCGGGGCGAACATGATCACCAGACCGGCCACACCGTTGGCGGCGCCGATCTTCTGCGGGGGGAACACGCGCATGATGGCCGCGTACATGGTCGGCAGCACGATACCGGTGCCGATGCCCTGGATGATTCGTCCAGCCAGCACAAGCGCGAATACCGGAGCGGCAGCGGAGAGCACGGAGCCGACGAAGAAGCAGCCCAACGCCACGAGCACGAGCGTCTTCGCCTTGACCCACTTGAGCAGGAAGCCCACGCACGGCAGCACGATGCCGATGGCGAGCATGTAGCCGACGACCATCCACTGCGCGGTGCCGGTGGAGATGCCAAAGACATCGCACAGATCCGGCAGCGCGATGTTCATGGACGTTTCGGACAGCATGCCCAGAAACGCGCCCAGATAGAGTCCCAGCATCACCTTGTGCGGATGCTCGAAACGCGGTCCATGGTTCTGCTGCATTTTCATGTCTTGTGATTGCCGAGTGACTTCGGACACAGTACCTCTCATCTTTCCAAACTCATACATCATCATTCGTCTTATGCCGTGTGGCGAATCGTTCTGCCGCGTCGCGCGGAATGCCCCGCAACGCATGATGCGCATGAAAAAGCCCGGACCATGGTGGTCCGGGCCTCATCGCCTTGTTTTCCGGCAAAGGAAAAACCGCACGGCGTAAGCCTTGGTGTATCGGCTGTGCCATGCGGTTTTCGAAACATTTGTCAACGTAGCATGAATACGAAATCTTCGTAAGTGAGCTCGGCGTGTCACACGATTCCGAATTTGCCGGCCGCGATCAAAATCATGCGAAACCCTCATAGCCTAGGGGGTATCAGAACCCGGGGAAATGACTCCACGCGCACTGGTCAGACACCCCCGTACCAGGATTTTGGGCAACTGCGTTTCGCACAATTTTAAAATTAACGGTCAATATTGGAATTGTGCGAAACATCAAAGAGCCCGAACGCAAAAGGCCGTCACATCCAATGGATGCCACGGCCTTTTGCGGCAAACCGGAAATCCGGCGGAGGATCAAGAAGGGCGATCAGGCCTCGTAATCCTTGTCCTTGCTCTCCTTGATGACAAGCAGGGCGACCAGGGCCACGGCGGCCATGATGGCCATGTAGTAGCCGACACCGGCAATGCCGATCTTCGGATTGCTCACCAGCAGCTGGGCGATGGTCGGGGCGAACGCGCCGCCGAAGATGGCGGCCAGGTTGTAGCTCAGACCGGCGCCGGAGTAACGCACGTGGGTCGGGAACAGCTCAGGCAGGTAGGCGCCGCACGGTCCGAACAAGCCGCCCATGATGACGAAGCCGACGCACAGGAACACCATGACGCGCGGCACGCTGTGCACCAGCAGCAGCGGGGTGAAGAAGCTGAAGACGAGCGCGACGGCGGTGACGAAGAGCATGACCTTCTTACGGCCGTACTTGTCGGCGGACAGGCAGGAGACCACGATGAAGATCGCGAAGAACACCACGGAGATCATCTGCATCATCAGGTACTGCGGCTGGGTGAACTTCAAGTACTGCACGCCATAACTCAGCGACCAGGTGCCGAGCACATAGAACAGCGTGTAGGTGATGCCCATGGCGAGCGTGCCGAGAACGACTTCCTTCCAGTACGGCAGAAGGGAGCGAAGCGGGTGCTTGACGACGCGGTGCTCGGCCTCGGCCTTCTTGAAGACCGGGGTTTCGGACATGCGGGCGCGGACGTACAGGCCGATGACGACCAGCACGATCGAGGCGAGGAACGGGATACGCCAGCCCCAGGCGCCCATGCGCTCGTTGCCGAGGTGGGTGATGAGCAGCAGGTTCAGACCGTAGGCGCAGAAGAATCCGATCGGGGCGCCGAGGTTCGGGAAGGAGCCGTACAGCGCGCGCTTGCTCTTCGGAGCGTTCTCCGTGGCGACCAGCGCGGCGCCGGACCATTCACCGGCGAGACCCACGCCCTGGCATGCGCGGCAGAGGCACAGGATGATGATGGAGACACCGCCCAGCACATTGTATCCAGGCAGGCAGCCGACCAGGAAGGTGGCGGTGCCCATAGTCAGCAGTGCGATGACCAGCGTCTTCTTGCGGCCCATGTGGTCGCCGAAGTGGCCGAACAGCATGGAGCCGAACGGACGTGCCAGGAAGGACACGGCGAACGTCGTGAAGGACATGATCTTGGCCAGCGCCGGATCGGTGACGTTGGCGAAGAAGATGGCGCTGAAGTAGCTGGCCGCGGCGATGGAATAGCAGTAGTTATCGTAGAATTCGATTGCGGTGCCGACCATCGACGCTGCGATGATCTCCGGCACGGAATCCTTTTTCGCCGGCTTCGCCGCCGTTGCGGCGGCCGACATGGTAGTTGCGGACATACGTCCAATCCCCTCTTATTGAGTTGAACCCCTCTATGCGGCATCTTGATGAGATGCCGATCGGAACGCGGACGCATGAGCTTATGGCCTACAGCGGAGCCGCACTCCGCTGTGTCTGCCCGTTATTATGCCCGCCCACGACGAGGGATGGTCCGAATGGCCACATTGTGGACCCCACATTGCGGACCAACGGGTTCCACGGGTTCAGGGAGGCCCGCCATCGCGTCTCAATTGCGAATGGTCCGAACTTCGATATGGGCGAGCCGGCGCGTTACCAGCAAAATCGCACCTCAATCGCGGAAGATTTGCACGAATGGTTCGAGCAGCTGGGAGCAGCGCATGGAAAAGCGCGAAAAACAATGGGGCCGTCCCCAAAAGGAGACGACCCCATTCATATTGGATATGTCATCGGATATGCGCCCTCGGACCCGCCGGAAATTCCGGGAATCCACATCGGAAATGCGATTCGAGATTCCCGCCCGGCATTCCCGTTTTATCGCGGTCTCCGGTTCCGACGAGCCCTGCGGCCGAATACGGCCCGCTTCACTGCTCGCGGCTTGCGGACGCCGCGGCGTATGCCGGCAGCGCGCGCGGCGCGTTGAATCCTTCCTTCTCGAAGCGGTCGGCGATCTTCTGCGCGATGGCATGGCCCTGGCCCTTGTCGACGAGCGCGATGATGGAGCCGCCGAAGCCGCCGCCGGTCATACGCGCGCCGTAGGCACCGTTGGCGCGGGCCACCTCCACGGCGATGTCGAGTTCCGGCACGGTCACCTCGTAGTCGGCGGCGAGGGAGTCGTGCGACGCGTTGAACAGCTTGCCGGCCTCTTCGATGTTGCCGTCGGCGAAGGCGTGCACGAAGGAGTTGACGCGCGCGATTTCGGTGACGACGTGGCGCACGCGCTTCTTCATGACGTCATCGGGCAGTTTGTCGAGCGTTTCCTTGAGCGCCTGGAACGGATCGTCGGATTTGGCGATCTCATCGGCGGACACGCGCAGGTTGGCCACGCCGAGGATCTCCGCGGCCTTCTCGCAGGTGGCGCGGCGCTGCGCGTACTGGCCGTCGTTGAGCTGGTGCGGGGCCTGGGTGTCGAGCACGAGCAGTTCCAAACCGTACTTGTCGAGGTCGAATTCCTGCTGGGAGACGTTTTCCAGCGGGCTCAGCTCGGGGCGGCAGTCGAGGCGCAGCGCGTGGCCTTCGGTGCAACGCATGGACGCGTTCTGGTCGAGGCCGCCGGTCGAGGCGCCGGCCATGTCGTTCTCGGATTTGATCGCCGCGTTGATCAGCGTCACACGGCCGGCGTCGGATGCGCCGTAGCCGAGACCGTACACGTCATCGAGCGCGAGCGCGGTGGAGCAGGTCATGGCGGCCGAGGAGCTCAGGCCCGAGCCCAGCGGCACGCAGGAGGAGAATGCGGCATCGAAGCCCTTGACGGAATCGAAGCCGGCTTCGCGCAGGGCCCATGCGACGCCCACCGGGTACGCGGCCCAGCCCTTCACTCCCCCGGCTTCAAGACCGTCGAGGTCGGCTTCGGCCACTTCGTCCGGCGCCACGTCGGACACCACGCGCACCTTGGTGTCCTCGCGCGGCTTCAGCGCGATGAAGGTGCGGTGCGGCAGCGCGATCGGCAGGCACAGGCCCGCGTTGTAGTCGGTGTGTTCGCCGATCAGGTTCACACGGCCCGGAGCGGCCCATACGCCAGCCGGCTTCTCGCCGTAGGTGGATGCGAACAGGTTCGTGGCGATGTCCACGCCCTCGTCGTGCGAGAGCGGCTCAATGAATTCAACAGCAGTCATTGGTGTTTTGTCCTTTCAGCCTTCGTGATGAATCATGATGGCCGGCCATGGGGCGGCCTTCCCCGTGGCCGGCCTTGCTTGTGCTCAGCCTTCGATGTCGATCGGGCCGAGCTCGTGGAAGCGCTTGGCGATGAGTTCCGGCGTGGTGTCGGAGACCCAGGCGGCCATGCCCGATTCGGAACCGGCCAGGTACTTGATCTTGTTGGCGGCACGGCGGAACGAGAAGAACTGCAGGTTCAGACGGTAGTTCTCGCGGCGCTTGTCGTGGATCGGGGCCTGGTGCCATGCAGCGATGTACGGCAGGTCCATGCCCTTGCCGTCGCCCTTGTCGAAGAACGCGTTGCCGCGCTTGAGCAGGGTGGAGTACATGACGGCGAGGTCCCAACGCTCCTGGTCGTTGAGCTCGTCCAGGGTGAGCACGTCGCGCACCGGCGCCACATGCACCTCAAGGGGCCAGCGCGCCGCGGCCGGCACGTACGCGACCCAGCTGTGGTTGCGCATGACCACACGTTCCTTGGCTTCGAGTTCGGCGTTCATCAGGTCCTTGAGCAGGTTGCCGCCGGTCTTCTCGTGGTATGCCTCGGTGTGCTTCAGCTCGGCCTCCAGCTTCGGCGCGATGAACGGGTAGCAGTAGACCTGTCCGTGCGGGTGCGCCAGGGAGACGCCGATCTCCTGTCCGTGGTTCTCGAACGGGAAGATCTGCTCGATGCCGTCGATCTTGGAGATCTCCGCGGTGCGGAAGGCCCATGCCTCGACGACGGTGCGCAGACGGGAGACCGGCAGATCGGCCGGCAGGCCGTTCTCGTCCGGGTCGAAGCAGATCACTTCGCAACGGCCGGCCGCCATCTTCTTCTCCCACAGCGGATTGCCGTCGACGTATTCGACGGCCTCGGAACGACCCGGCACGCGGACCATCGACGGGAACCGGTTCTCGAACACGACCACGTTGTAGTCGGTGTCGGGAACCTCGCCGTCCTGATACGGGTCGCCCGGCTTGCGCGCGGCAAGCGGGTTGCCCTTCGCGGTGGCGCCGGGGCCTGCGGTGATCGGACGGTTCATGCGTGCGGTCGCCATCGGAATCCAGTCGCCGGTCAACGGATCGCGGCGCATTTCCGGAGCTGCGTACGGCACTTCCTCGCCGGCCGCGTTCAGCTGGTTGGAGAAACGGTATGCCAGCTGGCGCGGGTCCTTGAGCTCGCGGGTCTTCTTGCCGGAGACGTATTCCGGATCGTCGTCGAGGTAGAAGAAGTCTCGTCCGTCGGCAAGCGTCGTCGGCGTGATGCGGATATGCTTCTTCGCGTATTCCCCTGGAGTGTAGTTGGCGAATTCACTCATTGGTGATCACTCACTTTCCTGAATCAGCTCGCTCTGGTGGGCCAGCACGAGTTCTTTGACCAAATCCCTTGTTTTTCCAACCGAATCGGGATCGAGCCCGTCATCGGTAATGACCGTGTCCACCTGGTCGAAGCGTGCGAAAAGCGACAGTGACGTGCAGCTCCACTTGGTGTGGTCGGTCAAAATTATCGTCCGGTCGGCGATGTCCATCATCGCCATATCGGTCGCGGCCTCCAGCGAATTCGGCATGAGGAAGCCGCGCGGAATGGACACGGAATGCGTGCCCAGAAAAACGGTGTTGACCCGCAGGGAGGACACCACCTTGTCGGCGATGGGGCCGACAAGGGAGTTGGAACGGGTGGTCACACCACCGGTCACGATGACCTCCACGTCCTTCGATTCCAGCGCCTGCACCAATTCCGCCACGGGGATGGAGTTGGTGAGGATGGTGATTCCCGACGATTGCTGGGATTCCAGCAGATGCTGCGCGAAGATGTACGCGGTCGTGCCGCCGCCGATGGCGATCACGTCGCCGGGAGCCACGTATTTGACGGCTTCCTGCGCGATGGCGTCCTTCAGGCCGATGTCCATCTGCGACTTTACAGAGAACAGCGGTTCGCTCAATAGGGTGCTGGTGGTGACGGCGCCGCCGTGCACGCGTTTGAGCAGTCCCTTGTCTGCCAGATCAGCGATATCTCGGCGGATGGTCATGGCGGAGACGCCCAATTCCTTGGACAATGCGGTGATGCGCACCGCGCCGCGGGTGCGCAACCTGCTTAATATCAGATGCTGACGTTGTGACGAAATCATTCGAACATTATCGCACACGTTCACTCAAAATAAAAACCGACTTGAGCGTTTCGCATGTTTTCCAAGCAAAAAAGCTCACGCTACAATCTTTAATCGCACAAAATCGAACGCACATCGTCGCATACCGCCATCGACCACCGACAGGCGACAAATCCGCACATATCGCCGTGCGAAAACATCGAAAGAGTGCGAAAATGGTGTTCATGACGTATGTTTCCGAAAATTACTGGCACGATGCAGTGAACAAGGCCACCACCGATCTGTTCACCTTCGGCTACAAGCACATCATCAAACCGCACTTCGTGTTCAACCACGCCCCCGACGTCGCGCATGAGCAGATGATCGAATTCTGCCGCGTCACCAAGAACATTCCGCCGCTGATGTGGCTGTGCCGCGAAATGCTCAACTACACCGACCCCATTCTCGAAACCTCGGTGATGGGAGTCGACTTCGCCAATCCGTTCGGGCTTTCCGCGGGACTCGACAAGAACTGCGACATGCCCGTGCTGCTCGACAACGCCGGATTCGGTTTCGAGACCGTCGGCTCCACCACGTCCCGCCCATGCAAGGGCAATCCGAAGCCATGGTTCCACCGTCTGCCCGAATACGATTCGATGATCGTGCACGTCGGCCTCGCCAACGACGGTTCGCAGAAGGTGATTCCGCGCGCCGAAAACGCATGGACGAAGGCGCGCGACATGCAGGTGTCGGTCTCCATCGCCCGCACCAACGACGAGAAGACCGGCGACCTGGACGAGGGCATCGAGGACTACTGCATCTCCATGCGCCGCGCCGCGGGACGCTCCGCGATGGTCGAGGTGAACATCTCCTGCCCGAACACGAAGGCCGGCGAGCCGTTCACGCAAAGCCCCGAGGCGCTCGACAGGCTGTTCACCGCATTGGACGGCATCGACCGCCCGCAGCCGACGCTGGTGAAGATGCCGTTGAACACAAGCTGGCCGGAATTCAAGGATCTGCTCGACGTGCTCGCCGAGCACAATGTGCAGGGACTGTCGATCGCGAATCTGCAGAAGGACCGCACCGGCATGAACATCCCACGCGATTGGGAGGGGGGATTGTCCGGATCCCCCTGTTACGAGGCGAGCAACGAACGCATCCGCCAGGTCTACCGCGAATACGGCGAGCGCTTCGCGATCGCCGGCATCGGCGGCGTGTTCACGCCGGAACAGGCGTACGCGAAGATCCGCTCCGGCTCCTCGCTGGTCATGTTCGTCAGCGCGTTGATGTACCGCGGACCGCAGCAGATCACCGTGCTGAAGCGCGGTCTTGCGGAGCTGCTGCGCAAGGATGGCTTCGACCACGTCGGCCAGGCCGTCGGCATCGACGCCTGATACACATTGCGGCGCGTATGCAACGCACTCCGGCCTGCATGCAAAACGCATGCGCAAAGCGCATGTGACTGACATATGACCAACGCATACGGCACCGCATAGCCGAAAAATCGGCGTTGGTCGTCCATCACCCGTTTCGGGAGGTGGACGACCAACGCCGATATCATTCGTCCCCAAGCGACGTCTCAAGCGTCAATGGGGAGCACAGCGGCAATCAGCGGAACGCGCCACGCACATACTGCGGCTGGTACGGCGCCTCCTCGACGGGCACGCCCAGCTTGTCGGCCGCGCGCAGCGGCCAATACGGGTCACGCAACGCGGCGCGGCCGATTTCGATGACGTCCGCGGCACCCGATTTCAACACCTTTTCGGCTTGCTTCGGCTTGGTGATCAATCCGACGGCGGTGGTCGGCACGTCGGCGCGGGAACGCACCTGTTCCGAGAACGGTACCTGGTATTTCGGTTTGACCGGCACGGTGACGTCGGCGATGATGCCGCCCGTGGACACGTCGATCATGTCGACGCCATGCTTTTTCAGCACCTTCGCCAAGGAAACGGTCTGGTCGAGATCCCATCCGCCCGCGGCCCAATCGGTCGCCGAGACACGCACCAGCACCGGCATGTCGTCGGGAATCACGGCACGGATGGCATCGACCACCTCGACCACGATGCGGATGCGGTTCTCGAACGATCCGCCGTATTCGTCCTCGCGCTCGTTGACCAACGGATCGAGGAACTGCGACAGCAGGTAGCCATGCGCCGCATGCACCTGGACCGCGTCGAAGCCGACCTGCGCGGCGCGCCATGCGGCGTCGCGGAAACGACCGACGATGGCATGGATCTCATCCACCGTCAATTCGCGGGGCACGGCATATTCGCCGAACGCCTTCGCGCTTGGAGCGACGGTCTGCCATCCGCCGAATTCACGGGGCACGCTGGCTCCCTGGAATCCAAGGGAGAAGCATCCCGTGGAGCCTTTGCGCCCGGCATGGTTGAGCTGCACCGCCAGAGCCGCGCCGGTCTTCTTCGCATCGGAGACGATCCAACGCCACGCATCCATCTGCGCATCGTCCCACAATCCCAGATCGCACGGCGAGATGCGGCCTTCCGGAGCCACCGCGGTGGCCTCGACGACCACCATGCCGAATCCGCCCATGGCGCGCGACACGTAATGCTGGTAGTGGAACGGCGTCGGTTTGCCGTCGCATGCCGACGCCGAATACGTGTCCATCGGCGGCAGCCAGATACGATTGCGCACGGTCAAGCCGCGCAGCGTGATCGGTTCGAACAAGCGTGCCGAACCGCTCTTTTTCGACGGTTTCTTGCCTTCCCCCATGATCTTCCCTTCCGATCCATCCCTACGGACCTGATATCCATACGGATCCAGCGTCCATCCGGATCTGTTACATGTGCATTCTAAGCAGAACGCCCGCCGTGCAGGGCGGGCGTTCATCAACTGTTCACTCGGGAACAGCGCCATCGGGTCGGTCCGGCCGACCATGCAGACCATAATCAATCGGTCGTTCACGATCGGCCGGTCGGCCATAATCGGTCAATGCCTGATCATGACCGGCAAGACGGGCCGATGGCAACGGCTATTGTCCGTTTCCATTCTCCGTGGTCGCTTGACCATTCGTGCCTTGGCTGGTCGTGCCTTGGCTGTTTTGCGTGGTCGTGGACTGCCGTTGCGTGGTCGTCGTCGCGGCACCCTTGGTGTATTGCTCCGCGGGTTGTCCGTAATCGTTGTCGACCGGCGCGTTGATGGCCGACAGGTAGGAGTTCATGAACGCCTTCCAAGCCGGGGTGGCGATGTACATGCCGTACCAGCTGGAGTGGTAGGTGCCGTTGATGGTCTTGTTGTCGAAGGTGTTGTGGATCGGGTCCTGCGCGTCGGCCACGGCCACGAACGCGGCCACCTGGTTCGGCACGAAGCCAGCGGTGGTCATCACCGTGTTCTCGTTCGTACCGGTTTTCGCGAAGGTCTTCCGTCCGCCGTCGAGCTGCGTGGTCGAGGCCTCACCGCCCGAGACGACGACACCCTGGTTCAGTGCGTACGACACCGTCTGCGCGATTTCCGGTGAGATCGCCTGGTGGCAATCCGCGGAAGGCACCTTCACGCTCTCTCCACTGCGGTCGGTCACCTTCTTGATGGCGATCGGCGTGCATTCCATGCCGTTGGCGCCCATGGTGGCGTACACGTTCGCCATGGTCAGCGGAGACGCCTGCACGGTGCCGATGGTCATTGGCGGCTGGAAGGAGTTCGCCGAATAGATGTCGGACGCGTTGGTGGTGGCGTTGTGGTATCCCATCTGCTTGGCCGCGTCGGCGATCGCGCACAGGCCGATGGTGGAGGCCATCGACGCCTGCGTGGTGTTATGCGATTTGATCAGACCCTGCAGAGGCGTTTCCGGCGATGTGGTGCCGCCGCCGGAATTCTGCACCGACCATGTGCCGGTGAACGCATAGCCGTTGCAGTTGAATCGCGACATCGAATAGCTGGTGCTGGTGGCCAGCGCCTCGTTGATGGAATGGCCCTGCTGCATCCATGCCACCATGTTGATGGGCTTCCAGGTGGAACCGACGTTGAAGCCCATGCCGCCGCCGTCCTCCTGGTCGACCATATAGTTCATCGACGTCTTGGTCTCGTCGGTTCGCGCGGCATCCGTGGCGTCGTACGTTCGGTTGATGCCGAACGACAATATCTCGCCCGTACCGGGTTTCACCGCCGCTATCATCACTTCGAATCCGGATGGATCGGTGGCGGGAACGGTGCTGTTCGCGGCCTGCATGGCCGCGTTGTTCGCGTTACGGTCGAGCGTGGTGACGATCTTCAGACCGCCTTCCTTCAGCAGCTTCTCACGCGCCTCGCTGTTCTTGCCGAACGCCTTGTTCTTCAGGATCTGGTTGACCACATACGAACAGAAGAAGCCGGTGTTCTCAATGGCGGACTGGCATCCGGAGCTCACGTCCTGCAGGTTCAGCGTGTCCTTCAGCGGGGTGTTGATGGCTTCCTTGTATTCCTTGTCGGATGTGATGAAACCTTGGTCGTGCATCAGCGTCAGCACGATGTTGCGCTGCCGCTCGGCCTCCTTCTGGTTGCTTTCCACCGAGGGATCGAAGTTCTGCGGATTCTTCGTGATGGCCGCGATGGTGGCGGCCTGCACGTAGTTCAATTGCGACGCGGAGACGTTGAAATACCGTTTGGCGGCCATTTCGACGCCGCACAGATTGTTGCGTCCGAACTGCGCGATGTTGAGGTATCCCTGCAGGATCTCCGCCTTGGAATACTTCTTCTCGATCTGCACCGCGATCAGCATTTCCCTCAGTTTGCGGGCGATGGTGTCTTCGGATGCATGGTATTCGGCGATGGGGTCGTCGTCCTCCCTCGCCTGGGTGGCGAGCACGTTCTTCACGTACTGCTGGGTCAGCGTCGAGCCGCCCTGCTGGTCGCCGTGGTTCACATAGGTCTGCACGAACGCGCGGAAGACGCCCTGCACATCGACGCCGGCATGGTCGAAGAAGCGCTTGTCCTCACGGGCCACCACGGCCTGCTGCATGGCCTTGGAGATCTTCTTCAGCGGAACGACCTCGCGGTTCTGGGTGTAGAACTCGGCAAACGCGGTTTTGCCGTCGTTGAAATACATCGTCGAACGCTGGGGAAGACTGGTCACGTCGAAGTCGATTCCCTCGACGGACAGGGACGGGATGACGGCTTTCGCCGCGCTGTTGACGCCGAACACGGCGGGCAGGAAAAACAAGCTCGTCACCAGGCCGCCGCCTACGCATAGCGTGATGTAGGCGACCACCAGCGCAAGCACGCGTTGAACGGTCAAGGCATTCTTCTTCTTGGGCATGGTGCCCATTCTAAAGTGGCGGGTATACTAATCCACCGTTCGCCCAGAGCCGTCACCGGTTCATCACAAAGTGATGTCGAATCTCAAAAAACGCTGGAAATCAGCCGAAAAATCCTTCCGCATTATCCGTCACACCGGCCGACCAATATCGGCGGACCGGAAACCGCGGTGGCTATCTGCGCGACCTGCGAATCAGCATTCCGGGCTGGTAGATGATGATGGAACGTCCCTCGCGTGCGATCCAGCCACGGTTCGCGAAATCCATCAGCGCCTTGTTCACCGTCTCGCGCGACGAGCCGACCAGCTGGGCCATTTCCTCTTGGGTGAGATCATGCGGCACCTTCAGCCCGGCCTCGACCGGTTCTCCGAAGCGCGCGCCCAAGTTGATCAGCGTTTTGGCGAGCCGTCCGGGAACGTCCATGAACACCAGATCGGAGATGCGTTCGTTGTTGTCGCGCATGCGGTGCGCCAGCACCTGCAGCATGTCCACGGCGACCCTGGGATGTTCGTCGAGCCAGGCGAACAACGCGTCGTGTTCGAGCCAGACCACCTGCGTCCTGTTGCACATGGCGACGGCGGATGCGGTGCGGGGGCCTCCGTGGGGGTCGAACACGGGAATCTCGCCGAGCACCTCGCCATAGGCGTGGATGCTCAGCAGCTGCACGCGCCGGTCCGCGGCCTGACGGATGAGCTTGACCCGTCCCTTTTCCAATAGATACATGCGATGGTCGGTGTCGCCCTCGCGGAAGATGAAGTCGCCCTTGCTGTATTCGGCGCGCTGCAGATGCGGAAGCAGTTCCTCCGCCTCCCTTGGCGAGACCTGCTTGAACAGCGCGGTATGCAACAGGGTGGAGCTTTCCTCCTCGGTTCCGTTCGGTGTCATCATCAGCGTCGCCACCTCCGTTTTTCGTACGCCGTCACGCGCCGACCCAACTTCTCGGCATTCGCGCTATATTGTAACTCGCCGCGCGGCCGCGAGCAGGGCCCCAACCACAGCGTCACGGCTCATTCCCGTCTGCGAGCGCATCGGATCCACCCTTTTTACCGCCGATTTCACGGCTTTGTCGGACATTTTCTCGCGTGACGTGCGCAACACACGAGACATTTTCAGCGCATCGATGTCGTAGGCGAGCGTGACGTGGTGCAGCACCGCCCCAGGGCCGCCGTCGCGTGGCGCGAAGCGGCGTTGCGCGGCGCCGCCGAGTTTGCCGTATTGGGTGGCGATGTCGTTGAGCCCTGAGAACCGAACATCGAGGCCGAGACCGTCCAGCGCCTCCACAAGCCAGTGGTCGCACAGCCTGTAGGAGTCTTCGATGCTGATGCCATGCACGAATTCCAAGGGGGCATACAGCGAGTAGGTGATGGTGTTCCCGGGTTCGATGAACATCGCGCCGCCTCCCGTGCAGCGTCTGACGATATGGAATCCTCCGTCGCGGGCGGCCCGCGCATCGACTTCATGCTCCAGGGATTGGAATCTGCCGATGACCACCGCGGGCGCGGCCCATTCCCAGATGCGCAGCGTCGGCTCGCGTTCGCCCGCGGCGACCTGTCGCGCCCATGCGACGTCGATCGCCATCTGCTCTTCGGGCATGCGCGGTTCGTCATGGACGACGCGGGCATGCAATGCCTTCCATCGATTGGCGCATTCCTCTGCGGTCAGACCGCAGTATGATCGCGTGCGATCGCGGTCCGGCGGTTCGATGACGGGTTCCGTTCGAAGCGCTTGGACCGGCGACTCCATGTCGGCGACCGCCCGCAGGAACGCCGTGGCGATGCCTTGCGGCGTCATGCCGACCATGCGCGCATCCGGGTATCGCCGCATGACGTCCGCTATCGCCGCCGATACGCCGGCATGGTCCATGCGATCCACGCCGTCGACATCTCCATCAACGCGCGATTCCGAGCATCTCGCGGTTTCATCCGCACTTAAGGCATCATGATCATGCGAATCCTCAGCGCCGGCATCGTGCGTGTCATCGGCGCGAGATTCCATGGCAGTGCCGGCCGTCAGCGCGCGCATCGCGGTGTTCGTGCGTACGACCAACGTCCGTTCGATGTCACGCAGCATGCGCTGCGCGTCGTTCTCGTCGCCGTCAAGGAAGAAATCACCGTCGATCGCGCAGCTTTCCAGAAAATCATCATGATCGGCGGCGTCCGAATCGCGGGATGCTTCGCGGACTGTTCCGTGAAGCATCCCAAGAGACGTTCCGCGCGTTTTTCCATGCTCGGCGGCGCGATGAATGGTGACGCCCACGAGTTTGCCGCCCGGCTGTTTGTAGAGACCCCGGCAAAAGCCGCGAGACGAATCCTCGACCATACGACCTCCTGATCATTCGTGACGGAACTCCCCGCCGACTTTCCCGAGGCTCCAAGAATCGAACGTATGAGAGAATCCTTGCGCTCGATTTCCAAAAACATCCGCAACCGCATAAGGCGCGCGTCGCGCATATACGAAAAACGGTGCCTCCCCGTACAGCGTACCGGGAAGGCACCGTTTTCATATCGGAAGACGCACGTCACATGCGTGCCAGGATGTCGCGTCCGACCTCGTCGGTGGTGCGGGTGGTGGAGCCGAGCTCCTCGATGTCCGCTTCGACGGCGGCATCGATCTTGGCCGCGGCGTCGTCGAAGCCGAGGTGACGCAGCAGCATGGCGGCCGACAGGATGGCGGCGGTCGGGTTGGCCTTGTTCTGCCCGGCGATGTCCGGGGCGGAACCGTGGATCGGCTCGAACATGGACGGGTACTCGTTGGAGGCGTTGATGCAGCCCGATGCGGAGTATCCGACGCCGCCGACCACGGCACCGGCCTCGTCGGTGATGATGTCGCCGAACAGGTTGTCGGTGAGGATCACGTCGAAGCGGGACGGGTTGGACACCATGAAGATGGTGGTCGCGTCGATGTGCAGGTAGTCGTGGGTGACCTCCGGGTATTCCTCGGCCACCTTGTTGACGATGCGCTGCCACATGTCGCCCGCGTTGACGAGCACGTTCTTCTTGTGCACGAGGGTGACGTGCTTGCGGCGCTTCATCGCCAGCTGGAAGGCGTAACGCACCACGCGCTCCACGCCGTAGGCGGTGTTGATGGAGACCTCGGTGGCGACCTCGTTCGGAGTGCCGCGGCGGACGGCTCCGCCGGCGCCGCAGTACAGGCCCTCGGTGCCCTCACGCACGACGACGAAGTCGATGTCGCCCGGGTTGGCGAGCGGGGAGGTGACGCCCTTGTACAGCTTGGACGGACGCAGGTTGACGTACTGGTCGAGGTCGAAACGGAGCTTCAGCAGCAGGCCGCGTTCCAGGATGCCTGCCTTGATGCGCGGATCGCCGACGGCGCCCAGCAGAATCGCGTCGGTCTTCTTGATGCGCTCCTCTTCCTCTTCCGGAAGAATCGCGCCATCGCGCAGATACCGTTCGGCACCGAGGTCGAAGTTCTCGTAATCGAATTCGGCGACGCCTTCGGCCGCCTTCTCCAGAGCCTTCTGGGCCCATGGAGTCACTTCCTTGCCAATGCCATCGCCCGGAATGACGGCGATGGTGTACTTCTTTGCAGATTCACTCATAGCTCGTGACTCTAGTCAGAGATTCATCATGCGAACGAAAACAGCTCAGCAAATGGACACGCCGTGGCGGGTCCCCTGCCACGGCATGCCCGACGCGGTCAGTTGACGATGCCCATCACACTCAGGCACCACGCGTTCTCGTAGGAGACCTCCTCCCACTGCTTGTATCGTCCGGACGTGCCGCCATGACCCGCCTCGACCTCGATTTTCGCCACGGCGTCCACACCGGCGCGCTGCAGCCGCGCGAGCCATTTCATCGGCTCCACGTACAGCACGCGCGTATCGTTCATCGACGTGGTGATGAACACCTTCGGGAACACCTTCACGCGGTCGTCGTCCGGGGATTCCGGCGCGTTCTCATACGGCGTGTATTCCTTCATGTACCGGTACACGTCGGCGTTGTGCAAAGGATCGCCCCATTCATCCCATTCGGTGACGGTCAGCGGCAACGACGGGTCGAGAATCGAAGTCAACGCGTCCACGAACGGCACATCCGCCTCGATGCCCGCGAAGCATTCCGGAGCCATGTTCGCCACGGCACCCATCAGCAATCCACCCGCGGAACCGCCGTTCGCCACGGTGCGGGACGGTGACGCCAACCCCTCGCGTTGCAGCGCGCGGACCGCATCCACGAAATCCTCGAAGGAATGCTTCTTGTTGAGCAGATGCCCCTGCTCATACCATGCGCGGCCCATTTCGCCGCCGCCGCGGATATGCGGCACCGCATACAGCACGCCACGGTCGAGCATGCTGATGCGCGACACCGCGAACCCGGGATCGGAACTGATCTCGTACGCGCCATAGCCGGTGACGAACATCGCCGAATCGCAGGCCGGCACATCGCGCCGCCACACCAGTGAAATCGGTATGCGCTCACCGTCACGCGCGGTGGCCCATACGCGGCGTTCCATGTAATCGCGCGGATCGAATCCGCCGAGCACCGTCGCTCGTTTCAGCAGACGGTCCTCGCCGGTGGCCGGATCGATGTCGTGCAGCTCGCCCGGACGCGTGTAGCTGGCGAACGAATACCGCATGCGCGGCGCGTCATACGACGGATTGCCGCCGACGCCGATGGCGTACAGGCGCCGCGTCTCCCCGGGCATGCGATCGGCCGTGGCACCATCGGACGACGTCATGCCCTTGCGGGAGATGCCATGCACCGCCGAGCCCTTGCCCTGCGCCGCGGCGAGCGCGTCGAGCTTGCCCCATACCTCGACGCGTTCCTCGTTGATCTCGTCAACGGATTCGTCGACGTCCCAATCGCCTTCCAACGCGTGGGGAACGACTTCGGTGAAACGCCATGGCCTGCGCGCGAGGAAATCCTCGGCCGCGGCGCGTTTCGTCATCACCGCGACGTGCGGCAGTCCCTCGGCGCGGTACTGCAGCGCGACGAAATACCGGTGGATCGATATCCCCTCGATGCCCAAACCATGCGCGCCTTGGAGAATGCCGGGATTGCAATCGTTGGAATACGGCGTGCCGACCGGCATGCGGGAGGCGCCAGGCTCCACATCGTCGCCATGCTCGCACCCGTACGGCGAGCCGACGGCGACGCGCACGCCCTCGCCAAGCCGGTATGGCGGCTCATGCGAGCGCATGTCGATCACATCGATCTCGAAGTTCGGATTCAACGCGTTGTGGTACACGACCGCGAGCGGAATGTCCTCGCCGTGCTCGCCGGCACCTTCGAAGCAGGAGAAGCTCACATCGTATTCCACACCGGATTCGCGCGGAATGAACGCGCGGAACTCGCCTTCCGGCGTATCGGTGGGGAGCAGCAGCACCTCGGTGGTGGTCTTCGAACCGGTGCCGATCACGATGTTGCGCTCGTCGAAGGAAAGCCCGATGCCCACCCAGAAGCGCTCGTCCTGCTCGCGGTAGACCTCCACGTCCTCGGAGACCGGCGTGCCGACACGGTGGCGTTTCACCGCGCACGGACGCCATGCGTCATCAAGCAGCACATAGAACACCCACCGCGCGTCCGGTGTGAAGCAGGCGCCGCCGATGCCTTCGAACACGTCGGGAAGCTCCTCACCCGTCGTCAGATTGCGGATGCGGAAGTCGTAGCGCTCGTCGCCGCTGGTGTCGACGCCGTACAGCATCCACTGGCCGTCTTTGGAGATGTCCATGCCGCCGATGCGGAAGAAGTCGTGCCCCTGCGCCTCGACGTTCGTGTCGAATACGACCTGTTCGCCGTCGATCGGCTGGTCCGCCTTGATGACCGGCGGATCCCAGTCGTCCTCGCCTCGGATCGGCAGACGGCATTGCACCGCGTACTGTTCGCCCTGCTTCGTGCGGGTGAAGTACCAGTAGTCGTCCATGCGCGTCGGCACCGACATGTCGGTTTCCTGCACATGCGATTTGAATTCCTCGAACAGGGTCGTGCGCAGGCCTTTCAACGACGCCATGCGCTGTTCGCAATACCGGTTCTGCGCGGCCACATAATCCTGGACTTCCGGCGATTCCTTGTCGCGCAGCCATTCGTAATGGTCTACGAACTTGTCTCCATGGAACACACGTTCCTTGGCTACGCGTTTCGCCGCCGGGTATCCATTACGAATATCGTTCTGCCGATTTCCAAGATTCCCCCCTGAGGTCTCATCCGCCACATTGCGCATACCACGAAATTCACTCATGCACGCGATTATAGCGACCCGTCGCACCGACATGGAACCATCATGTCAACACGGAACGCCGACCGCCACATGAGTACGGGACGAAACCGCTCATGGGAACGGAGTGAATCCACTCATGAACACAGGACGGAACCATTCACAGGAACGGAACCATTCACAGGAACGGAACCATTCACAGGAACGGAACCATTCACAGGAA
>ERZ808242.363-NODE-363-length-33837-cov-15.745397_pt1 | contig 33837 bp, 52 predicted proteins | sample MGYA00521244_ERZ808242 | MGnify/ENA primary metagenome ERZ808242 (study PRJEB31516, sample SAMN03275573) | gut metagenome | biome: mammalia-associated habitat; material: feces | host: Papio cynocephalus | place: Kenya | collected 2012-07-27 ... | reverse complement strand
GGGGTGTGAGCATGGCGCAGGAGACAAAGGCGCGCCCAGGGCTGGAAGCTGAGACTGCGGTCATCGGGGCGATGGTCGCCGCGCCGGAGATCGTCAAGGACGTGCTGTTTGCCGTCCGCGAGCAGGATTTCCGCATCGAGTTCAACCGGCAGATCTACCGCGCGGCGCGCGACCTGTATTTGCGGGCAAAGCCGGTGACGCCGGTGACGATCCGCGACAAGGTCGGTAAGGAGTCGAGCGAGTATCTTGCGCAGCTGCTTGAGATCACGACGACCAGTGCCAACTGGCGCGAGTACGCCGTCATTATGGCCGAGCAGGCCAGCATGCGGCGCATGCAGGATCTTGCGATGCAGGTGGCCGCAGCCGGCACGGCGCAAGAGTGCCGCGAGCTGGCCGCGAAGCTCCAGCAGGAGCAGAGCGGCGGCCGGCAGATCACGGCCTACACGATGGAGGACATGATCCAAGACTTCGCCGCGCGGCAGACGGCCAAAGACCCGGTGCGGTACGTTCGCTACGGTCTCGCCGAGGTGGACGCCGGTACCTACACGCAGCCGGGCGATGTGGTCATCATCGGCGGGTACCCGAGCGACGGCAAGACGGCGCTGGCCCTCCAAATGGCGCTGCGGATGGCGCGAGAGTGGCGCGTGGGCTTCTTTTCCCTCGAGACCGACCGGCGCAAGGTGACTGACCGCGTGGTCGCGGCGCTCAACGACATCAGCTTCACGGCCATCAAGCGGCGCGAGCTGACCGACAAGGACTGGGAGCGGTTCGCGGCCAAGAGCGCCGCGGCGTCCGCGCTCAAGTTTACGCTGATCGAGGCGGCCGGATGGAGCGTCAGCGACATCACGAGCGCTGCCGAGGCCTATGATTTTGACGTGGTCGTCATCGACTACGTGCAGCTGATCCGGCCAAGCTCGACGCGCATCATGCGCAGCGAGCAGGTGGCGGAGATCTCCCGCGAGCTGCATGCCTTCGCGCAGAGCCGCAAAAAGCTCGTGATCGAGCTGGCGCAGCTGACGCGCGAGGATCGCGCTGTGACGCCCAAAAAGGGCAAGCCGCAGCAAAACGAGCCGCGCATGAGCGACCTCAAGGAGTCCGGCCAGCTGGAGCAGGACGCGGACATGATCTTCATGATCTACCGCCCTGTCGAGGGCGGGGATTATAACCCCGCAACGTCGCGCTTCCTGCGGATCGTCAAGAACAAAGAGGGTCTGCTGCTGCGGACGCTGCTGTGGTTCGACGGCGACAAGCAGACCTTTACGCCGATGACAATGACGTCGGCGCGCGAGGTCGAGGAAGATGAGAAAATCGTCGAGCGGAATGCTCGCAACGAGCGCATGAGCGGCGCAAAGCGCCGGTAGAGAAAGGAGAGACATCATGCCGTATATTGGACAGCCGATCGCCTGGACGCCCTGCGCGTACTGCAATCTGGACGGCAAGGAGAACCCCAAGAGCACGAGAGAGCGGAAAAAGGTACGCGGCAAGATCGTGTGGATCAACGAGGAACATCACTTTTTCCTGGTGGAGGCTCAGGTCTGCGGGTACACGATGCGCGAGTGCTTCAAGTTTTGAGGGGCGCGCATGGGGAAGAAGGTCAACAGCAAGTGCTACAGGTGCGAGGATCGGCACCCGGCGTGTCAGGACAAATGCCCGCATTACCTCGCGTGGAAGGCGAACCTTGACGCGACAAACGCGAAGATCAAGGACGAGAAAAAGAAATTTGAAGATTTGGGTAGCTATCAGTACGAGACTGCGAAACGGCTGCGCAAATCGAAATAACAGGAGGACGAAATGAAAACGATTGCGATCATGAACTACAAGGGCGGCGTGGGCAAGACGGTCACGACGATCAACTTCGCCGCCGAGCTCGCGGCCGCGGGCAAGCGCGTCATTGTGATGGACGCGGACGGCCAGTGCAATTTGAGCGATATTTTCAGAGCCGACACAATGCACGGCGGTACGACCTATGAGGTGCTGATTGATGCCGCTTTGTGGGGCTGCTGGGATGAGATCATCCAGGAGACGCCCGTCGAGGGCGTGAAGATCGTGCCGGCCAGCGCGGAGCTGCCGAAAGCAGACATCGCCGCCCTGACCGGCGAGCGGCTGGCGAAAAACGGCATCCGCGATTTTTGCCTTGCGGTGGCCGAGGACGAGGGCGCAGACTACATCCTTATCGACTGCCCGACCGCCTACAACGCGGCCACGGTGGCGGCGCTGGGCGCTGCGGACGAGATCATCATCCCCGTCGAGCTGGAGGGCTTCTCGCTTCATGGCGCGGGCGAGATCCGCAGTCAGGTCGCCAACATGCGCACGGTCAACCCGCGGCTGCGCATCGCGGGCGCGCTGATCACTAAGCGGCGCGGCACGCGCATCCAGGAGGCTGCGGAGCAGGCGCTGCGCGTGAGCGGCATCCCTGCGTTTGAGGCGGCGATCCCGCTGCGGGCGTCCGTGCCGGCGAGCATGTCCAACCTCAACGCGAGTAAGACTCTGAGAGGATACGCGCCCAAAGACGCGGCGACGCTCGCTTATCGCGATTTTACGCGGGAGTATCTGAGCAAGGGAGGCGCGGTCAATGGCTAAGGGCAAGTTTGACATGAGCGAGTTTCTAAAGCCGGTTGCGGTGCCCGAATCGGACACCGGACGCGAGCAGATCGTTTATCTCCCGCTCGACCAGCTGAGAGCCGACGAAAATAATTTTTACTCGTTGGACGGCATTGACGAGTTGGCGGCAAACATTGAGCTTATCGGCTTGCAGCAGCCGATCCGCGTGCGTAAAGACGGCGACGGGTACATCATCGTGAGCGGGCATCGCCGCAGCGCGGCGCTGCGCCTGTTGGTTGAGGATGGGCAGACACGCTTTGCTGAGGCTCCATGCATCATTGAGCGCGATGACGGCGAAAGCCCAGCCATGCGCGAGCTGCGCCTGATCTGCGCAAACAGCGATACGCGCAAAATGTCCAGTGCCGACATTTCCAAGCAGCTCAGCCGGATGAAAGAGCTGATTTATGAGCTGAGCAAGGAGGGTTATGAGTTTAAGGGCAAGATCCGCGACTTTGCAGCCGAGGCTGTCGGCATCAGCAAAACCAAGGCCGCCCGCCTCCAGTTTATCGATTCTCATCTCGATTCGGAATTTGCCTACCTGTGGGAAAAGGAGAAAATCAACGAGTCTGTTGCGTATGAGCTGGCTCATTTCGAGACGAGCGTCCAGAAGCGCCTTGCGAAGATCTACAAGGGCGGAAAAAACTTGCCGCAGGCTGAAAAGCTGAAGAGGCTGTGCGAGATCTTCGCCGATGGGACGACCTATGAACCGACGATGACATGTCCGGACGGTAAGTCCTGTACGCATGGAGACGCTGCCCTGCGGCACGATGCGAGCTTGGGGGCGTGGGAAAATCCGTGCAAGGGCGAAAAATGCTGCCTTGAATGCGACAAAGCAACGAGAGATTGGAGCCCGTGCGACAGAATGTGCGCCGCGGCACAGAAGCGCCGCAGCGAGAAAAGCGCCAAGGAGAAAGAAAAGCAGAAAATCGACGCTGAAAAGGCCCGGGAAAAGGCATACGCGCAGCTACAGGCCACTTGTGCACGCATGGTTCGCGCTGCCGATGCCGCTGGCCTTGATGATAAGGCCAAAGCCTATGACGGGTGCACGAGCGATGGCGGACATACAATCGGCTTGCTGCGCCGCTACGCGCGCGGGGAATTCAAGCCAAATGAGCGGCCATATTTTTACGACTTTGAGCTGAAGCACTGCTCAACGATCGGCAAGTGTGCGCAGGCACTACACTGCACGACGGATTATCTGCTTGGTCTGACAGATGAGATTACACCGACCAAGGCAGCGAACTCGCTGGGATGGTCGCCGCTGGATGCGGAGCACTGGCCGGAGGAGGGGGCGCTGGTCGTGCTGAGCTATCCGACAGGGCTGGGCGGCAGCGCCTATCTAACGGCGCGGTGCAGCGGGAGCGCGAGCGACCAGTACCCATTTATCTCGACCGATGCAGGGACCTCAGTACAGGATATCGTCGAGTGCAGGTGCGACAGCTGGCTGCCGATCAGCGAGAGACAGAGAGGGCGCAAGGATGACTGTGAGGCGTGTAAAGCATCACATCCGCAATGCAATAAGTGCTGCAAGGCCTGTGATGATCCTTGTAACGCTGCCCAATGGTGCAGGAAGGATGAAAAATGAAACGATCCGGATATTTGCAGCAGAGAGACGCGAGAACGCAGATGCTGCTGGACGTGATGCAGCGGACAATGAAGCAGTACATGCTGGACACGCTGCTCATCACGATGCACGAGGATTTCGGCTGGGGCTATGACCGCCTCAGCCGCCTCGCGGAAAAGTGGGGCGAGACGTATGACGTCTATTTTCCGGCGATGCAGAGCACCGACGAGTCGGACGTCTACCAGGAGAGGCTTGACCGGGCGACGCTCAGTTATATCGGGGACAACCAGTTTTACCCGTTTGCAGAGCGCTATCCGGAGATCAAACAATTAGGCTATGGGCCGAGGTGGGGCAAATGAAAAGCGAAGAGATTTTGAAGCAGCTACGGTGCTCAATGGTGCAGACTGGCTCGTTGGCCTGCTTGGGCTGCGGGTATGAACATAATTGCAGCGTCCACGGATGCCGCATCATGCGGGAAGCCGCAGATCTAATTGAGAAGCTGACCGGCCGCTGCGCGCGGTATGCGGAGGAGATCGCAGTACTGCAGGAGCGGCAGAAGTGGGTGCCAGTGACGGAGCGCCTGCCGGAACCCGAAACGGACGTTTTGGCGGTCTGCAATCGTAACGGCTGTATCTTTGTTGTGCAAGCGATCTATGAGGACGGGAAAATGCTGACAGAGGACAGCGCGTGGAACTGGAACGACATCTGCGAATACGGGCTGTATGATGAGGAAAACGATGATTACTATATCCCAGAAGGATGGTGGGAAGACAGGCAGTTTACTCCCGATGATGTATATAATAATCCGATCGATTGCGCAGTCACGCACTGGATGCCGCTGCCGGATGGGCTGGAGGTTGAGAAAAATGATAAAGCCGACTGATTTGACGAAAGCGGAGCTGCTGCAAGTGATGGAGATACTGGCTGGGAGTGCCGAGTATGAGTTAGAGCGTGCATTGAGCCAAATTGAAAGGAAACGGAACGACGCACACTATGAAAAATCCCGAAGACTGATTGATGAGGAAAAGAAGCATTACGATGCTTATTTCGCGCTCATGCGTCCCTATATGGGCAAACCTGTTAAGGACATTCCAGCAGGCGTTTTTAAGAGGGCGATGGAAGAGTGGAACAAAGCTCATGCCGCAGGGAAAGAATGGGATAAGCTAAATGGGATTAAGACGAGCGGGAGGGTTGACAATGACTGACATAGAACGCAGCACTTTCTGCGCAGCACTTAACCGCTACGGTGCGCAAGCGCAGATCATGATGGTTTTTGAGGAAATGGCTGAGCTGCAGAATGTTCTTTGCAAATTTTTACGTGGGCGTGTGGACGGCGACACGCTCGCCAACATCGCCGAGGAGATCGCCGACGTCGGGATCATGCTCGACCAGATGGTGATTGAGTTTAAGGTCGAGGACGCAGTGGCGGAGCAGCGGGCATATAAGGTCCAGCGACTGCGGAACCGGATCGATTATGCAGAATAGAGGTGTCTGACAATGCCAGAATATATCGAAAAAGAACGGATAATTGAATGGTTTCGTCCGTATGGCCACGTGGAAGAGGGCATCCCATATTATGGCCTTGTAACAGACATCCGTGAGATGAAACCCGCTGATGTTGCGCTTGTAAGACACGGACAGTGGGTATCTGTCGCGAGCAAACGTGACCGCATTTGCTCGCGGTGTCTGCGCAGTGAGCCTTACAAATTTGCTGATCAGGATAAGAAGGTATTTGAGTATTGCCCTTACTGCGGCGCATGTATGGACGGTGACGCATGAGGCTGCTGGTGACGCTGGCGCTGGATGCGCCGGATGATGCAGATCCGCAGGGGATCAAAGAAAAAGTCGCAATGGACTTTGAAAAGTACGGCGGCGTGCGCGTGGTCAAGGTCGAGCGCGTGAATGAGTATCAACAAATGACAATGGAGACCGCTAAATGAAAAAGAAACGTATGATCAAGCTGCTGATGAGCATTGGCTTCGATAGAAATGCCGCGGTGCGGGCAACAGATGTGTGCGATGGAAGCACTTCGCATGTGCGAATTATGAACAGATTGTGCGTGGGACTTTTGCAGAGTTACTACAAACAACTGGAAAAGACTGTTATTGAGGGCGACATGACCGGCGCTGTCGCCGGTATGCTGGGAAGTCATCTGTATGGATGAGTATTGTATCGTAAAGCAGCGGGCGGGCCCTTTGGTCAAGGTATTTTCGACGGATCGTGCGTGCTTTTTGCGCAAAAACGGCGAGTGCATCCGCTCTCGCTGCGGGCCAGCAATGAGCCGCACGACCGTCGACAAGCTGGAGCTGCGGCTCGCGCTCTTTGAGTACGACGGTGTTTTCCACTCTCTGACGTTTGCGCCGGAGAATCTGCCGGAGAGCCGAAAGGACGTGCAGCAGATCTGGAACACCTACCTCAAGCGCCTCAAGCGCTGGGGCAGCGGCAAACCGTTTGACTATGTCTACCGTATTGAGGGGCTGCACGACAGCCTGCACATCCACGTTTTCCTGCGCAACAGCGAGTATCCTGCGGTGCTTGTGCGGCGGCTGTGGGACTGGGGCGAGGCCTACGATGTGCCGTACACAAAAAAGAAGATCCTGCAAGAGGACGGATACCGTAAGCTCGCCCGATACTTCACCAAAGAGCGGCCGGAGGTCGGGCAGCATCCGTGGGGACCGTCGCGGACGCTCAAGCCTAAAGTGCCGCTGCCGGAGGTCAAGACCAGCAAGACCGGCCGCATCTACGTCCCGCGGGATGCGGTCATCTTGCCGATCGAGTATAACGAGGCAAAAAGCGACTGGGGAGTGTACTCATACAGCAAGTATTTGAGCTACTGAAAACAGTGCTTTTATTTTAGATAATGATTTCTTATTCTTGAAACCTTATGAATATTTACGGACAACCTCAAGAAAGTGGGGAAAAGGCATTGCAAAACAGTGAAAAGACTGCTAAACTGGACACAAAGAACGGATTGATTGTCTGCCCGAACTGCGGGCGGCTCACATCGCAGGCCGTTCGGCCAGACACGGAGGCGCGGAACTTAGTCCTCTGGTGCCGGAGATGCAAGGCATCGAACATCGTGAACATCGAACATGGCGCGTGCTCGCTTAGTAGCCACTGCTGACAAACCCGAATCTCGGGGAGTGTCGGCGGTGGCTTTTGTTTTTGCCCGGAGGTGATAGCCCGTGAGCAGAAAAGAGCCGTGCCAGCAAGGGGGGCGTATGTCGTGGGATGGGTACAGGACAGCCAGGTGGCGGAAGCTGCGGGCGAAGATCCTGCGCAGAGACAAGGGCAAGTGCAGGGAGTCGGCACGCTACGGCAAAACCGTTGAGGCAACCACAGTGCATCACATCTGGCCTGCCGAGGACTATCCGGAATACGCTTGGGCACCGTGGAATTTGCTGAGCCTGTCCGCGGAAAAGCACGACGCGATGCATGACCGGCTGACGCACAAGCTTACGCCGCTCGGCGAGAGTTGGCGGAGAAAAACGACCCCGCCCTCAACTTGGGGTGAGTGATTGAACGGCCCAGGAACCGAGAGCGCCGCTATTTCCGACGGCGGGGAAAAAGTGCGAGGGGGTAAGCAACAAGAAAACGCGATCGGGTGCGGCGCGTGCGCAAACGACGCGGCTGCGCGCAGCCGCGCGAAGGTTGCATTGCTCCCTGCGCTCGGTGGCTTCCGGCTTGACTGACGGCTTCCGGATCGGGTGGCCGCGGCCGGCGCGGCTGATCATTGACGGATCGGCGGACGCTGGAGCGCCGGCGCGCTTGGTCGGGCGGTGTCCAAATCGGACACGAGAAAATTTCCGGCGCGTTCCCCGCTCTTTGCGGCGGGACATGGATGATCCTCCTTTCAGTCCTCGCTCCTCGCGGCCAAGGCGAGGGGCGGGGAATGCGCCGGAGGAATGCGGAGGTGAGGCGATGGGCCGCGAGGCCATGATCAAGGCGGATATGGAAGCGGTCGGGACGTACTCGCCGATATTCGACAAGGCGATCCACGAGTTGGCGAAGCAGGAGCGCGAGCTCTCCCGCGCTGAAAAGGCATGGAAGGCCGCGGGCGGCAAAATGGTCGCCGAACTTGTGAACAAGACAGGTGCGACGTACACGGCCAAAGACCCCAACTACGCGGTGGTCGACCAGCTGCGCAAGGACATCCTGGCGCAGCGTGCGCAGCTCGGATTGACGCCGAAGAGCCTGAAAGCCATGAAGGCGAAGCTCGCGAATCCCGAGGTGGAGCGCCGGTCGAAGCTCGAAGAGCTGATCGACGCGGCTAAGGAGTATGCAGCCGAGAACGCGGGCAGGTACCAGGCGGACGTGGACGGGTATGTCGAGAACGTGCTTTCGGGCGAGATCGTCGCCTGCGAAGAAATTCGTCTTGCCTGCGAGCGGTATGTGCGCGACCTGGAAAACCAAAAATGGGAATTCCGCAGCGAGCCGGCCTGTGAGGTGCTTGCCATCATCGAGACAATGATGTGCCACCAGCAGGGCGAGTTTATGGACGGCCGGCCGCTGCGCGGCACACCGTTCCTGCTGCTGCCGTATCACAAGTTTATTGTGTTTAACATCATGGGCTTTTACCGTGCCGGCACGCAGCTCAGACGCTTCACGGAGGCGCAGGATTTTATTCCGCGAAAGAATATCAAGACTACCTTTGCTGCGGCGCTGGCGTGGGCCCTGGCACTTTACTACGCGCCGAGCGGGTCGAAGGTCTATGAGGTCGGCGGCGCGCTCAAACAGGCGATGGAGGGCTTTGATTTCCTCTCGTACAACATCCGCAGGCTGCGCATTTCGACCACGGACGATCCCGAGAACGGGCTGCGTATCCTCAACAGCAACTCCGAGCACTCGATCACCGGCGACATCGGTGAGGGCGGATTTATCAGCATCAACGCGCTGGCGGCCAGCCCGGACAAGCAGGACTCTTTTAACTGCAACATCGTCATCGCGGACGAGGAGCACACCTACAAGAGCCCGCAGCAGTATCAGGTACTGAAAGACGCGACCAAGGCGTACTCAAACAAGCTGGTCATCGGTATCTCGTCAGGCGGTAAGCTGGCACACGGCTTCCTCGCCCGTCGAGTAGAATACTGCCGGAAGATCCTCAAGGGGACGATCACCGGCGACGCGGCCGACAGCCTGTTTATTTTCCTCGCCTGCGCGCCGCGCACGGACAGCGGTGACGTGGATTACACCAATCCGGATGTGCTGCAAGGCTGCAATCCCGGTTGGGGGCAGTCCATCCGACCGCAGGACATGATCAACGACGCGATGCAGGCCAAGGATGACCCGCAGATGCGACCGGAATTTTTGCAAAAGTCGCTGAACGTCTTCACGGCGGATCTTAAGGCATATTTCAACATCGACGAATTCCGCGCAAGCGACAGCAAGTATAACTGGACGCTCGACGAGCTGCGCCGGCTGCCGATCCGCTGGTACGGCGGCAGCGACCTCTCTAAGCTGCACGACCTGACGGCGACGTGTCTGTTCGGCAACTACAAGGGCGTGGATATCATCATTCCGCACTGCTGGTTCCCGGTCGTAGCCGCGACGCAGAAAGCGCAGGAAGACGAGATTCCGCTTTTCGGCTGGAAGGACGACGGCTGGCTCGACATGTGCAATGACAAGGTGCTCAACTATTCCGACGTTGTGCGGTGGTACATCGCGCGGCGCACGGAGGGCTTTAAGCTGCGGCGCATCGGGCATGACCGCAAATTCTGCCGCGAGTACTTCATCGAGATGAAAAACAAGCACTTCCCGATCAAGGATCAGCCGCAGCTATTCACCCGCAAGAGCGAGGGCTTTCGGTACCTTGAGGCGAGCGCGAAGCGCGGCACGCTGTACTACTGCCACGCCGAACCCTTTGAATACTGCGTGCAGAACGTGCACGCGATCGAAAAGGCGGACGACATGATCCAGTACGAGAAGATGGCAGAGCACCTGCGCATCGACGTGTTTGACTGTGCGGTGTTCGCGGCGTGCACATACCTCGAAGATCTAGAAGCCAGCAGCAAGGGAAAGGGCTGGTATGATGACGATGAGAAAGGCAAAGAAGCATGACAAAGCATATTAAAAGCCGGGTGCGGAAAGCGCCGCCCCGCATCCGCGGCGATAACTCGGCGCTGGGCCTGTTTTTGGGCGATAGCTTTGACAGCCTGAGCGTGAGCGGGTACTCATCGCTGCTGCAATCGCCGGACGCGGCGACGGGGATCGCAGCGACGGCGTCAATCATCGGCGCATCGACCATCCAGCTGATGCGCAACGGCAAGGCCGGCGACGTGCGCGAAAAAAACGAGCTGAGCCGGTTTATCGACGTGACGCCCTACTCCCTGTCGACACGCAAGACGTTTGTCGAGTGGATCGTGACGCAGATGCTCTCGACGGGCAACGCCTTTGTGCTGCCGGTGACGCAGGGCGGAAAGCTCGCTGACCTTGTCCCCATGCCGGGGGCCAGCGCGAACGCGACGGCGGACAACAGCTATCAAGTGCTGTGGAAAGGCAATGTGTTCGAGCCAGGCGAGGTGCTGCACTTCCCGTTCAACGTTGACCCCGCGCAGCCGTGGCGCGGCCGCGGCGTGACGATCCAGCTGCGGGACGTGCTGCAGAACCTCAAGCAGGCCGCAGCGACGACCAACCGCTTTATGGCGGACAAATGGAAGCCGAGCGTTGTTGTCAAAGTCGACGCGCTGGCCGATGAATTCAGCAGCAAAGAGGGCCGCAAGCGGCTCGCAGAGCAGTATCTGTCCGATGACGAGTCGGGCGCGCCGTGGATCATCCCCGCAGATCTGATCGACGTGCAGCAGGTCAAGCCGCTGACGCTGGCCGATCTCGCCATCAACGAGACGGTCGAGCTGGATCGCAAGACCGTTGCCGCGGCGCTGGGCGTGCCGCCCTTTATCATCGGCGCGGGCGCATACAATCAGCCGGAGTATAACAACTACATCCGGCGCATGGTGGTACCGGTGGCGACGACGATCGCGCAGGAGCTGACCAAAAAGCTGCTGCTCTCGCCGGAGATGTATTTTAAGTTTTCAACGCGCAAGCTCTACGCCTACACACTGACGGAGCTTGCCGACGTGGGCGATGCGCAGTATGTGCGCGGGCTCATGAGCGGCAACGAGGTGCGTGACTGGCTCGACCTCGGCCCGATCGACGGACTGGAAGAGCTGGTCATGCTGGAAAATTACATTCCGGCCGAGATGATCGGCAACCAGAAAAAGCTGAAAGGAGACAGCGACGATGGAAACGAATGACCGCAAGCAGCGACAGGTGCGCTCGCTGCCGCAGAACTTTAAGACCCGCGACGCGGATGGCAAGCTCTATATCGAGGGCTATTTTGCCGTGTTCGACTCCCCCTATCCCCTGTGGGACGGCGCGGAGGAGGTCGTCAAGCCGGGCGCGTTTGAGGGGTGCCTCACGCAGGACGTGCGCGCGCTGGTCAATCACGACACGACGCTCGTCATGGGGCGCACGACGGCCGGCACGCTCGTCCTGAAGCAGGACGCGACCGGCCTTTGGGGACAGATTGAAGTCAACCGAGACGACACTGACGCCATGAACCTCTATGCCCGCGTCCAGCGGGGTGACGTCAGCCAGTGCTCGTTTGGTTTTGATATCGAGAGAGAGACCTTTGTAGATCTCGGCGACGGCCGGTGTCGCTGGGAGATCGAGAAAGTCAATCCGCTGTACGAGGTGAGCGTCTGCACGTTCCCCGCCTACGAGGCGACGAGCGTGAGCGCCCGCAAGCAGCAGCTCGAGACCATCAGGCAGCGCGAGACGCAGGTCTGGCGCGAAAACATGAAGAAAAGACTGGAGGCACACTAACTATGGCACTGAAAGTTTTGCTCCTGCGCAAGAAGCTGAACGAGAAGAACGCGGAGATCAAGGATCTGCGCAAGCAGCAGGCCGGATTCAAAAAGCGTGAGGACGAGCTCGCGGACGACATTGAGGCTGCTGCCACCGACGAGGAGAAAGCAGCGGTCGAGGAAGCCGTTGCGGCCTTTGAAGAGGAAAAGAAGAACGTCGAGGATGCGCTGGACGCCGCGGAAGAGGCTGCGCAGGATCTGACCGACCAGATCGACGAGCTGGAAGACGCCGTGCAGGACGCTGTGGACGGCGCTGATGACCAGGGCGATGAGGCCCGCGGCCGCAAGGGCGGCATGAAGAAGAGAGGAGCAATGAAAATGCCTACTGAAACCCGTGAGAAGATCCGCGGCATTGCTGTCCGCGACCTGAGCGCGCAAATGGAGCGCGACGACGTCAAGGCGTTCCTGATGCGTGTGCGCGAAATGAAGAGCGAGAAGCGCGACGTCAAGGGCGCTGATCTCGGCATCCCCGACACGCTGCTGCCGATCCTGCGCGACACGACGGAACGCTACAGCAAGCTGTACCAGTACATGCACGTCACGCCGCTCAAGGGCACGGCCCGCCAGAACATCGCGGGCAAGATCCCCGAGGCGGTCTGGACGGAGGCACTGGGCAGACTCAACGAGCTGGATATCGATTTCTCGCAGATCGAGCTGGACGGCTATATGGTCGGCGGCTTTGTGGTCGTGCCCAACCCCACGCTTGAGGACGACGATAACCTTGAGCTGCTTGCCACCGTGATCGACTATCTCGGCCAGGCGATCGGCCTTGCTGTGGATAAAGCGGCGGTTTACGGCGACGGCGACAACAAGCCGGTTGGTTTTGTCGCTCGCCTTGCCGCGGAGAGCAAGCCGTCCTGGTGGGGCTCCAAGCAGGCGGCATTCACCGACCTGCACACGAGCAATGTGCTGAAGCTCGACCTCTTCAGCGCGGAGGGCGTTGCCTTCTTCCGCCCGCTGGTCGCGGCGCTGAGCAAGGCGAAGCCCAACTATTCCAACGGCAACCTCGTGTGGATCATGAACCGCGCGACGCACATGGACCTCAAGGCCCGTGCGATGGCGTGGAACAGCGCGGCGATGCTGCTGCCCGGCATGGAGGACACGATGCCCATCGTCGGCGGCACGATCGTCGAGTGCGATTTTATGACCGACTACGACATCGCGGGCGGCTACATGGATCTTGAGCGCTGGGTCGAGCGCAGCGGCGCAAAGATCGAATCGAGCGACATCCCGCTGTTTATTCAGAACTGCACGATCTTCAAGGGCCTCCAGAGATTCGACGGCAAGCCGGTCTTTGGCGAGGGCTTTGTGATCGTCAACTACAACAACGCGACGCCGACCACGTCGCTGAGCTTTGCGACCGACTACAGCGGCAATCCGGCCGCGCTGGTCGTAACCGCGGCGAAGCCTGCGAGCGGCAAGAGCACGCTGACCGTGACCGGCAACACCGGCAGCAAGCTCAAGTACATGGTCGCCGGCGTGCCCGTCAGTGTGGCCAAGGGCGCGGCCCTGGGCGAGAGCTGGCAGGATGTGCCTGCGGACAAGGGCGTTGCCGCGGCGAGCGGCAACTATGTCACCGTGTGTGACGTGGACGCCAGCGGCCGCGTGATCGGCATCGGTGCGGCACTGGTCGCCACGACCTGATGAGAGAGGAGGCCGCGAACGATGATGACAGACGAGGATAAGCTCAAAATGCTTGAGGCCGAGCTTGACATGCGCCACGCCGACGAAAAGCGCGAGGCGCAGCTCAGGCAGCTGCTCACCGTCGCGGCCTCCCGCATTGCGCGGTACGGGATCACGCTGCGGGACGATCTGGACGACACGCAGCTCCAGGTGAGCATGGCGGCGTGGATCTACCGCAGGCGCAACCAGAGCGCGGGGCCGGCACTGCCGGCCTATCTGCGCATGGATCTCCACGACCGCCTGATTCAGGAGAAAGGCGGGGAAAGCGATGGCTGAGGCCTATACGTTTTCGGACGTCGTGACGCTGATCCGCGAGGTCGAGACCGGATACGACGAGATCGGCCGCGTGCAGACCACGGAGCAGACGAGCGAGAGCTATGCCGAGATCCGCAGCGTGGGCTCGCAGGAGACCTATAACGCGCAGGCGATCGGCCTTGCACCGGAGCTGAAGATCATCCTGCCGAGCTTTGCGGATGACTACCACGACGAGAAGCTGGTGGAATATCTTGAGCGGCGCTATCACATCCTGCGCGTCTACAAGGCAAACGACGGCACGTGCGAGCTGACGGTCGGGCAGATGAAAGGGCCGGTGTCCGATTCCGACACCGCATGGAGGGAACGCTGATGACGCTGGATGATCTCATCATCAAGACCGTGTCGCCGGTGGTCAAGCCGGTCGTAGCGAATCTCTACACCGGCGAGAGCGTGAGCTACTGCACGTTCAACTACTCGGAATTTCCGGAGGGGATCGGCGACAACGCCGCGCATCTGATGCGGGCGGCGGTGCAGGTGCATTACTTCGCGCCGCTCAGGGAGTCGACGATCAAAACGCGGCACGCGCTGCGCGACGCAATCGCGGCGGTGGACGAATTCACCCTGCCGGGCATCGAAAACGCCACGGACGAGACGGGACAGCACTACGTGCTGGAGTTTGACGCCGTGGGGCGCTGGGAGGCAGAGGACGATGGCTAAGGTCGAGTTTTCCGGCATTGAGCAGCTGGAGCTTTCATTTGCCGAGGTCGCCAAGCTGCCAGACGAGGTGGTCGACGCGATGCTGGATGCACGCGCCGACGTCGTTGTGGCGGCGCAGCGGCAGGCTGCGGAGCGGATGCTCAAAGGCCCCTATGACACCGGCGAGACCGCACGGTCGATCAAAAAAGGCAAGCCAAAGCTGCGGGACGGCCAGCGCGTCCTATATGTGACGCCGACCGGCAGCCGCAAGCGCGGCAAGGCAAAGGCCGTGCGCAACGCCGAGATCGCATTTATCAACGAGTACGGCACGCGGAAGATCCCCGCGCGCAATTTTATCCGGACCGCGAACGAATCGTGCGCGGACGCCGCGGTGGCGGCGGAATATGAAGTATACAACCGTTTTCTCACGGAAAAAAGGTTGTAGGAAAGGACTACCATGCAGTACGGAGCAAAAATGATCCAGTGGGCGCCGTTTGCCGCGACGGATCCCGAGACGGCAAGTGCAGCGCCCAAGTACGGCACGCCGGTCAACCTCGGCGCGCTGAACGCGGTGACGGAGACAATCAACTTCAACCGCGTGAGCGCTTACGGCGACAACGTCAAAAAGGTCGAAGTCGTGGAATTCCGCGACGGATCGCTCGCCGTGCAGACGCTCTATCTCTCCAACGCCAACGCGGCGGCATTAACCGGCGCAGATCTGGGCACGTCGGACGGCGACAAAGACCTCAAGTTTGGCAGCAACGATCTGGCCCCTTATGGCGGTTTGGCGTTTTACACCAACCACATGAAGGACGACGGCTCGAAGTACTACCAGGGCGTTTACTACCCCAAGGTCAAGGCCAACATGGAGGGCGAGGCGTACAACACCAAGGGCGAGAGCATCACGCTCACCAATGCGAGCCTTACCTTCGAGGTCTTCGAGGCCATGTTTGGCAAATACAAGATCAAGAGCGAGGAATTTGACACCGAGGCAAAGGCCGCGGCGTGGGTCAACGAAAAAATCAAGGCCGCAGCGGGCGGCTGAGGAGCGAAGAGACGCGGCACCCGCTGCGTCTCTTCTTCGTTTGGAGGAAGATATGAAGACGATCCCCTATGAATTGAACGGGCACACGTTTTATCTGTGCCTGAACGGACAGGCGCTTTTTGACGCCTACGATAAATTTGGCTACGAGGGTTTTCTCACGAAGCACATCGAGGGCCAGAACAAGCAGAGCTTTGAAAATACGTGCTGGCTGCTCGCGAAGCTCGCCGAGCAGGGCGAGCTGGTGCGGCGGTGGCAGGGGCTTGACCGCGGGCCGATCGCGCCGGAGCAGTATTTTCGCGCGAATCTCAGGCCGCTGGAGGTCTCGGACGCGAAAAAGGCGATCCGCGAGGCCATTGCGCTGGGATTTGCCCGCGAGGAGGAAGAAAAGCGCGAGCGCGACCTCTTCTTGGAAGAATTGCAAAAAAAAACGAAAGAAATAACGTGACGCGCGTATGGTGGCTGGATCTGACGACGCAATTTCTCCGGCTGAGCGTCCGCGAGGGGATGCTGCTGACGGTCGGGCAGGTGCTCGACTTGCAGGAGCTTGAGATCAGGCGGCGCGGGCTGCGCAGAGAGGAGGATGAGACGTAAATGGCGACGAGGACGATCACAACGCGGCTGGCGATCGAGGGCGAAACCGAATTCAAGCGTTCGATGTCGAGCGCAAACAGCGAGCTGAAGACGCTGCGGAGCGAGATGAGCCTTGCCGACGCGGAATTCAAGGGCCAGGCGAACACGATGGATGCCCTGACTAAGAAAAATGAGCTGCTGCGCCGCGCGCAGGAGCAGCAAACCGAAAAGGTCAAGGCCCTGGAACAGGCCGTGGAGGACGCCGCAGAGGCCTACGGCGAGAATGACAAGCGCACGGACAACTACCGCCAGCAGCTCAACCGGGCAAAAAAAGAACTCATCGACATGAACGAGGCGCTGGATGACAACGAGAAGTATCTCGACGAGGCGCGCAAGAGCGCCGACAAGTGCGCAAAGTCCATCGACGAGTTTGGCAAGGAGACCGGCGACGCGCAGAGCGGCATCGAGAAGTTTACGGACGTGCTGAAGAACGGTTTTTCCAGCATGGGCGGCAAGGGCGGCGACCTGCTGACGATGCTCACCAACCTAAAGGGCGCGTTGGTCGGCGGCGCGATCGTCGGCGGGCTGAAAGCTGTGAGCGACTCCATTATTGGCGTGGTCGAGGATACGGCAGAATACCGCAAGATCATGGGCACGCTGGAAACCAGCTCGAAAGAGGCCGGTTATACAGCATACCAGACCAGCGAGGCTTATGACCGCCTCAACGGTGTGCTGGGTGACTCGCAGACGGCGGCGACGACCGTGGCCAACTTGCAGGCCATCGGGCTGGAGCAGAGCGACCTGATGACGCTGATCGACGCGACGACCGGCGCGTGGGCCACCTACGGAGACAGCATCCCGATCGACGGCCTGTCTGAGGCCATCAATGAGACCATCCAGACCGGCGCGGTGACGGGTACCTTTGCCGACGTACTCAACTGGGCGGGCGAGAGCGAGGACGATTTCAATGCGAAGCTCGAAAAGGCGAATACTTCGTCCGAGCGAGCGCAGATCGTGCTCAATCAGCTTTCCAAGCAGAACCTGCCGCAGGCCGGTAAGGCTTGGCGAGACGCCAACGAAGACCTGATCGAGTACAACGAGGCGCAGGGCGAGCTGGACGAGGCGATGGGCCGCTTGGGCGAAGCGCTCGCGCCGGTGGCGTCCAAGCTGAAAAGCGTGTTTGCAGGCGCGGTGAACATCGCGGCTGACGCCGTGACCAAGCTGATCGGTTTTGTCAACAGCGCGATCGACGCCTTTAAGAAGCTCGCCGGCGTGCAGGAAAAGCAGCAGACGACCATCACCAAGGGGCAGAAGACCACGAGCAAGACGACGTCAACCGTGCGTCAGTACGCCAACGGCCTTGATTACGTGCCGTATGACGGATATCCGGCCATCCTGCACGAGGGCGAGCGCGTGCTGACGCGGCGCGAGGCAGACGATTACCGCAGCGACCGCGGCAGCAGCAAGCCGGCTGACATCGTCATCAACCTGACGACCACGCTGGACGGCAAGGCCGTGAGCAAGGCGGTGACGCGGTACCAGCAGCAAGACCAGAGGGCAAGGCAATGAAGAATTTTACTTTTCAGATCAACGGCAACGACCGCACGGCGCTTTTCAACCAGTACGGATTTTCCGCGGGCATCACGCCGGTGTACAGCGACGAGGTCGTGACGATGGACAAAAAGCGGCACAGCACGGTGATCCGCTGGCAGAGCTGGTGCAGCGCGCAGCTCAACGACATCACCGACGCAGAGGTGGCGGCACTGGCCGCAGATCTGCGCGGCGCGACGCTGAGCGTGACCTACGAAAACCCCGCGCTCGGCAGCACGCCGGTGACGCAGGACATGACCGTGGACGGGCTGGAGCTCGCGTATCTGCTGCGCGACCAGACGGGCCGGTATTGGAGCGGCAAGACGCTCAGCTTTACGCAGAGGTGAGGGCATGCACAGTGTAAGCGATTTATGGCGGACGCTGCTTGCAAGCCCAGGGCACCGCAAAGAGGTCAAGCTCGTGATCGCGGGCGTCACCTACGGCGAGGACAAGATCGTGGAGGGCTCGCTGCGGATCGACGGTGGGCTATACTCCGAGTTTGGCATCGGCAACTGCTGCGCGCGGCAGATCGATTTTGAGATTTACCCGCAGGGTACAATCCCACGGCAGGCGAAAATTGAGGTGTATGTGAGGCTGGTACTCGGCGAGCAGGTGAGCGAGTGGATCCCGAAGGGCGTGTTTTTCTTCTCCACGCGCAAAACTGACCGGAGCACGGGCGTTTTGAGCGTGCATGGGTATGACGCGATGCTCAAGGCGGAGGAGACGTGGCTTGACGAGACGTACGACGCCGAAAATTGGCCGATGCCAGCGGCAACAGCGGTTGCTGATATCGCGGCGCGCATGGGCGTCCAGGTGGACAGCCGCACGGCGCTCGACGCGGCGTTTCCGATGCAGTATCCCGTGGACGACGAGGGCGATATGACGATGCGCGAGGCGCTGGGACGCATTGCGGTCGCCAACGCGGGTAACTGGATCATTACAGACGATGGGAAGCTGCTGCTGGTGGGTCTCAACTCCATACCGGAGGAGACCAACTATCTGGTAACAGAGACCGGCAGCGCCATCACCTTCGGCGGCGTGCGCATCCTCGTGTAAGGAGGGCAACATGGACAAAACCTATTTGGGGCGGCGGCTGGCGGAGTTTTCCCCGGGTATCGCGTCGCAGCCCATTACAAAGGTCGAGCTGCTCGATGAAAACGGCGACGTGGTCGCGGTGTCCGGATCGGACACCGGACGGACGTTGACGGCTTTGCAGCCGGACGGCACGGATGCGATGGCGGCGGCGATCCTCGCCAAAGTCTCCGGCTATACTCACGTCGGCTATGAGGGCAGCTCGGCACTGCTCGATCCTGCGGTGGAGCTGGGCGACGCGGTGACGGTGGACGGGTTTTACGTTCCGCTCGTTGCGCTGGATATGACGTTCGACCCTCTGCTTTCGCCGGACATCTCCGCGCCGGATGCAGACGAGATCGACGACGAGTATCCCTACAAGTCGCCGACGCAGCGGCAGATCGAGCGCAACATGGCTAAGGCACGGTCGCTGATCACCAAGACCAGCGAGGAGATCATGCTCAAGGTCGAGGGGCTGGACGGCAAGTACACGGAGGTCAAGACCACGCTGGACGGCCTGACGGTGACGGACGCGAGCGGCACGACGCTCATCAACGGCAGCAGCATCAAGACGGACAATCTGTACGTCGCTGCGGCGAACATCACCGGCACGCTCAAGGCAAGCCAAATCCAAGCAAGCAGTATTAGCGTCGGCGACCTCAAAGACGGATCAAATTACGCGACTAAGACCTACGTCGACGACAACGCTGGCCTGAGCGAGAGCGAGGTCAACAGTGCTATCGAGACGTACATCGACGAGACGAGCATCACGGCGGAAAAGCTGCGCGGGCGCTACGTCCAGCTTTTGGCGAGCAGCAACAGCCAAGTCGGACAACTCGGCATTGAGTACACGACGACCGGCTACGGCGTGAGCATCAAGACTAGCGTCGGCGGCATCCAGCTTGTTTCAGGCGGTAATGTGTACCTCGCTGCCAGCGCTGACAACGGCGCGTTTATCACGGTTGCTGACGATTACATTACGCTTGGCGGCGGCAGACTGCTGATAGGCTCTAATGTGTACGGGACGAGCTTGCCGTCTAATCCGCGGTACGGTCAACTGTTCTTCCTTTTGAAGTGAGGTGACGCATGGCAAGTTTTTATTGCAGCGTCACGCCTGTGGACGGGGACGGGACAAAGCTTGAAGTTTATGCCAGATTCTCAGGTGGCGCGAGCGATTATAGCTATGACCGACTTATCGATATCCGCGTCATCGGTGTAGGAACATTCGAATTTACGTCAAACGAGACAGGCGGCGGCACAAGCACATTCTCCGGCTATATCACGGGGCTTTCTCCGGGCGAAGAATATGAGTGGGTGTGCAATCTGTACTACTGGAACGGCGATTGGGCAGTATCCGATTACAGCGATGAGGGCACAGCCACGACGTATAGCGACAGCTCAAGCAATGTTGTGTATATCTACACCAACGGCTGGAACGCGTATGTCCCGTATATCTACACCGGCAGTTGGGAGCCGTATGACGCATACATTTACACCGGCAGCTGGGATGTATCAGGATAGGAGTGATAATGATGGACAAAAACAAACTGCGTGAGCAGATCAACGGCGCATATGCCATGATTACCGGCATCTACGTCAAGGGCGGCGAGGCCAAGCGTATGGCGATGGCGATGCAGCACCTCGAAAACGCCTTTGCCGAGCTGGACAAGCCGGACGAACCGCCCACGAAAGAGGGCAAGAAGAAGCCCGCGGAAAGCGAGGTAGCGGATGGCTGATAAAGCGATCACCGACCTGACCCAAGCGCAGCAGATCACGGGCGACGACCTTTTTGTGCTGGAACAGGGCGGCGAGGCGAAGAAGCTCAAAGGCTCGCAGGTCGTGCAGTACGCAAAAGACGCTGTTGCCGAAGAGGTGCAGGGCGTCAAGGAGTACGCCGACACGGCCAAAGAATCCGCTGACGCGGCGGCGGCATCGGCGGCAAAGGCCGCGAGCGCTGCCGAGGGCATTGACGACAAGGTCGATGCGGCGGATGCATCTGCCAAAGCAGCGGCAGCTTCTGCGGCGGCTGCGGCCTCGTCGGCGACCGGCGTTGACGAGAAAGTACAGGCCGCGCAGACGGCGGCGAACAATGCCGCTGCGTCCGAGACGGCGGCGAAGAATGCGCAGGCCGCTGCCGCCAACGCACAAAAAGCAGCGGAGAGCGCACAGACAGGCGCGCAGAGCGCCAAGACGGCGGCAGAATCGGCACAGGAAGCCGCAGAGAGCGCGAAAGGCGAGGCGGCGGGCAGTGCGACCGCTGCGGGGCAGAAAGCCGCACAGGCCGCTCAGAACGCCGAGGACGCGGCATCTGCCAAGTCTGCGGCAGAGACGGCAAAGACCGATGCACAGGCGGCGCGCGACGCTATCGTCAACATGATCGTCGAGGCGGTCACGCTTGAGACCGGCAAGAGCGCCACGGTGAGCAAGTCCCTTGTGGATAACGTCTACAAGCTCGTCTTTGGCCTGCCGCGCGGCAACACGGGCGCTACAGGCCCGCAGGGCGAGACCGGCAACGGCATTTCCGGCATCGCGCTCAAGAGCGGCAACCACGCCCCCGGCACGAGCGATGTGTATACCATCACCCTGACGGACGGCACGACGTTTGACTTTGCGGTCTACAACGGTGCAAACGGTGCGGGCGCTGGCGATATGCTGGAGCGCGTGTACGACCCGCAGGGCAAGCATCGGGACGTATTTAAGTACGTGGATGACAAAACCAGCGACGTGGCGGCGAGCAATGTCAAGTTTGCGGACGGCGATACGTTCCAGCAGAAATTTGATGACGGCTCGCTGAAAGGCGAAAAGGGTGACGCTGGCCCGCAGGGTGAAAAGGGCGATACCGGCGCAACCGGCCCCCAAGGTCCGACGGGGCCGCAGGGTGAGACCGGTCCCGCAGGTGCGGATGGCAAAACGCCGGTCAAGGGCACGGACTACTTCACGGAATCCGACGTCAACGAGATCGCGGCGGCAGCGGCGGGAAAGGTCGACATCTCCGGCAAGCTGGACAAGACGGGGGACGGCAGCAACGTCACGGCGGCGTTTACGGCGGCTACTACGCGCGCGAACATCGCGACGGGCGAAAAGCTCTCCGTGTTGTTCGGCAAGATTGCGAAATGGTTCAGCGACCTCGGCAGTCTGGCGTTTAAGTCGACGGTGTCCAAATCCGACCTTGCAAGCGACGTACAGACGAGTTTGGGCAAGGCGGACAGCGCGGTCAATGTCACGGTCACGACTGCTGATAACGGGAAATTCCTGCGCGTAGTAAATGGCGCATGGGCAGCGGCCACTGTGCCCGATGCGAATGGGGTGAGCTTCTAATGGCGGAATATTTGACAAATGATACCGATCTCAAAAAGGTCGCAGACGCAATTCGCACAAAAGGCAAGACGAGCGGTGCGCTGTCTTATCCCGATGGATATGTTTCCGCAATCGGAGCTATCACCACAGGCACAGAGCTGAAAATCGTGGTCAGCGTTACCACGGGGGCGACCGTTGCAGCAACGAAGGGGGCGCTCACCGTGAGCGGCATCAACGTTGACGAAAGCTGCACGCTTATTGTGCCGGAGGCCGGTACATGGAGCGTCAAGGCTACGCTCAACGGGCAAACGTCCGATACGAAAAGCGTCTCCGTCGTGGATAGCTACGCGGTATCGCTGACGTTCTTCTCTGCGACGATTACCGTCAACGTGGACTCCGGCGCGTCCGTCGTGCTGAAAAAAGGCGGGACGACTATCGCCACAAAGACGAGCACCGGCTCGGCGGTTTTCACCGTCACGGAGACGGGTACATACACCGTCGAGGCCACAAAGAGCGGGCAGACCGTGAGCGGCTCCGTCAATGTCGTGTCCTCCACGACCTCCTACGCGCTGACGCTCTCTTTCGTGAGTACCACGCTCAACAATAACGAGTGGAGCGTTATCAAGTCCGTTTCCGACGCGGGACAGGGCGCGAACTATTGGAGCATCGGCGACCGCAAGGCCGTAACGCTTAACGGCACAATGAGCAAGCTCTCGCTCTCTAATTTCACGACCTACGCTTTCATTATCGGGTTTAACCATAACGCGAGCGTCGAGGGCGCAAACCGTATTCATTTCCAAATCGGAAAGACGGCTCTCACCGGCGGGACGGATGTTTGTCTCGTGAGCGGGTATAGCGACGACTCCGATTTCTACATGAATACCTCGAACACAAACTCCGGCGGCTGGAACTCCTCTTATATGCGTACAAAGATTTTGGGGACGAGCCTCTCGAGCTATTCCGGGACGTTTATCGGCGTTCTACCGGCGGCGCTCCGTGCCGTCCTCAAGTCCGTTACAAAGTACACCAACAACACCGGCAACAGCACGGCGGCGAGCGCAGTCACGGCAACAACGGATTACGTTTTCTTCCTCTCGGAGTACGAGGTTTTCGGCAGCACTACCTACGCAAACAGCAACGAGGCGAGCAAACAAGCGCGGTACGCCTATTATTCCGCCGGAAATAGCAAAATTAAGTACAACCACAGCGCGACGAGTACCGCCGTCACTTGGTGGCTCCGTTCCCCGAATGCGAGCGGCTCCTCGGCTTTCGTGTTTGTGAGCTACGACGGCACGGTCTACGGCTACGCGAGCTGTTCGTATGGTGTCGCGCCCGGCTTTTGCGTATAATTCGGAAATCGAGACTTGCGCCCTCAATGGGCGCATAGTCGGCGAGGAGGAAAGAAAATGTCCGTACCAAAATCGAGACGCGGCGAAAGCCCGGCGGAGTATATCAACCTCGCCCGCGAGATTTATGTATTCACATATAACCGCGTCCGCATCTTGCCGAAAAGCTACACCTTTTATTTTTCCTTGCCGCTCTACAACGCGGCGCGAGAGGCTTATCGCATGATAAAGACGGCAAACCTCATTTACGTTGACGAGAAATCTCCCGAGGAGATACGCCGCCGGAACATCCAGCGGCGGAAAGAGTATTACGAGACGGCGCAGGGCTATTATAACTCGATGCTCGACGTGCTCGACCTCGCGTATATGACCGTCAACCATGAGAAGATACCGCCGAACGTCCTCAAAGAGTGGGTAAAGCTCATTACGGACGAGCTCTCGCAAATCTCTAAAATCAAGCGGAGCGATAAGGCGCGAGCTTAATCCTCCGAGTGATTAGGTTATATTCCGCATCGAGAATTATTCAAGGGAGGATAAAGCTATGGAGTATATCGTCTATCGGCGCTTTAAGGCCGAGGGCATCGACGGAGGGTTTAACCTCCGATACGGGACGCTTGTCGCGGAGCGGGACGGCTTTCTCTTTGCCGCTGACGAGCGGCGGATTTGCGCCGTCACGTCTGAAAACGGGTGGGAGCATTTCCGCCCGAACACGCCGGAGGGCGCGTACCGACAAGAAATGCTCGACGGCCTCTATCGCTACTATGACAAGCACGGTTGCGCGGACGACTTTGCAGACGAGAAATGGCCGGATCAGGAAAACAGATACTGGAAAAACCGCTTGAGAACGGCATCAACAAAAAAACTGGAAGAAATTTATCAACGAAAGATCGGAGGGAATGTATGTACGCAGTAACCAAAAACGGGGTATTTGACGGTTACGCTGATTCTGTCTTGCTCATCAAGCTACACATCAACGGATGTTATATCCCGTGCAGTGAGGATGAGGCAGAAGGATTTTGCGCAAAAATCGCAAGAGAAACGACAACGGAAGACGGCGAACCGATCGCGGCGATGGTCGATACTGTATATCGCTTTGACGGTAAGACTATGCACGGCAACGAACCGACCGGAGGCTTTGAGCAGATCGGCGGCGCTGCACAACTCACAAATAGCGAGAACGCCGTCACGGCGCTGGTGGGCCAGAGCATTACGCCGCAGCGCGCGGCGGAGCTGCGCCCCGTCATCGAGGCGGCGGCAGTGAGCCTGCCGGACAGTGACGCAGCAAAGGCTATCGAGCTGTTCCCCGCGTGGGCATATCCCGTCAGCTACGCCGTCGGCGACCGCGTGAACGATAACGGCAAGCTCTACAAGTGCCAGCAGGCGCACACCTCGCAAGAGGGCTGGAACCCCGCCGCAACGCCCGCGATGTGGGTCGTGGTCGACGTGGAGCACGCGGGAACAATGGATGACCCCATCCCCGCTTCTCGCGGCATGGAGTACGAGTACGGCAAGTACTACCTCGACAGCGAGGACGGCAAGACGTACCTGTGCGAGCGCACCGGCGAAGCTGCGGGCGGGAAGATCGTGTTGCAGTATCTGCCGCATGAGCTGGTAGGGCAGTATTTTACGGCGGTGTAAGGCCGCAGAAAGGGAGCGGGATATGGGAGATTTGGCAAGGATTGCGTCGGTGTGCTCGGAGATCACGGTCATTCTGGGCGCGCTGGCGCTGCTGATCAAGCCGCTGCGCAACAGGATCCTCGGCTTTGACAAGCTGACGGACGCGATGAAATGTCAGCTGCGGCACGATATGCTGCACACGTACTACCGGCACAAAGAGGACAAATTCATTCGTCAGTACGAGCTGGAAGACTTTCTGTATCTCTACAAGGGATATAAGATGCTCGGCGGCAACAGCTTTATCGACAAGATCAAGTCCGAGATCGACGGATGGGAGGTCAGGACGTGAAGCGCACAAAGAAGCTCAAAACGCGCAACCGCATCCTATGCGCGGTCGCCGTGTTTATGAGCGTGTTCATCGTGTATACCGTCGTATTCTACAGCGTCAAGGGGTGGCAATGGGATTCCATGTTCCCCTATGTGCTGGGCGTAGGCGGCATTGTAGACGTGATGACGGCGGGCGTCGCCATCGCGGACAAACTATCGGGACGAAAGGAGAAAAGCAATGGAACTGATTTATAAGAGACTGGCAAACCTGCTGAGCGTCAAGAGCCTTGTGACGCTGGTGCTGACGGGCGTTTTCGCCTATATGGCGGTGACGGGGAACATCTCGCAGGACTTTATGACCATCTATGCGGTTATCATTGCGTTCTACTTCGGCACGCAGAGCCAGAAGACGCAGGACGTGATCGACAGTAAGGGTGATGGCGATGTATCACAGTAGGGATATCGCCGACCTGCGGGCGGACGTGCGCGCGAACTGCGTCATCTTTCTTGATCTCTGCAAAGAGGCGGGACTTCCCGTGCTCGTGACGGAGACGGTGCGCGACGACGAGTACCAGCGCGATTTGGTCGCAAAGGGCTATGCGTCGAAAAACGCGACGCGCCCGACGTTCCACTCTGTCAAGGCGGGGCTGGCGTTTGACATCTGCAAAAACGTCAAGGGACATGAGTACGACGATCCGTCGTTCTTCGCCCGCTGCGGGCAGATCGGCAAGCAGGTCGGCTTTTCGTGGGGCGGTGACTGGAAGAAATTCCCCGACAAGCCCCATTTTCAGTGGGATAACCACCTCAGACATACCGGCTCAATGATCTTGGCGGGCAAACTCCCGCCGGAAATGGAGGAATATATGGACCAGGCGACGTTTAACAAGATGATGGACGCATGGCTCGCGCAGCAGCGCACGAAAACCGTCTCCACGTGGGCGGCGAGCGACTGGGCGGCGGCAAAGGCGGCGGGCATCACGGACGGCAGCGCCCCGCAGGGGCTGATCACACGGCAGGAAGCCGTGACGATGATCCAGAGAGCGACAAAATAACGGTGTCCTAATCGGGCACGGGAAGGAGCGGGCGGCGAAAGCCCACGCGAAAGCGCCTCTGCAAGCCCTACGCGGGCATGAACAGTCAGCACAAGCAGATCAGAGCACAGCTTTCCTCTATGGCCCCCAAGCGGGCCGTGGCGTATATCTTATCGTTTGAGCTTCCGGCGGATGAGGCGTACTGCCTTATCGAATGCGACGTGCGCGGGAGAAGCCGCGTTGAGGTCGCGGAGACGCTGCACGTCTCACCGGAGTACGTAAAGACGCGGCGACGCCGGGCATACGGCAAGATCGCGGACGGCATCAAAAACACATAAAGAAGAGACCTTACAAAGACCCTTTTCAGGCTCTTTGTGGGGTCTCTTTTTCGTTATCATTGAGGCAGAAAAAGGAGGTGCGCGAGATGGACCAGTTTGCAATCGCCGGGTATAGCGGCAGCAACTGCATGATGTGCGTTATTGACGGCGGAGATATTTTTCAGGCCGACTATTTTGGCAACCGCCAGCAGCTCATCGGGAAGACGGCTGCCGCTTACGCAGAGCTGGAAGGCACGACGCAGCAGTATTACGACAAACTCGTCGAACTCGGTGTCATCACGCCACCAAAGACGCAGGAGCAACTGATGAGCGAGATGCAGTCGGCCATGAGCGACATGGCCGAGGTCATCAAGGGCCTGTCGGCCCAAGTAAAGGAGCTGAAAGAGAATGGATCTCAGGCAGATCATAGCGGCAGCGTCGAAAATGTTCCCCTCCGCAGACCTGCAAGGCGCGGCAACGAAAGCGGAGCAGGCGATCAGCGGGACGGCTGACACGCTGGAGGGCGTGCAGAACACGGCGCGCAGGCTTGGCATTGATCCAGGCATCGCCGACAGCCTATATTCGCGCTACGGGCGTACAATGCAGGCAAAGGCTCTGTGCGGGCTTCTCGGCACGACGCCGGAAGCTCTGCGCTCTGATGCCAACAAGATACTTGGCGGCGCACAGGACGCCTCACAGCCCCCACAGAAGGGCAAACCAGGACGCTCAACAAAATTCCCCCGGTTGAAATAGCCGTTGGAATAATTTTTGAGGAAAGGAGAATGCACCATGAACAACGATCAGAGCACCGGCATGAGCTGGCTCGCGGTACTGTTTATCATCATCGTTATTGCGGCGCTGTTCGGCGGCTTTGGCAACGGCTTCGGCTTTGGCCGCGGCAATATGCCGTATCCCGTCAATGACACCGGCTGCAACCGCGTGAGCAACTGTGAGGTCGAAAAGCAGGAGATCATCGATACGGCCCGCACGCAGTATCTCATCGAGCAGCAGAGCAACGACACGCGCATGGCGATCAACGCCAGCACCGAGGCCATCACCAGCCAGGCCAGCCGTATTTACGAGCAGCGCTTGCAGGAGACCATCTTCGACCTCAAGATGGAGAATCAGAACCTCAAGAACGGCATCTTTACCAAGGAGCAGACGGACGCCCTGGCGGCGAAGATCTCCGATTGCTGCTGCGGCTTTAACCGCCGTCTGGACGCGATCGAAGGCCGCATGCTGACCAAGCCCACGCTGTATGGAGTGGCCTCGACCAGCGCAGGCCAGATCATCCCTGCGTCTTGCGGCTGCAACGGCAGCGTCAACCTCTAAGACCATATTCTCCATACGGAGAACATGGTAGGCCCCTACTGGCCGGGTATAACAGGCGGGGCAATCGTCCCGCCTATTTTTTATGGAAGGAGAATAAAAAATGTCTTGTAAATCCGCTCTTTACGCTGCCATGCAGACGCCTACCGCGGTCGCGGTCGACGGCGTCATCCCTCTTGGCAGCCTTATCCGCCGCTACGGCTGTGATGTGGCGCTCAACGGCAACGCTGTCAACATCACCGGTGCTGGTTATTATGATGTCGACGCCTCGATCACCGTCGCACCTACAGCTGCCGGCACTGTCACCGTTACACTCTACAAGGACGGCGTCGCCATCCCCGGCGCGACCGCGTCCGAGACTGCTGCTGCCAACGGCACGGTCGATCTTAGCATTCCCGCGCTTGTGCGCCAAGTCTGCTGCGAGGCGGGGTCTGCCCTGACGCTGGTGCTTACCGGTGCCGCTGCTACGGTCAATAATGTGGCGCTGCGCGTGCAGCGGATCTGAGAGGTGCGCTATGGTGCAGCTCTTGATCGGGATGCTGCTCGGCGCGATGGTGGCCACACCCACAGGGCGCAGCATCGGCAACCAGATCGGCGACGCGGCAATCACTGAGATCAAAAAAGCAATTCCCAAACCGCCTGCGGAAAGTGAGGAAGCAAGTGAAACTCATTGAAAAACTGTCGACGATGATCGACGAGGAGATCGAGGACGCGAAGAAATACGCAAAATGCGCGCTGAAATACAAAGATGAGCGCCCGGCGCTGGCGAAAACGTTTTACGATCTTTCCGGCGAGGAGATGCGGCACATGACCATGCTGCACGCAGAGATCGAGGCCGTGATCCAGAAGTACCGGCAGGAGAAAGGCGAGCCGCCCGAGGGCATGAAGTCCCTTTACGAGTATCTACACGAAAAGCAGATCGAGAAAGCGGCCGACGTCAGACGCCTGCAAGACATGTATCGCGGCGCGTGACTGTGTTCACAGCTGTGTTCATGCAACCGGTTATAACTGGTTGCAACTGGCAATAACAAGACATCTAAAAAACGCAAAAAAGCCTTAGTATCACTGGGTTTCCCAGTAATACCAAGGCTTTTCGCTTTGGCGCAGCAGGAGAGATTCGAACTCTATTTAATTCTTGGAATTGCAAGGGGAAAACGGATTCTGTGTTCGCGGGTGTGTTCATGCGGGAGGGTATTAAAAATTCTCCTGCATTTTTTCCTCGGCGGCTTTGAGGGAGCTTTGACGGACGTGGGTATAGATGTCCATTGTCGTCGAGAGCTGGGCGTGGCCAAGGAGGGCCTGCATTGTCTTAAAGTCGACACCGCACTCGTAGAGAGCGGTGGCGTAGCCGTGGCGGATCTGATGCGGGGTGACGGTGACGCCGGTCTCCTGTTGATATTTTTTGTACGCATCGAAAAAATGGTCGTCCGTCAGGGGCTCGCCGTTGGGCTCGGCAAAAAGGTAGCCTTTTGGCAACCGCTTCGGCAGCAGCTTGTCGAGGGCGTCCAAAAGCGGCACCTCGCGGGTGCCTTTTTCGGTCTTAGGCTGCTTGATCTGCGCATGGTTGCCGACGTAGTATACGGACTTTGAGATGTTGATCCGCTTTGCCTTGCGGTCAATGTCCGCGCCGGTGAGGGCCAGCGCCTCGCCGCGGCGGCAGCCGGTATAGTAGATCAGCGCGGCAAACAGGCCGAAGGGCGTATCTTTGGCATGGGTCTTGATGAGCTTGACCTGGTCTTCGTCCGGCGGCATGCGGTAGGTCACTTTCAGACCTTTGGGCAGGCGCAAGGCCTCGGCCGGATTATATGGCAATGCGCCTTGCACAACGGCAAAGCGCAAAATCTGCCTGATGATCTGCAACTGCGTCGCAGCCGTTTTGCGGGCGTGGGTAGCCGAAAAGTCGCGGATGTATGCGTCAATCATCTGCGCGGTGATCTCAGAGACCTGACGGCCACCAAACTCATCCTTTGCCCGCTTGAGGGCGGGGCGGTAGTTTTTGGTGGAATTGTGCTCGAGCGTGGGCTCGATTTCATCCCACCAACGGTCGGCGATGGCGGCAAAAGTGGCCGCTTCTTCGGCTGCCTGCTGGGCCTCGGCCTCGGCGGCGGCGCGGTCGAAGGCCTTGACTTTCTCCCAGACCTCGCGGTCGGTCTTGCCGCGGAAAGCCTTGCGCTTGCCGTTGATGCGGATGATCGTCTCGTGCAAGCCGTCCGGCCGGACGTAGTATTTCGGATACTTGGCCATAAAGTTATTTCTCAATGTCTGCTAACGCGTCGTCAGCAGCGTCCCAAAAATCAATCTCGTTGACAATTACGACATGTCCGCCCTCTTTTCGGAGAGAAACGGCCTCTTCGATTTTTCTACCGTAGCAAGCATACGCCCAACACGGGTTCCCGCCGTTACCAACTATCAAATAGTCCGTCTTAGATGAAACCGATGAACGCATTGCCCCACCGAGTTTTTTTATAATATCTGCAATTTCAGAACGTTTGGCTCGATGAGATTCACCGGTAAAACAAAAATTTTTCCCAGAGAAAATGATTTCGGGATAAGCGGCGCAAATACCTGCTACGCTGTATTTATCTCGAAGATCTGAGAAATCTTTTTCAGACAGGTTATAGGAAGAAGTAAAGTCTATTACATTGCTAAAGAATGCCATTAACTGCTCGCGCTCTTCTTTGGCAATCTTCCCGTCTTCAAGAACTGCATAAAGCATAGAACAAATTTCATCAAACGGGTACGTTCCATTCAAAAAATCGTTGTTATCAATCCATGTTTTCAGTGAAATAATTTCTTCATCACTCAATTCGCCATCTGCCATGATTCCGTGGATTAAGCCTTGTAGAAATTGAATTGAGGACGTAGTTGCATCATAATATGAGCTGTTATCTGTAAAGTTATTGCACAACCATAAAATATCTTTTGCCTCGTCCGATGTTACAACGCCGTCAGATAAGGCTTCTTCTACAACTGGGAGCAATTCGGAAAATGGATGCCATGCGCGCAGATGCGCGTGGAGCTCGCACCAATGGGTCAATTCGGTAATCTCACTTCCGCTGACGCCACTGTCTGAGCTAATTCCCGCAACAATTCCACGCAACGTATTGACTGCTTTGTGCAATTCTGCGGGATAAGTAAATTCTCTGTACTCCTCTAACTCTTTCATCGCAAGATCTCCCTCTGGTGCCCTATTCGGGCACCGTTTTCATTTATTCTGCGTAAATTAAAAAAACTCCCGCGCTTTTGACAGGATACGACAGCGCAGGTTGATACAATAGATGTGCAGCAAGGCAAAATGCCTTTACAAACTGCCGCCCTCTTCGATGTTGCAGAGGCGAGGAGGGCGATTTTTTAATATTGCGGATGTTGCTTCCCAACGTGCAACAATAGAGTCCAAGGCGCAAGAACGCCAAAAAACAAGAACGGAGGACGAACCATGCACGACCAGCTACATACCAGCGATCCTGATCTACAACGCCTGATGAAAAAGTTTTGCCACCTGACGCCAGAGCATCGAGCCCTCTTTATTGCTTATCTTGAAGCCCTGTCAAAAAGTCCAGATATTCTTCCGCCTTTTCCCGGTACTCCGGAGAAAGGGCAGTAATTTTACGCAACAGCTCGCTTTCTTTGGGAAGCGAGCTGTTATTTGCTTTTGGCTGCTCGCCGAGCAGATCGGAAACTGTGCAGCCAAGGTATTTTGCAAGCAACTGAAGTCGTTCGACAGAAGGGATACGTCCGCGGCTCGTGACATCACTTATTAAACTTTTTCCTGCTCCGCTTTCTGCACAGGCATTTGTTGGCTTGACGCCCTTTATCGCGCAATACATCTTTACATTCTGCACAAAAAGCTCGGTATCCATTGCGTTGTCCTCTTATATAGAATTTGGGTATTTTCACAAAAAATCCGCAAACGCGAATTATAGTATTGACTTTCCGCGAACGCGGATTTATTATCAATTTACAGTTTAGGAATTGAATATGGAGCGGCCGGTGCGCGGCAAATGATTGGGTACTCTTGCTGTTTCTCTCCCTGGGCTATCACTTGGATGGTCTCCTCCACTGCCAGAAGGGCGTTCGACTCGTCCTCGCTCCCCCGTTCTTTTTTGTTTGGACGGATATCAATTTACAATTTAGAGAGTATCACGATACGGCGAAAAAATCAAGAGGAAGAAAGGAGCCGATATTTTGCTGAAGCTGAATGTCAAAGCGATGCGCGAGCGCAAGGGCGTCTCCCAGAGCTACCTTGCCAAGCATCTTCGCGTGACGGTGCAGACCGTGAGCGCCTGGGAGCGCGGCGTGAACGCGCCGTCGTCCGAAACGCTGCCGCAGATCGCGCAGCTGCTCGGGTGCACGATCAATGACCTCTATCGAGATGAAAGGAGCGAGTAAACATGCCGCGAGAGCGAGAATCTTTCCGCGACCAGCTGCAGGCGCTGCGCGAGCGCTACGAGGGGCAGGAGGTGCTGACGATGGATCAGAGCTGTGCACTTCTCGGCGTCGACCGCGACGCGCTGATCCACGACAAGAGCTTCCCCGCGAAGAAGGTCGGGCGGAAGTACATCATTCCCATTGTGCCGCTGGCACGGTGGATGTCAACCTGGTAACACCATAGCACAGAAAGGAGAAAATATCCATGCATCGTGAATACCCAAATTTATACCAAAGGGCACGAAAGGCTACCCGATTATCGCAGGAAGAGGCAGCCGAACGGCTTGGACTTTCGGCGGAAAGTCTGAAACAATATGAGAGCGGGCGGCGCGTGCCACCGGACAGCGTGGTCGCCAAGATGGTGGAGGTCTATGACCTGCCGTGGCTCGCGCTGGAGCACAGCCGCGCGACGGATCAGCTGGGCGTGCTGCCGGAGGTGGAGGCCAAGCCGCTGCCGCAGGCGACGATCACGCTGACCAACCGGCTGCGGGACGCAGCGGACTGCATCGACGGACTGCTGCGGATCGCCGAGGACGGCGTGATCGACGAGACGGAGCGGTCAGAGTTTGACATCATCGTGCAGGAGCTGCGCGAGACCATCGCCGCGGCCTATCAGGTCATCTACGCTGACGGCGCAAAAAAAGAACGCCCCGACGGTGGCACGTCGAAGCGTTCCGTGTCTCAGAGGTTCAACTCTGAAAACGATTGCAAGAACAGTATAGCATACTCACGCGGAAATGCAAGCCCCGTTTTGTCAAAGGGGGTGTATGCACGATGAGCGGATGGGCGATTTTTTTCACATTCGTCGGCGTGGGTACGTTGGTGACGAAGTTTGTAGACTTTGTCGAGATCATTGGAGGAGATGCACATGGCAGAAGAAAAAGACACGCGGCCATGCGATGACATGAGCGAGGGGCAGATCAAGTCCGGCCGCAAGCAGCGCTTCACGGTGCTCTACAAGAGCGCCATTGAGGACAAGCGTTTGCCGCTGGATGCGCGCGGGCTGCTGGCCATCATGGTCGGGCTGCCGGAGGGGTGGCAATACTCGGTCAAGGGCCTCGCGGCCTATGTGGGCGTGAGCAAAGACACCATCCGCAGACTGCTCGAAAAACTGGAGAAAGTGGGGTACCTGACCCGCGAGCAGACGCATGACGAAAACGGCCATTTTGCAGGCAACGTCTACGTTTTGCAGGACGAAGCGCCACCGT
>ERZ808242.357-NODE-357-length-33950-cov-18.925358_pt1 | contig 33950 bp, 17 predicted proteins | sample MGYA00521244_ERZ808242 | MGnify/ENA primary metagenome ERZ808242 (study PRJEB31516, sample SAMN03275573) | gut metagenome | biome: mammalia-associated habitat; material: feces | host: Papio cynocephalus | place: Kenya | collected 2012-07-27 ... | reverse complement strand
CCCGACTTCATTCTCCACTTCCCCAACAACCGGCACGTGGTGGTCGACTCGAAGATGTCGCTCACCGACTATGAGCGCTACATGAACGCGGAGGATGGATCGGAGGAGAAGACGGCATTCCTCAAGGCGCACATCGCCAGCGTCAGGGCGCAGGTGAAGCGCCTGGCGCGCAAGGAGTACACGCGTTATCTGCCCAGCGGATACAATCGTCTCAACTTTGCCATCATGTACGTGCCTATCGAGGGCGCACTCAACCTCGCCCTGCTCAATGATGGCACTCTCTGGCGCGAGGCTTACGACCAAGGCGTGCTCATCCTCGGCCCGCAGACGATGTACATGAACCTGCGCGTGCTGGAGATGATGTGGACGCAAGTGCGCCAGCTCAAGAACCAACAGGCCATGATGGATGCTGCCAACACCGTCGTGGAGCGGGTGCAAGATTTCGGCATGCGCTTCATGGATGTGGAGGCGAGCATGAACGACACGCTCAAGAAGATGGCCAAGCTCAAGATCACCACCGCCGACAGTGGCCCCAGCATCATCACCGCTGCCAAGAAGTTGCTCACGGCGGGAGCCAAGGAGAACAAGAAGAAAAAGTCACTCGACGAGATGGACGAGTCGATGTTTATCGAGGGCGACAGCGAGGACGCCGCCGGCAAGGCCTGAGGCGGGGCCTTACAGGCATGGGCACAGCCTTCCCCCAATAGGTCGCGGCTTTAGCCTCCCGCCTCAAATGTCTTTCTTGTCCGCATCGTTGTCGGTCATGCGATAGCCTTTCCACACACGGTAGTACCATTCGATGTCTTTGTATTCCACCTTCCGATGTGCGGGAATGCCTGAAGATTTCATGGTCTGCATGCGGGCCGGCCATCCATTGATGAAGAAATCGTATTTTTCAAGTTGCTCCACCTTCATGCTGTCATGATTGAGGTACGACGCGAGCGAGTCTCGCAGGAAAGCCTCTCCCTTTTCAGCCAGTTCTCCCGAGAAGAGACTTTGGAAGACCGTTGACACCAGTTGCGCGGTCGCCTCAGGCGGGATGCGCGTTATGCTGCTGGAGTAGATCTCGTAATCGCCCTTTGTGCCTTCCTCATCTTCCATGTAGGTGACGATGGCTTTCGTATGTGTGGGGTAGATGGATGAGGTGGAGTCGGTCTCGTCGATGACTCCGAGTTTCACTTGGTTTCCGTGAAGGTCAAACAATAGCGGCAACTCCTCGATGCATCGTCTCACGCTTGCCTCATTGCTCACGCTGAGTGCAATGGCATTTTCAAAACGCTTTCGCGGCATGAAAGAGTCGATGCCCGGTTCGTCTCCGTAGAATTTGTCAAGGGCTTTCCGTGTGCCTTTCAAGAACAGTTCCCTGACCTCACGCCAATTGTCCACGCTCTCGATGGTTCCCAGGACATCCGTGTGGAATTTGATCTTGATGTTGTCAAATGCTTCCAGGATAGCCAGGTTCAGCTTTGTTTCGAATGTCTCCGTCGAAGAGGTCGTGTCTACCTTGACTGCCATGGGCGTGAACTCCATTTTGTATCCCTTTGACGTGGAGTCCGTCACCACAATCATGCAGTCGCGGGTATAATAACTGATGGTGGAGGTGTCAGTGCCCGCAATCTTGTACACGGCATCCGTGTAGGTGTATTTCATGGTGTCACCCTTGCAGTAATAGGCGATTACGTTGATGACGGAATCTTCTTGCGTCTCTTGCAAGGAGACAGCTTGCGCATGCAAGGCAAGTGTGCAACTGGCCAGCGCGAGGACGAAGGTAAGTAGTCTTTTCATGTGCTATGCTTTGATGAATGGTTTCGGGAAAAGAAATCAGCCACAGGAGGGCGCGTTCAGCCCATCATTAGCGCATAGCCGGCGCAGAGCGCCAACAAGGCGGCCATGATGGTGTCGGCCACGCGGGCGTAGCGTGTGAAGAGCCTGTGCAGCGCTCCGCCGGCCAACAAGTAGACGAGGTTGGCGCCCGGTCCGGCCAGTTCGAGCAGCAATGCCACCAGCAGCAGGTCTGTGAGACGGTTGGAGTGGGGGAGCACAAAGGTGGTGTAGGCCATCAGGTCGAAGAGGATGATCTTGGCATTGGTGAGTTGTACGATCAGTCCCGAGCGGAAGGTGCATGTCTTGTCGGCCTTTTTCGATGTGGCAGAGCTTCGGTAGATCTGCCAGGCCAGGTAGAGAATGTAGGCACACCCCACATATTTCAGCACGCCCACATAGCGGCCCATCACGGCACCCAACCAGTGGGTGGCCAGTGCGGCGCCCACTGCAGCAACGCTGAAGCCTGCCAGAAGGCCCAGCCACATCACCAGGCTCCGTCTCACCCCATGTCTCATTGAGCAGTGGAGGGCGAAGAGGTTGGCCGGCCCGGGTGTGTAGCCCACCAGCAGTATGGCCAGCAGAAGCGAAGGGAGAAGGTCGATAGGCATGATCAGAAATCTATGGTTGATTTGTCCAAGTCCAGTCTTTCTTGTCTGTCCAAGTCCAGTCTTTCTTGTCTGTCCAAGTTCAGTCTTTCTTGTCTGTTCAAGTCCAGTCTTTCTTGTCTGTCCAAGTCCAGTCTTTCTTGTCTGTTCAAGTTAGGTCTTTAACCATTGTTTAAAAGAAAAACGACCGAACGCAACACTTTTGCGTCGGTCGTTTTAGACGCTATGCAAATCGGGGGGGATGTTTACATAGGCCATATTGTTGGCTTAACCCTTGCTCTCATGAGTGAGTTCTACCCGTTGCTCTCGTGAGTGAGTTCAACCGTTGCTCTCGTGAGTGAGCCAAAGCCATCTGTTCGTGTTTAATACGTGCCGCTCAAGTTTATTTCCTTAGCTCAAGTTTATTTCTTTATCTCAAGCTTCAGTTCCTCAAGCTGCTTGGCATCGAGTTCGCCCGGAGCGTCAAGCATGACATCGCGCCCGCTGTTGTTCTTCGGGAATGCAATGCAGTCGCGGATGCTGTCAAGGCCGGCGAGGATGCTCACGAAGCGGTCGAGGCCGAAGGCCAGGCCAGCGTGAGGCGGTGCACCATACTTGAAGGCGTTCATGAGGAAGCCAAACTGAGCCTCGGCACGCTCGGGCGTGAAGCCCAGCACCTCAAACATCTTCTCCTGCAGTTGGGTGTCATGGATACGGAGCGATCCGCCGCCAACCTCCACGCCGTTGCAGACGAAGTCGTATGCCTTGGCGCGCACCTGCTCAGGATGCTCGTCGAGCAAGGGAATATCGTCGGGGTTGGGCATGGTGAAGGGGTGGTGCGTGGCCATGAGGCGCTGCTCCTCGTCGCTCCACTCAAAGAGCGGGAAGTCGATGATCCACAAGCACTTGAACACGTTCTTGTCACGCAGCCCGAGGCGGTCGCCCATCTCCAGGCGGAGCGAGCAGAGCTGTATGCGGGTCTTGTTGGCGTTGTCGCCCGAGAGGATGAGCACGAGGTCTCCGTCCTTGGCGCCCATGACCTGCTTGATCTCGGCCAGTGTCTCGGGAGAGTAGAACTTGTCGATGGAACTCTTCACCGTTCCGTCCGCGTTATACTTGATATAGACCAGTCCCTGTGCGCCCACCTGCGGGCGCTTCACGAAGTCGGTGAGCTCGTTGAGCTGCTTGCGGCTGTAGTCGGCGCAACCCGGCACGCAGATGCCGCCGATGTATGCGGCCTCGTTGAACACGCTGAAGTCGCCCTTGCCTTGGAAAGCATCCTTGAGCTCGACAAACTCCATGCCGAAGCGGAGGTCGGGCTTGTCGCTGCCGAAGCGGCGCATGGCCTCGTTCCAAGTCATCTGCTGGAGCTTGGGAAGCTCCACGCCACGTATCTCCTTGAAGAGGTGGCGCGCCATGTCCTCAAAGAGGTTGATGACATCGTCCTGGTCGACAAACGACATCTCGCAGTCGATCTGTGTGAACTCGGGCTGGCGGTCGGCACGCAGGTCCTCATCGCGGAAGCACTTGGCAATTTGGAAATAGCGGTCGAAGCCGGCCACCATGAGCAGCTGCTTCAGTGTCTGCGGGCTTTGCGGCAGGGCGTAGAACTGTCCGGGGTTCATGCGTGAAGGCACCACGAAGTCGCGTGCGCCCTCTGGTGTGGAGCCGATGAGCACCGGAGTCTCCACTTCGATAAACTGCTTGCTGTCGAGGAAGTTGCGGATGAGGATGGTCATCCTGTGGCGCAACTCCAGGTTCTTGCGCACGGCAGCGCGTCGCAAGTCGAGGTAACGGTATTTCATGCGCAGCTCATCGCCACCGTCGGTGTTGTCCTCAATGGTGAAAGGCGGTGTGAGGCTGGGGCTGAGCACGGTGAGCTTCTCGGCGATGATCTCAATGTCACCGGTGGGCATCTTGTCGTTTTTGTTTTCACGTTCCGACACCTTGCCCACCACTTGTACGCAGTATTCGCGTCCGAGTTTGTTGGCGTTGTCGCAGAGATCCTTGTTGTCACTCTCGTTGAACACCAGCTGTGTGATGCCGTAGCGGTCACGCAGGTCGACAAAGGTCATGCCGCCCATCTTGCGCGTGCGCTGTACCCATCCGGCCAGGGTCACTTCCTTGCCGGCGTCGGAGAGGCGCAACTCTCCGCAAGTATTCGTCCTGTACATATCTTTATGTTACGAATTAGATATAAATTTGTCGCAAAAGTACAAATAATATTTGGACGACAAAAGAAAATGGGACGTAATCTTTTGTTGAGCCGAAACATTTTTGGTTCTTCCGGAATATGGAGTGATGAGGCCATCGCATCGGTTTGCATGTAAACAGATGTAAAACCCCAGGGGTGCGGTAAGTACTGACGGGTTCATGCTGCTTGCGTCCTTAGCCTTGCGAGCAAGCTCATGGCCTTGTGAGCAAGCAGCAGTCTGGCGGCTATCGCCGCCTCCCCCACCTCCCTGGTGATAAACCGCTCACGCATGGAAGCGTAAAAGAACCAAGGGTCTCGTCACTCCAAAATCCGAAAGAGCTAAAAAACAAAGCCCTGCCGAAGCCAGCTTAATGCTTCGTGCAGGGCTTATTTTGCTTTTGGCCCCTTTTAAATAATCAAGATGGGGGATGGGTAGCCAAAAGCCGGACTAAGTAATAATAAAATGCAGAATTACCAAAGGCTCATGTCCTTCTTGTATCCCGCCCAGTTGGTGTCCTCGCCGTCTGTCGCAGGCTCGTCGTCCGACCAGAGGCCATCCGACCAGATGTTGCCGCCACCACCGCCATAGGGGTTGTCGGGCTTGGCGTCGGCCCACTGGCCTTGTGAGGAGTGGAGTAGGGCGGCTTGTGCCTTGAGACCCACCCGTTCGGTGACGGGGCTCACATATGTTTTCTTCTTTTTCATGGTGTGCACGTGTTTTGAGTTTTACCAATCGTTTGTTAGCTTGAAGGCGTGTCACTTGACGGCCACCTTCACACCGTTGACCACGTAGATGCCGCTGGGCAGGGCCACGGAGCGCGTCTCACCCTCGCGCAGCGAGGCCACGCTGAGGGTCTGCCCGTTGAGGTTGCGTATGCTGAGGCGCAAGTCTCGGTTGGCCTTGACCGACAGTCGTCCCTCCTGCGTTGTGAGCGTCAGTCCCTCATCGGCATGGGTGTCAGTGGGGCCGCTGATGTCAGTGGGGCCGTTGTTGGGCTCCGTGGAGATGTGGATGTAGCGCACGCTGTTGGGGGCCGTGTTGTCGCAGGCGTAGTAGGAGCGGAACGGCAGCACGTAGATTGACTGGAAACGGTCGGTGACGTTGAGCGAAGAGACAAACCGGTCCTTGTTGAAGTAGAACATCCCGGGCTTGACGGGGACACTCGCGCCGGCATATGTGGCCTGGTTGGTGAGCGTCATCTGCGAGCCGTCGACGGTGCCGGTGGACGTTCCGCACGTGATGAGAGGCTGCTCAGCCGTGACGGGCGTCTTGACGATGGTGGCACCGCTCTGCCGCACGACGAACATCTGTGCCGGGTCTTTCTCGGATACCGGTGCCTCGTCGATGCGCACGACGTAAGCCTCGTTGGGCTGCGTGACACGCTGTCCCGTGTAGGGCGAGAAGTGTCCGTCGATGTCTGTGAAGGTCAGGTCGCTTCCCTTCGGGCGGCTGAAGGCGTTGTCGGTGTTCATCTGGTAGAACGTGAAGGCCGTCTGGTCGTCCTCGTTGCCGTAGGTGCCCGTCTTCCCGTCGACGGCGATGGTGAACGGCAACATGACGGTGACCCACTTCTTGGTGTTCTTGTCAGGCGTGACGCGGCGGGTGTAGTTCACCTCGTTGGCCGCATTGACGCGTATGTCGTGGGGTGAGAAGAAGGGATACTGGTCAGTGAGCACGATGTCGTTCTCGGCCACGAAGTCGTCGCCCGTCTCCGCCTTGGTCGCCACGTTGTCGTCGCTGGCGGTGACACCCTTGGGCAGGAAGATGAGAGCGTTCAGCCCCAATACCTTCTTCAGGTCCACGAGGTTGCCCCACGAGGCATCGGTGTCGCTGAAGAGCAGCGAGTTGATGCGGCTGGCGTCGAAGTAGAGGATGTGCTTGGCATCGACGGGCGCGTTGGTCTTCTTCGCCTCGATGTCCTCGGCGATCTGGTCTACCACCTGCTTGGCGTAGACGTAGCCCACACCCTCGGCCATCGGTTTGTCGTCGGCGTCGGTCAGCGACACGGTGGCACCCACGTAGTAGTTGTCATCGGGTCCCGACGGAGTGACCGCGTTGTTGTAGACCTTCCGGTAGGTCAGCACCGGCTTGTAGTCGACGGTGGAGAGCCGCAGGTCAGTGGCGTAGTAGGCGTAGTAGGCATGTCTCGGCTTGGTGGTGGGTGCGATGTTGTAGCGCGTCTCGTCGCAGACGATGAGGTAGCGCTTCACGTATCCGTCACCGCTGTTGACGGTCATGTCTTTCCACTGTCCACCCTGGCTTGTGTAGGCGTCGTCGGTGTAGCGCGTCTCCTCGTAGTAGAACGTGCCGCTGCCCGATGTGCCCGCTTTGAACTGGTCAGCGTTGTTGCTGCGGAAGGCCTTGTTGCCCGCCACGTCGACCCTCACCTTGTCGCGGTAGTCGTGGCCGGCAGCGTCGGCACGGTGATCCTGCAGGCTCTCGCCGATGAGGTCATAGTAGGCGGATCGCACGAAGTGGTAGCGCGAGTGTCCCGCCTCCGACCCGTTGGGATAGGTCTCGTCGGCGTTCTTGTTGTGCAGTCCCTCGAAGGCGAAGCGCAGTCCTGTGGTGCCGAAGTTGGTGGGCACGGAGAAGTCAACCTTGCCGTTGGTGCCGATGGTGAAGTCGTCGGCCAGATACTGGTTCTTCAGTTTCTTCTCGCCCGACGGCTGCGTGCACGATATTTCCATCTTGTCGATGTAGGGGTTGAGAGCCTCGAGCTGCACCTCCAGCGCCACGTAGGCCAGTTGGTCGCCGGTGAGCCCCTCGACCTGCAGTTTGATGGCATCGTTGTTGAGCTTCTCCAGCGTGAGCTCACCTGCAGGCGATGCGGCGTTGGCCACAGCCTCAGTAGCCACGGCCTCGCCCTTCTTGTCGTAGAGCTTGAGGGTGAATGAGACGTCTGATGAGGTGATGCCGGCATAGATCGCTACCGCGTTGGCACCATCCACATTGTAGACGCCCTTGCCTTTGGCGCTGCAAGAGATGACATAGCCTTCGTAATAGAGGCTCTGCCCGTCGGTGTCGTAGGCAGTGGCTTGGGTTTGAGAGTTGGTTGTAGAGAGAGAAGTGTCTCCCCAAAAGTTCACCTTATGGCGCAAATAGACGGTCTTGCTGCCGCTTGTCGTGTGGACCTTTCCGTCCGTATCGTACTTCCATACCACCTTCGTCTTGGTGAATTCCAGGTCAGCGTTCATGTACCGGTCCTTGCCGTCGGTGATGTAGATGTCGTCGCCCCGCTTGATCTCCGTGCTCTTGCTGTTGCTGTATACCACGCGCGCTCCCACGATGCGGTAGCCTACGGGTATGCGCGTCTTGCCATCCTGCTCGAGGGCGTCGGTGGGCACCTCCAGCCAGTAGGTGCCGTTCTTCAGGCCGAGATAGCTGCGCTCGTCGTCCTTGACGATGGCCGAGATGGTCTTGTCGCCTGTGGTGCCCGCCACGGCCGCACCGCCCACCATGCCACTCTCGTCGTAGAAGAGGAAGTTGGCGCGGAGGTCCTTCACGTTGTTGTAGTCGTATTTATATGAGGTGTAATTGTTGACCTCCTGCTGGGTGATCTTCCCCAAGTCGACGCGCTCAGTCTCAAAAGGCAGGGTGATGCACGACACCGCACTGTTCAGGCTGGTGGCTTCGGGTGCGAGCACCTCGTTGAACTTGTCGGTGCACTCGAAGGTGATGACAAACGACGTCACCTTCACCCGCGCCATTCCCTTCGAATGATCCTGGCGGAAATAGAGGATGTTGCCCATGTCGCTCGGCGAGAGCGACGTGCGCTGGAGCACTGCTCCCTTGGTGCTGCTCGATACGGTGACGGTCTCTTTCGTGTCAGAGAACCCGCTGTCCATCTCACGGAACGTGCTGGCCTGCGAGCCTTGGGTGTCATAGTCCATCACCATCTTGTAGCTGGTGAACCGGTAACCCTTGGGCAGCGACAAGGATATGTGGTTGATAACGTCGGATGCTTCGCCCGAGGCAAACACCAATTGGCCGTCAACCACGGCCACATTGTTGGCGTGCTGGGCCATGAGGCCCGCATCGGTCAGTGTGCTCTCGTCGGATGTGACAAGCGTCATGGGCAGCTGGTTATGCACCCACACGCCGCCAAAGCCGTCGAGGTGGCTCTCGCTGCTGTAGCTGGCCGCCGACACCACATTGCCCGTCTTCGGGCCGATGCTCACGGTCTGCGCCGCTGTGCCACCGCTGATCGCCAGCAAGATGACTGTTGCCAAACAGCAGAGAATGCTTAGACGATGGGCAGCAAACAAATTTTCCTTCTTTGTTTTCATTAGCATAATCTTTGTTACGTTATACATGTTATGCCTCCGATGCCGCGTCCCCTCCCCCGAATCATGACGGGCAGCTGCTCATCGTAAGCGTTGCAAATTTAAGAATTGAAAAGACAGAAACCTGTATGTTTTTCGTCATCGTTGTAACAATCGGCGTGTTACATTGTCGCAAATAAGGCGTACTCTCATGTATCATTGCCCCCAAAGAAAGTGTTGTTCCCTGTCATGCCGCAAGGAAACACCCTGGCCGCAACTAAGCCGTCCACTCGCTGATGAAGTTGCGTGAAAGCCTTAAGCCACAGCGACTTGCACAGACAAGTGCGCCTGCATTTTGGACATGTAACATTCTCAAGCAAACAGTTGCGACAAATTGCGACAACGAAAATGTAACATCGGCCACGCAAATTTGTTGGGAAAGAAGCTTTGCTTTTCCTAAATTTGTCTTAACTTTGTGGCCGAAAGGGGAGAAAGTGCCTGTAGGCCATCGCCGACAGGCATCTCTCCCATAGTTGTTCACTCATCAAAGCCCTCGGGGGGGGGAATATGACAGGAATCTACAAGACATTATTATTATGCTGGGCCATGCTGCTGGCCCTGACGGCTTGCACACGCCAGTCGCAAGCCCCGTCGGCCGCGCAGACGGGCAAGGCCAATCAGTTTTCGGCCGAATACGTGAAGCGCATCAGCATGACGCAGCCCAAGCAGGCGCTCAGCATCCTGCAGACCGCCGAAGACAAGTCGCTCATGCCTCAGATTGACATCCACACGCTGCGGAGCATGGTCTACTTCAACTCCATGGGCGACTACCGCCAAGCCGTCGCCAGCCTGGAGGCCGCACTCAACGATCCCGACTACGACAAGCGCACCGACCTGCAGCAGAGCCTGCTCAACATGGCTGCGCTCGAATACTATTCGCTGGGCCATTACGCCAAGGCCCTTCTCTATGCCGAGAAAGGCGTCGACCTGGCCTACCGGCACGACAACCGCACACTCGTGGCGCAGATCCTGACCACCATGGGCCAGTGCCACAGTGACATCGGCAACGTGGGCCAGGCCGTCAACTGTTTCGACCGAGCCATTGACATCCTTGACACCAAGGCCGCGCACGCTCCCACCTGGAATACCTATTATGACCTGCTGACGGCCTATGCGTTGAAAGCCAACTGCCTGCTCGACATGAAGCAGTATGACGACCTCTTCGACCTGCGCGCCAGCTACGAGGCGGCGCTCAAGAAGGCCAACGGCCTGCCCGAGGGCATCAACAGCGCCAACGACGAGCTCAATGCCACCTTCTTCTCGCTCTACGCCATCGGCTATGAGGAGACTGGCCAGCATGCTGCTGCGAGCACCATGTTTGACAAGCTCACGTCCACCCGTGCGGCGGGCACTCCGTCGGGCGGCACCTTCACCGTGCCCTATCTCTTGCTGACCAAGCGCTACAACGAAGCCATGGCCGCGCTCAGGGTCGAGGAGCAGGCGTGGCTGCAAAGTGGCAGAGACACCATCGACTACAGCTACACACACACCATCCTCATCAACAAGGCGCGCGCCTTGCAGGCGCTCGGACAGTACAAGGAAGCGCTGGAGAACGGCTTGCGCGCCTACGCCCTCGACGACTCGCTCGAGAGGCGCGCCAAGGACCAGAACGCCCTCTGGATCAACGAGCAACTGGGCAAGAAGATGCTCAACAAGTACATCGGACGACAAGACAAGAGCCTGACCATCAGTCGCGTGGCCAATGCGGTGATGGGCGCGCTGCTCGCCGTGTGCATCGCGCTCATGATCTATGCCTTCTGGTCGTACAGGAAAATCAAGGAGAAGAACCGTGCCTCGTCAGCCCTCGTCAGCGAACTGCTGCTCTACAAGCGGCAACTGCTCGACAAGATGGATCCTTACAGCGACGAGGCAAAAAAGGAGACCGAGGACGAGATGCTCCTCTATGAGAACTTCATGAAGATAGAGAAGCTCATCGTCGACAAGAATCTCTTCGTGCAGCCCAGGCTTGAGCGCGCTGATGTGGCCAGCGCGATGGGCATGTCGCTCAATGACTTCAACGCCCTCTTCAACCGCTTCTCCTCCGTGTCGTTCAACAACTACATCAATGACCTGCGCATGGAGCGCGCCGCCCGACTGCTGAAGGACAAGCCCAACTATACCATCGAGGCCATCGCCAACGAGTGTGGCGTGCCCGTCCGCCAGACCTTCCACCGCCTCTTCTTCAGGAAGTTTGGCATGACGCCAGCCGAATACCGCAACTCGTGACGTGGCTCTTGCGCTGGGCCTGAATGTAAACCGAAATAACCCCAGGGTTTCCCGTCACCTTAGCTATAAGCCGAATGAAACCCCTCATGCAGTAGGAGTGTAAATGGGTTAAACCGCATGACACGCAAGCCGCGGTGTTTTTATGCTCCGTGGACGTGGATAGACTTGTGTGAGCGGTTTACATTCGAAAAATCGCTGCCGCTTGCATGACATGCGATTGGCTTTACTGCTTGCATGGCTTGCGCTTGACTTCTCTATTTGCATGGCCTGCGATCGGCTTTACTGCTTGCACGGCTTGCGCTTGACTTCTCTATTTGCATGGCCTGCGATCGGCTTTACTGCTTGCACGGCTTGCGCTTGACTTCTCTATTTGCACGGCCTGCAATCGGCTTTACTGCATGCACGGCTTGCGCTTGACTTCTCTATTTGCACGGCCTGCAATCGGCTTTACTGCATGCACGGCTTGCGATAGGCTTCTCTATTTGCACGGCCTGAAAGGCCAGCGAGTACACAGCCCAGGGCAAGCGAAGCGGCGCCCTGGGTAGGAAGTGCGCGTGAGCCAACGCCCTAAAGGGGCAAAAGTATAGTCGTACGATTTGCTGGTTATGAATACTTTTGCCCCTTCAGGGCGTGGTTGCAATTGCCGCTTTAACCCAGGGCGCCGCTTCGCTTGCCCTGGGCTGTGTACTCGCTGGGCTTTCAGCCCGGCATGCGGCATAGGATAGTCATCGTCCCGTTTTTGCAGTTTACCATCCCGATTGCCGAAACGGTCACCAACTTGAAGAAAGCGGACAATGTATATAAAAAAACAGGCGTTATTTTCAACTTCAAAATATTTTGGCCGAAATACGCGAAAATACGGCACTTTTCGTAATCGGTTGATAATTAGACGTTTATGAAATTTCGGATTTTATTAGGCTCGAAAAGTAAATACTTTTCATCAAAGAATACCCTTTATCGTGTTGCGATATACCCTTTATCATGACGCGATTAACGCTTTATCGCATTGCGATAAAGGGTATATCGCAACACAATATACCCTTTATCGCAAAATTACCCCATGCAAATCGCGGCGCGATGGACAAAAAAGGCGATTTTCGCGTTCTATTTCACGCGCTCTCCGTGACAAACTTTTGCACCAAAAAACATGACATTCCCACTTTTCTTCTATCCCCTCTGTCGCCACACCATCGCTGTGGTGAGCGGACGAGGCCCGCCTGCTGGTGCAAGCGACAAGCCGACCGTGAAGCCGAAGAATTGTTCACAGTACCGCTGATGCCCCTGTCCTGCCAAGTCCAACAATGCTGCGCCAAAAAAGAACAAATGGTAAGAAAACGGGCGAAGACCATGGTGTTTTGAAAGAAAAGTTGTAATTTTGCACCTACTTTGTAACAACCAAGCGCTCTTTATATGACACAAAACATCACACTGGATATGCTGCAGTCGGCTGGTATCGGCGCCCTCGCCCTGGTAGTGGGCATGATATTGACCCGCAAGGTCAGTTGGCTGCAAAAGTTCTGCATCCCTTCACCCGTCTCCGGCGGCATTTTGTTTTCCGTCGCGACCCTCCTCATCTATGTCATCGCCCACGTCGAGATCACCTTCGACGGCACACTGAAAGACGTGTTCATGCTTGCCTTCTTCACCTCCGTCGGGTTCCAGTCCAATCTCAAGGTGCTGCGGCAGGGCGGCAAGACGCTCGTCACGATGCTCATCCTCCTGGTGGCCATCATTACCGTGCAAGACCTGTTGCCACTGGGTATCACCCGTGCGCTGGGTGTCAATCCCCTTGTGGGCATGGCCGCCGGCTCCATCTCGATGGCGGGCGGCCACGGCACGGCAGGCGGCTTCAGCGGCGTGCTGGAGCACATGGGCCTGCAGGGCGCTGCCACGGTGTCGCTGGCTGCCGCCACCTTCGGCCTGATAGCCGGTTCGATGATCGGCGGTCCCATCGCCGAGCGCCTCATCCGCAAGAAGCTCACGACGGAGCACATGGAGCCCAAGAACTACACGCTCGATCCCGGCATGGCCGGCTTTGAGAGCGAAGAGTCGTTGCCCGCCGGCCAGGCCCAGCACCTGAGCTCCAACGAGCACGAGTTCCAGCAGTACGCCTCGGCCACCTACGCCCTGCTCATCGTCATGGCCCTGGGCACCGTGGCCAGCCATCTGCTGCAACGCACCGGCATCACCTTTCCCACCTACTTCGGTGCGCTCGTCACCGCCGCCATCGTGCGCAACGTCATGGAGCACACGCGCTGGCGCAAGAGCCTGGAGATGGAGAAGATCGTCAGCGTGGGCAACATCAGCCTGTCGGTGTTCCTGGGCATGGCCATGATCTCGCTCAAGCTGTGGGAACTGCAGTCGCTGGCCCTGCCGCTCATCCTCATCCTCGTGGCCCAGGTGGCGGTCATGGCCGTGTTCACCTACTTCCTGGCGTTCCCGCTCCTGGGGCGCGACTACGACGCGGCCGTGCTCGTGGCAGGCTTCTGTGGCTTCGGCCTGGGCGCCACGCCCAACGCCATGGCCAACATGAGTGCCGTGTGCTACAAGTATCACTACTCGGTGAAGCCCTTCCTCATCGTGCCCATCATCGGCGCCATGTTTGTGGACCTCATCAACACGGGCATCATCACCCTCTTCCTCAACCTCATCGGCTGACCTCTCGGCAGATGCGACAGCGGCGCCCCCGGAACCATCTCCGGGGGCGCCGCTGTCGTTAGGTCGGTCGTCAGGTATCACACGTGCATGTCACCGTCGGCGTCGTAGGTGAGCGGCGCCACCTTGAGGCTGCGCAGCCACGTGGTGCCCTCCGACGGCACGCAGTCGTGGTGGAAGAGATACCAGCGGCCCTGATACTCCACGATGCTGTGGTGGGTGGTCCATCCCACGACAGGCTGCAGCAGCTCGCCCCGGTAGGTGAACGGCCCGTAGGGATTGTCGGCCACGCCATAGCAGAGCAGGTGCGAGTCGCCCGTGGAGTAGCTGAAGTAGTAGCGTCCCCGGTACTTGTGCATCCAGCTGGCCTCGAAGAAGCGGTGAGGATCGTCGGCGGGCAGGGGCCGGCCCTCCCTGTCGACGATGATTACGGGCCGTGGCGCCTCGGCAAACTGCAGTCCGTCGTCGGTCATGCGTGCCACGCGCGACGGCAGCGGAGCCTCCTTGCCCTGCGGCAGGTGCTCGTCTTTCAGAGCCTTGTTGTTGCAGTACCATTGCAGTTGTCCGCCCCAGATGCCTCCGAAGTAGCAGTAGACCTGTCCGTCATCGTCCTTGAAGACGCACGGGTCGATGCTGTACGACCCGCGTATGGGGTCGGGCTGTGGTGTGAAGGGTCCCTCCGGACGGTCGGCCACGGCCACGCCGAGGTGGAAGACGCCGTTGTAGTCCTTGGCCGAGAAGATGAGGTGGTAGCGCCCGTTGATCTCCACCACATCATTGTCCCACATCTGCTTTTCGGCCCACGGCACCTCGTCGACATCGAGTATCTTGCCGCAGTCGGTCACGGGCGCCGTCATGGGGTCGCCCTCCAGGCGCAGCACATGGTAGTCGCGCATCTGGAAGTGGCCGCCGTCGTCGTCGAACGCCGCACCGCTGTCGCGGTCGTGTGAGGGGTACACATACAATTTGCCGCCGAAGACATTGGCCGACGGGTCGGCCATGTAGTCCTCAGGAAAGAGGTATCTTGTTTTCATGGTTACAGTCCTTTCTTTTTGGGGAGGTTGGTAATGGTAAAAAAATAACTTACCCAATTTTGCAGGTTTCGTAAGTTGTTTTTTCATCGTCACATAATTGGGCAACTTGTTTTTTCACCATTACTTATATCCTCTGTCTTTATTTTTGTTTGTCAGTGAGCAGATTGACCACCTCTTTCACCACCGGCTTGGCCTTGTAGTCGCGGTCGAAGAAGAGGGGATAGTTGGTGCGCCCGGGCACGGGCCAGCCGTTGAGCCACGAAGTCTTGTCGTAGACACCCCAGAGAGTGACGCGGTTCACGTGGTCGGCATATTTCCTGTAGAGCCTGAAGAGGTCGAGGTAGCGACTGGTGAGCTGCCGCTCCACCTTCTTGGGCAGAGCCTTGCGGTAGGGGTCTATCTGCTCGCGGTAGGCGCTGTTCTGCTCGATGGCCGCTCCGCCGAATCCCTTGGGGTTGGGCAGCACGTTGATGTCGAGCTCGGTGAACTGCACGTTCACGCCGGCGGCGATGAACGCCTGGATGGACTGCTCATAGTCGGTGAGGTCGGGGTAGTCGAGCCCGCAGTGGCTCTGCATGCCCACGGCGTCGACGCGGCAGCCCTTGTCCTTGAGCATCTTCACCAGGCGCACCACACCCTCGCGCTTCGCGGGCTTGTCGAGCGAGTAGTCGTTGTAGTAGAGCTCAGCGTCGGGGTCGGCGGCATGGGCAAACTGGAAGGCCAGCACAAAGTAGTCGGGTCCGATGATGTCGAGGTAAGGCGTCTTGCGGTACGAGCCGTCGTCGTTGAGCGCCTCGTTGATGACGTCCCATCCCTTGACACGTCCCTTGTAGCGCGTCACCACGTCGGTGATGTGGTGGTACATGCGGTCGATGAGCACCTCGCGTGTGACGCGCTTGCCCTGGCTGTCGCGGAACATCCAGGGTGGGCACTGCGAGTGCCAGATGAGCGTGTGTCCGATGACGGTCATGCCGTTGTCCTGTCCGAACTTCACCGTCCGGTCGGCGTCTCGCCAGTCGTAGCGGTGCTCCTCAGGGTGTATCTTCTCCGCCTTCATGCAGTTTTCGGCCACGATGGAGTTGAAGTGGCGCTTCACGATGTCGGCTGCCGGAGCGTCGCGCTCCCACACCACGTCGGTGTTGACGGCGGCGCCGATCAGGAACTGGCCGGCGGCGGCCTCCTTGAGTGTCTGGCCCTGGGCGGGCAACAGGCTGGCCAGGGCGAGGGCCAGGGTAATCAGGTTCTTTTTCATGTTTTTGTAGTCTTTTGCGGCAGGCTTTTGTGGAGCCTGCCTTTTTGTGGTTTTTACAGGTTAGGGGCGCGGTGCCCGCAAGGGCGCCATGCCCTTCGGTTATGATTCGTCAGCGGTGTGGCGGGCCTCTATCTGCCGGTTGATGTCGTCGATCACCTCGTCGGTGAGCTCATACTTGGAGATGATCCACATGGCCAGCACGAGCAGTATGGCCGGTATGACGCAGACCAGCCAGCGTATGCCCTCCTGTGCGAGGGGCGCCTGCTGCTCCAGCCCGTTCATGAAGTAAGCGCCGGCGGCGTTGCCCACCGACATCATGGCGAAGGCCGTGATGAAGAACAGGGCCACCACGCGCAGCGGACGGTTGTGGAAGAACTCCGTCCACAGGTCGCTCACCTTCACGTTCTTGGTGTCCTTCTCGTCCATCACCACGCGCTCCTTGGTCTGCGAGAAGCAGAACACGAGCAGCGCCAGGCCCACGAGGGCGTAGATGAGCATCGCCACAAACCAGGCGTGGCTGTCGGAGGGCAGCGCGCTGCTCTCCTGCCGGGCTGCCGCCCGATAGCCCGTGAAGGCCAGCACCGCGCCCGGCACCACGCCGCCCAGGGCCATGCCGGCCTTGTAGAAGATGCCCGTCAGGGCGTTGACAATGCCGGCGATGCGCTTGCCGCTGGTGTACTCGGCGTAGGAGATGACCTCGGGGATGAGCGCCCACATGTAGCCCGTGGCCACGATGACACCCGTCGACTTGACAAACTGGGCGATGTAGACCAGCGTGATGTGGTCGGCCACACGGCCCATGCGGCTGATGACATAGAGCATGGCCATGCCGACGATGGCCACGGTGAGGAAGATGTAGAACATGTTTTTCTTGCCCACCCGCCGCTTGATGGCCGGCACCAGGGGCATGAAGATGAACGAGGGCAGCGAGCCCAGGCCCATGAAGAGGGCCATCTCGGTAGGCAGCTCACGCGCCGCGGCGAGCAGCGCCACGAGGATGGGCACGCCGGCCGACACGCACAGGCCGCCCACGTTGGCCATGAACATGCGGACGGAGGTCAGGATGGTGATCTCGTCGGTGTCGCGCGTCAGCGAGGAGTTGAGGGCGCCATAGGGCACGTTGACCAGCGTGTAGAACATCGACAGGCCGACGTAGGTCACATAGGCGTAGATGAGCTTCAGCGTGTCGGTCTGTCCCTCCATGCCGTTCCAGAAGCAGAGGATGGCCAGCACCGTCAGCGGCAGTCCCGCCAGGAGGAGGTAGGAGCGATACTTGCCCCAGCGCGGGTTGTGCTTGTCGACGTAGGTTCCCACGAGCGGGTCCCACAGCACGTCGACCAGGCGCACCACGAGAAACATCGTGGCGGCCACACCCGGACGCAGGCCGTAGATGTCGGTGTAGAAGAACAGCAGGTACATGCAGATGGTCTGGTAGATGAGGTTTTGTGCCAGGTCGCCAGAGCCGAAGCCGATGCGCTGCAGCCAGTTGAGACGATAGAAGCCGCGTGAGGCGGTGGATGATGCGTTGTGTTCCATGGTTTTCAGTCTTCTGCGGTGGGGACGGATGGTGCCCACCTATCGGTTGTTTGGTATGATGGTCGTGCGGGGAGCGTCGCTTAGTCGTTGCGCCCTGACAGGCACCCGGCGGCATAACGCCCCATGGCCTCGTAGCCCGCGGGGTTGAGGTGGAGCCAGTCGTCGGAGTAGTCGGGCCGCAGGCGGTCGGGCTGTTGCGGGTCGCGCGTCAGCAGGTCGAAGTCGATGACACCGTCGAAGTCGGACGTGTGGCGCATCCACTCGTTGACCGTCTGCCGGGCGGCCTCGTGGAAGAGCGAGTACCAGGCGTTGCCCCGGAAGGGTGTGATGGTGGCCACATAGGCTTTCATGCCCCGGTCGTGTATCTTCCTGGCCATGCCCGCGTAGGCCTCGATGAGCTCGCGGGCCACCTGCTCGCTGTTGCCCCGTGCCCCTCCGATGTCGTTGGTGCCCTGGAACACGATGACCGCCTCCACACCCTCTTGGCCGAGGATGTCGCGGTCGAAGCGCTTGAGGGCCGGTTCGCTGAGGCCTCCGCGCAGCACGCAGTTGCCGCCGATGCCTAAGTTGAGCACGCCCGTCTTGCCCCCGAACGCCTCGGCCATGCGGTCGGGCCAGCGGTTCTGTGCGTCGGTGGTGCTGCCGCGCCCGTCGGTGATCGAGTTGCCCAGCACCGCCACGGCCTTGGCCTCCGAGCGCACGCAGACCTTGGTCAGGTTGTACCAGTGGGCCAGTCGCTCCGCCGTGCGGAAGCGTTGGCCGGGTTTCACCTCGCCCGGAGCTATATAAGAGAAGGTGCGCGAGCCCCGGTGTGATGTCATGTGCCGGGGAGTGGCCTTGCCATAGCAGAGGGTCACCGCCAGGCGTTGTAGCGGACGGAGCGCATACGCCAGTTCGTCGGAGCAGACGCTTTGGCCCGCCGCGATGGTGACGGAGCGCTTGCCGGCAAACGTCAGGTAGCGTGCCGTCTTGGCCACGATGGCCGACGAGTCGGCGGCATCGGCCACATACGCCGCCCGTATCTCCACAGGCTCGTCGCTGAAGGCATTGGACAGTTCCACCTTCATGCGCTGGCCGCCCAGCGACACGCGCACCACCTGGCGCAGCGTGTTGCCCGACAGGCCCACATGCTGGGGCATGTCCGATGGTCCGGTGAACTCGGGTGCCGTGGCGAAGGTGCCCACCCAAGGGGCCGGTGAGGCCACCGGGGAGCCTGCCTGACGTTGTGCCAAGGTGGCCAGTGACAGGCACAGCAGGCTGAGGAGTGATAACATTCTTTTCATGTCCGTATAGGTTTGATGCCGCAAAATTAGGCATTTATCATTTGAATAATCGGTTTTCTTGTCGCTACTGCGTTTCTTTTTGTCTCATTTTTCTCTATATATCCATTTTTTTATTATTTTTGCATGCAAAACAACCTTTTATGAGACATTTTTATTCGAAGCTAACCTTAGTATTCCTGCTCCTGCTCGCCATCATGGTGCGCGCTGACAACGGGTTGCTGTACATGGCGGACAAACTGCCCAGCACACTGATCAACCGTGTCACGCAAGACCGGTACGGCTACATCTGGGTAGGCACCGACTATGGGCTGAGCCGTTTCGACGGTTACCATTTTGTCAACTACCTGCATGCCGATGGTGACACCACTTCACTCACCGACAACAGCATCAGTTCCTTCCTCGTCGACCGGCAGGGACGCTTCTGGATAGGAAGCGCCAGGGGACTCATGAGATACGACTACGCCAACGACCGCTTTGTGCGTTACCGGTTGCCCAGGAAAAGCGATCCCCGCATCTCCTGCATCATCGAGAGCCACACGGGCGACATCCTCATCGGCACGGCTGGCTATGGCCTCTATGCCATCAAGCGGGGAAGTGACAACGTGACCTGGCTGCGGCAATACAAGGTGGACGGCATTGACGAGTACTTCACCAAGATCTATGAGGACCGCCAGGGAAACCTCTGGCAGGGCAACCATCTCTCGACCATCGTGAGATACCATCGCGAGGGCGGCAAGTTGAAGGCGCAGCGTTACCTGTCGCCTTATGGAGAGCCCGTGGGATTCTCGCAGCACGGCGACAAGCTCATCATCACCTGTACCGCAGGCATCGCGCAATATGATTACCGCACCGACCGCATCAGTGACGCAGGCTACGACTTCGGACCCCTCAAGGGCAACATGACCATCACCTCGGCCATGACGGACCGGCAAGGCAATGTCTACGTGGGCACAGCGGAGAGTGGCGTGCTCGTGGCGCAGCGCGGAAGCAAGCGCCTCGAACCCTACCCGGGCATCGATGTCAGGGGATTTGAACCGCAGGCCGCTAACGTCCGGGACCTGTTCATGGACAAGGATCATAACCTCTGGGTCAGCTGTCACAAGAAAGGTCTGCTGATGCTCGGCGACCATGAGCAAAACGAGTTCTGCACTTGGACCTTCGAGTCGCAAAACTACAACACGGGCGGCGCCGTGTCCTCATTGGCTTATGGAGACCAAGGAGACACCTGGTGCGTGGTGCCCAACAGTGGCGTGTTCCGCTTCGACCGCGACGGACGCATCACGGCACATCCGAAGGCACCGGCCGGAACCAACATCATCTACCGCGACCGACAGGGAGGCTACTGGCTGGGCACGGGCAACGCGCTCTACAGCTATCAGCCGGAGACAGGGGTGGCGCGACAGCGCTTGACCTTCGAGGGAGCAAGTGTCTACGGCATGGCCGATGACGGCAGGGGGCGCCTGTTCGTGTCGGTCTATAGCCGGGGCATTTACGTGCTCGACACGCAGGGTGACAAGGTGAGCGTGCTCAGCATGAACGCCAAACGACCGGGTGACCGGCTCTGCAACGACTGGGTGCGCGCGCTCTACTTCGACGGTGACCACCGCTTGTGGATCGCCACCGCAAGCGGCGTGTGCAACCTCAACACCCGCACGCTACGGTTTGACGACCTCGGATGGTCGATCATCCTGCCCAACATGCAGGCCAATGCCATCACGACCGACCGGCAGGGCAACATCGTCATCGGTACCGACAACGGCCTATACCTATATAATAAGAAGACACGGAAGACCAGCAGGTTCCAAGGCAGTGAGGTGCTCGACGGCAAGAGCATCTGCTCGCTGACCACAGACGGCAAGGGCAACCTCTGGGCAAGCACCACGATGGGCATCTGGCAATACAATGTGGCCAAACGCGACTTTTGCGGATATGTCAGCGGAAGCGGACTGGCGGGGCATGAGTATGTGAGGGGTGCCATGGCTCACACGGCCGACGGACGCATCCTCTATGGCATGGCCAGTGGCGTGACCACCTTCTACCCGCAGGCGGTGAACGCCCGGCACGAAAAGGTGGGGGCGGCGCGCCTCACCAACTTCATCGTGGACGGCCAGCGCAAGCCTTGCCTGGACAGCACGTTCTCCTTGCCTTACACTGAAAACTCCTTCAGCCTGGAGTTCTCGTTGCTCAACTTCAGGAACCAGGCCGACATCTCATTTGCTTACCGCATCAACGGTGGCAAGTGGATCATGACCGATGAGGGGGTCAACGCCATCCCGTTCAACAAGCTGGAGCCGGGCACCTACACCATTGAGGTGCGCGCCTCTTACAATGGCTCCCTCTCGGAGCGCGCCACCACCATCACGATCACCGTGCGCGCGCCGTGGTATGCCTCCACCGTGGCATATGTCATCTATTTCCTCCTCTTCGCCTCGCTGCTCATTTTCGTCTTGCTTACCTATGAGCGCAAGCGCAAGGCTGACCTGGACGAGCAGAAGATGCGGTTCCTCATCAATGCTACGCACGACATACGCTCGCCGCTGTCACTCATCATGGGACCGCTCGCCAAACTGAAGAAGAAGCTCGGCGGCACCGACTGCACGGAGGAAATAGACATCATTGACCGCAACGCGCAGCGGCTGATGATGCTTGTCAACCAGATATTGGACGAACGGAAGATCGACAAGAAACAGCTCAAGCTGGAGTGCCAGGAGACGGATCTTGTCAACTTCGTGGAGCCTATCATCCGACTGTTTAAGTTCAGGGCTGACGAGAAGAACATCACCCTGCGCCTCACCGACGCCCAGGGCATACCCTATCAAGCCGACCATGAGGCGGTGAAGGTGTGGATTGACCGCATCAACTTCGACAAGGTGGTGTCAAACCTCTTGTCCAACGCCATGAAGTACACGCCTGAGGGCGGCCATATTGATGTGCGTGTGGGCCGAGGAGACGGTGCGGTCACCCTTGCCGTGGTCGATGACGGACCTGGATTGGGCAACGTCGACGCCCGTCGTCTCTTCGTCAGGTTCTACCAGGGAAAGACCCTTGCGGGCGAACACCATGCGGGAACGGGCATAGGGCTCAACCTCTGCCAGGCCATCGTGGAACTGCACCATGGCAAGATCAGCGCACGCAACCGCACCGACGCCGGGCATGGGGCCTGCTTTGAGGTAACGCTACGTGAAGGCAAAGACCACTTCAACCCCGAAGAAATCATGGAGACGGAGCAGGCACCGGAACCCGTAAGGGAGAAGCGCAAGGCCACGGCCAACCGTAACCTGCGTGTACTCGTGGTCGATGACGACCGCGAGATACCCAAGTACATTGCCGGCGAACTGGGCACGTGGTACAAGTTTGACACAGCTGCCGACGGCAAGGAGGGGCTCGAGCGACTGCTCACGGGCAACTATGACCTTGTCATCTCCGACGTGGTGATGCCCACCATGGACGGCATCTCCCTGCTCAAGGAGATCAAGGGCAACCCCAACATCAGCGACATTCCCGTCATACTGCTCACCTCCAAGGCTGATGTGGCCCACCGCCTGGAGGGACTGCGGCGAGGGGCCGATGCCTACCTGGCCAAACCGTTTGACATGGACGAGCTGCATGTGCTCATCGACAATCTTGTGGACAACGTGCGGCGTCTGCGCGGTAAGTTCTCTGGAGCGCAGGAGCAGCAGGACAAGGTGAAGGACATCAGCGTGAAGGGCAACAACGACGCACTGATGGAGCGCATCATGAAGTGTGTCAACGACAACCTGCAAAACCCGGACTTCAACGTGGAGATGCTCACTGAGAGCGTGGGCATCAGCAGGGCGCACCTGCACCGCAAGATGAAGGAAATCACGGGCATATCCACCTCCGACTTCATACGCAACCTCAGGCTGGAGCAGGCGGCCAAGCTCATCAGGGAGGGAGCGATCAATGTCACGCAGGTGGCCTACTCCGTGGGATTCAACAACAGGGCCCATTTCTCCACGGCCTTCAAAAAACATTTCGGTATGAACCCCACTGAATATTATGAGACTTACTGCAAAGAGTCAGAGACAAAGGAGGACGGCGATGTGGATGACATGTCGTAACTTTGCCGATGAATCCTATCGGTAAGTTCATATGACAAGACTTTTCAAGATTACTTTCTCATTCCTAATGGCGTTCCAACCACTCCTGTCCTTGGCCAATGACGGCCACGGGCTGTGGCTGGAACGCCTTTCTCGTTGTGAGGCCAAGGCCCACACGCGCCTTGACAGGCGCATGCTGGCCGACGGCTCGTTCCGCCTCGTCTGCGACAAGCGGGGCAGGCTGACCATACGGTCGGCCACACGCGCGGGATTGCTCCATGGCCAGTTTGCCGCCCGGCGGCTCTCGGCATTGGGGCAGATGCATGCCATGGACAGCCTCTTCAGGCCTGCCTTCGCCCTTCGACTGCTCAACCACTGGGACAATCTCGACGGAACCATCGAGCGTGGCTATGCCGGCAAGAGCATCTTCTGGAACTGCGGCTTGCGTCCCGAAAGCTTTTTCTCAGCCCATCCGTCGCCACAGGCTCTGCGCGTAGAAGCCTATGCGCGGGCCAACGCCTCGGTGGGCATCAATGGGGCGGTGCTCAACAATGTGAATGCCTCGCCCAAGATGCTCACACATGTCTATCTCGACTCGGTGAGGATGATTGCCAATATCCTGCGCCCGTGGGGCATGCGGGTCTACATCTCGGTCAACTTCGGGTCGCCCAAGGCGCTCGGCCAGACAGCGACGGCCGATCCCCTGGATCCGGCCGTGCGCCAATGGTGGGCGGCAAAGGCTGACGAGATCTATCGGATGATACCCGACTTCGGTGGTTTCCTCGTCAAGGCTAACTCTGAGGGGCAGCCGGGGCCCTTCGACTATGGGCGCACGCATGCCGATGGTGCCAACATGCTGGCGGCGGCCCTGAAGCCCCATGGTGGCATTGTGATGTGGCGATCGTTTGTCTATGGGGCCAAGCACAAGGGCGAGGATCGTGTGAAACAGGCGGTGTCGGAGTTTCAGGAACTCGACGGGACGTTTGCCGACAATGTCATCTTGCAGAGCAAGAACGGACCGCTCGACTTCCAGCCGCGTGAGCCTTACGCCCCCATCTTCGACCGGATGACGCGCACCGACCAGATGGCGGAGTGGCAGATCACCCAGGAATACACGGGACAGGCCAGGCACCTGGTCTATCTCGCCACGATGTGGAAGGAGTTTCTCGGCTTTGTGTCGCCGTCGCGGCTCCGGGGCGTGGCGGGCGTGAGCAATGTCGGTGATGACCGCAACTGGTGTGGCCACGACTTCTCGCAAGCCAACTGGTATGCCTTCGGGCGCTTGGCCTGGGATCCCACGCTCAGTGCCGACAGCATCGCGGATGAGTGGTTGCGCCTCACCTTCGGGGACAGCCGTGAGCTGGCTGGGAGGATGAGGCCCATCATGATGCGGAGCCGCGAGGACTGTGTAGACTACATGATGCCGCTCGGCTTGCACCACATCTTCCGTTTCGACCACCATTATGGCCCTGAACCTGATGGCTACAAGGCCGACTATCCCTTGGAGTGGTGTCCCGTCTATTACCACCGGGCCGACAGCGCGGGAGTGGGCTTCGACCGGTCGTCGCGAGGGTCGGGGGCCACGGCGCAGTATCGTGAACCCTACCGCTCGCTCTATGATGACGCCGGCACCTGTCCGGAGGAGTATCTCCTGTGGTTCCACCATGTCGGGTGGAATCACCGGATGAGCAATGGCCAGACGCTGTGGCACAATCTGCAGGCCCACTACAACCGTGGTGTGCGTGCCGTGGAAGGCTACCTGCCTGTATGGCTGTCGCTGCGAAGCGAGGAGATGAGCCATGGCGATGACGACGGGGCGCGCTGGCGGCGTGTCGAGGACTTGCTGCGCGAGCAAGTGGCCAGCGCCCGTGAGTGGCGCGACACGTGTCTCACTTACTTTGCACGCTATGCTCAGGGACAGGCCCGCAGGCCCTGAGATATGGAGATGGCTATACCTCGGATCAGGTGTCAGCGGTTGTGTGGGGGGCGACAGGAAGATTTACATGAAACGCCCTCTTGCTACAAGTGGCAACATTTTTGATACAAGTGGCAAAACCGTTGCGGAGAGAAAACATTAACTTTGCCGCGACTAAATCACACCATCACACCCACGGCTGGCTTGAGACAGCTGACAAGCCCCTGGGCAAGAACCACTAAAAGCCAAAAGACATGAAGAAAACCATCTTGCTGCTCACAATGTGGCTGACAACCCTCATGAGCGCCTCAGCCACCGTAGATCCCAACTTCCAGATTTACCTGTGCTTCGGACAATCGAACATGGAAGGCAACGCCACTATAGAAGAGGTGGACCGCACGGGAGTGGACGACCGATTCCTCTCGATGGCCGCCATGGACGACGAACGACTGGGATGGGTCAAAGGACAATGGCACAAGGCACTGCCGCCTCTGGCTCGCCCCACGACAGGACTGACGCCTGTCGACTATTTCGGACGGACGCTGGTGGCGCGCCTGCCACAAGCCGTCCGCGTGGGCGTCATCACCGTGGCGGTGGGAGGAGCGGACATCGCCCTCTTCGATCCCGACAAGTGTGACGCGTACCTCAAGGACAAGAACACCGCCGACTGGCTCCGCAACTTCGCTCACGCCTACGGCGACAACCCCTACGGCCGCCTCATCGAACTGGCCAAGCGGGCCCAGCAACAAGGTGTCATCAAGGGCATCTTGCTGCACCAGGGTGAGACCAACAACGGACAGCAAGACTGGCCGCAGAAGGTGAAGAAGATATACGAGCGCATGCTCAACGACCTGGGACTGAAGGCCGATGACGTGCCCCTGCTCGTCGGCGAGACGGTGCAGCAGAAGGAGGGCGGCATCTGCTGGAAGCACAATGAGATTATCGACCACATCGCCGAGACCATACCCACGGCTCACGTCATCTCGTCGGTGGGCTGTCCGCAACGCGGCGACGGCCTGCACTTCCTGCCTGAGGGCTACCGCACGCTGGGCCGCCGCTATGGCGAGAAGATGCTACAGCTGCTCATGGCACACGACCAGCAGACCATACGCCTGGTGAAGGGCGAGGGCACCTCGACACTGGCCGAAACCACCCTGCCGGGCAACGACTATCCGCGGGTGGACAGCGAGCGACACGCCTACTTCAAGCTCCACGCACCCCAGGCCAAGGAGGTCGAGGTGGACATCTGCGGACGACGCTACCCGATGGTCAGGGACGCGCAGGGTGACTGGTGGGCCAGCACGGCACCGCTCGTGGTGGGCTTCCACTATTATTTCCTCATCGTCGATGGCGTGTCGGTCGTCGACCCGGCAAGCGACACCTACTTCGGTTGCTGCCGACAGGCCGGCGGCATCGAGATAGCCGAGGGTGAGGAGGGCGACTACTACCGCCCGCAACAGGGCGTGGCACGAGGACAGGTGCGCTCCTGCACCTACTATGCCGCTTCGCAGCACCAGTATCGGCGGGCCATGGTCTACACGCCGGCCGAATATGAGACACACCCGAAGAAGCGTTATCCAGTGCTCTACCTCCAACACGGCATGGGCGAGGACGAGACTGGATGGAGCAAACAGGGACACATGGCGCAGGTCATGGACAACCTCATCGCGCAAGGCAAGGCCACGCCCATGATCGTGGTCATGGAGAGCGGTGACATACGCGCGCCCTTCTCGGCTCCGCGCGGTTCCGACATGGAGCGGGCGCGCCAGCAGTATGGCGCCACGTTCTACGATGTCATCCTGAAGGACCTCATCCCCATGGTCGACAAGACCTTCCGCACGAAGACCGACCGCAAGCACCGCGCCATGGCAGGACTGTCGTGGGGTGGCGTGCAGACCTTCAACACGGTGCTGCCTCACCTCGACAAGTTTGCGGCGCTCGGCACCTTCAGCGGCGCCCTCTTTGGCGTGGACGTGAAGACGTGCTACAACGGTGTCTTCGCTGATGCCGCGAAGTTCAACCAGCAGATGGACTACATGTTCATGGGTTGCGGTTCGGAGGAGAACTTCGGCACGGAGGCCATGGCCAAGCAACTCAAGGACCTGGGCGTGAAGCTCGACGTGTATGTGTCGCCCGGCACACACCACGAGTGGCTGACATGGCGCCGCTGCCTCAAGGAATTTGTGCCCCACCTGTTCAAATAAGACGATGCCGACACACGAAAACGCTGTTTCTCTCGTTGTATAATATAAGGTGAGGGCTATCTGTCCATTGCCACGCAACGCCAAAGCCATGACGGATTGGCGTTTGCGCAATGACAGAACCCGCCGTAAACCCAACAACAACCAACCCATATGAACAAACGAAAAATCTGCCTGGCGGCACTCATCATGGCCTCTGCCCTGAGCCTCCACGCACAGAAAAGCATGACACCACCCGCTGGCGGCAAGGCCATCAGCGACAACTTGATTGGCATCTTCTTTGAGGACATCAGCTCATCGGCCGACGGCGGCCTGTACGCCGAGCTGTTGCAGAACGGAGCCTTCGAGTTCAACATGGCCGAGCGCGACGGCTGGGGCCCTGGCACCGCATGGCGCGTCATACGCCCCGGACACTCGCTCGGCAAGGCGGAGGCCCTGCAGGCCGACCCGCTCAACGAGAACAACAAGAACTACATACGCCTCAACATCGAGCGCACACGCGAGTTTAAGGACTACAACGGCTGGAAAGGCTTTGGCCTGGAGAACCACGGCTTCGACGGCATCACGGTGAAGAAGGGTGGCCGCTATGACTTGTCGTTCTTCGCCCGCAACGTCGACGGCAAGGACAAGCGCGTGCGCCTGGTACTTGTCACCCCGGGCAAGGACACTCGTGTGCTGGCCGACACCACCGTCACGGTCAACACTGGCAAGTGGAGCAAGTATGCCGTCACGCTGCAAGCTGCTGACGACTGCAAGGACGCGGCCCTGCGCATCCTGGCCCTCGACCTGGGTGTGATGGATGTCGATGCCTTCTCGCTGATGCCACAGGACACCTACAAGGGACACGGCCTGCGCCGCGACCTCGCTGAGGCGCTCGAGGCTCTGCACCCCAAGTTCATGAGGTTCCCCGGCGGATGTGTGGTGCATGGCGGAGGCGACGGCTTCTGGGATACCTACCGCTGGAAGACCACCCTCGGGCCCAAGGAGCAACGCCGGCCACTGAAGAACACGTGGGGATACCACCAGTCGGTGGGACTGGGCTACTACGAGTATTTCCAGATGTGTGAGGACATGGGCATGCAGCCATTGCCCATCCTGCCCTGCGGCGTCAGCTGCCAGGGAGCCAACGGCGGATGGGGCATGTGGCCTGAGCAGGCACAGGACGTGGTGCCGATGAGCGACATGGACGAGTGGGTGCAGGATGCTCTCGACCTCATCGAGTGGGCCAACGGCGACGTGACCACCAAGTGGGGCAAGGTGCGCGCCGAGCAGGGACACCCCAAGCCTTTCGGACTGAAATATCTCGGCCTGGGCAACGAGGAGAAGATCTCGCCTGAGTTTGCTGAGCGTTTCAAGTACATGTATGACAAGGTGACCAAGGCTCACCCGGAGATTGTCATCGTGGGTACCGCAGGCCCTGGCTCGCACCCCGGCAACCCCGACTTCGAGAACGGATGGAAGCTCGCCAACGAACTGGGCATGCCCATCATCGACGAGCACTACTATGAGCCGCGCTCCTTCTTTGAGACCAACCGTCAGTATGACGCCTACCCACGCGACCGCAAGACTAAGGTCTACCTCGGCGAGTATGCCGCCAAGGACAAGAAGCTCAGCGACGCGCTGGCCGAGGCCCTCTACCTCCTGCACGTGGAGCGCAACGGCGATGTGGTGACGATGACGAGCTACGCGCCCCTCTTCGCACGCAAGAACGCCACCAACTGGAACCCCGACCTCATCTACTTCGACAACGAGCGGCCCTATCTCACCTGCAGCTACTATGTGCAGCAGATGTTCGGACAGTCGTCGGGCAACTATTACTATGGCGACTGCGTGACCTTCGACGGCAAGCAGACCAACCTGCAGGAGCAGACGGTGGTGCTCAACACCAAGACGCGCAAGCTCTTCGTCAAGGTGTGCAACGCCTCGGGCGAGCCACGCAAGGCCACCGTTGACCTCTCGCGCTTCAAAGGCCTGAAGGCTGCCGCCACCAAGACCACCCTTGCCGGACAGCCCGGTGACGAGAACAACTATGAGGCGCAGCCCATCGTGCCTGTGACTGAGAAGGTGAAGGCCAGCAAGAAGATGACCATCGACGTGAAGCCCTACTCGTTCGTGATGTACACGATACAACTGTAGGAAGGCCTCCATTACGGCTGTAAAACCAAAAGCCCATTGAACCACGTACGCGGTCCAATGGGCTTCTTCATGCTATGCTGCTGCTGTTGCATGCTTACACTTACCGATGAATCATCACCCCATTAACTTTACTATGCTAACGGGGTTGGCTTTATTGGCGCCCTCGTTTCTCCTTCGTCCTATTGACGGCACAATCTTTTTGTTAGATTTCATTTTTCGTATTTTAATACCCCATTCATCTTACTGATTTTCAACTTTTTGTTGTATCTTTGTCCCCAAGAACTAAAAACTACTTTTTTACTAAACCAACAAAAACAAATGAAGAATTTATTATTAGTTGATTATCAATATTCTACGCTCTAAACGGTAGAAAAGTGGCAATGTGGATTCCGTTTAGATACGAAATGGATGATATTTAACGCATTTAACCTCTGTTTACATCATTTTCCGAGTCCGAGTATAGTATTTCTATCATTTCGTTGGCTATTTTGTGGTCAGCAATTCGCATGACATTGTTTGCTTCTGAGTTGTAGCCAAAGAAGTTGATATTTCCATACCAAACAATGAACTTGTCTATGATGGCACATTGTAGGGTTTGTTCCTTGCTGCATATCACATCTATTCCGGCATCCTTCAGTTCTATCTCATTAGTTCCTTTCTCTTTGATATGTACAGCCACCGCAATACCATCATGAAGAAGTTTTGAAAGAGCTGATATAATGGCAGGTTTGTATTTAAACTTCACTTTTGGAACAGCAATAACAACAGAGCGCTTGGCTTTTGCCAAATCATTTCGAAATGCCACTTCGTAATTGTTCCGTTCATATATCAGTTCCGAGGGATTTTTATCAGATACAGACGCTTCCACAATCTTTCCGTACCCTGCCTTTGAATACCCTTTCAGCCGTTTACGATACATAGAGTCGCAAAGAGGAACATGAATATCCACATAATCATAAATACGCACTTCGGTCTTTCCTGCATATTCTCTATGTAAACGCCCAGCATATTGCTCCACGTTTCCTTTCCAGGCTATAGGCATAGTAAGGAATAAAGTATCAAGGCGAGGATAATCGAAACCTTCACCTACATACTTTCCTGTTGCCACAATCACAAGTGATTCTGATGTGGACATAGATTGTAGATTTTGTAGTGCAAGACGTTTTTCTTTAGCAGAGTCTGCACCAACGAGTTGGATTACATGGTCGGCAAATGGAATTAGCATTTGCGCTAACACTCTTACATGGGCTGTACGAGTTGTAAGCACTAACGGAGTTCGTCCATTTTGAATGGCAGTCTTCACCTCCTCTATAATGAATTCATTTCTAACTTCATCTTCAGACAGGTCTTGTGTAATTTGAACGTAAGTCTTACTATCTGATGTAATATTTCTGAATGTTGTGAATCTCGGAATCAACAAACGTTTGAAACCTTGGTTTTCCATTTGGCTCTTGGCATCAGATATGAATCTAATCTTTCCACATTGCATAAAGATGATAGGTTGATGACCGTCTTTTCTGATTGGAGTCGCAGTCAAACCATAGACATAGGTAGCTGTTACTTGTAGAAGCACTTGCTCAAAACTGACAGAGGATACATGATGACATTCATCGACTATCACCATGCCGTAATCCTTGACAAAAGGCTTCACTTCGCTATCGCTCAAACAAGATTGTATCAGAGCTATATCAATGATGCCATGAAGCGAGTTCTTGCCTGCGTGTAAGCAGCCAATGACGGAAGAATCCTTTTTTCTTCCTCGTTTGGCTGCTGGCTCTTCAATGGTCTCATCTATCTTGAGGAAAGTTTCCAACCGTTCTCTCCATTGTTCCAGCAAAGCCTTGTTATGAACAAGAATTAAGGTGTTCACCTTTCTCCTTGCAATCATTCCTATGGCAAACACTGTCTTTCCAAACGCTGTTGTTGCTGATAGTGTCCCGAAGTTATGCCCAGCAAAAGCTTCCATTGCCTTTTGCTGTTCTTCCCGAAGTTCCCCTCTGAATGTAACATTGATATTATGCCCATGATTTGTTTTGTCTGAAATCGCTACCTTTACTCCATGTTGGGTTAGAATATCACAAACAGCATCCTCGCACCCACGAGGAAGGGCGAGATAATCATCTGTCATTTCCGAGCATGAAATAATGCGAGGGATATTATAGGTAGAAAGGCGCATACCTTGCTTCTCGTAAAACTCTGGATTGCGGAAAGCTGCTATGCGCTTAAAAACATTCACACACTTGGCAGATAGACTTGCTAAAGGAATATAAAGCATATTCGCTCTTGTCAGAACGATTTGTTTTGGATTGTCTTCAGATTGTGTAGCATCCATTTGAGGTGTTTCCCAAGGTTTTGCCTCACAGGTCTTTGATAGTTCTCCTAATGTTGGCACAGCATGCAACTGTAATAACAAATCAAGTTCTACCTCAGATAGTTTATGCATTTGCGACAACATTTTCCACTGGTCAGCATACGCATTGAAATCTTCATCAACGAACACACTGTTCCCTTTGCGTCGAGCCATACCCTGCAATGGCAAGGCTACAAGATTGCCAAGTCCTCCTTCTGGCAAAGTGTCTTGGTTCGGAAAGAAACGGTCGTATGACTTGAAAGACAGGTGAACGTCACAATTCATCGCCTCTGTGAGAATAGCATTACCCAACTTGCGTGCCTTGTAAGCAGTTACTGGTGTATCAAAGAAAATCCATACATGAGCACCATTGCCAGAACGCGAGCGTTCGATGTAGCAGGGTGCGTTCCAAGTTTTGCAAACATTTACAAAGGCAAGTACATCATTTTTGTAGCCATGCTCGCAACTCTTGTCATCAAAGTCTGTACAAAGAAAACAGCAAGTATTGTCCTTTCGTGTTGGATAAAGTCCAATAACATCACGTCCACATGCGTCCTTTCCTGCAAGATGATTGAAAAAATCGTTGTAAGTCAAAGGAGCGAATTGCCTGTTGGGACAATCCGCACATTTGTACTTTCGCTTGTCGCAAAACTCACGATTCCATTCTCTCGTGCATACTGGTTGGTAGCCTGACTTTTGAGTCGTACTACTATACCAACGTTTGGCAAAAACATCATCTCGACCTTGGAACAAGTTTTGGAATATGGCAACCTTTTCTTGTAAAGTGAATTGACAAGTGGAAACAGGTGTTACTTCCGTCTGATTAGTTTCACAGGTTCTGTGTTCTAAATATTTATATTCTAGCCCATTCTTGTCAAGAATCGCTTTAAGTCTGGCGTTTTCCTTTTCCAATTCTTGAATTCTTTGGGCAAGAACACTTACATCCGTTGTGTCCATAACGGTTCGTTCTCCCATCCATTCGGAAATCCAAGAGCTGCCAGATCTATCTCTGGATAATTGAAAAATAGCGTGCGCATCTTTCCCAGCATATCATTGTTTGGTGATATGATGTCAAGAAAATATTTTATGATGCAAATCGTGAAATATACTCTTTGAGGGTTTGATGGCAGAGTAATCCAAGGATGTGCAATTCTTCTTGGAGAAACAGGCATGATTGAACTTACCTTGTTCCACACTCTTGAATGGTGGCAACAGGCATTTCTCAACAAGGTCAAGGATGTTATCCAAGATTCCAAGACAATAGGCTGCAAGCCGAAATAATGTGAGATGCGCTTACGTATCTTGTCTGCTTTCAGATTACGGTAAACCATGTTCACGTTACCCATTGTCAGCAACTCGCCCAAAATCCATGATGGAGGATATGGGTCGCAATAGCTGTTTTTGAAATGCTTAATGAACTCTTCTGTTGATTTCGTATATTCCCTGTCAATGGTGTTCTTTGTGTCTTGGAAAGTTCTTTGGTTGGCAAAATGAACCGGATTTGTCAGCCAATAAATGTCTCCTGTCATCTGTACAGGAATATTCATAATGGCACGACGAATAGCTATCTCAACTTTCTCTATCTCATTGAGAAGAAGCATACGCAACTTTTTGTCGAAGCGATAGAGATTCAGCACTTGCTGAAAAGTTGTCCCCTCTTTATATTGATGGGATTCTTTGGGGACTTTCAAGAATGGGTACATATAAGCGGAAAGACGATAATACCCAATGCTCTCCAAATACCGCACCGCTTTGGCTTCATCAGAAATGACAAGCCCACGACTTTTCAACAGAGCCCCCAAGTCAGTCTCTGTCATATAATGTTTCGTGAAGTGCGGTAATCTTTCCATTAGCGTATTTTGAGAGTGAACGTATATATACAAAAAAGCCCCACGCATTTGAGCATCGTTGAGAGGCTTGGTGGGAACTGACGGTGCAAAGATACGAATAATCATTGAGAATACAAACTTTTTAGCAAGAAAAATCACGTAAAAGTGGATTTCTTTGACATATTTATATTTAATAATGTTAAATCAGGTCGCAAAAGCACGTTTTGTCAGCAAAATAAAGCAGATTCTGATGTAAAATTATTAACTTTGTATCGTCTATACCCATACCGGAAGTCCCGATGGGCAGAGGTTGGGCAGACATACATATGGTATAAGGCGTTTTTGTACGCTTTGGTTTTGACGTGTAGGAATCTGGCAGTTCACAACACAATTTGTCAAAAACAAAGCAATGCAGAACGCCTCATGAGGTGTATTATATACAGCCCTCATTGGCTTTGGACGATTTTGTCGTTCGTTGTCATGGGTGCATTCTATATATTTACACTGGCGTGGGGCTTTCGGCGTTGTATCAGCGTTGTACATA
>ERZ808242.356-NODE-356-length-33959-cov-4.119868_pt1 | contig 33959 bp, 26 predicted proteins | sample MGYA00521244_ERZ808242 | MGnify/ENA primary metagenome ERZ808242 (study PRJEB31516, sample SAMN03275573) | gut metagenome | biome: mammalia-associated habitat; material: feces | host: Papio cynocephalus | place: Kenya | collected 2012-07-27 ... | reverse complement strand
GTGAGCTTCTTCCAATCTTACAACTATTTGATCGCTTAATCCTTGGGAAGTACCATCATCGTACTTGGCTTTTACATTGTAAAGCCTTCTCTCATCGTCGTAATTGACTCCGGTAGCTTGGAGAGTAAAATGATCCTTAACGGCTAAATAATTTTCTTCGCCTGAGGTATTTTCGGTAGTTACAGACAATTTATCGCTAGCGGTAATATCTACAGGATAATCAGGCTGGGGTCCTTTATCGCCGACATTGGTAAATTCAGTCGCCAAAATAGCTAAAGGCAATTCGTTAATAGCATAGTTGTATTTTTGATCTTTTATATAAGCTACGTCGTTGCTAGCTATTTTTAAGCCAAACACTTGCTCTGGATCGGCAGCATAGAACATAAAAACACCCTTAATGCCCTCATTATCTTTGAGTACCGATACTTCTTTGCCGTCAATAGGAAGGAAAGAAATTTCAATTTTAGAGGGAGTTTGGTCAGTTACATAAATAGCTTTATCGAGTTCAACTTTTTTAGAGCCGATAGCAGCAGAAACTGTGCCCGATTTACCATAGTCAATACCAGTATAAAGGCCGACGGGATCGCCTTCGGAGTGAGCGAACACTTTTTCGTCCATACCGCTAAAGGTAGCCAAATCGGTCATGTCAACAGCTTTATCGCCTTCAGCGGGAATTACTTCCAAAGTAAGCTTTACTTGACCGTCTTTGGAAATAACTAAATTGTCGGTAGTTAAAGTCAAAAGTGAATTTTCGTCGACAGTTTTTACAGTAGGATCTTTAACCTCGGCTACTTTGGTAGTTTTGTCCCAGTCTAATTTATCGACGCCTACAGCTACCAACTCATTATTTACATCATAGTAAGCGGCAGTTACTTCAGTAGCATAGGTACTTATATCTTTGATAGTTACTTTCCGATCGTAAGCTTGATCTTTGTGAGCAAATTTATAAGTATACTTGTCGCTAGTATCGGTAAAAGCTTTTTGGTTTTCGTCAACACCTTTAAAGCTATATTTAACGCTAGCAATATTGGCAGGAATGCCTGTTTTGGCGCTTAGCTTCTGAGCCAAAACGCTGTAATTGAAAACAACTTTTGCAGAAGTATCGCCTTCCAAAGGGTTAGGTGTAGTAGATCCACTATCACCGCAACCACAAACCATTAAGCCCAAACCTAAGCTAGCCGTAGCAACCAGAGTAGCAAAACAAAATGTATTTTTAATCATAAATGTAGAAAGCAATCCTTTATAAATTTTATATAAAAAAAGGCTCCTCTAGCCTAATTTTATTTACTTGGGTATCGAGGAGCCTCAGTAAATGCAAGAACTAAAAGTTAGTTTTAGTAGTTATAGCAAAAAACACCACTAAATTCGGGATAAGTAGCGCCTTCGGGGCGTTGTAAATCCAGTTTTACATTGCCAGGCCACGGAGGGTTTTGATCGTCATAATGTATAGTAATAGCATAGGAATTGGCGCCAGAATGCTCTGGCCATTGTCTCCATTGAGAAACATATCTTGTGTCAGCGACTTCGCCGGTATTAGTAAAATGAGGCGGATAAACGACATCAGGATACTGGCCAGCAGGAATCATATCTTCGGGAATATCTGTATAGACACAGTTACCAAAAACTTCAATTTGACCAACTAAGCGCAATTTATCCCAAGTCCATACAGAAAAAGTCTTAAAGATCTTTTCAAGCTTTTGGTTTTTCTCATTATCCCAAAGTACAAGATTAGCTTCAGCGCCTTCAACATAAATCTTGGTAGTTTCAGTTATACCATCTTTACTGCCATCATCGTATTTAGCTACAACCTTGTAGTCGTTCCAGTTGGGATTGAGCTCCTCTACGATAATTTTAGAGCGCTCTTTAATGGTCATATGGTTGACATCGTAGGCTGAAGGAGAAGCGTAATGTTCCAAATCATAGATAGCTTCGACGCTAGTTTTGCTATCAAAGGTAATATCTAAAGGCAATTCGGGAGCGTCGCCTTTGCCTTCAATATTGGTATATTCGTAAACTACTACCTTAAAGGACACTTCGTTGACGGGGAAATTATCGACGTCACCGCTGCTTGTCTTATAAGAGACAACCTTTTGGCCGAAAGTGTTATATTTTACACCATTATCGGCAAAAAGCATATTCATATAACGTCCGTCAGGAGTCTCTTGATTGATAATTTCTTTACCATCAATGGGCTGCGGAACGAGAGCAATCTTGGCAGGCCTTTGGTCAGTAACTAAAACGGTTTGGCCTAAATCGGCTTTGAATTGGCCCAAATTGGCAGAAACTTCGGTAGCTTTGCCATAATCGATACCGGTATAAACTCCACCAGCGGCGTTTTCTTTATGAGAGAAGATTTTTTCATCTAAGCCGCTAAAGGTGGCCAAATCGGTCATATCGACTTCTTCAGCGCCTTCAGTAGGAGTAATTTCAAAAGTAAAGTAAACTTGGCCATTTTTAGGAATAATTAAGCTGTCGGCACTTAAAGAAGCAGTAGCATCTTGGCCGAGCAATTGCACATCGGGCTTTTCTACTTTGGCAATACTGGTAGCTTTGTCCCACTCGAGATCGTTTACACCAATAGCCACTAATTGATCCTGGTCATCATAGTAGGCAGCAGTAACTTTAGTAGAGTTAATATCTACGTTTTCGATAATAACTTCTTGGTCGTACGCTTTGTCTTGATGATCAAAATCGTAGCTGTAAGTTTCGTCAAGGTCGGTAAACAGTTCTTTGGCGTCATTGGTGCCGCTAAAAGCATATTTTACGCTAGCAATATTAGCGGGAATTTCTGTTTTGGCACCCAGTTCTTGGGCTAAAACATGGTAGTCAAAGATTACTTTGGGATTAACTTTGGCTGGTTCCAAAGGATTAGGTGTAGTAGAGCCGCTGTCGCCGCAACCATAAACCATAAAGCCTAAGCCCAAGGTAGCAGCCACGGCTAAAGCGAGTCCGAACGCGTTCTTATTTATAAACATCTATTCTTTACAAGAAGTCCTTTTTCCCAAGTTGAGAGGGCACGGCTACCGCCGATCCCTTGGCGAACTTTCCAGGAAATGCTGATTAAACCTCTTTTAATTTTGAGCCTAAAGGCAAAGAATGCCCGGTTTCATGGGCTTTTTATAGTATAGTAAAGTTTATAAAACACATAGAATTAGTTTAAATGCATATATTAAAGTTGATGGAACTAGAACTGGTTCTAAAAAGCATACCAAGACTGCCCCAGCATAAAACAGAAATCGTTATTTGCTAACTTATACCGTTAGTAAATACCGGCAAATGGAGCATAATTCTGAAAATGGGGACAAAAAAAATAAAAATGACTATTCTACTTTTTTTTCAATTTATCTAAGCGCACCGCTCTTTCGAAGAGCTACTATTTGTGAGTAATAATTTCTACTAAAGTGCCACCAGGAGCTTCCATAAAAAAGTAAAAGGCGCCCGCGCTCTCTTGCACCGAATCGTTAAGCAAAGTAAAACCAAGCTCTTGCATATGTTTAAAATCGGCTTGAATATTGTCGGAAGTAAAAGCTATATGATTATAAGCATCACCATCTAAACGATCTCCGTCGGTAGGCTGAGCTAATTCCACTACGCTATCTTGCTTTACAAGATTGAGCATCTGTTTAATACCGCTTCGTTTAACTTGGCCGCGACTAAAGCCCAAAACTTCAGTATAAAATTTGGCAGTTTCTTCTAAATCGGCACAAGCAATATTTATATGATCAACTTTTACAATAGCCATAAATTATTGTTCTCCTCCGGCCTAAACTGAAGGTGCCTTTCCTTATAGACAACAGTTTTTACCTGCCGCTGCCGCGCTAAAAGCAGAAATATAACGAGAAAAAAACTTGATTTAAAGGTTACATATTGTACAATGGTAGTTCGAAGTTGTAGCTGTTATTCAAAACTTTGACTTTACTTTTTTTTTGGTTAATTCTAGGTGTTTTAATGGAAATCAAACTTTCGGATCATTTTACCTATTCCAGGCTGTTGCGTTTTGTGCTGCCTTCTATGGCTATGATGTTGTTTATTTCCACTTACAGCGTTATAGACGGACTTTTTGTCTCCAATTTTGTAGGCAAAGTGGCTTTTGCGGCTACCAACTTTATCTTTCCGATCATGATGATCGTGGGTGCTCTGGGCTTTATGCTGGGCACCGGCGGCACAGCTATTGTAGCTAAAACTTTAGGTGAAGGCGACAATAAACTGGCCAATCGCTATTTTTCCATGATCGTTTACTCGACAGCTATTTTGGGCACTATAGCCGCTGTGTTAGGCTATGTAGCTGTACCTTATATTGCACACGCTCTGGGAGCTGAAGGCGATCTCTTAGCTTGTAGCATTACTTATGGCCGTATCAATATGATGGCCATGCCTTTTTTTATGCTACAAAATGTCTTTCAGAGCTTTTTTATAGCTGCCGAAAAACCGAAGCTTGGTTTTGCTGTCACCCTTTTGGCCGGCTTTACCAATATGGCTTTAGATGCACTTTTTATTATCGTTTTTCACTGGGGCTTAGCTGGCGCAGCTATAGCTACAGCTTTAAGCCAAGTAGTGGGCGGCTTAACCGCTTTAGTTTATTTTGCCCGTAAAAACGACAGCCCATTGCACTTAGGCTCTACTCAATTTTATGGCCAAGTGCTTTGGAAGTCTTGCACTAACGGCTCTTCCGAACTTATGAACGGCATCTCGTCTTCCATTTTGGTAATTTTGTACAATTATCAACTTTTGCGTTTTATTGGCGAAAATGGCGTAGCCGCTTATGGAGTAATTGGCTACCTTTGCTTTATCTTCTCCTCTATTTTTGTAGGCTACTCTATCGGCGCTTCCCCTATTACCAGCTACCACTTTGGAGCGAAAAATCCGGCCGAAGTCAAAAACATGCTCAAAAAGAGCACTGTTTTTACGGTCAGCGTAGGCATTTTGATGGCTTTAATCAGCACAGTGTTTGCCGATCCTATCGTGCGCCTGTTTGTAGGCTACGATCAAGAGTTGCTAGCTATTACCAAACACGGTTTGCGCATCTATTCAGTGGCTTTCGCTTTCTTCGGCTTTGAAATTTTTAGCTCGTCTTTCTTTACAGCTTTAAATGACGGCTTAGTTTCTGCCATTATAGCTTTTATGCGTACTTTGGTTTTCCAATCGGCAAGCGTTATGGTTTTGCCCTTGCTTTTCGGCGTAGAATGGATCTGGGCTTCCGTAATTGTAGCCGAAATCGGCGCTTTAATTACCACTTTGATTTTCTTAAAAGTCAATCGTCCCAAATACGGCTACTAAGAGAAGCAGCGCTCCAACGCTTCTAAGAAGCACCCGCCAGCCGTTTTAGGCTGAGCGGGGCTTTTTATCCATTCCAGTAGCCGCGACACTGTTCCACAATTTTGTCAGCCACACTGGCAATTTGTTCGGCTGGATAGTTGTGCCCTTTCAAAACAGTTTTTATTTCTTTGCGCACTCTAGCTCGGCAATTAGCTTTATTATACCAATCTACAGTACAAACTTCAGGCAATTTGGCAGCCAGCTCACGAACTATAGCTATCAGTTCTTCTTGAACGGCAGCATCGCAATTTTCTTGCAAAATATCGTAGAAAGCTTCCTCTTCAGAACTTAGCCCCAGCTTATGATCGCCATCCATAGCTTCATCAAGTTTTTGCGCCGCTTTGAGCATTTCGTCAATAGCCATAGCATTAGACAAAACGCCGCTCAAATAGCGTTGCATAGCACTTTGCAAAATTTCCGAAAATTGCCTAGCTTTTACTTCATTTTTGCAACTAAATACTCTAACTTTCTCACCTAAAATATTTTTTATAAAGCGAAGAGCTACATTTTTTTCTTCCGCTGCAGCCAGTTTTTGCAAAATATTAGTATCAAAAAGGGAGATATTGCTGTTAGCATCACTAAAAATTGTCGCTACCCCACTACTTTCAACACAGTTTTTAAGTAAAGCATCTACTTGTTCATTGATTTCTTTTAAGCTGAACTTTTGACTGCGCCCTTCGTTTTGCAAAATTTTGATACCATGGCGCACAGCATCAAAATAAGCAGCTTCCAAGCTTTCATTTTCGGTAGCTATACTACTGCATAAGGAATAGGCTTGCTTCAAAAGCTGCGCTTCTTTCAAAAATCGATAATCGCTGCGCTCTTTTTCAGGCAAATCTTGCTCTTGCAAAATTTTACCAAAAATATAATTGACACCTTGATCGATAATTTTGGCTCGCTTGGCTCCGTCTTCTTGGGCATAAAAAGACATATACTCAAAACCATCTAAAATACTGCGACACTCTTTTAGCGACGTTTGAAATTTAGGATAGACAGCAGCTTTAATATCTTGATTAGCATAATTTTTTTGATCGCGAGCCGTATATTCTTGCATAGCTTGCTTAAGGGCGTCAGCTAAACCTATATAGTCGACGATTAAGCCGCCTTCTTTGTCTTTGTAAACACGATTAACTCTAGCTATAGCTTGCATAAGATTATGCTCAACTAAAGGTTTATAAATATACATAGTAGTTAAAGAAGGCACATCAAAACCGGTTAGCCACATATCTACTACAATAACTATTTTTAGAGCAGAATTTGGGTCTTTAAATTTACAAGCTAGCTCTTCTTTGTAGTTCTTGTCACCAATGATTTCTCGCCAAGACTCGGGATCTTTATTGCTGCCAGTCATCACTACAGCAATTTTGCCTTCCTCTTTCCATTGAGGACGCAATTTCAAGAGGCTTTTGTAAATTTTTAAAGCAATTTCTCGAGAATAAGCCACAATCATAGCTTTACCGGTAACAATAGAAGCCCGGTGCCCTTCGTAATGAGAGAGAATATCTTTAGTTAGTTCTTCAATAGTTTGAGGAGCGCCTAAAATAGAATCGAGCTTGCCCATCTCTCGCTTGCTGCGCTCAATTACTTCAAAATCGGCCTTTTCGGCCAACTCTTCATATTTTTTATTAAGTTCATTTAAAGTAGCTTCATCAAGTTTAAGTTTAACTACGCGACTTTCATAAAAGATAGTTTTGGTAGCTCCATCTTCTACAGCTTGGGTCATGTCGTAACAATCGATATTGTCACCAAAAACAGCCCGAGTATCATGATCTTTCTTAGCTACAGGAGTACCGGTAAAGCCAATATAAGTAGCTTTAGGCAAAATAGCTCGCAATTTTCCGGCCATGCCAATAGTAACAACAGCTTCTTCTTGGCCTTGCTCATTTTTACGAGAAGTAATTTTCTTTACTAAACCGTATTGGCTGCGGTGAGCTTCGTCGGCCATAACGATAATATTGCTACGCTGAGTAAGAGCTTCTTCTCGCTCAGTTACTTTTTGCAAATTGGTAAAGATAATGCCACCAGAATTGCGATTGCCTTCCAAAAGCTGTTGTAAGTGCTCGCAACTTTCAGCTTGTTTGGGAGTTTGGCGTAAAAATTTGCGGCAACGCAAAAATTGTTTGTAAAGCTGGTCGTCTAGATCTTTGCGGTCGGTAACTACAACAATTGTGGCGCCAGCCATTACCTTAGTAATGTAGTGGGCGTAAAAAACCATAGTCAGCGATTTGCCGCTGCCTTGAGTATGCCAAACGACGCCGCCTTTGCCATCTTGACGCTCTCTGGCTTGCAAAGTGCTCTTTACGGCTTTTTTAACGGCAAAATATTGGTGATAGGCAGCTAATATTTTAATAAGGCCGCCACCGTTGCTATTATCTCCCATGCCCCGATCATCAAAGCAAATAAAATTTTGTAAAATGTCTAACAAGCGATCTTTAGCAAAAAGACCTTTGAAAAAGATTTCATAACCAGCATCTTGGGTACTTTCGTAGCTGCCATCTAGGCTTTTCCAAGCCATATAGCGCTCTTCATTGGAAGTAATAGTGCCAGCTTTAGAAAAATACAGATTACTGAGAACACATATTTGGTTATAGACAAACAATGAAGCTATGGCATCTTGGTAATTTTTTATTTGGTTATAAGCATCAGTAAGAGTTGCATTTTCGTTAATAGGCGACTTTAGTTCTATAATAACTAAAGGCAAGCCGTTAATATAAATAAGTAGATCGGGCCGCTTCTTTTCCTTATCAACAATAGTAAGTTGATTGATGATCCTAAAATCGTTATTTTCCGGACGCTGGTAGTCGATAAGGCATACCAATTTGGTCGTTATATCGCCGAGCGCTTCGTCTTTATAAGAAACTGATAAGCCATTTTGTAAAGCTTCAGTAAATTGACGATTTCTTTCGATAAGTTCTACACCGTCGATGTTTTTTAGCTTACGTACAGCGTCATTAAGTATATTATCAGACACTTCGGGGTTTAAACGTCGGAGAGCTTTTATAAGTATTTCTTCACAAATAACGTCGCGGAAATTGTTTTTCTGGCACTGTTGTTGCCAATGGCTGTCGGAAGTACAGTTATAGCCAAGCTCATTAGTAAATAGATCGATAATAGTTTGTTCATAATTGGCTTCTGTAAATTTAAACTTATTAACCATAACTAAACCCTAACTTCTTGGCTCTAAAACATTGCTTGAATAGCTCAATTTTGCCATACTTCCCCTTTAAGCAAGCAGCTATTGGCAAATAGTTAAAATAGTTTAGCCAAGCTTATAAGTTTGCCTGCCAACTTTTAGTCCATTTTGACTGCTTGTACCATTTTTGGAAAGAATATTTTTAATTTTAAGTAAGAAAAGAGGCATACCCATGAGAAGAGAGCTAATAGAAGCAATAAAAGTGAGAATGCTGCCTTATTTAAACTCGGTGCAAATGATAAAATTGAGCAAAGTTTTGGAAACTATTTTGCAAGGCTTAGATATCGAGACTTCGGAAACGGAAGCTAAGCTAGATAGCGACAGTTTATTGGCAGCTTTTATTACGGCTAAAAGGCTAGAAGGTTGTTCGGAAAAGACTTTAGCTTATTATCAAAAGAGCATAGAGGCGGTTTTACAAGCTATAGGCAAGCAGGTGTGCCAAATTACCACCGACGATTTACGAGCTTATCTAACCAAATACCAAGCAGCCAACAAAGTTAGCAAAGTAACTATAGACAATGTGCGGCGCAATCTTTCCAGTTTTTTTGCTTGGTTAGAAGACGAAGATTTTATTATTAAAAGCCCGGTGCGTCGTATTAGGCGTATAAAGACGGCTAAAGTAATAAAAGAAACTTACAGCGACGAAAATTTGGAAGTTATGCGCGATAGGTGCACCAACGAGCGCGACTTAGCTTTAATCGATTTATTGGCTTCTTCAGGTATGCGAGCTGGCGAATTAGTCAAGCTAAATAGAGCAGACGTAGATTTTGAAGAGCGCGAGTGCATTGTTTTTGGTAAAGGTAGCAAAGAGCGCTACGTCTACTTTGACGCTCGCGCCAAAATTCACTTACAAAATTACTTAGCTGCTCGCCAAGATGATAATCCGGCCCTTTTTGTTTCATTGCGAGCCCCCTACCGCAGGTTGCAAATCGGCGGCTTAGAAATAAGGTTACGCCAATTGGGTCGGCGTCTAAATTTGCCCAAAGTTTATCCTCACAAATTTAGGCGCACTATGGCTACAGCAGCTATAGATAAAGGTATGCCCGTAGAGCAATTACAAAAGTTGCTAGGCCATGAACGCATAGATACAACTATGCACTACGCCATGGTAAAGCAACAAAATGTAAAAACAGCGCATAGGAAATATATTGGGTAAGTTTTTTTAAGGGAGAGAATATAATGAAAATTGGTGATATATGTACAAAAATATGCAGCGGCGGAACTCCCACCAGTAGTGTCATAGAATATTATAACGGAAACATTCCTTGGTTAAACACTAAAGAAATATGTTTTAATCGTGTTTACAGTACAGAAAAAAATATAACTCAACTTGGTTATGAGTCATCAGCTGCCAAGTTAATACCTAGAAATTCTGTAATTATTGCCATGTACGGAGCAACAGCTGCAAAGTGTTGCATAAATAAAATTCCTTTAACAACTAATCAAGCTTGCTGTAATTTGATTATTGATGAAGCTAAAAGTGATTACAATTTCGTTTATTATTACATGTGCTCTAAATATAACGAATTGCAAAGTCTTGCAAACGGTGCAGCACAACAAAATTTAAATACACAAATAATTAAGGATTTCGAGCTACCTTCGCTTTCACTAACAAACCAAAAAGCTATCGCAGCAGTTTTGTCTGCGCTGGATGACAAGATCGAAGTTAATCGCGCGATAAATAAAAATTTAGAAGAAACCGCCCAAGCGATATTTAAGTCATGGTTCGTAGGTTTCGAGCCCTTCGGCGGTGTCATGCCTGCCGATTGGAGAATTGGAACATTTTCTGATATTGTAAAAACAACTTTTGGAGGAGATTGGGGAAAAGAAATACCAGAAGGAAACCACACAAAGCAAGTATTCTGTATTCGTGGTGCAGATATTCCAGAAGTTAAGTTGGGAAATAAAGGCAAAATGCCAATAAGATACATCTTGTCTCAAAATTACGCTTTGAAACAATTAACCGTTGGTGATATTGTTATCGAAATATCTGGCGGAAGTCCGACTCAATCAACAGGCAGGGTCTGTTATATTTCTCAAGCATTGTTAGATAGGTATGATAGAGGAATCGTCTGCACAAACTTTTGTAGAGCAATCAAGACAAAAGAGCATTTTAGCCAATTTGTTTATTATTATTTGCAATATTTGTACACCGGTGATGTATTTTTTTCATATGAAAATGGAACGACAGGCATAAAAAACTTTGACTTGTCAGGTTTTCTAAAAACAAAAGAAATTGTTATTCCATCTTCTAATTATTTATATAAATTTAATGAATTGTGCTTATCAGTTTTTGCAAAAACGTTTTCAATAGGACTTCAAATTCAGCGCTTAGCTGAAATTCGTGATGCTTTGCTGCCTAAGTTAATGTCTGGGGAAATTGATGTTTCGCAGGTAAAAATATAGCTACTTCTACTGGCAGCTGCTGCGGCGGCTGCCTTTAGGCGCAAGCCGGTAAATTTTTATTTATCGCTTTATTGATGGCAATTTTTTTATCTAAAGCTGAAAGAATACTGGAAATTTTCTTCTGCTCTGCAATGTCAGGGAGCATAAAACAAAATTTGCCAATTAAAGATGGTGATGTGTGTTTGACACTAGTGCCATGAGCATAATTTGCAACAAAACGCTGATATAGTTTTGTTCTCATCAACCAATATATAAAAAGCTTGTCAACTTCACAATTTTTTAATTGGACAAGACCGATTCGTTGGTTATGAAGATAATTTCTACCATCATTTGGCACAAGAGCTGAATATCCAAGAGTATCTGTTTCTTTGCTTAAATCAGTCATTGTAACAATAAGATCACCTGGACTAAGTAAGTAATCTTCCGGGTAATCTTTGTTGAAAAACTTTTTATCGCTGTATTTAAAACCGCCGCCTATTTCAAAATTTCCAGGAGTAACTAAAACATTCTTTGACTTTTGAGAAGTTATTCCAATACCAGGAAAAGCCCAGCCATGTTTTATGCTGATGATGTCTCCTAGGCAAACTTTCTTCCAACTAGATTTCATAGCCAATAGCCCCCAACTTTTCTTTTATTTCTGCTTCTAATTGGTGCGACTGGGCAAAAAGTGAGCTCAGCTCTTTAGTTAAACGAGCCATTTTCTCGGCAAAAGGTTCGCCGTCTTCTTCTTGTTCAGCTATGCCTACATAGCGACCGGGCGTAAGAATATAATCTTGCTTGGCAATATCTTCAGTAGAAACTACAGCGCAGAAGCCAACTTCATTTTCTAACTTACCTTCAGCAAAAGCCTTGTAAGTATCGGCCATTTTTTGAATATCAGCTTCGGTAAGTTCTGATAATTTGCGCGTAACAGCTCGGCCCAATTGGCGAGCATCAATAAAGAGCGTCTTGCCTTTTTGCTTTTTATCTTTAGCTAAAAACCACAAACAAGCGGGAATTTGGGTAGTGTAAAAAAGCTTAGCTGGCAAAGCAATAATAGCTTCTACTAAATCGGCTTTAATCATGTTGCGGCGAATCTCCCCTTCTCCACTCTCTTGAGAAGAAAGAGAACCATTGGCCATAACGCAACCTAAGCGCCCCTTATCGCTTAAGTGATAGATCATATGCTCAAACCAAGCAAAGTTGGCATTACCTTGGGGCGGTGTACCGTAAGTTTTAAAGCGAACATCACTTTCTAACTTGTCCGCGTGCCAATCATCCATATTAAAAGGCGGATTGGCCATAATAAAATCAAATTTTAAGGCTTGCTTACCCTCTTGGCTATCTTTAGCTTCTTGCGCAGCGTGCTTATCATCAGTAAAAGTATCGCCACATTGAATATTAGCTTCTAAACCGCGAATAGCTAAATTCATTTGGGCCATTTTATAGGTATTAGAATTACTCTCTTGGCCATAAATAGAAATATCGTCGCTCTGGCCACCGTGCTTTTCAATAAACTTAGCCGATTGGACAAACATACCGCCCGAGCCGCAGCAAGGATCATAAACACGGCCACTGTAAGGTTGTAAAATTTCTACAATAGTGCGCACAATACAAGCGGGAGTATAAAATTCGCCGGCTTTTCTGCCTTCTCCCTCGGCAAATTTTGCCAAGCAATATTCGTAGGCGCGACCTAAAATATCGCGCTCTTGCTTAGGATCGTGCAAAGGAAGATTATCAAAAGTGGTTACTACTTCACCTAAGCGAGCCTTATCTAATTCTGGGCGAGAAAAATTTTTAGGCAGAATATTTCTGCCACGGAATTGACCATTGGCTTCTTCTATAGACTGCATAGCCGAGTCAATAACTTGGCCTATTTCTTCTTGAGTGGCGTAAGAAGCAACATACGGCCAGCGGGCTTTTTCGGGAACGATACAAACATTGGCGGCCAAATATTCATCTGGATCATTAATATCTCCGCCTTCAGCTTCTATTTCAGCTTGTCTAGCTTCGTAGCGATCGGAAATATACTTTAAGAAAATTAAGCCCAAAATGACCGTTTTATATTCGGGGGCATCCAAATTGCCGCGCAGCTTGTTAGCGGCCTCCCAAAGTGTAGCTTCAAAGCTTTGCTCCGCTTGTTTTTTCTCTTTTTTCACCCTGGCCATGATGGTTTTATTCCTCAATAAATATCTATAGTTAAATTGACAGCCAACATTCTGCACGAAAAGGTGTTTCCTTTATTAGGCATTTTAGCTAAACACCGGCAGATTATTTTTCAAAGCCCCTATTATTTCAAAATTTTATACATAACTACAGCAAAGCCCAAAGCGACCCAAGCGCCGAGGATCCAGCCGATGTTGCTTTCATTTACTTCGTAAGCTAAATCTTTCTTTTCGCCATTAACAATAATAGTAGGCTCATCTTTAGCACTAAATAAAAGCTGTCCATCTTTGCCAATAGCGCAAACTTTAATTTGATCTTGACCTACTTGAGCTAAAAAGCTAACCGGCGTATTTTGTTTAACTACAAAAATAGCGTAACGCTCGTTATCTTCATAATCGCCACGCCGCTGGGGATAGAAGAAATTGCCGTTAGCAAAATCGATCTTTTTATCAGCTTCTTTAAAGTCGGCCCTAAGCTCTTTAAGGCTGCGAATTGCTTGCCATTGGCGAATTTGGCAAGGACTTATATCTAAAGGAATTTGGCCATAAATATAAGCTTGCTTAGATTTGTGCAACCAACTTTGGCCTACTTTGTCCCAGCTATAAAATTTATCTTCATAGCTATCAGTTTCTGAGTCGTATTCTTCGTGAGCTTGGTATTCTTCATGTTGGTAATAAATAGCTACTTGAGGGTTGGCTAAAAGATGGAGAGGATCGCTAGAAGCTTGACCGCTAAGAGGCGCTTTAAGTACAGCATAAAGCGCAGGCTGCCCTTGCAAAGCCTTTGCCAATTCGGCTTGATTGCTAATTTGCGGCAACTTAGCGACAAATTCTTCTTGACTATTTTGTTTGGCGCAACTATCAAAAGTAAAAACCAGAACAACTAAAAAAGCCAGCCAACCAATAGCAGGCCAAAACTTATCGGCCAATTTTTCTTGCAATTCTTTAAGCAGCATAATTTTTACCAAGCCCTATTTTTTATCGCTGCTATTATAACCTAAAAAGAAGGATCGTGCTTTTGCAAAAAGGCAGAGAAATCGGCTACGACGCTGCGTCCCCAGCCCATATTTTTGACCCGTTGGCTTACGTAAGAGCCTATTTCCCAATACATATTGATTAGTTCTGCATTTACAGCTTTGGCAACTCGCAAGCGTGCGCCGCTAATAATAGCTAAAACATCGTCAAAATTTTGTCCTGATACAACTAAATCTTTATCCATGCTCGCGTTCCCCTAGCTATAGGAAATTTCTCCCACCAAAACTGGATCTAATTCTCTCACCACTGGTGAGAGAAATTGCTTCAAGTTCAATTACGCCACAAACAAAAAAAAATCCGGGCTAGCTCTTGCCAACTCGGACTTTCTTTTCTTATATGGTGGGCACGAAAGGATTCGAACCTCTGTAGCGCGTCGCGCGTCAGATTTACAGTCTGATGCAATTGTCCACTCTGCCACGTACCCGTAACGTGAAGTATATTACACAAAGTAGGCTCGACTGTCAATAAGATATGAGCCAAAAACGCACAGATTTTTCACACAGCGCCTGAAATGCTAGTTATAACATAAAAATTGCACTTTTATTAGCTTGTCAAAGTGGCAACCAAGACTTAAAATAACGCCTTGTAGGGAATGAAGTTCTCCCTTGGGCAACCTAAACCGCTTTACCGTTAAGCTGATGACTTCTGTGATTTTTCGCAGAGAGCATGGGCTTTTTTGCGTTTAAGGGAGAATTTTTATGTTGGCTTCTTTAGCTCTCATATTTTTACTAGGCTTGGCAGCTGCTTTACTTTGTCAAAGATTCAAACTGCCTTCTATTGTCGGCTTGTTAGCTGTAGGCATTGTCCTAGGCCCCCATTTGCTTAATTGGCTCGATCCGTCCATTTTGGCTATTTCAGCTGATTTACGCAAAATTGCTCTTATTATCATTTTATTAAAAGCAGGCTTTTCTCTCAATTTACAAGATCTAAAAAAAGTAGGCCGCCCGGCTTTGCTGATGGCTTTTTTGCCTTCTACTTTGGAAATTTTGGCTTTTACTTTTATTGGGCCTTATCTTTTCAAAATAGACTATCTAGAAGCTGCGCTCATGGGATCTGTTTTAGCGGCCGTTTCGCCGGCTGTTACTGTACCCAAGATGGTTAAGTTAATCGAAACTAAATACGGCACAGCACAAAGCATTCCTCAACTTATTTTGGCCAGCGCCTCTTGTGACGGTATTTTTGCTGTGGTTATCTTTTCCACACTCTTAAGCATAGCCCAAGGCGGCAGTTTGCATATTGTCGATTTAGCTAAAATGCCAGTTTCTGTAATTACAGGCATATTGGCAGGCGCAATCTTAGGCTACCTTTTGAATATTGGCTTCGAAGCGGCTTACCAAAAGCATCATCATATGCGCGGCAGTTTGAAAGTTATTGTAGTACTGGGGATGTCTTTTGCTTTAGTGTCTTTGGAAAATTGCTTGCAACAATACGTAGCTTTTTCCGGCTTATTAGCCATAGTAAGCATGGCTTGTATTTTGAAACAGCAAGGAAGTTCGAAAGTAACAGGGCGCCTAGCAGAAAAATTTGGCAAATTGTGGTTCGCAGCCGAGTTAATACTTTTTGTGTTGGTAGGTGCCGCCGTAGATATAAATTACGCTTTAGCTGCAGGCTTCAGTGCTTTAGCTATGATTGCTATTGCTCTTATTTTCCGTGCTATCGGCGTATATTGTTGTTTGATGGCCACCGACATTAACTTAAAAGAGCGCCTTTTCTGTGCCTTTGCCTACATCCCCAAAGCGACAATCCAAGCCGCCATAGGCTCAGTACCATTAGCTGTAGGCCTACCTTGCGGCCAAATTATTTTATCGGTAGCTGTACTGGCTATCTTGCTAACTTCACCACTTGGCGAATTGTGTTTAGAGTTGAGCTATAAAAAATTGCTACAAAAAGAAGATTAATAAAAGCAGCCCATCTGCGCTTTTTAGCGAGACGGGCTGTGGCTAGTTTGTCGGCCCCCAAAGTGGCGACAACATCATGCCTATTTTAATAATTTTTCTTTTTCTTCAATTCAGGATGTAAGCGCATATATTCGCGGAACAAGCTGCTAAGTAAATCGGGAACTCGTGCCAAATTTTCCGGCGTTTCTACAAAAGCTACGCGCAATTGAGTGCGTCCCAAGTTATCTTCCAGTTTGGGCACATTGTAAAATTCAGCCATAGGCGCGGTAAGCAAAGTTACTTTTTTGCCTTCGCGCTCTACATAACCTTCGGAAGCGCACCACACTACAAAATCGTCAGTATTAAACTTTTCGTTGACTATTTCGCGAAAATCAACCACTTCATATAAAGAAGCGTCGGCGCGACTGACAATTACTCCAGGCAAAGCTTGACGCATATCGCGATTAAAGTTTTGCATTAAAGGCTTATAATAACGGCGCTGCTTGTTAAACCAAGCGTGAATTTCTTCGCTATTTAAATGGGCAATAGCGCCAAAAATCCATTGACCTATAGTGTTAGTGCACAAATTTACCGTATTTTCTGCTACTAAACGCTTGTGCAACTCTTCACTATCAGTAATTAAAGCGCCTACGCGCAAGCCGCAACCATTCCAAGCTTTAGAGGTAGTTTCTATACTAACTCTATGGCCAGTAATGCCAGGCACTTCCTCTTCAGTAATACCCCAAACGCTAATAGGAGAATTTACTCCCTCAACATAATGCAATTCGCGATAAGCTTCGTCGGAAATAAACCACAGATCATACTTAACGCAAAGCTTGGCAAAATCGACCATCATTTGGTGAGTATACAACTGACCAGTAGGATTATCGTAAGGAATAACTACCAAAGCGCCAGGATTTTCTTTAACGATAATCTTTTCAATTTCGTGCAAAGAAGGCAAATTGAAATGGCCGCTGCTATCTAAACGGCGAGCCATAGAGACGACCCGACGATTTAAGCGCTGAGCAAAAGAGCGATAGTTGGTATAAGCAGCATCTACTAATAAGACGGGACGATCCTCTGAGCCAATATCTCCACAACAGCCAGTCATAAGCAGTTCCATGCCTTGGCTGCCTCCGTCACTTATTTGCACATGCAATTTTTCTACATCAAAACCGCTGCATTGCAAAACATTAGCAAAAGCTTGGCGAGCTTCAGGCATACCTACAGTAGGTGCATAACAAACTACACCGCTACGAAAAGGACTATCGGGGCGATCTAAATTGTTCAGGCGTTCAACCATAGCCGGATGCATAGGCAAAGAGACATTGCCAATAGCCACATTGACGGCTTCACAGCCGTCTTTTCGCTCGGCAAATTTTGCACTGGCGTTGCGAATGGCCGAAGGGCGGCGCCCAGCTACATGATTAGAAAGTTTGGGCATAAAAGCCCCCTCCTCTATCTGTTTTTATATATGGTAAAAAGATTAACTTACAAATTTTTCAAAGCAAAAGCTTTTGCTATTGTCACTATTTTCCCCCTAAGTCGACCGCCAATTTTACGACAAATTTTTATCCATATACATAAAATTTAAGTTTATTTGTGTATATAGACAAAAATTTCACATACTCTATATTTAGTATCAAACAATAGCCAATAGCGACGCCGACTCATTGTGAAAAAACGCAAAAAAGAAACCGCTTCCGCCGACAGATCATCGACAGAAACGGTCTCCCTCACTTAAGCTTTATTGCAACTGGTACTGGCTGCCGGAAAAAGCTAGCCAACACTGTTGAAATTATGCAAGTTGTTTAATTAGTGGCATCCGCAACCGCAACCACAGCCGCCCTTTTGGCACTTATCTTCTTTGCCTTCGGGAAGATCGGTAACCAAGGTTTCAGTAGTGAGAACCATAGCGGCGATAGAGGCAGCGTTCTGCAAGGCAGAGCGGGTGACCTTAGCCGGATCTACGATACCAGCAGCCATCATATCGACGTATTCGCACTTGGCGGCGTCGAAACCGTGGCCCATAGGCAACTCTTTAACCTTTTCAGCTACGACGGAACCTTCGTGGCCGGCGTTTTCGGCGATGACCTTAACGGGCACATCCAAAGCGCGACGGACGATATCTACGCCAACAGCTTCGTCACCTTCGAGTTTGACATTGTCCAAAATGCTGGCAATGTGAGCCAAAGTGGAACCGCCACCAGGGACGATGCCTTCTTCAACAGCAGCGCGGGTAGCGGAAAGGGCATCTTCAATGCGGTGCTTCTTCTCTTTGAGCTCGGTTTCGGTAGCGGCACCGACGCGGATTACGGCTACGCCGCCGAGCAACTTGGCCAAACGCTCTTGGAGCTTCTCGCGGTCGAAGGAAGAATCGGAAGCTTCAATCTGGTGGCGAATTTGCTCGATGCGAGCTTTGAGTTGCTCTTTGTCACCGCGACCATCAACAATAGTAGTATCTTCTTTGCTGATACGTACGCTGTTGGCCTGGCCGAGCATTTCCAAAGTAACTTTGTCCATCTTAATGCCTAAGTCGTCGCTGACAACCTGACCACCGGTCAAAATAGCGATGTCTTTGAGCATCTCTTTGCGTCTGTCACCGAAGCCAGGAGCTTTAACAGCAGCAACTTGGAGTACGCCACGCAACTTGTTGAGCACCAAAGCGGCTAAGCCTTCGCCGTCGACGTCTTCAGCGATAATAACGATAGGACGACCGGAGCGGGCGACTTTCTCCAAGATAGGAGCGATATCAGCAATAGAGCTGATCTTCTTCTCGCTAATGAGGATGTAGGGCTCTTTGAAGGCGGCTTCCATCTTATCGGTATCGGTTACGAAGTAAGGAGAGATGTAACCTTTATCAAATTGCATACCTTCGACATACTCGAGGTTGGTATGCATGGTCTTGGACTCTTCGACGGTGACGACGCCATCTTTACCAACTTTAGCCATAGCTTCAGCAATAATATCACCGATAGCTTTGTCGTTATTGGCAGAGATCATAGCCACTTGGGCGGTAGCTTCTCGAGTTTCGACGGGCTTGGCAATCTTGTGAATTTCGTCAACGATAGCTTCTACAGCAGCTTCGATACCGCGTTTAATGAAGAGAGGGTTGGCTCCGGCGGTAACGTTCTTCATGCCTTCGCGAATGATAGCCTGAGCTAACACTGTAGCGGTGGTAGTACCGTCACCGGATACATCGTTGGTCTTGGAAGCCACTTCGCGAACGAGCTGGGCGCCCATATTCTGGAAAGGATCCTCTACCTCTACCTCTTTGGCAATGGTGACGCCGTCGTTGGTGATGGTGGGAGAACCGAACTTACGATCCAAAACCACATTGCGACCACGCGGGCCGAGGGTAATCTTTACGGCGTCGGCTACGGCGTTGGCGCCGAGCTCTAAAGCTTTGCGGGCTTCCTGAGAATAAAGAATCTGCTTTGCAGCCATGATAACTTGTCTCCTAATTGTAAATTGTAATTAAAAAATGTTGCCTAACAATCGGCTCTGACAATAGCCGTTCTCCCCCAGCAGCGACAATTATTACAGAACGGCCAGAATGTCGCTCTCTTTAATGATAAGATAGACTTCACCGTCTAACTTGAGCTCGGTACCGGAATATTTACCGTACAGAACCTTATCGCCAACTTTTACTTCCATAGGAAGGTACTCGCCGTCTTCGGACTTGCGGCCGGGGCCCACAGCGATAACTTCACCCTTTTGGGGCTTTTCTTTGGCAGTTTCGGGAATATACAAACCACCGGCGGTCTTTTCCTCGGAAGGCGCGGGCTTTACAATAATGCGCTCGCCTAAAGGACGAATACTGGACATTTTCTTACCTCCATTGTCTGGGACGCTCATGCTCCCCAAAACACTCCCCCGTTACAGCTTTAAAAGCTGCTTTTCTTTTGCTTCCCAGACTGCATCTATCATAAAAAAGGAGACCTCAAGCCTCCTCCACTACATATTGCAATCTCTGCGAGCGTATTCTAAGCGCTCTCCCCCGCCTATAATTTATAACCGCTGGCCCCGCACAAAACAAGTGGTTAAGCGTTAGAAGAATAATAGAATTTTCTGGACTCTGCCGACAAACTTCATACCTTGCACCTAGCAATTTTCTGTGATATAGTTTAGCTATCTTAATTTGCCTTCTGTAGTTTATGAGGAGAGTGGCTCGTCCGCTCTTTTTTTTCTGTAAGCGAAATTCGCTAGCAGGCACAGGTGGTGGGTTGAGAATTGTTTGCATTTCTGAAGGAAGTTCCACTTGGCGAAAATAAGCGAGAAAACACTAAACTTAATCCGTACGGAAGCCGCCCTTATTGCTCAGCCTTTTGGCTTAGTTATCAAAAACGTTGAGTATGTGCGTGAGGACGGCCTTTGGTATTTAAGAGTGACTGTGGATCACGAAGCAAAAGATCCCTCTCAGAAAACAACTCCAGTTACCTTGGAAGACTGCACTAGAGTGCACCGTCCTCTGTCCAAGCGCTTAGACGAGTTGGATCCAATAAAAGGCACATACTATCTAGAAGTTTCCTCGCCCGGCTCTAGCGCATCGCCCGATTCTTGCGAAGAGACCGCCGGAACTGAACCAAACTAAGGAGCAGCGCAGTTATCATGTCAGAGATGATGAGTAAAGATCAAAGGGAACAACTCTTAGCGGCCCTCGATGCTCTCGAGCGCGAGCGCAAATTACCTAAAGAGAAGATCATAGAGGCCATTGAAGACGCCCTTCAGAAAGCCTATGAGCGCAACTACGGAACTAATCAACAAGTAATCGTCGAATTAGACCGCGATACCGCCGACTTGCACATTTGGTTGCGCAAAACTGTTGTCCCCGAGGTAATGGACAGCAACCGCGAAATTAAGCTTGAAGACGCCGAGCAACTGGCTCCCAACGTCGAAGTAGGTATGGAGATCGATATCGAAACTACCAACGAAAACTTTGGTCGTATTGCCGCCCAGAGCGCCAAGCAAGTTATTTTGCAACGTATGCGCGAGTTTGAGCGTGACATTATCCGCGACGAATTCAGCGACAGACGCGGCAAACTTATGAGCGGTACAGTTACCCGCCACGAGCGCCGTGAAATTACTGTCGATTTGGGACGCGCCGAGGGTATTATTCCTCCTTCCGAGCAAGCCCATAGCGAATTTTTCCACGTCGGAGATCGCATTAAAGCTTTAGTCCTCGAAGTTAAGGACGGCCCGCACGGTCCGCAAATTATCTTGTCTCGTTCCTCCCCCGGTTTGCTTAAGTGCCTCTTCGAAACCCAGGTTCCTGAGATCGAAAAAGGCGTAGTCCAGATCAAAGCCGTCGTTCGTGAAGCCGGTTTGCGCTCCAAGATTGCTGTTCGCTCTACCGATCCCAACGTAGACCCCGTAGGAGCTTGTGTAGGCCCCAAGGGCAGCCGCGTCCAAGGTATCGTTGAAGAGCTGCGCAACGAAAAGATCGACGTTATTCCGTGGTCTGACAATATTGAAGAATTTATTGCCAACGCTTTGCAACCCAGCCGTGTAACCAAAGTTATTCCCAACAAAGAACAGAATAACGCTGTGGTTATTGTCCCCGATCAGCAATTGCCTTTGGCTATCGGTCGCGAAGGACAGAATGCCCGTCTGGCTGCCAAACTTACCGGTTGGCATATAGACATTAAGAGCGAATCCAGCGCTGCCGCCGAAGCGGCCAAGAAACAAGCCGCCGAAGCAGCCAAACAAGAAGGAGAATAAGCGTGTCAACCAGCTCGTCCAGAATCCCTGAGCGCATGTGCGTAGCGTGCCGTCGTATGAGATCGAGAGACGGGCTGTTTCGCCTTGTAAGACCTACCGACGGCGGAGCTATCGTTATCAACCAAGATGGCAAGATATGTGGCAAGGGCTTTTATATTTGCCGCTCCGCCGAGTGTCTAAAAAAATTAGAGAAAGACAAGCGGCTGCGTAAGAATTTCAGCACAAAGTTATCTGAGGAAGCGCTTCTGTGGTTAAAAGAACAATTGGAGCGCCAAGAGGCCAACCAGACCGAACCTGCGGCAGCATCTTGTAGTGAGGAAGTGAAAGATTTATGAGTAGTAATACCAATGCCGGGGGCAAAATTCGCGTTTATGAATTGGCCCGCGAGCTAGGCATCGAAGACAGCAAATCTCTGATCAATATCCTCAGGGGAATGGGCTATCCTGTCAAAACTGCTGCCAACAGCATTCCCAACGAGGCTGTGCAGAAAGTACGCGAAACCGTAACTCCACATTTGGAGCAATTGCGTCGCGAAGCTCAGGCCAAAACTAAAGCCCAAGAAGAAGAGGCTCAAGCCAAGTCTGCTGCCAGCAAACCTGCTGTACGCATTGCCAAACGTGCCACTCAAGAAGAAAAGCAAGCTCTCATCGAGCGCAAAATCAGTCGCAACGAGGAAAATAGCAATCCTCGCCCCATTCGTACCAGCAACGTAAAAGTACGTCAGACTGCCGGCGCTTTCCGCCGCACCACTTTAGGCGGCATTCGTCCTATTACTCGCAACATTAGTCCCACTTTACGTGCTCAAGAAGCCGCCGAAAAAGCTGCTAAAGAAGCCGCCGAGAAGGCCGCTCAGGAAGCTGCCGAAAAAGCCGCTAAAGAAGCCGCCGAAAAGGCTGCTAAAGAAGCTGCCGAAAAGGCTGCCCGTGAAAAAGCCGAAAAAGAAGCTGCTGAAAAAGAGGCCCAACGCTTAGCTGCCCTCAAAGAGCAAAATCGCAAGCGTTCCACCAACAGGCGTCAGGACGATGACGACGAAGAAAACGAAAAAGAAATGGTCGATTTGCCTATCATTTCTCCCGAAGAGATGGGTATAAAACAAGATGAGAGCATTTCTCTCTCTACTCCCATTACCGGAATTTCTGTCGAAGACGCTTTCTCTTCCGATTTCGGCAGCGGCGCTGTCAATTACGAAAGTGGTCGCAACAATCGCAATTCTGGCGAAGGTCGTCCTCCTCGAGTAAAAGGTGGACACAACAACAATCAACTTAACCGAGGCGGAATGCAAAATAATCGCGGCGGCCAAGGCCACAACAATAACCAGCGCGGCAACAATCAGCGCGGCGGTATGCAAAACAATCGCAACAATCAACGCGGCGGTATGCAAAACAATCGCAACCAGCGCGGCGGTATGCAGAATAATCGTAACCAGCGCAATAGTCAGCGCGGCGGTCACGCTTCCCAGCCTCAGCAGCCTGTCGTTCAGCCTCAGGAAAAGACCATCATTATCCCCGAGGTTATTTCCTTAGCCGATTTGGCTACTCGTATGGGACGTCCGGCCAACAACCTTATCAGCACCTTCGTGCGCCAGGGCAAGATGGTCTCCATCAACCAAGCTCTCTCCTACGAAGAAGCCCGCGATTTGGCTCTTTCCTATGGTTACAAAGTAGGCGAAATGTCTACCGAAGACGTACCTTTGGAGCTTATCGATGAAGATGAGGGCAAGCTCGTTTCTCGTCCTCCCGTTATTTCCGTACTGGGCCACGTAGACCACGGTAAGACCTCCCTCTTGGACGCTATCCGTCGTACTTCCGTAGTTTCCGGTGAAGCTGGCGGTATTACCCAAACTATCGGTGCTTACACTGTCACTCACGACGGTCAAAAGATTACTTTTATTGATACTCCCGGCCACGAAGCTTTCACCCAAATGAGAGCTCGCGGTGCTGCCATTACCGATATTGCCATTTTGGTAGTAGCTGCCAACGACGGCGTTATGCCTCAAACTATTGAAGCTATCAACCACGCCAGAGCAGCCAACTTGCCCATTATCGTAGCTATTAACAAGATCGACTTGCCCGAATCCAACCCTGACAGAGTTATGACTCAACTTACCGAGTACGGACTTTTGGCCGAAGAATGGGGCGGCGACACCGTCATGTGCAAGATCTCTGCCAAGAAGAATATTGGTTTGGACGACCTTTTAGAAATGGTTATTCTTCAGGCCGAGACTATGGAGCTCAAAGCCAACCCCAATACCAAGGCCCAAGGTACCATCATCGAAGGCTCTATCGACAAAGGTAAAGGCCCGGTCGCTACAGTCTTGGTACAGAACGGTACTTTGAAAGTTGGCGATACCGTAGTTGTAGGTAAGACTTGGGGCAGATTGCGCGCTTTGCTTAATGAAAAAGGCAAAAACATTAAGAGCGCCGGTCCTTCCATCCCTGTAGAAGTTGTCGGTTTGGAAGCTGTTCCTGACGCCGGCGATCACTTACAAGTGGTCGAAGACGAAAAGATGGCTCGTCAGGTTTCCGAAGCTCGTACTGCTAAGGCTAGACATACTCGTATCAATTCCGGTAGCCGTCAGACTTTGGAAAGCCTCTTTGCCGACTTGCAAAACGGCGTAGCCAAAGATCTCAACTTGCTGGTTAAAGCTGAGAGTCATGGTAGCTTGCAAGCTCTTACTCAGTCTTTGAACAAACTCAGTACTGACGAAGTGGCTGTGAAGATCATCCACTCTGGCGTAGGCGCTATTTCTGAGACCGACGTCATGTTGGCTTCCGCTTCCAAAGCTATTATTATCGGCTTCAATGTTCGTCCCGGTGCCATGGTCAAGCGCTTGGCTGATATGGAAGAAGTGGAAATCCGCACCTATCGTATCATTTACGAAGTTATCGAGCATATCAAGAAGGCTATGTCTGGTTTGCTTACTCCCGACATCGAAGAAGTTGTCTTGGGTAAGGCTGAAGTGCGTCAAGTCTTCAAGATTAGCAAGATCGGTAAAGTGGCCGGTTGCTACGTTACCGAAGGCAAAGTGGTGCGCGGTGGTCTCTGCCGTCTCTTGCGTGACGATGTGGTTATCTACGAAAGCACTATCGACACTCTGCGCCGCTTCAAAGATGACGCTCGCGAAGTTTTGGAAGGCTTCGAATGCGGCTTAACAATCACCAACTATGCCGACTTACAGGAAGGCGACGTGGTGGAGTGCTATCAAAAGGTAGAGCACCAGCGCGAACTGTAATTTGAGCTTAGGGCCCGCCGTCAAATTCTGAAGAGCGAAGGAGGCAGTAAATAATCCTCCTCTGCTTGGCAGGATGCGGCGGGCTTTTGGTTTTAAACTATCAACAACAAATTACTAAATAAGGACATTATCAATTATATGAATCATCATTTAGTGCGTTTGCGCGGCCTCATTTTAGAGGTTGGTAACGAAATTATCCATCGTGTGAAAGATCCCGCTGTCTTCCCTCCCGAAAAAGAAGGCCAAGAGATCATTACTTTAACAGATGTAGATTTGAGCGCCGATACTTCTTTGGCTAAATTTTATGTCAGCATTATGGCTCCTGAAGAGAGACAGAAAGCTATTATTGACGGCTTAAATAAAGCTAAAGGGTTCTTGCGCCGCGAATTGGCTAAAGAGCTGTGCATTAAGAATATACCTTCGGTAGCTTTCTTCCGTGATCAGACTCAGGAAAAGGCCGAACATATGCTTAGCTTATTAGAAAGCTTAAATATTCCTAAAGCAGACAGCAGTGACGAAAGTCACAAGGAAGAGGATTTCTAAGGTATGGATTTCTGTTACCAAATTCCTTCCGAATGTCAAAATATAGCTCAGGTGCTGTTGCATAGTGACAATATTTTGGTAGTGCCTCACATCAATATTGACGGTGACGACTTAGGTAGTATGGTAGCTTGTGCGCAAGTTTTAAAAAGCTTACGCAAAAATTACTATTTATACAGTCCTGACGGAGCGCCGGAAATTTTCCGTTTTATGAAAGGCACTACTGAAATTCATACTGAGTTGCCTAACCAAGCTCAGTTTGATGTGGCTTTAGTTTTAGAGTGTCCCCAGCAAAGCCGTTTGCCGCAAGACTTAAATTTGCGCCAAGTTTGCCAAAAAATCATCAATTTAGATCACCATCCCATGAATAAGCTGGAAGCGGACTATAATTGGATCGATCCCAGTTTTGCTGCTTTGGGTGAAATGCTCTATTTTGTCTTTAAAGCTATGGACGCTGAGATCAATCGCGACTGTGCCGAAGCGCTCTACACTTCTATAGTATCCGATTCGGGATCGTTCCGTTTTTCCAAAGTATCTTCGCGCACTCATCAAGTAGCGGCCCATTTGGTAAGCATTTTGGGCGATATTAGTTATATACACAATAATATTTTCAGTGGTTTTACTTTAAACGACTTGAAATTGCAAGCTATGTGTATGCAAACTTTGCAAACTTATGCCAATGGCAAATTGGTGACCGCTTCTTTAACTGAAGAGATGCTCAAAGCTTGTGGCGTAGACGAAAATGATACCCAAATGCTTTTAGGGCGCTTAAATGTGTTGCGTGGCAGCGAAATTTTCGCCTTCTTCAAAGCTGTGGTTCCGGGAGAAGTGCGCGTCTCGCTGCGTTCAACTGGACGCAAAATCAATGATATTGCCGCTAAACACGAAGGCGGCGGCCACGATCAGGCAGCGGCTTGCCGCTTCCACGACAAAACTTTGGAAGAAGTTTACAATATACTTCTCCCGGAGTTGTTAGCTAAATTCGACTAATGTTAAGCTAAAGCTTGGCTATAGCTCCACTTCTAGCCCGACTTCAAAGAGACGCCGCCAAGGCAACTCTACTTTGAGGCTCGGGCTTAATTCTTTTTCTGGCCAAGCTTGCACAAGTTGCGCCAAGTAACTCTTCTCTTGCGTTAAAATTTCGCTCTCTAAAGCCAATTGTTGCTCTTTGCCAAGTAGCACAAAAGCGCCGCCTACTTTGGCGCTTAATTGGGGACGAATAAGCGTCTGATAAAAATAATCATCCAATAAGCGCTCAAGTAAGAAGCGGCGCTGCTCTTTTGCGAAGCGGGCTTGCTCAGCTGGCGAAGCCTTAAACTTAGGGCAAGCCCGCCGCCAAGAGGCTAAAGCGGCCCAGGCCAAGATGGTGCCTAAAGCGTTGCCCAACGTATTCCAAGCGCTGTAGCCGACGATTTTGGCGACAGCGCCAGACTCAATAAGCCAGCTAACCAACTGACGCGAGCCGCCATTAGCATAGGCTAAATCGGCAATATAGACTTGTTTGCCTGCTTCTAAAGAGGCGGCTACTTTTTGTTGCCAAGCTGACCACAAAGGCTCTGGTAAATCGGCTTTAGCGTCAGCTTGGCTACAAGCTTCTAGCTGGCTTTGCCAAGGTGCATAGATAAAGATCTGGGGCACAGCTGAGCCTGGGCCGCTTTGACCTTCTGGCAGCAAAGCCGCGTTGAGCCACTGGGCCTGGGAAGAGAGCACTTGAGCCAAGTTTTTGCCTTCGTAGCGCCCTATTTGCTCTTCAGCTCCAGCATAAGGCCAAACAATTTCTAATTGACTGTGGCCACAAATGGCTCTAGCTAATAAAAGCATGGCCGTTTCGTCTGTGCCTACACCTATCGAAGCTGAAGAGCACCCTTTTAAGATTTCTTGCAAAAACTTAGCTTCCCAAAGGTTGAGCCCGCTAGTTTTGCTATCATCCAGGCACAGCGCCAAGAAGCCACCGCCGCACGCCTCGGTTTGGGCACGTTTAGTCCAAGCTTCAAGCAAAAGCTCATTTATTTCATCTTTGCGGCGGCGGAAGCCTAAATATTGCTGCCAGAAAGCCGGAGCCAGTTGGTAAAGGTCGCTCCAGTTTCTGGCCGACAGCACTTGCGCCTCTGCTGCTCGACGGCGAATATTTAGTTCACGGTAGTTTTTTTCTGTATGCGCTACTTCAGCTGCCGCAACTTGTGAAACTGCTGCTACTACAAGCGCATCTTCACTATGAACAGCAGTTGTGCACGTAGCCGCACTTTCCTCAGTTTGCTCGGCGGCAGCATAACACTGCTCCAACTCTTGAGCAAATTGCTGGGATAATTTAGTTAGGCGCAAAGCACCTTCTACTTCTGCAGCAGTATACTGAGTTGGAGCTACTCGCATAATTACAGAAAAAAGATAAAGCGAACAACCTGTCAATTCAACAAGCAAACGCTGCAGCAGAGGCGCAACCATGTACGGCGGCCTTGGCCTACGTGAAGCCACTAGGCCGCCGTACAACAAAGCATCGACTGCGGCCAACAAACATGGCGCTTCGGCGCCATCTCGGTTGGCCGCAGAACCTGAGGCCAGAGCATCTTTAAACCAGGCGAGCAACTTTTCGCCTTCCGGATTGGCCCTTTCCGGTTGGCGCTTGTCTTCTCCACCCCACAGAGCCCTTGGCGGCAGCAACAAATCTACCTGGGCAATTTGAGCTAGGCGCTGCGGAAATTGCCAGCAACAAGGGCGATCATCTAAAGGGAGAAAGACAACGTTGCGCATGTTCTTCTATTTTTAACGATAAATTTCGTCGATAGCTTTGCGGAAGGCAGCCACACGCTCGCCTAAGTAGGCGGTGCCTAATCCTGTCACCACAGCGCCGATAGCTAAACCAGAGACGCCAACTTCTTGCAAATACTGCACTTCGTCAGGGCGAATCTTTTTCTGAGTAGGCACAATTACAGGAACACCGGCGCTGCGCACTAAGCGCTTATATTGACAAAGGTCGGCCGCCGTAAGTCTGGTGCGATAAAGATCACGAGGAATAATGGAAGATTCGATAACGTCTACACCCAAACTGACTAAATCTTGCACAAATTCGGGCGTCCAATCGGGGCCGACAGCCGACATATGAGCCAATTCTCTCCACTTTAAGTATTCCGGAGGAATGTGGTTGGCGAATAAATCCCAGAAATCGAAACCGAATTGGCGAATTTCTGACAAATCTTGAGCGTCAGGCACTACTTCAGCGCCGGTAACGATGCCCAAAGGAATATGTGGGCGTACAACTTCAGCCACTTTGGCGATTTTTTCTTTTTCGGCTTCCCAAGAGCCGAAGTCGGTGCCACTAGCAAAGTGGGCGCAATTTAAGTGGACTTTTACAGCGTCGGCGCCGTTTTCCAAGGCGATACGAGCCAAATTAGGATCGTTTTGAGTGATACTCACTAAAAGGACGAACTTTTTAGAAAAAGCTTTTAATAAACTATGCATAAGCTATACTTCCTAACAGGTAATATCAAGATTGCGCCCCACATATTTACTGCGCAAATAACGTTCTACTAGATCGGAAGGCAACTTTACCGGCCCACCGCAATGAGGGCATTTAACGGTTTCGCCTTCTAAAGCCCTTTCCAAATCTGTATCTTCAAGCAGAGCCCGACAATGTGGGCAAGCGATCTTTTGGGCTGTCTGAATGCGGCCTAACTCTTGCATAAGCGTAGGCTCCCTTTCAGCTGCCGCAATATTTTATCTTTTAAGTGGCAGCCCCGAGCCTTTCGCGCTCGACACTTAAACTCCCCGCCTGAGAATTTGGAGCAACCCAATAAGCAAAATCCAACTCCCCTTCGCACCTTGTCTTCCACCGATAAGCCCAAAACTGGCAGGGCCAACTTTAGCCTAAAGCGAAGATGGCGGCGTGAAACGTTTTTATTACCCTATTTTTGCTGCTATTTGTGCCGGTTTAGTCTTTGGCGCTTCCTGCACTTCCGCTTTGCAGGCGGCTCCTGCAACTGACAAAGCTGCCACAGCTACTCAAGCGAAAGCTCCGGCTATAAAACACCTTATTCCGACCCGCTCACATGCTTTAAGCATTACTGAGCAACCCTCCCACTGGTTTTACCCTACTCATGAAAGTAAAGCTATGGTCAATCCTTATTTAACTCCGGCTCGAGTTTTGAAACACCCCCAGCCGGAACAAGAAGGCCAAGTGGTACTTTGGGAAGGACGCATTCTCAAACAATCTACTTATCAAGGGAAAAGTCAGCTCCTTTTAGGCACTCCGGCAGGCAATATCGCTGTAAGTTATTTACGCCCAGCTCGCAATTTAGAATTTGATCGTACTGGCTACCGCGTAGCCATAAAAGGTTACTTGCACTTTAAAGATGGCAAATTTAAAGCTCTTTCCGGTTTAAGCTGCATCCTTTTAGAGCCGCCTTTAGAGTTTAGCTACCAACGCTGGCTTAATGGCCGCCAACATTCTTGGCAAAACTTTATTGCTTGGCGCATCCTTTTCCACAATCCCGATATGGATTACCAGCAAGTGAAAGCTATTGCTAATACTTTTGTGCAAAAATGCGTCCAGCGCCATATCGATCCCAGTTTGTTAGCTGGTTTAATCCAAATTGAATCGGCTTGGGATAGCGACGCTGTTTCGGTTTCTGGGGCTCAAGGTTTAGGCCAGCTTATGCCTAAAACGGCAGCCGGATTAAAAGTAGAAAATGCGCTCGATCCCTTACAAAATTTAGAAGGCTGCAGCAAAATGGTAGATAATTTGTTGAATGCCTGGAAAGACGGTTCCAATCCTTACGCTTCAGTGCTAGCCTCTTATAATGCTGGTCCTACCGTTGTAAAAAAGCTTAAAGGTGAAGTGCCTCCCTACGCCGAGACGACCAATTATGTTTACTTTATAGGCTATGTCCGCGACGATATGATTAATATTATCGGCAAAACGCCTATGCTGCTCCCTTCCTTTGGTGGTCGCCCCGTCGTTTTGTAAAAGCAAAAACAAAATCTGTAAAAAAAATGAGCCTGTCTCTTCTATAATGAAGGCAGGCTCAATTTTTTTGTCTAGCAACACTCGAAAAGGCACTATCTTATAGCACGAAATAATCAACAAAAAAAGCTCCTCCATTTCTAACTTATGCTTTCATAAGCAACCAATGAAGGAGCTTTTATATGAGCTTTAGCTTAGAAGCTAAAACTTATTTTCTTCTCATGCCTTTGACGCGGCGACGCGGACGGGCCGGAGCGTAAGCTACAGGAGCAGCAGACGCGGACGGAGCAGAGGTACTCGGAGCGCTATCGGAAGCAGCAGCTTCGGAAGAAGCGGGAGCGGCCGGAGCGGCAGGACGAGGACGAGCCACGGGACGGCGACCAGAACTCTTAGTGTTGGTGCTGCCTTGTTTAGCATTTTCTTCAGCTTCTCTGCGCAACTCATCTTCACGAGCCAAGTCGCGCTTATTGGCATAGGCGTTGCAATCGACAAGCAAAGGAGCGGAAAGGAAGATGGAAGAGTAAGCACCGGTAATAACACCGACCAACAAAGCGTAAGCAAAGCCTTTTAAGCTTTCGCCGCCCATGAAGTACAAGCAAATACAGACAATGATCGTGGTCAACGAAGTGTTGATCGAACGAGTCATAGTTTCGCAAACAGAGCGGTTGGTAATAACTTCAAAGGTATCCTGAACGTCGTTGTGCTGATGCTCACGAATACGGTCGAATACTACCACTGTATCCATCAAGGAGTAGCTGGTAATAGTCAGCAAAGCAGCTACAAAGCTAGAGTCGACGGGCAAGTCGGCCCAAGCGTAGAAGCCGATCATGATGATAGCATCATGCAATACAGCGATTACAGCCGAAGCACCGAAGCGCAACTGATTACCAAAGCGGAAAGTGATATAAATGAGCTGTAAAATACAGGCAATTAAGAGAGCCTTAAGAGCACCGGTTTTAAGCTCGGAAGAAATGGTCGGGCCGATAGTAGTTTCGGAAATATTGGCTAAGGGGCCAACATTGAGACCTTTTTCCAATTCGGCGCGAACTTCAATAGCCTGCGCGGAAGTGAGGCCGACTTCTTTAGTGCTTTCGTCACTGCGGACACGAACGAGAATCTTTTGGTAAGCTTTTCCGTCACCAGAAGTAGTTAAGCCATTACCTAACTGAGCAGTAACGTCGAAAGAGGGGTGCTTGGCCTTGACAATATTGACAATGTCACCAGGGGCCTTGTCAATAATTTTAGGAGCACCCAGCTCTAAGATAGTACCACCGGTAAAGTCCAAACCATAGTTGAGGCCTTTGCCGAAAATACCGACTAAGCAGAAAATTAAAACAACAGTACTAGCAATGTAGTAATATTTACGATTTCCAATAATATCGCGGTGGCGGACTCTGAAAGTATGGCCCCAGAGTACTACGCCGACCAAAATAACGAACCATATGGCTAAGGAAATCGCATCCGATGTAGTTACGTTTAATGCACCCACTGCTCTATCTCCTATTCACCATACAATTTTCTGTTGGAATCGATCTTGAGGAAATCGGTAGCGAAATGGAGCAACTGGCGAGTTACCCAAATAGCGGTTACCAAACTCAAGGCGGTACCAATCATCAAAGTAACGCCGAAGCCTTTAACACTGGAAGCACCGAACCAGAAGAGGATCAAAGCGCCCAAGAAAGTGCTGACGTGACCATCGATAATAGATGAAAAAGCGCGTTCGAAACCGGCGTCCAAAGAACTTCTGACGGACTTACCATTCCAAAGTTCTTCTTTAATACGCTCAAATTGCAAAACGTTGGCGTCTACAGCCATACCGATAGATAATACGACACCGGCGATACCGGGCAAGGTGAGTACGAATTCGAGGCCGGGAATAACCATAGAACCGACAACCCAAACAGCGTAAATAACCAAAGCAATAGAGGCGACCAAACCAGGCAAACGATAGTAGCCAATCATATAAAGCATTACGATGGCCAAACCGATTAAACCAGCAGTAAGGGAGCTCTTTAAGGATTGCTCACCCAATGTGGGGCTGACAGTATAGGCTTCCAAAATTTGAACGTCTACAGTCAGAGCACCAGAGTTCAAAATATTGCAAAGCTCGTTGGCTTCTTCCAAAGTGAAGTGACCGGTAATTTGACCACTTCCTCCAGTAATGGCATTTTGTACCACAGGCTCGCTGTGCATAACACCATCAAAGAAAATGCCTAAAGGCTTGCCTTTCATACGGCTGGTAATATCGCCAAAGAGGCGGCTACCTTCTTTATTGAGCTGGAACTCTACGCACCAGGCATCTTCGCCTACGCCGGAGCGGCCGACGCTAGCTTTAGTCAAATAACGACCATCCATCACAGTTCTGTATTGAGCAGACTGAGTAGTAGGATCGAAGACCTTTTCTTTAAATTCCAAGCGTCCGGCCTTTTTGACCATATTCTTGGCTTTTTCTAAGTCGGTCATTTCAGGAATTTCGATGATAATACGATCTTTGCCAGCGGCGGCAATTAAAATTTCTGAAGTACCGATGGCGTTCAAGCGCTTTGTGAAAACTTGAATGCTGCGATTTAAGGTTTCCTGGTCGATCTTTTGAACTTGATGAGTAACGGGATCCTCAACCTCTTTGAGTTGCAAAGCAATATGTGTACCGCTTCGGAGATCGAGACCTAATTTGAGCTTCAAGCGGTTTTCTTCCGAAGTACCGAAGAAGCCGTATAGGATTGCTGCCGTAATCAAAAAGATAATGACCAGGTTAATGAGAACTTTTGTCTGGTTCACGATATCATTCCTCTTACCATTGCGACATTTGCCTCGGCTTTTAATAAAGATCCAATTTCATGCAGATCTCAATATTTAAAAGGCTCCAGGCCTGGTTAAACTCTCTGCTATCATTCCCCCGGATATACAAAAAAAAGCCCTTCATAGTTCTAATACAGAAGGCGTTTTCCTCCTCTTTCCCTTTATGTTATAATCTTTGGAGCTGAAGAATAACTGAGCTTTTGAACCGGCATAAAAGTATGATTGAAAACATTTTACGCAATTTAATTGCCAACTTAGGAAATAAGTATATTTTACGCGGCATTATTAAAAGTCTGGATGTCGCCTCCTTAAAAGATTGTCTGGAAGATATACTTTGTCATATCGATATTCATATTGCCGAGCATTGCTTTAAAGAAGCCGATATTTTGTTACGCCTAGGCAAGCGTTTAGCTTATGCTTTGCGTCAACGCGATAAAGTAAACAATCATTTTGACAAATATGCCGAAAGTTTTATGCGCAAGCGCTGCCATTGGCTAGAAGCCCAAGGCTTATTCTTGCATAGTGCCAAACACTGGGGAGCAGCTTGCCGCAAATATCAAAATTTGCCTAAGAAAAAACGCGACGATTCCGTTTTGGCTGCTTTATGTTTAGATGCCGCTTTAGCTTACGCTGGAGCTGGCAAAACTTCGCAAGCTTTGCGTCTTACTCGCAAAGCCAACAAATTATTTGACAATCAAAACGATCAGTCCAACGCCTTGGACGCCAGATTTAACGAGGC
>ERZ808242.354-NODE-354-length-34084-cov-5.024450_pt1 | contig 34084 bp, 48 predicted proteins | sample MGYA00521244_ERZ808242 | MGnify/ENA primary metagenome ERZ808242 (study PRJEB31516, sample SAMN03275573) | gut metagenome | biome: mammalia-associated habitat; material: feces | host: Papio cynocephalus | place: Kenya | collected 2012-07-27 ... | reverse complement strand
CCTTTAGGGGAGGTGGCAAAGCGAAGCTTTGACGGAAGGGTTTAGGTTTATTCAGTGCCGTAAGGCACACATCTGTCTAATATCTAGCGTCTAGTATCTAGAAAACAAAAGCTCCCACCTAAAAAGGTGGGAGCTTTTTTAAATTTAGTACACACATCTTCCCGGACAAGATTTCGCTTCCGGAAGCAACTGATAGCGCGGATAAGAGGGTCCGCGGTTTTCAGATGTTCTATGAAAATGTGAGTACTAAAATTCAGAGAATCAAACCAACTCGATAATAGCCATTTCAGCTGCATCGCCGCGGCGAGGGCCGGTCTTAATGATACGGCAATAGCCGCCGTTTACATCCTTATACTTAGGAGCGATCTCATTGTAAAGCTTTGCAACAACATCTTCCTTAGTAATAAATGCCATAGCCTGACGCTTGCTGTGAAGACTATCGGTTTTAGCGAGTGTAATATACTTCTCTGCCATTGAACGAACTTCCTTAGCACGGGTAACGGTTGTTTCGATCCTGCCGTTTTCAAACAGGAAAGTAACCATTGCACGAAGCATAGCAGTTCTATGGTCGCTGGTTCTGCCGAGTTTACGGGTACCTGCCATTTATATTCACTCCTTTAATCAATCTTCGTTTTTCTTTAGGTTAAATCCGAAGGATACAAGCTTCGCGATAACCTCTTCCAACGATTTTCTGCCGAGATTTCGAACCTTCATCATATCTTCCTCGGTCTTATTTGTGAGGTCTTCAACAGTGTTGATTCCCGCACGCTTAAGACAGTTGAAACTTCTTACAGAAAGGTCAAGCTCATCAATTGTGAGATCAAGAACCTTTTTCTTTGCATTATCGCTCTTTTCAGCCATAATGCTTTCGGTTTCAACATTATCAACGATATTAAGGAACAGTTCAAAATGTTCAATAAGGATTTTTGCGGAAAGCGAAACCGCTTCGTCCGCACTTATTGAACCGTCGGTCCACACCTCTAAGGTAAGCTTATTCTTATCAATAGCGCTGCCTACACGGGCATTGTCTACCGTAAAGTTAGCCTTTAAAACAGGTGTATAAATCGAATCTACCGGAATTACACCGATAACGCTCTGCGCAGATTTATTCTTTTCTGCGGGAACATAACCGTTGCCCTTGTCAAGAGTCATTTCCATATTAAGCTTTGCGCCCTCGTCAAGAGTAGCAATGTACATATCCGGATTGAGGATCTCAACCTCAGAATCGGCTTTAATGGATGCAGCGGTCACTACACACGGGCCTTCTGCCTCGATGTAGATTTTTTTGGCGCTGTCTGAATGAAGTTTTGCTATAAGACCCTTAAGATTCAATACGATCTCAGTAACATCTTCTTTAACGCCGGGAACTGTAGAAAATTCATGAAGAACACCGTCAATCTTAACCGAGGTTATCGCAACACCGGGGAGAATTGAGAGGAGAACTCTTCTCATACTGTTTCCAAGCGTTGTAGCATAACCGCGCTCAAGCGGCTCCATAACAAACTTTCCGTAAGTGCCGTCTGCTTTAAGCTCGAGTGTATCAATTCTGGGCTTTTCAATTTTTTCCATCTGAAAGCTCCATTTCTCCGCACTGGTTTTATTTTTTTCAGGCGCACCGATAAGTGCGGCTTAAAGGGTGCGCGCCGTTATTACCTTGAATAGAACTCGACGATGAGCTGCTCGTCAACAGGAGCTTCAATCTGCTCGCGTGTCGGAAGAGCGATTACCTTAGCGGTAAGCTTCTCGCGGTCAACATCTATCCATTCCGGTACCGGCTTTGAACCGTTTGCTTCAATTACAGCCTTCATTTTTTCGCTTGAACGAGACTTATCGCAAACCGATACAACATCGCCTGCCTTTAAAAGGTAAGAAGCGATATCAACACGGCTGCCGTTGACCTCAAAATGGCCGTGTCCGACAAGCTGTCTTGCTTCGGCTCTTGAAGAAGCAAAGCCTGATCTGTAAACTACATTATCAAGACGGCTTTCGAGAATTTTTAAAAGGTTATCACCTGTGATACCCTGTTTTCTCTCTGCAACATCGAAATAATGACGGAACTGATTTTCCTGTACGCCGTAAAAGCGTCTGGCGGTCTGTTTAGCACGAAGCTGAAGACCGTATTCGGATGACTTCTTTCTACCCTGTCCGTGCTGGCCGGGAGCGTATCCGCGGAGCCCGAACGAACATTTTTCAGAATAGCAGCGTTCGCCCTTTAAGAACAGCTTCTGTCCTTCGCGGCGGCACTGTCTGCAAACTGCACCGGTATATCTTGCCATCTGTTACACCTCCAAATTATTTTCTGCACCTATTTATGCAGGTTATTATACTCGTCTTCTCTTGGGAGGACGGCAGCCGTTATGCGGAATCGGGGTAACATCTTTAATCATGCTAACCTCAAGACCTGCTGACTGCAGAGCGCGGATAGCAGCCTCGCGTCCAGCACCGGGACCTTTAACATAAACCTCGACAGTCTTAAGACCGTGCTCCATAGCAGCCTTAGCAGCCATTTCGGCAGCGCTCTGAGCTGCGAAAGGAGTAGACTTCTTTGAGCCTCTGAATCCGAGCTCGCCGGCAGAAGCCCAAGAAAGAGCATTGCCCTGAGTATCGGAAATGGTAACTATCGTGTTATTGAAGGTCGACTGGATATGAGCGGCACCACGTTCAATATTTTTCTTTTCACGGCGGCGGCGTGTAGCGGTCGCCTTTTTAGCAGTAGCCATTAGTTCTTCCTCCTACTTATTTCTTCTTGTTAGCTATCGTTCTCTTCGGACCCTTGCGTGTACGCGCATTAGTCTTAGAACGCTGACCTCTTACGGGAAGTCCCTTACGATGACGAAGTCCGCGATAGCTGCCGATTTCAATAAGTCTTTTGATATCCAATGCTACGGTACGGCGGCGGTCGCCTTCGACCTGAAGATTATGGTCGATGTACTCACGAAGCTTGGAAATATCTTCTTCAGTAAGATCCTTAACTCTTGTATCGGGGTTGATACCCGTATCGGCAAGAATCTTTTTAGATGTTGTAAGACCTATTCCGTAAATGTAAGTAAGTCCGATTTCAACTCGCTTCTCATTAGGAAGGTCAACACCAGCAATACGTGCCATTTATCAAAGCACCTCCATTATTTTGTTAAGAGTAAATTAGCCCTGACGCTGCTTATGCTTCGGGTTTTCACAGATTACCATGATTTTACCCTTACGCTTGATGATTTTGCATTTATCGCAAATCTTTTTAACAGAAGGTCTGACTTTCATTTGGATTATACCTCCTTAAATTTTTGACTGTCTTACTTGGAACGCCAAGTAATGCGTCCCTTAGACAGGTCATACGGGGACATTTCTACGGTTACCTTATCACCGGGAAGAATTCTGATGAAATTCATCCGAAGCTTTCCGGAAATATGGGCAAGTATCTGATGTCCGCCCTGTATCTCTACCTTGAACATTGCGTTAGGCATAGCCTCAACAACGGTTCCTTCAAGCTCGATCATATCTGATTTTGACATTGTTTCCCTCCTTTAATTTTGTGCCGCATCGAATAACGCGCGGCGGACAGATCGGTTTGTTTTCATCTTTTCTTCATTGATTGAATCAGAAAGAAAGGTTAAATGACGAGGATTTTTCCGTTTTGGATTTTCAAGTCTTCTCTTTTTGCCGTCTACGACATAAACAAAGTCCTTGTCTTCCTTTAAAACGGCCATTAAAAATCCTTTGTCTCTTCCTCTCCTTGAGTACACTAAATCGCCCTTCATAGCTCTCAGTCGGCGACCGTCATAATCTGCGGTCCGTCGGGAGTAATAGCAATTGTGTGTTCAAAATGAGCGGAAAGCGATCCGTCTCTTGTTAAAGTGGTCCAGCCGTCAGGCATAATCTTTACTTCGGGTTTTCCGATATTAACCATAGGCTCTATGGCAATCGTCATACCCGGCATAAGTCTTATACCGTGACCCTGAGTGCCGAAATTAGGTACCTCGGGCGCTTCATGCAAATGGGTTCCTACTCCGTGACCGACAAACTGTCTGACAACGGAAAACCCGTTTGCTTCGACATAGCTCTGAACCGCATGGCCGATATCACCTATTCTGCCGCCAACAACGGCAACTCCGATACCCTTATAAAGTGCATCGTGGGTTACCTCCATCAGCCGCTTTGCCTCGGCGGAAACATCACCGCAGGCAAATGTGGCGGCATTATCGCCGTGATACCCGTCAAACATCGCACCGAGGTCGATACTTACTATATCGCCCTCAACGATTCTGCGTTTGTCAGAAGGGATGCCGTGAATAACCTCGTTGTTGATAGATATACACGCGGTAGCGGGATAGCCTTCATAATTTTTGAAGTTGGGAACTCCGCCCTGACTTCTTATATAATCCTCGGCTATTTTATCAATCTCGGCGGTTGTAACGCCGGGTTCTACCGCGCTGCCAGCTATTTTTAATGCTCCGGCCGAAATTCTGCAAGCTTCTCGCATTATTTTCAGCTCGCGGCCGGTTTTAAGGACTACCATATACCTTATATCTCCGAAAGCGCTTTCAGCACAAGCTCGGTTGTGTCCTTGACATCATCCTGACCCTGTACCAAAACCAGCTTATCCTGAGCTTTGTAATAATCCTTGAGCGGCTCCGTCTGATCGTGATAGACCTTAAGTCTTTCAAGAACGGTCTCCGGTTCGTCGTCCTTACGGATAACAAGGTTGCCGTCGCAATTATTGCAAACACCCTCGATTTCGGGCTTTTTGAACTCGGTATGATAGCTTGCGCCGCATTTTTCGCAAACGCGTCTTCCCGACATTCTTTTTACGATTTCTTCATCCGCAACTTCGATTGAAAGAGCGGCGTCAATCGTAATATTCATATCGTTAAGCGCTTTTGCCTGAGGAATTGTACGGGGAAATCCGTCAAGAATAAATCCCTTTTTACAATCAGACTCAGCGAGGCGCTCGCGGATAATGCCGATAACGACATCATCGGGAACTAACTTACCCTGTTCGGTATATGCCTTAGCCTTAAGTCCCATTTCAGTACCGTTTTTAAGTGCAGCACGGATAATGTTGCCGGTTGAAATGGTCGGAATATTGTATTTATCTGAAATAATTTCAGCCTGAGTGCCTTTTCCGGCACCGGGGGCTCCCAAAAGAATCAAATTCATTTTCAATACTCCTTTTTATCAATCAAGAAATCCCTTATAATGACGCATCATCATTTGAGATTCAAGATTCTGAACGGTATCAAGCGCAACGCCTACGAGAATGAGTATCGATGTACCGCCGAGCGAAATATTTATCTGTCCGATATTACCCAAAACTATCGGGAGAATAGCGATAACGCTCAGGAAGATAGCACCGAGAAGCGTAACTCTTGAAAGAATTTTAGAAATGAAATCCGAGGTCGGTTTTCCGGGACGGATTCCGGGGATAGCACCGCCGTTTTTACGGAGGTTATTTGCCATTTCAACAGGATTGAACTGAATGGTCGAGTAGAAATAAGCAAAAGCAATTATCAAAAGGAAATAGATAACCGCATAGAAAACTCCGCGGGTGCTGAAGAGAGCGAGAACCTTATACCATGACGGCTGTTTTAAAGCTGTACTCTGGCTGACGAACGACAAAATCATTGTCGGCAGCATAAGGATCGAGGAGGCAAAGATGATAGGCATAACGCCCGACATATTTACCTTGATCGGAATGTGCGTATTCTGTCCGCCGTACATTTTATTGCCGACTACGCGTTTAGCATACTGTATAGGAACTCTGCGCTCCGCATTTGTCATCCATACGATAAAGGCGACAACTGCGAGGAACAATACAACAACTGCGATAACAGCGGCTTTATTGCTGCTCCACGAAGCCTTTAAGGTTGCGTATGCCTGAGGGCCGCGGGAGATAATACCGGCGAAAAGAAGTATCGAAATACCGTTTCCAACGCCTTTATTATCAATCTGCTCGCCGAGCCACATTACAAGCGCCGAGCCTGCGGTAAGAGCGAGGACGATTACAAATCCCGCGAATACCATAGCGCCGGTACCCGAAATGCTTAAATATCCGTTACCCTTAAGATAGAAGAAGTAGGCAACACCCTGAATAAGAGCAAGAATAATCGTTGCATAACGGGTGATTGAAGCTAACTTCTTCTGTCCTTCCTCGCCTTCCTTAGAAAGGCGCTCAAGAGCAGGTATTGCTACGCATAACAACTGGATAATAATTGAAGAGTTGATGTACGGGGTAACCGACATCGCGAAAATAGCGCCGTATTCAAGGCCGCCGCCGGTGAGGATTGAGAGATAGCTGAAAAATTCGCTGTTCTCGCTCGCCGTTTTTGCGGCAGATCTTAATGCGTCATACGCTACGAAAGGAACCGGAATAGCCGAGCCAATGCGGAAAATTACGATGATCATGATAGTAAAAAGAATTTTATTTCTGAGTTCTTTTACTTTCCATGCATTTCTTAAGGTTTCCAACATACTCAGATCACCTCAGCCTTTCCGCCTGCAGAATTGATTTTTTCCGCGGCGCTTGCCGAGAAGGCATTGAGCTTAACAGTAAGCTTCTTAGTAAGCTTTCCGTTACCTAAAACCTTTACTGCTTTATCAGCAGTTTTGATGATTCCTTTTTCCTTAAGAGCAGCTGCGTCTACAGTTGCGCCGTCCTCGAAAACCTCGAGAGCGGAAACATTGACAGCAGTTACTTCTTTTGCAAAAATATTATTGAAGCCACGCTTCGGAACGCGTCTCTGAAGAGGCATCTGACCGCCTTCAAAGCCGGGTCTCATTCCGTGACCGGCACGAGCCTTCTGACCCTTATGGCCTTTACCGGCTGTTTTGCCGTTGCCTGAGCCATGTCCTCTGCCTATGCGCTTTGAATCTCTTGTAGAACCCAAAGCAGGTGACAAATCGTGCAATTTCATTGTTCGCACCTCCTTGCATAATTAACGCCTGATAAGGCGCCGCCTTACGGGCTTTGCATTTATTTGTTTAATTTAATCTTCAACGATCTTTACAAGATGTGAAACCTTGTTTATCTTACCTTTAGTCTGAGCGTTATCGGGCTGAACCGAAATATCTCCGACCTTATGAAGACCAAGTGCTTCAACCGTTGCAATCTGATCCTTTTTGGAACCGATAGTGCTCTTTACGAGCTTTACCTTAAGGCCGGCAGCCTTTTTCTTTGTAGCCATTGTGCTGCTCCTCCTTAACCTATGATTTCCTTAGCAGTTTTTCCGCGAACGGCAGCGACCTGCTCGGCGTCGCGTAAAGCTGCAAGACCGGCAACAGTTGCACGAACTACATTGCACGGATTGTTTGAACGAAGAGCTTTGGTACGGATATCCTTGATACCGACAATTTCAACAACGGCACGAACTGCACCGCCGGCAATAACACCGGTACCGGGAGCGGCGGGCTTTAAAAGCACGCGGCCTGCACCGAACTCTCCTATAACTTCGTGAGGAATTGTAGTACCCTTAAGAGAAACCTTGATAAGATTTTTCTTTGCGTCCTCGATACCCTTACGGATAGCGTCCGGAACTTCGCCGGCTTTACCGAGACCGAAGCCTACGATACCGTTGCCGTCGCCGACAACTACCAAAGCTGCGAATTTCATAATGCGTCCGCCCTTAACGGTTTTGGAAACGCGGTTAATGGAAACTACTCTTTCCTGAAGATCTAATGTTGATGCGTCAATATTTGTAGCCAAAAGTATTCCCCCTCCTTATTAGAACTTGAGGCCGCCCTCACGGGCACCTTCGGCAAGCTCCTTGACACGGCCGTGATAGATATAACCGCCGCGGTCGAAAACGACCTCAGTGATTTTCTTCTTCTTGGCGCGTTCAGCTATTAACTGTCCAACCTTGCGGGCACCCTCTTTGTTTGAGCCGCTCATGCCGAAATCCTTTTCGTTTGAGCTTGCCGCACAAAGGGTAACACCCTTTTCATCGTCGATAAGCTGGGCGTAAATATTGCTGTTGGAGCGGAATACATCAAGACGGGGAGTAGCTGCTGTTCCGCAGATCTTAGAACGAACGCGGGCATGGCGCTTAAGTCTCGCCTGATTGCTGTTAGGTTTGCTAACCATTTAAAATACACTCCTTTTTTACTTCTTAGCACCCTTGGCTGCTTTACCTTCTTTGCGGCGGATATGCTCATCGGCGTATTTAATGCCCTTGCCCTTATAAGGCTCCGGCGGACGCTTTTTGCGGACATCTGCTGCAAACTGGCCAACCAACTGCTTATCGGCACCGCTGATAACTATAGAGTTAGGAGCCGGTACTTCAATCTTAATTCCCTCAACCTCGGGAATGATTACCTGATGAGAATAACCAAGGTTCATAACAAGGTTATTGCCCTGCTTCTGAGCACGGTAACCTACGCCGTTAACCTCAAGAGTCTTTGAATAACCCTCGGTTACACCCTGTACCATATTGGCAATAAGTGTACGGGTAAGTCCGTGTAATGCGCGGTGTTCCTTATCATCGGTAGGACGGGTAACAACGATTGTTTCGCCCTCATGCGCTACGGAGATATCCTTATTGAACTCATAAGAAAGCTCTCCCTTAGCGCCCTTAACGGTGATGGTGTTTCCGTTAATCTTAACATCTACACCTGCGGGAACCGCTATAGGCATTTTTCCTATTCTTGACATCCTTCTTACCTCCTTACCAAACAAACGCGAGGACTTCGCCGCCTACATTAGCTTTGCGAGCCTGTTTGTCTGTCATAATACCTTTAGAGGTAGAAAGAATTGCTATACCGAGGCCCTTCATAACCTTCGGCATATCTTCTACATTTGTATAGATACGCAGACCGGGCTTTGATACTCTGCGAATACCGCTTATGGTCTGTGCTTTATTGTGGCCGTACTTCAATACGATATGAATTACGCCCTGCTTTCCGTCGTCTTCAACGGAAAAGCTGCTGATGTATCCTTCATCGAGAAGAATCTGAGCGATTGACTTCTTAACATTTGATGCAGGAACATCTACCGAATCGTGTTTCGCCGAAGAAGCATTACGGATACGCGTAAGCATATCGGCTATAGTATCGGTGATTTGCATGCCGTAAACCTCCTTTAGATTTGTGCCTTACCAGCTTGCCTTCTTAACTCCGGGGATCTCGCCTTTATAAGCGAGCTCTCTGAAACATATACGGCAGATACCGTATTTGCGAAGATAAGCATGGGGACGGCCGCAGATCTTGCATCTGTTGTACTGTCTTGTTGAAAATTTAGCGGGACGTGCCTGCCTTACTTTCATAGATGTCTTAGCCATACTTTTTTCTCCTTATCTCGCAAACGGAGCGCCCATAAGAGTAAGTAACTCGCGAGCCTCTTCATCTGTCTTGGCGGTAGTGACAATTATAATATCCATACCGCGAACCTTATCTATTTTATCGTACTCAATTTCAGGGAAAATGAGCTGTTCCTTTACGCCGCAGGCATAGTTTCCGCGTCCGTCAAAAGAATCGGGATTGATTCCTCTGAAGTCTCTGACACGCGGTAAAGCGGCATTGAAGAAACGGTCGATAAACTCGTACATTTTTTCTCCGCGAAGTGTAACCTTAGCGCCGATAGGCATTCCCTCACGAAGCTTAAAGTTCGCAACGGACTTCTTTGCACGGCACGGTACAGCCTTCTGACCGGTAATTTTGCTGAGATCGCTTATAACGGAATCAACTACCTTTGAGTTGTCCTTAGCCTCTCCGCAGCCTACATTGATAACGACCTTCTCGAGCTTCGGAATCTGCATAACACTCTTATAGCCAAATTTGGTCATCAATGCAGGAGCAATCGAATTTTTATATTCGTTTCCAAGCGTTGACATGTCATGTCCTCCTTACTCTTAAAAAGTCTCTCCGCATTTTTTGCAAACGCGGTCTTTTTTGCCGTCCTCATAGATCTTGGTGCCTACTCTGGTCGGCTTATTGCACTTCGGGCAAACTAACTGTACCTTGCAGGCATAGATAGCGCCGTCGGTCTCGATAATTCCGGAGGGATCTCCGGCCTTTTTCGGTTTTACATGTTTCTTAACCTTGTTAAGACCCTCAACGATAACCTTCTGTTCCTTAGGGCTTACCTGAAGAACCTTTCCGGTTTTCTTGCGGTCCTTTGCGTCGCCTGTAAGAAGCATTACGGTATCACCGGTTTTAATGTGAAGCTTACTCATATTTTTCTACCTCCCATTAAAGTACTTCCGGAGCAAGAGAAAGGATCTTTGTATAATCCTTATCACGAAGCTCACGCGCTACCGGCCCGAAGATACGGGTACCTCTCGGATTCTTATCATCACGGATAAGAACGGCTGCATTTTCATCAAATCTTATATAAGTGCCATCATTGCGGCGAAGACCTTTTGCAGAACGAACTACAACAGCCTTTACTACATCGCCCTTCTTAACGGAACCGCCCGGAGCGGCCTTTTTAACAGAAGCAACGATAACATCGCCGATGTTGGCGTACCTCCTTTTGGAGCCTCCCAAAACACGGATGCACATAATTTCTTTAGCACCGGTATTGTCGGCAACCTTGAGGTAACTCTGTTGTTGTATCACAGTGGTTTCCTCCTTAAAGCCAAATTACTTAGCTTTCTCAACTATTTCGGCAACGCGCCATCTCTTATCCTTTGAGAGAGGTCTCGTTTCCATGATAAGCACTCTGTCGCCTACGCCGCAGGTGTTGTTCTCATCATGAGCCTTAAGTCTTATCGTGTTTTTAATAATCTTCTTATAGAGCGGATGCTTTACATTGTCCTCGATAGCAACAACAACGGTTTTATCCATTTTATCGCTTACGACTTTGCCCACTCTTGTTTTACGAAGGTTTCTTTCGCTCATATTCAGCTACCTCCTCTTTTAAGCGTTAGCGCTGTTTGAAAGCTCTTTCTCGCGGATAATTGTCTTAACGCGAGCGATATCCTTCTTTACAGCTGCTATTCGCATGGGGTTGTCGAGCTGATTAATGGCATGTTGGAAACGAAGATGGAACAATTCATCTTTAAGCTTTGCCAACTGCTCATTAAGCTCCGGTAAAGTGTTATCTCTGATTTCCTTTGCATTCATTACTGCTCACCACCCGTTTCCTTGCTTATAAACTTACATTTAATCGGAAGCTTATTAGCTGCAAGACGCATAGCCTCGCGAGCCAATTCCTCGGATACGCCGCCGATTTCGAACATAACGCGTCCGGGTTTAACCACTGCTACCCAGTACTCCGGAGCGCCTTTTCCGGATCCCATACGGGTTCCGAGAGGCTTTGAAGTGACCGGCTTATCAGGGAATATTTTTATCCAGACCTGACCGCCACGCTTGATATAACGAGTCATAGCGACACGGGCAGCTTCGATCTGATTAGAGGTAATCCACGCCGGCTCTAAAGCCTGAAGACCGAAATTTCCGTGGGTAACTGTATTACCTCTTGTAGCGGTACCGGTCATACGGCCGCGCTGCACTTTACGGTATTTAACACGCTTAGGCATTAACATCAGCGGGCTCCCCCTCTCTTAGAAGTTCTGCGGTTCTCATTAAGAACCTCGCCCTTATAAATCCAGACCTTAACGCCGATTCTGCCGTAGGTTGTATTAGCCTCTGCAAAACCGTAATCAATATCTGCTCTAAGGGTCTGAAGCGGAATAGTACCCTCATGATACTGCTCGCTTCTTGCGATTTCGGCACCGCCTAAACGGCCCGAAACCTGAGTTTTGATACCCTTAACGCCAAGACGCATTGCTCTGCCTATAGAGAGCTTCATTGCGCGGCGGAAGGATATACGCTTTTCAAGCTGGGTTGCGATGTTCTCAGCAACAAGCTGTGCGTCCGCATCGGGATTTTTAATCTCAACGATGTTGATAACGACATTCTTGCCGAGCATCTTCTGGCAGGTTTCGCGGAGCTTTTCGATTTCAGCGCCGTTTCTTCCGATAACCATGCCGGGCTTTGCGCAGTGGAGATGTAATCTCACGCGCTTATCATCGCGTTCAATTTCGATTTTAGCAATACCTGCACTTGAAAGTGCCTTTTTAAGGTATTTACGGAGGTTATAGTCCTCAACAAGCGTATCTCCGAACTTTTCGTCGCTTGCAAACCAACGCGAGTCCCAGTTTTTAATAATGCCGACGCGTAAACCGTGCGGATTAACTTTCTGGCCCATAGTTTTAACCTCCTAACTTAAATATCGCGTTCTTTAAGAACGAGTGTTACATGGCTTGTTCTCTTTAAGATGCGGTGAGCGCGTCCGTGGTCCTTAGCGCGGATTCTCTTAAGAATCGGGCCGGGGCAGGCTGCACACTCGGCAACATAAAGCTTAGACATATCCATGTTTTTGTTTTCAGCATTTGCCATAGCTGACTTCAAAAGCTTTTCTAAATACTCACAAGCGGACTTAGGAGTAAATTTGAGAATAGCCATTGCTTTGTCAGCGTCCTGATTTCTTATTAAATCGAGGACTATCTTCACCTTGCGGGGTGAGATACGGGCATATTTAAGAGTAGCCCTTGCTTCCATAAATTCTATCTCCTTTCGGCCGCTTACTTACCGGTAGTCTTAGCACCGGCATGGCCTTTGAATGTTCTGGTCGGTGCGAATTCACCGAGCTTATGGCCAACCATATCCTCAGTTACATAAACCGGCACATGCTTACGGCCGTCATGAACTGCAAAAGTGTGTCCGACGAAATCGGGGAATATGGTGGACGAACGGCTCCAAGTTTTAAGCACGCGCTTTTCACCGGCTGCATTCATTTCCAGAACTCTCTTGTACAGAGCTTCCTGCACATAAGGGCCCTTTTTAATACTTCTTCCCATTATGAAATCTCCTTTCGTCCGACTTACTTACGACGCTTAACAATATACTTATTGCTCTGCTTATTCTTCTGGCGGGTCTTGTAACCGAGTGTAGGTTTACCCCACGGGGTTACAGGTCCGGGACGGCCGACAGGTGACTTACCTTCACCGCCGCCGTGCGGGTGGTCGTTCGGGTTCATTACAGAACCGCGGACGGTAGGTCTCCAACCCATGTGACGCTTACGGCCTGCTTTGCCGTAGTTAACGTTCGCATGCTCGGGATTGGATACTACACCGACAGTAGCCATGCAGTTCTCCGGTACATTGCGAAGCTCTCCAGAAGGAAGGCGGAGAAGCGCCATACCGTTTTCCTTAGCCATAAGCTGAGCCATGTTTCCGGCACTTCTTGCGAGCTGAGCGCCCTTGCCCGGATAAAGCTCAATGTTATGAAGGAATGTACCAACCGGAATATTAACGAGCGGAAGCGCGTTACCGGGTTTGATATCCGCATCGGGACCGCTGACGATTTTATCGCCGACCTTAAGATCCTGTGGAGCGATTATATAGCGTTTTTCGCCGTCCTCGTACTGAACTAATGCGATAAATGCAGAACGGTTAGGATCGTACTCAAGAGTAAGAACGGTAGCGCTTACACCGAAACGCTCTCTCTTGAAATCGATAACTCTGTACTTTCTGCGGTTTCCGCCGCCTCTGTGGCGGACTGTTATCCTGCCGTAGCTGTTACGGCCGGCATTCTTTTTAATAGGTTCAAGCAAGCTTCTCTCGGGCGCTACCTTTGACAGACCGGAATAATCCATGGTTGTCATATTACGGCGGCCGTTAGAAGTCGGCTTGTAATGTTTTATTGCCATTTGTTTCACTCTCCTGTTTAGGCTTAGCGAAGCTTTTAAGTAAAGCTTCATACATCACCGGAAATTTTAAAATTTCCTTAAATTACGCTTACATAAGACCGTCGAAGAATTCGATCGGCTTTGAATCGGCCTTTAAAGTAACAATTGCTTTCTTATAAGAAGCGGTCTTGCCCTCGTAACGACCCATTCTCTTTAACTTTCCGCGTACATTCACGGTGTTTACCTTGGCAACATCGACCTTGAAAAGCTCCTTGACTGCGTCAGCAATCTCGTACTTTGTTGCATCGGGGTCGACCTTGAAGGTGTATTTCTTGTCGGCAACGCCCGACATGCTCTTTTCGGTTATGATAGGAGCGATAATGATATCCTGAGCGGTTTTCATTATGCGTACACCTCCTCGATTTTCTCTACGGCACCCTTAACCATTACAAGTGTATCGGCATGAAGAATGTCATAGGTATTGATTGTATTGAACTGAGCGGATTTAACTCCCTCGATGTTAGCAATACTCTTTACTGCGAAAGCATCGTTATTCTCAAGAACAACCAAAGCTTTCTTTCCTGCGCCGATAGCCTTAAGGCACTCGGCAACGGTCTTTGTCTTGTATCCGTCAAGCTTAAGCTCGTCGAGTACAATCAGATCGCCTGTCGCAACCTTATCGGAAAGCGCAGATTTAAGAGCCAGACGGCGAACCTTCTTATTAAGAGCATAAGAATAGTCTCTCGGCTTCGGAGCGTGAACAGTTCCGCCGTGTCTCCACTGAGGAGCTCTGGTAGAACCCTGACGCGCATGGCCTGTACCCTTTTGTCTCCAAGGCTTTCTTCCGCCTCCGGAAACCTCTGTACGGGTCAGAGTGGACTGTGTGCCCTGACGCTGATTGGCAAGAAAATTAACAACTGCCGCGTGCATAACAACCGCATTGGGCTTTATACCGAAGATCGCATCGTTAAGATTCATCTCGCCTACGCTCTTACCTTGCATATCAACAACTGCTATATTAGGCATAACTCAACACTCCTTCCCTTAAGCTTTAACGCTGTTGAAAAGAACTACGATTCCGCCCTTGGGTCCGGGAACCGCACCCTTGACTGCGATGATATTCTTTTCTGCGTCAACCTTAACTACGCTGAGGTTCTGAACGGTTACGCGCTCATGTCCCAAGTGACCTGCCATCTTCTTACCCTTGAAAACTCTAGAGGGAGTTGAGCAGGCACCGAGAGAACCGCCGTGGCGGTGAACAGGACCGGTACCGTGAGTCTCTTTAAGTCTTGAGAAGTTCCAGCGCTTGATTGTGCCGGCATATCCCTTACCCTTTGAGGTTCCTCTGACATCTACACTGTCGCCCTCAGCAAAAACATCTGCCTTGATTATGTCGCCGACATTCAGAGCCGAGGTGTCCTCAAGTCTGAACTCGCGAAGAACCTTCTTCGGAGCGACATCGCCTTTTGCAAAGTGTCCCTTTGCAGGCTTCTTTACCTTTGAAGCTTTCATATCGCCGAAGCCGATCTGAACTGCTTCATAACCGTCGTTCTCAGCGGTCTTCTTCTGCGATACTACGCAGGGACCTGCTTCAATTACGGTTACGGGAACTACATTCCCTTTTTCATCAAAAAGCTGGGTCATGCCGAGCTTTTTCCCGATGATTCCCTTTTGCATTAAAATTTCCTCCTTTGGTTATTGGTCAGCCTAAGCCGACTTGACCTTGGCGCGAAAAGGCCGCTTTAAATATATAATGTATATTAAAGCTTGATTTCGATTTCAACACCAGCGGGGAGCTCAAGACCTGTGAGTGCCTCGACCGTCTTATTTGAAGGTCTGATAACATCAATAAGTCTTTTGTGAGTCCTCATTTCGAACTGTTCGCGGCTGTCCTTATATTTATGAACAGCACGAAGGATTGTAACGATCTCTTTTTCTGTCGGGAGCGGTACGGGACCTGAAACCCTTGCACCTGTACGTTTAGCGGTTTCCACTATCTTTTCAGCGGACTGGTCTACAAGCGCGTGATCGTAACCCTTGATACGAATTCGGATTTTTTCTTTCACTGCCATGTGAATTTCGCCTCCTTGATTGGTTGGCGGGCAAAACTTACACCGTGCCGTGTTTTTCTTATCGGCACATTATAAAACCGGCAATTGCTGGGGTCGCAGTCAATTCCGGAACAGCAGCCAAGCTGCCGTTGGTACAGAAATTCGCAAGTATTTCCATACCCTCAAGAAGTTCTTTCGCCCGGTTTAAAATCGGACATACTCCGCGGAAATTTCCCGACTCAGAGGTCGGCCACCTCCCGCATCAACGCATGTATAACGCCGCAATTACGCAACGTACTTTGTTATAATATCATAAACAAAATATAAAATCAAGTGTTTTTTTAAATTTTTTTCTTTTTTACGGCAAAAACCGTCACGAACAGAATTACATTCGTAAGAACCACCGCAAAAACCAAATAAAGAGCTATTCTTTTATTGCTTTTTTTATTCGGTTTTTCGGTTTTTTCCTGTTTTTCTTTTATTTCGGCTTTTCTTTGCTCCTCGGCTTTTTTCTCTTCCTCAAGCCTTTTTGCTTCAAGCTCCTCCTGCTCCTTGTAGGTTACGATATTCTCAAACATATCGTTTTTCAAAACATCCTCGCCAACCTCGGATTTATAAAGCCCGTAAAGGCAGGGAGAATATTTTTTTATTGAAGAGGCTTTTGTGTTTTTGCCGTCCGAGCCGTTAAGCCAAGCCTTAAACCAAGTGTTGTGCTGAGATTTATGCTTTTCAAAGCCCTCCTGAGTTACATTAAACGCGGTTCTTCCGCCGAAGCTTTCAAGGGGAGTATCAATATTTAAGCTTATCTGATTTTCATTATATAAATGTACATAATATTTTTTTACGGTATGAACGCCGTAAGCTTCGGCAATATCGGGGCAGAAGCTGTCATTTCCGGAATTCATAACCGCCTCTGTAAGAGTCGCCGCGTTTAAAATATGCTGACCGTGACCGTATTCGCCGCCGAAATCATGGCCTACTGCTACAAGCGGCTTATATTTTCTTATAAGATAGGTTTGATACCCGACCGCGTCGGCATAAGAAAATCCTGCCTTTGCGAGATTTTTAAGGGCGTGGTCCTTATCGTCCGCCCAAGCGTCGGGAAAAGCGCTGATTTCGGGATAATTTCTTACTCCCACCGTCCAAAGTCCGCTTAAAAGCTCATGGTTTCTTTTAAAGTTTACATTATGGTTGGTAAAATACGCAACCTGAACATTATATTTTCTTTCGCCCGCATACAAAGGAAGAAGCCCCGCAAAGAAAAGCTGTTCATCGTCGGAATGGGTCGAAACTAGCAGAAGGTCGGCTTTTTCGCAGGGTTTGCTCCAATCCTCGACATCAGATGGCAGAACGCCGTCCGAAAAAGCGGAAATTTCGCTTACCTCGGTGTTGCTCGCAAATTCAATTTCTATGTTTTTAAAATTACTTAAAGAAATTTCCTTTAAATCGACAAGGCAGTGCAAAAAGCTGTTTTCAATTTCGTTTCCCGATATTTTAAAGGAATCCGCTTTTTTTAAAAATATAATATATATGTATCTTGCCTCGTCTTTTAATTCAAGACTGTATTTTCCGCTTAATTTTTCGTATGACAAAAAATCGCCGTCAAACAGCTTCATTGATGACGGCGACATATTTATATCAAGCTTTGACGCTTCTTTTTCCTCTGCGCTTACAAAAAATCCGAAAACTGAGAAAGTGCAGACAAAAATCAAAGCTAATGCCGCAATTTTAATTTTTAATTTCATAAGCTCTCCTTTAAAGCTTTTTTTCAAGGCAGACAAGCTGTATGCCCTTTATTCCGTTAAAATCGCAGGGGACAATATCGGCTTCCTTGTAGCCGAGCTTATTATAAAGCCTTCTTGCGTTTAAGTTTTTCTCGTTTGTATCCATTCTTAGATGCGTACAGCCGGATTTAAGAGCATATTCCTCATAAAATGCCACAAATTTAGAGCCTATGCCCTTTCCGCCCGCGTCGGGGTCGACCGCCAAGGTATGAAGCACCATAATTTTATCACCCTGAACATCCTTATACTCCCAGTCGGCATTACTGTACTCGGGAACCTGAATCTGATTTATTCTGGCGCATGCCAAAATTTCGCCGCTTTCCTCACACACAAAGAAATCGTCGGCGGATATTGCGTCCTCAACCGTTTTAACCGTCGGGTAAACCCCTCTTATCCAGCCTATAGAGGTTTTCCCCTCCTCTTCATTTAAAAGAACCTTTGAATAAACATTATATGCTTTTTTAATATCGTCTGCATTTGCTTTTCTTATAATCATAATAATTTACCTCTGACTTTTTAAGTAATACTATTATAAAATATTTTATCTTTAAGTTCAATATTAAAATTCGTGTGCCTATCGTCTAAAGGGGAAGCTTGGGGTTCAGCAGAAACTAAAGCAAGGCTCCCTTCTTATTGACGAATGTCAATACAGAGGGGAGCTGTCGCGCTTTATGCGCGACTGAGGGGTATTTGCCTCCCTTGCCTAAAGGGAGGGCGGACCGCGTTCGCGCGGTGGAGGGATTTTTCTTTAGTTTTACCGAAATTCAAATGAAATTTTCCATTTTTAATTTTCCATTTTTAATTTTTATCCAATCCCCCTGTCAAAGCTATCCGCTTTGACATCCCCCTAAAGGCTAAGGGGGACTCTTAAATGTGCGCCTTACGGCGCTAAAATTATATTTACTTTTCATCCGAGCGAAATACTGTCAATCTTTTTAAGCTCTTCTTCGGAAAATTCGGTATTTTCGCATGCCTTTATATTATCAAGAATTTGCTTTGATTTTGACGCGCCGATAAGCACCGAGGTTATTTCCTTTTTTGAAAGGAGCCATGAAAGCGCCATTTCTGCCAAGGTCTGTCCTCTTGAAATCGCAATAGAATTAAGCTCGGAGATTTGCTTTAATCTTTCGGGAGTTACGGCGGATTCCTTTAAAAATCTTCCGTCGGTCTTAATTCTGCTATCCTCGGGGATTCCGTGAAGATAGCGGTCGGAAAGCATTCCCTGAGCCAAGGGGCTGAATGCTATTATGCCCTTTTTAAGCTTATAAGACGCGTCTTTAAGACCGTTTTTCTCAACTGTTCTGTCAAAAATCGAATAGCGGTTCTGATTTATGACAAACGGGCATTTTAGCTCCTTTAAAATTTCTGCCGCCTTGTAAAGCGTTTCGCCGTTATAATTCGAAAGTCCGACATAGAGCGCCTTTCCGTCCGAAACCGCCTGAGACAGAGCCGACATTGTTTCCTCTAAAGGCGTTTCCGGATCGGGGCGGTGGTGATAAAATATATCGACATAATCAAGACCGAGTCTTTTAAGACTTGCGTCAAGCGATGCTAAAAGATACTTGCGGCTTCCGAAATCCCCGTAAGGTCCGTCCCACATGGTGTAACCGGCTTTGGTGCTGACGATTATTTCGTCGCGGTAAGAGGAAAGCTCTTCCTTTAAAATTTTGCCGAAATTTCTTTCGGCACTGCCGGGGGCGGGACCGTAATTATTAGCAAGGTCAAAATGCGTAATACCGTTATCAAAAGCGGTAAAAATCAGGCTTTTCATATTATCAAAGTCCGCATTGTCGCCGAAATTGTGCCAAAGCCCCAAGGAAAGCGAGGGAAGTTTAAGTCCGCTTTCTCCGCACCTTACATAAGGGATAACATTGTATCTTTCAGAATTTGCTGTGTACATAAAATATCACTCCTGAAAATTTATTTTAATCAAAACTAAAAAGTATTTTTTGAATGCTTTCGTTGAACATATTGTTTTTAGTCACGGCTGTAACCGCCGTGAATTCCTCTTTTTCAAAAGAGGTCTCGCCGCCTACAAGTGCGGCGGCATTTTTAACCGCAAGATAGCCCATTGCAAAGGGATTCTGAACTATTAAAACATCCATTTCGCCCGTTTCAAGCATGGAAACGGAATTTATATTTGAATCAAAGCCGACGGCGCAAACCTTATCGGAAAGTCCTAGTTCCTTTACCGCCTCGCCGATTCCGAGGGTTATCCACTCGTTAAAGCCTGCCAGCATATTTATTTCCTTATGCTCGGAAATAAGCTTTATTGCCGCCTGCTTTGCGCTTTCGACATTGCTTTCAGCAGGGCTTGACGCGACAATTTCCGCATTTTCGGATTCGCTAACCGCTTGCTTAAAGCCTTTTTCTCTTTGCTGACCGTTTGCGGTGGTCTCCAAAAAGCTAATAAGTCCGATTTTTATATCTACATTACTGTTGAAAGTATCAATGCCCGCTTTTGCCGCCGCTCTGCCTGCCTCAAGGCTGTCGGTTCCTATAAACATATCTACAAGCCTGCTTGATACTCCGCTGTCGACGGTTATCACCTTAATTCCTTTTTTAGCGGCTGCTTCAACCGACTTGTCAGAACGGGTATAATCTATCGCGGAAAGGACAATCGCGTCGGCGCCGTTTCTTACAGCTTTATCTATAAGTGCGTTTTGCGCCTCATAGTCCTCTTCGCTTTCGGGGCCCTCAAATGTAAACCTGACATTATATTCGGTTGCCGCGGACTGCACTCCGCTTTCCATTTTCTTAAAAAAATCGGAATTTACGGATTTTGCGATAACGGCGATATATATTTTTTCATTTTTATCCGATTTACAGCCGCAAAGCGAGAACATTAAAACCAAGCTTAATCCTAAAGCGATTATTTTACTTATTTTCATTTATTCTCACCGCTTTCCTCAATTCTCGGAATTCTGACCGTTACCTCGGTTCCCTCGTCAAGCTCGCTTTTTATGCTGAGCCCGTAACCTTCGCCGAAATAAATTTTAAGCCTGTCATTGACATTCTTAACGCCTATTCCGCTCGAATCGCTTTTTTCCTTTTTAAGAATTTTTCTGCACTGCTCCTCGGTCATTCCGACGCCGTTATCGGAAACCGTAAACAGAATATCGTCCGAGCCGTCATCGGCTTTTTTAAGGGTTATCTTAATTTCGCCCTCGTCCACCATGCGGTCAAGACCGTGGTAAATAGCGTTTTCTATAAGGGGTTGCAGGGTTATCTTATTGCAAAGAAACTCAGTAAGGCTTTCGTCGATATCGAACGAATAAGTAAACTGATCGCGGTATCTGTAGCTTTGGATTATAAGATAGCTTTTGGCGTGGTTTAACTCATCGCGAATGGGGATAAGCTCTTTTCCTCTGCTTATGCTTATTCTAAACAGCTTAGCGAGAGCGCTTACCATTGCGGCGGCGTCCTTATTTTTCCCCTGCTCGCACATCCACTGAACGGAATCAAGCGTGTTATAAAGAAAATGCGGATTTATCTGCGCCTGCAGAGCCTTAAGCTCGGTTTTTCGAAGCTCGGTTTCCTCATTTCGCACCTTTTCCATAAGTTTTTTAATTTCGCCCGACATGTGGGCAAAGGAATTGTTAAGCTCTGTAAGCTCCCTGACCGAATTGTTCCTTATTTTATATTCAAAGCTGTCGGCGCTGTTTTCAAATTCATTCATATCCTTAATAAGTCTTTTTACAGGCTTATTGAAAACCCTCTGATAGATAAGCACTACCGCAACGCAGACAGCAAAACAGCACAAAAATGCAATGGTTACGCTGAAAAATATCTGCGCGGTCTTTTCGTCCTCAAATTCATCGGTGTAGCTGATGCCTATTATTTTCCATTTCCCGTCCGAAACGGAGCTTACGGCGGTTATTTTTTTACCCTCTGTAACAACTCCGCCCGAAAGCCTTTGCGCGGGCTCGGTGCTTTCGGATTTAAGACCCGAAAACAGCATTTGCTGCTGAGGATGGTAAATAACATTTCCGCCGTTATCCGCGATATAGCAATATCCGTGGCTTCCGACGCCGACCTTATCTATATAATCCGCAAGCTTTACAAAGCTGAAATCGACCGCTATATAAACGCCGTTTTCAAAAACGGGATTATCCGCCTTTTTTGCGGCTGTAACCACCCACGGATAGCTTCCCTCAAAGAGGGTCTGAACATGGGGCTTTGAAAGAGAAAATTCGGGCGACGCGTCAAAGCCTTTCTTGTCAAAGGACAGATCCTTATAAATATTTTTAAGTTTTTCTGAGCTGTTGCCCGTGCAACGGACTATTTCGCCGTTTTCCCCGTAAACCGCAACCGAAATAATATCGCTCTTGATTTTTAAAAGAGAGCTTATTTTATCCGCGAATTCCTGACCCGAGCCGGCTTTCTCGGCGAGGTCCGCTATCCCGTCAAGCTCATAGCGCATTGAGTCAAGGGTATTATTAACCGCGACCGCCGCCTGAGTGACGGTCTGCTCGGTATTAACCTTTGCGTTTTGCTTAAGAGAATTGCTGTAAACCGAGGCAAAGACAGCAACGGTGCAGGAAACGGCTGTCAGCGAAGCGGCGACTACCGCCGCAACCGTCAGCGCGGAAAGGCTGATTGCGGGCTTTAAGCGTTTTTTCATTGCGTTTCCCTCGACTGTCTTAATTTATTCGGCGATTCGCCGTAGAATTTTTTAAAGCAATAGCTGAAATAATGCTGGTCGCTGTAGCCGCATTTTTCGGAAATTTCAAGCATTTTAAGAGAGGAGCAGACTATCATATCATAAGCCGCTTTCATTCTTTTCTCGGTTAAAAGGGTGATGAAATTCTTGCCCTTTGTCTTTTTAATAAGTGCGCTCAGATAATTCGGGCTTACAGCAAGCTCATTGCTTACGGCGGTAAGCGACAGCTCCTCGTCTCCGAAATTTTTATCTATTATTTCGATAACCCTGTCGCATAAAACCTCGCTGTCCCTTTTCTGCGAGCTTTCGATAATTGATTTTGCGCTTATGCAGAAGTTTAAAAGCTCGGTTTTCATAACGCTCTCACTGCTGTATGAGGTCATACGCGAAAATATCGGGTTATCCTGAATAAGCTTCATAAGTCCGCTTTTATCCGAAACAGCGCTCACGACCCTGTAAACCGTGGCAATTATCTGCATTACAAGCAGATTTGCGTTTTCGGGGGTATTGTTTTCATAAAGTCCGCTTATAAACCCGTCCAAAGCCTGCTTTGTCCCGACCTTAAGAAGCTGTTCAAGGCTTAAGGTCGTTTTTTCGGCTAAATCGAACTCAAGCTGAGTGTCGCTTTCCTGATCGTTTATAAATCTTACCTCGCCGTTTCCGTCGGAGGTGTACCGCCTTGCGGTGACTGCCTGAAAATAAGCGTCCGAACAGGCGGAAAGCTTTTTAAAAGCTCGGCTTACACCTATTGTACAGGTCTGATTAAGAAGCCTTTTTGAGGTCTGAACGATTTCCTTTAAAGGAAGCTCAAGCGTGAAAGTCGGGTCCTTATCATCATTTAAAACAAGCAGTGTTACGGCTCTGCCGTAAACAACAAAGCTTTCAGATTTAAGATATTTAGACATAACATTCGAAATAAATTCGATATGCTTTGAGGATGTGCATTCGGTTTTTTTAGCATCCTTAAATTTTGAGACCATAACGCAAAAGCCGAAATTCTCAGCGTTCTTAGCGAATATTTTAAGCTCCTCAGCCCTTGAAAGCAACTCTTCCTCATTAAGCTGGGATTCGTTTGAACCGAGCATAAGCGGCATTAAAAATTCGGAGACCTTAGACCTTTCAAGCTGAATTTTTAAGTCCTGATCCAAAAATTTTACCGAGTTTCCGATTTTCTCATCCATTTTCCTATGAATTTCAAAAAGCTCGTGCGACATTTCCTCGGAAGAAATAGGCTTTAACAGATAGCTTATAACATTGTAATCAATCGCGGTCCTCGCATATTCAAAGCTGTCATATCCGCTTAAAAATACGATTTGCGTAGCAGGCCGCATTTCTCTTACCTGCCTTGCCAGCTCAAGTCCCGAAATCATCGGCATTTTAATATCGGTTATAATAAGGTCGGGCTCTAAGGTTTCTATAACGTCCAAAGCCTCAACGCCGTTTTCCGCCTCTCCGATAACCTCGAATTCCGCCGACTCCCAATCTACCTTTTCAACAAGAGCATGCCTTAATTCCACCTCATCGTCAACAACCAAAACAGTATATTTCATAACATGCTCCTTTTACTTTTTATTTTCATATTAAGTGTGACAGGACTCGAACCTGTCACACTTAATATAACATTTTTAAAATAAATTTTCAAGGCGGAGTAACAGAACAGCCAACCCTGCACCTTTTAATTGCAGAGTTGGCGTTTTTCATTTAATTTTTAATCCATTTTGCGTAAAGAGTCATTGAGCCCGAAACGGTGTCGGTGCTTTCCCAGCGCTCGGTGCAGGCGCTGTCCTTATACCAGCCTGCGAACTTAAAGCCTTCCTTGACGGGGTCGTTCTCAAAAGGAACGGTATCGGAATATTTAAGCTTAACGCTTCCAACCGCCGAGCCGCCGTCCGTATCGAATTTAACGGTAAATCCGCTGTGACGGACTATGAACACCGTCGCCGCTATCAGCACCAAGCTCAGCACGGCTACCATTATATTAGCGCTCCTTACCGACATTTTGACCTTTGCGTAAAGTCCGCCGTTTTTTTTCGGAGTATTATTTAAGGTTTCGTTTTCCGTCACATTTATCACCTCTTATTATTTACGGGCAAGGTATTTGCGCATATCAATAGCGCAGGCAACAAGGATTATAAGTCCCTTTATTACATAAAGCATATTAGCGTCAACGGAAAGGAAGTTAAGACCTACGAATATTATCTGCAATAAGAACACGCCTATTACAATTCCGCTTATTTTTCCTGTACCGCCTACGAACGAAACACCGCCGATAACGCATGCGGCAATTGCGTCCGATTCATAGTTAAGACCTGTATTAGCAGAGCAGGAAGCAATTCTTGCGCCCTCGATAAAGCCTGTTATACCGTACATAACGCCTGCAAGGACGAAAACAAGAACAATTGTCTTAAATACATTTACGCCCGAAACATTAGCCGCCTCTTCATTTGAGCCTACGGCAAACATATTTTTACCGAATTTTGTTTTATTCCAGATAACCCACATTACAGCCGTAAGTATTACCGAATAAAGCACATACTTAGGAACCGCAACGCCGCCTACGGTAAACAGAGTTCCTCTTACAAAATCGGTATAGGAAGAATCAAGTCCAGAAAGGGTCTGACCGTTATTTCCGCCGATCATAAGATACATAAGAACAAGACCGAACACTATAAGCTGGGTTGAAAGGGTAACTATAAACGGATGAAGCTTGAATTTAGCAACGAAAAATCCGTTTACAAGTCCGACCGTCGCTCCGACGGCGATTACTATCAAAAGCACCGCCCAAAGAGGCATAACGGGTAAATTCGGGAATATTTTTTTCGCATAGGTCGTCATCTGAAGCAGGGACGCTGCGATACATGCGGTAAGACCCACACAGCGGCCGGCTGAAATATCGGTACCCGTAAGCACTATCGCTCCGCCTATTCCCAAGGCTATCGGCAGCTTTGCGGCTGTCAGCGATATGATATTAACGACCGACGATACCGACAAAAATGCCGGAACTCTTATTGCGATATAAATAATCGCTATTGCAATGATAATATACATTGCGTTATTGAACAGCAGATCCGTAATCATTCTGCGCTTATCGGCACCGGAGGAATTTGAGAATTTTTCCCTCCATGCCGCAATGCGGCTTTTTTTCTTTAAAGTTGCAGCAGACATATTTATTCCTCCGTTTTTATGCAAATTTAGCGGCAAGCGCCATTATTTCTTCCTGAGTCGCTGTTTTTGCGTCAACCTCTCCCGCAAGCATTCCGCCCGACATTACGAGAATTCTGTCGCATACGCCCAAAAGCTCGGGCATTTCCGAGGAAACCATTAAAACGGTCTTTCCCTTTTCGGCGAGGTCGATTATAAGCTGATAGATTTCATATTTCGCGCCGACATCAATTCCTCTTGTCGGCTCGTCAAGCAAAAGCACCGTGGGGTCGGTAAGAAGCCAGCGCCCCAAAATCACCTTTTGCTGATTTCCGCCCGAAAGCGATCTTATTTTAGTCTCCTGAGACGGAGTTTTTACATGCATTGAATCAATGCACCACTTTGTGCTTTCCTTTTGCTTTGCCTTACTGACAAAGGGTCCGTTTTTGCACTTATCAAGGCTCGATATCGTCGCGTTTTCCCTGATATTTAAAATTCCGAAAATTCCCGTAGCTCTGCGCTCCTCGGTTAAAAGAGCAAAGCCGTTTTTAATTGACTCTCTGGAATTTCGGTTTTTAACGGTTTTGCCGTTAAGCTTAATAGTTCCGTTATGACGGGTGGCAACGCCGAATATATTTTCAAGAAGCTCGCTTCTGCCCGAGCCGTCAAGACCTGCAATTCCGATTATCTCGCCCTTTCTTGCCTTAAAGGAAACGCCTTTAAGCTTTGAATACATCGCCGTAAGATCGTCTACCTCTAAAAGCACATCGCCGATTTTATTGGATTTTGGCGGATAGATATTCGTAAGCTCACGCCCTACCATAAGCTTTATAATTTCATCGGTGGTAAGGTTTTTCGCCTCTTTTGTCGCTATCCATTTGCCGTCACGCATTATAGTGACCTCATCGGAAATGCGGAGAATTTCTTTCATCTTATGTGAAATATAAATTATTCCGCAGCCCTGAGCCTTTAACATATTTATTATTTTAAAAAGATGCTCGACTTCGTCCTCTGTAAGAGAGGAAGTGGGTTCGTCAAACACTATTACTTTCGCGTTATAAGAAACCGCCTTTGCAATTTCAACCATCTGTCTTTGAGAAACCGGCATTTTGCTCATAACCGTTTTCGGGTCGGCATTTATTTCCAGCTTCTCGAAAATTTCTTTCGTTGCGGCATACATTTTCTTTTCGCTGGTAATCGGAATTCCCTTTGCCACCGTCGGAAAACGCCCGAGCCACATATTATCCATTATGTTGCGTTTTAAAGCCTGATTAAGCTCCTGATGAACCATCGCAACTCCGTGTTCAAGAGCTTCCTTTGAATTCTTAAAATTAACCTCTTCGCCTTCAAGGAAAATTTTTCCGCTGTCCTTGGAATAAACTCCGAAAAGGCATTTCATCAGCGTGGATTTTCCGGCGCCGTTTTCTCCCATAAGGGCATGAACCGTTCCTGCTTTTACCGTCAGATTTACTTTATCAAGCGCCTTAACGCCCGGAAAAGCTTTTTCGATATCCTCCATGCGCAAAAGAACGGGAGCGTTATTTTCAGAAACAGTCTTTACTGCGTTATTTTCATTTGCCATTTTTATTCCCCCGTCTGTAATGTCTTTTTCGGGGGACGGCTTTTGTGCCGTCCCCTTTATTTAGGTTTTTATTCTTATTCACCGGTGTAGGTAGCGTAAGGAATATTTACTCTCCATGTTCCTACAACATCGTCGGCATTTACACCGTCAAAGGTATCCTTTGAGTCTAAGAAATTCTGAGCGATAGTTGTAATAACGGTTGCCATTCCCTCGGCGTCCTGCTTGATGCTTCCTACCATGCTGCCGTTTTTGATAGCTTCCTTAGCGGCGTCGGTAGCGTCAACTCCGAAAACGGGGATTGTTTTGCCCGAGCCCTTATTGTAGCCTGCCGCCTGAAGAGCGGAAACAGCGCCCAATGCCATTTCGTCGTTGTTAGCGATTACAAGCTCAACCATGTTTTTATTAGCTTCGCTGTACTGAGCGAGAATGGTTGACATATAGTTTGTTGCGGCTGCGGATGACCATAAGCCGTCCTGATCGACGAGATACTTATTTGTGTTTGAAGCGTCATAGAATGAAAGCTTCTCTTTTCCGCCGTCTGTAAGAACCTTGTCGGCGTCCTCAACACCGTACTGAGTTCGGGCGATAGCCTCCATGTTTCCTTCCTGACCCTTAAACATTACATAGCTGATTTTTCCGTCGCCGTTTAAATCAAGCTTGTCAAAGTTTTCAAGAACATATTTGCCTATCATTTCGCCCTGCATGTGGCCTGCCATTTCATAATCGGTTCCTACGAACACGCATTTGTCATAGCTTGAAACAACCGATTCCTCAACCGAGCGGTTAAAGAATATTACCGGAATGTTCTGAGCCTTCGCAAGGTCAACGATGTTCTGAGCGGCGTCGTTTGAGCCTGTATCAACAACATTTACTATAAGCGCCTTTGAGCCTTTTGCGATAGCTGTTGTAACCTGCTCGGTCTGGGTCGTCTGATTTCCGTTTGCGTCATAATTCTGGAAATTGATTCCCGCTTTCTTTAAAAGCTTATCCATTGAAGTACGAACGCTTGAAATGTAGGTATCGGAATAGGTGTAATAGAACACCGAAACCTCACCCTTTGAAGACGAGCCTCCGCCCGAGCCGCAGGCTGTCAGTCCTAAAACCAGTGCAAGTGCCAGAAAAAGTGTGACAATTTTTTTCATTATGTTTACCTCCTTTAATTACGACCTGTCTTTGTCGTTGTCTATATTATAGTTCGGTGCCGAAAAAAAGGAAATGTGATTTTTTATTTAAAATGTATAAAAAATTATCCACCTTAAACCGCAAACTGTATTTTTTGTAATTTAAAGGAAATTTTAAATCAGATTATCTTTATTTTTAAGGCTTTGTATGCTATAATAAATCTGCGAGTCGGCCGTGCGGTCGCGCGGTTTTAAACCGTGAGGAAAGTCCGAGCCCCAAAGAGCAGAATAGCAGCTAACGGCTGCCGAGGGCGACCTTAGGGAGAGTGCAACAGAAATATACCGCCGATTTTATCGGTAAGGATGGAAAGGCGAGGTAAGAGCTCACCGCGTCTGAGGGTAACCTCAGGGGCCTGTAAACCCTATTCGGAGCAACGCTGACTGCAGCTATACACCTGCTCGGTGTGCTGCGAAAAGCGGCTTGAGCGCAAAAGCGATTTTGCGTCGAGATAGATGACCGTGCAAGACAGAACTCGGCTTACAGACCGACTCGCAATTTAGATATTAGACTCTAGACGGTAGATGTTAGACTTAAAAGAAGTTTTATTTAAGCTTAGTGCCGTAAGGCACACATTGGTCTAATATCTAAAGTCTAATGTCTAGCGTCTAGAATAATACCCCTCAGTCGCGCATAAAGCGCGACAGCTCCCCTCTGTATTGACATTCGTCAATAAGAAGGGAGCCTGACTTTAGTTTCAGCAGAAACCCAAGCTTCCCCTTTAGACGAAAGGAAATTCCCCTGTTAGGGGAAATGTCCGCATTAGCGGACAAAAGGGTTCCCGTCTTCCTGAGGAAAAGGTGGATTTGCCGAAGTCAAAGACGGAAGGGTTTGGTTATATCAGTGCCGTTAGGCACACATATTTTATTCATTCTCGAACACCTCTCTTATCAGCCTTACCCCTAACTTAAAACCTGCTGTAAAGGCTCTTACTTCTTCTTCACAGGAAACCTCGGACTCCGCTTTTTCAAATGCTTCGAATAAGGCTTTTTGTTCCTGAGTAAGCTCCGCTTTTAATTTATCTTCAAGAAAAATTGCTTTATCAATCGTTTCACCGTCGGTTATTTTGCGCTCAAACGGTGCAATATTTCCGTAATACAGATTTTCAAGTATAGTCATTGATTTTACTTCTTTCATAAAAAATATTTACCAGTAAATATTTTACAACAGATGTGTTCATTTGTCAACACTTTTGTTGTAAAGTATGTTAAAAAATAATTGGTGATAAATATGTATTATAATGAAAGAATTCAATTTATAAGAGAAAGCAAAAACATAACGCAAAAAGAAATTGCCGCACATTTGAATATAAAGCAACAGCAATATGCCAGATATGAAAAGGGCGTTAATGTAATGCCGGTTACATATTTAAAAGAAATTTGTTTATTTTTGAATGTTTCAGCTGATTATATTGTCGGCTTGCCTAATGATATGGAGTATCCTACAAAATAGATATTAGAAGAATACCCCTCAGTCAGCTAACGCTGACAGCTCCCCTCTGTTTTCACTATCGTGAAAAAGAAGGGAGCCTGAAGCTTCCCCTTTAGACGAAAGGGGAAGTGGGTCAGCCTGAAAGGCTGAGCCGATAGGGTTTGGTTATATCAGTGCCGTTAGGCACACATTTTAAAGTCCTCTTAGGGCAAAGAAAGCATAAAAAATCTTCCCCTTACCAACAAGGGGAAGATAATTAAAATTATTTTATTGATTTTTGGGTTCTTCTTCGTAAATCGAAATCCCAAGCTTCTTTGCCTCGTCAACCTGCTTAAGACCTAAGTTTATAAAGTAAATAATAACTATCCATGCAAGGACTGTAAGACCGATGGGCTTAATATAATAAGGAAGCTGGAACGGCATATCCCAAATTCCGTGCAAAATACAGGGAATCAGGCAGATAAGCAAAAATCTTTTATCGTTTAAATGCTTTTTGCTTATTGTATCAAAGCCCTTTGCGAGCATAAGAGCCGCACCCTCGATTGCCGCCCATGCGACATGGCCGCCCGGGGCTAAAAACGCGCGGATAACAAGGGTATTAAGCATACTTGCAAGACCCTGCGCCGCACCGTAGCGGTAAATATATCCCGCGGTTTCAAATGCCGCAAAGCCTGCGCCAACGGCGGCACCGACAAGCAAGCCGTTTAAAATAAACTTATTCTTCTTATTTTTAAATATAAACAAAGCAACAATTGCCGCTTTCGGTATTTCTTCGATAAAGCCTACCGTTATCGCACCGATATAGGTGGAGATATCGAAATTAAGATCAAGGGTGAAAAGCAGTATGGCGAATATCAAGGACAGCGCGCCGCCCCAAATAAAATACTGCATAGTCTTATAAAAAGGAATATTTCTGAAAACATTTATCTCAAAGAAGAATATCAGCACGGTAACGGGCATTGCAAACGCGCCGAGAATTATAAGTCCGGGGAGAAAATTCGTATTGCCGAAATTTATATAACCAATTCTCATCGGAACATAAGCAATTATGAAAAACAGTAGTATTTTTAAATATACCCAAGCGCCTGCATTCCTCGGGTCGATATCCTTTATATCGGGAGTTGTTTTATCCGAGCCGCAGACAAAGACATCGTCAAGTTCCTTAGAGGTATGCTTTTTAAAGGTTCCTTTAAAAAGGTCCTTGAATGTTACATAGGTTTCGGATTTTACACCCGTTATCTTATCGAGGTTTTCGGTTATAACACTGTTAACCTTTGCCGTCTTTTTATGAAGCGGACAGCCGCATTCGGGACAAAAATCATCAGTCGCAGATACCTCTTTTCCGCAATCGGGGCAGACATGGATATCATTTTTATATCCGCAATGAGGGCAAGCCCCTGCGGTCGACGACATTTCCTGTCCGCACTCCTTACATTTTATAAGCGCCATTTTTAACTACCCACCTTTAAAGTATTAAACATGATTTTTACGACATTATTGATTTCTTCAGTGTTTTGATTTAACTCATTTGTTGTAATCATAAATATTTCATTATTTATAACCGTTACATATCTGTTATCCACAACGGTCTGACCGGAATTTGTGTACATATACTGAATACCGTATACCATATATTGTCCGACATAAGCATTTATAGGTTCTATTGTTATTTTTATATCGCTGTAGGCTTCTCTCAAAGCATCGGTCAAAGCATTCAGATACTGAACGGGATTGTTATAGCCTGAATCCCAGTTGAGCATTACATAAGGAACCTGAATCTTGTCTCCGTTAAAGGACTTGCCGACATAAGTGAGTTCCTTGCTTCCCGTATAAACCTTATAATTGCTCGGAATCTCATAGCTTACGCCGAGCTTGGTATCTCTGTAAACTACACAGCCCTGATATGTTCCCTGCTCGGTTGACGGAGCGGTTGAAGAGCCGGAGCCCGAGCTTGTATCCGATGAGGTTGGATTTGAGCCCTGCGAGGAAGTACCGTCCTGTTTATTTTCATTTTTAGTATTTAAAAATCTGAACACGACGACAACCAAAGCAAGAGCTATAATTATCGGAGCATATTTCTTCCACTGTTGCTTATTCTTTTCTTTTTTATCTGCGTTTTCCGTAGCTTTTTCCGTTTCGGCGTTCAGCACATATCCGCATTTCGGACATTTCGGCGCCTGATCACTTATATCGTTTCCGCATTCGGGACACTTTATCAATGCCATAAAATCACACTCCCTTATATGTATATTTAAAGTATAAATAAAATTACCGCATATAACAAGCAACTTGCCGACTTACGCATTGCATTTGCTGTCAATTTTTTTGGAGGTATCAAAATGAAATTCAGCGAACAATTAAATTTTTATCTTTCTGACCTAAACTGCACATCTAAAAAGCTTTCTGAAATTTCGGGAATTTCGGAATCTGTTATAAGCAGATACAGAAGCGGTGAAAGAACGCCGAGCATGGACAGCGCTCAGCTTTTAAAATTATGCCAAAGTCTAGAGGATCTATTCTCAAAGCAGGAGAATAATAAAATCACCAAAGAGGACATTTTAAAGTCTTTCAGAGCCTGCATAGAAAAAGAGGACGGCTTTAATTATGAAGCGTTCAGCAAAAATTTAAGCTCAATTACAGAATTCCTTAAAATAAATATAAGCGACATGGCAAAATATACCGTTTTTGATGCGTCGCATATTTCGAGAATAAAAAACGGCAAATCAAGACCCTCCGAACCTCTTGAATTCTGCAAAAAGGTAAGCGGTTATATCGCGGACAAATTTTTCGGAAGCGAGTCGGAAGAAAAGCTTTGCATATTTTTAAATCTAAGCAAAAAAGACGGGATTTCTAAGCCGGAGCTGCAAAAGGCAATATATAATTATCTCGCCGAGGAAGCGCCCGACGAAAAAAAGCCCGACCAAATAGCCGAGTTTCTTAAAAATCTTGATAATTTCAATCTTGACGATTATATCAAGTCGATAAAGTTTGACGAGCTTAAGGTTCCTCAATTGCCGTTTTATAAAACGAAAAGCGGAAATTATTTCGGGCTTGAGGGAATGAAAGAGGGCGAGCTTAACTTTTTTAAGGCTACCGTTCTTTCAAAATCGAATGAAGATATATTTATGTGCTCCGATATGCCTATGGAGGATATGGCTGAGGATATTGAGTTCGGGAAGAAATGGATGTTTGCCATTGCAATGAGCCTTAAAAAGGGACTGCATCTTAACATCATTCATAATCTTGACAGACCCTTTAACGAAATGATGCTCGGGCTTGAAAGCTGGATTCCGATTTATATGACAGGACAGATTTCTCCTTATTATTTAAAAGAGGTTAAAAACAGCGTTTACTGCCATTTAAACTATGTTTCGGGAAAATGCGCTCTTACGGGCGAATGTATAAAGGGACACCATGCGCAGGGCAAATATTATCTGACATCCAATTCAGCCGAGCTTGAATATTTCAGGCAAAAATCCGAATTTCTGTTAAAAGCCGCAAATCCGCTAATGGAAATTTGCGATGAAAAAAGCGAGAACAAATTCAAGGCATTTTTATTTGACGACCGAAAGCTTATTTGCGACAGAAAAAGAATTTTAAATTCGCTTCCCTTATTCACACTAAGCGACGAACTGTTTGACAAAATTTTAAAAGAAAATAATGTTTCCGAAATTGACGCGGAAAAGCTCAGAAAATGCAAAAAAGAGGAGCAGGCTCATATTTCATCAATCTTAAAGACTAGCAGGATTACCGACACGGTTTATATAAAAAGCGAGGAAGAATTCAAAAGCTCAGGCAGAGCATATCTTACCTTTGAAAATGTTTTTTCGGATTTAAAGCTTAAATATACTTATGAGGAATATGTTGAACATATAAGGCTTACCGAAGACTTTAAAAATGAAAATTACAGGCTGATAAAAAGTGATAGCAAAATTTTTGATAACATAGTTTTATCCGTCGCTCACGGAAACTATGCCGTTGTTTCAAAGGCGTCCCACCCTGTTATTCATTTTATAATCAGGCACCCGAAGCTTGCGGGAGCTATTGAAAATTTCGACCCGCTTGTGAAATAAACGGTGCTGATATTGATATACTAAATACCCCTCATACTAGATGGTAGATGCCAGACTAAAATGGAATATTATTTAATTTTGTGCCGTTAGGCACACATCTAAGAGTCCCCCTTGCCTAAAGGGGGATGTCAAGGCATTTTGCCTTGACAGGGGGATATGCTAAAAATTTTAAATTGAAAATATAGAACATTTCTTTTATTGTAAATGTAAAATCAAAGAAAATCCCTCCACCGCGTGAACGCGGTCCGCCCTCCCTTTAGGCAAGGGAGGCTTGAATACCCCTCAGCCGCGCATAAAGCGCGCCAGCTCCCCCTCTATATGCTATCGCATAAGAAGGGAGCCTAACTTTAGTTTCAGCAGAAACCCAAGCTTCCCCTAAAGACTGCAGGGGAAGTGGATTTGCCGTAGGCAAAGACGATAGGGTTTGGTTATATCCGTGGCGCAAGGCACACATATTTTTATTCATTCTCAAACACCTCTCTTATCAGCCTAACCCCTAACTTAAATCCTGCTGTAAAGGCTCTTACTTCTTCTTCACAGGAAACCTCGGACTCCGCCTTTT
>ERZ808242.352-NODE-352-length-34336-cov-17.919168_pt1 | contig 34336 bp, 24 predicted proteins | sample MGYA00521244_ERZ808242 | MGnify/ENA primary metagenome ERZ808242 (study PRJEB31516, sample SAMN03275573) | gut metagenome | biome: mammalia-associated habitat; material: feces | host: Papio cynocephalus | place: Kenya | collected 2012-07-27 ... | reverse complement strand
TGGTGCCAACAATCTGAATTTTTGTCTATTTTTGCAGACATAAAGATTGCAGCTGACAAAATGGCCGCAATTCACTATTGACGAGTCTGCAAGACCGACATGAAACCATCGATGTCAGCATGGAGCTCAGCCGCAATGCACTATCGACGAGTTTGCAAGACCGACATAAAAGAAATAATTATGGTAAGAATCAATTGTTTTGTACAAGTGACAGACATCGCAAAGCGCGATGAAGTGATCAACAACGCCAAAGCCCTCGTGGCCGAGACCCTGAAAAGCGACAAGGGATGCAAGTCGTACGACTTCTTCGCAAGCACCATTCATGACGATGTGTTCATGTTCTGCGAGACATGGGAAAGCCAGGCCGATCTCGATGCGCATTCGGCAACCGAACATTTCAAGAAATACGTCGGAGCGATAGAGAAGGTGTCCAAGGTATCCATAGAGTCTTTCACACGCTAACCCTGGCAGACTCTGTCGGGAGAACACAGGCGTCCAACAGAACGTAGAAGCTTATTTACAATGCGTTATTCGCCACTCATTGATTCAGAACGAGTGACGAATAACGCATTTACTATCAAATAGTTGACGCTGTTTCTTAAGTAAAGATCCGCTAAAGGCATGAAGTTATATAACTCATTATTAGTAACTTATCAGCCACAACTCCTATTCATTACTCTTACGGGGTGGACCGTGCGGGCCATGGCGGCGGCTCTGACGAACTTGTAAGCTGTAGTTGTAAGACGTTCCCCTTTTTCATTATACATTTACCCCAAGGCAAAGCCTGCTCCTGCTCTAATGGAGCCTTTCGTCGTCCACTAGATTTGATTACTCCATAGGTAAAACCAAGTCTGGATTCATATTATCTTTTTCTTGAGAAAGTGTCAGATTATTGTCATCAGCTATCCTATGATGCCCATTGACCATAATTTTGAAAAAGCCGTCAGGAGGAACTTGACAGCCGGCCGGAGAAAGTCACCTTGTGGTTAGTGAACACTTTGCCTCCATCTGTCGTATTCATCACCCGCGCCGCTTAAACCTAGTTCCTCCGCGAGAACGATGCGGAGGAACTTGCCGAACTTGCCGGGACATGGATGACGAGCCTGCCGAACCACGGCCAGCCTACCGATGAGGCGCGGTCTATTCAGGATCCGGCTTCAGCCTGTTGATGTCCTCGGCGCTCATCCCGGTCACTTTCGCGACCATCTCTCCGGACATTCCTCCGGCCAGCAGGGCCTTGGCCACCATGGAGACGCCCTCTGCCTTGCCCTTGGCCTCACCCTCTTTCAATCCCCTATAGTAGCCCTGTTGCTCCGCGCCCTCGATGTACGGCTCCATTTCTTCCTTTGTCAACATGTCGCTGAAATAATTATCGATTTGCCCCTCGTTGAGACCGCTGACACGCATGGCGCTCTCAAGCTCCTTGAACCTTGCGTCATCTCGGTCCCTCGATTTTGCAAAGATAGCGAAATTCCTGAATATCCGGCACCACGCCGCGACCGGGGCGTCGTATTCCTCGGAGTGGCGCATGATCCTCGGCAATTCCAAGAGGTAGAACGAGATCTGGTCGCCGAACGGCTCACCTGTCTCGACCTCCAGAGTCCTGTACTGGTAAAGGATCTTGTCATCGGAAGAACCGGGGTGCCTGTCCTCGTAGTTCATGATGCAGATGACCTTGACCGGGGCGAGGGCGTACTTCTTCCCGCCCGGCTTTACCTGCCGGCACACAAGCCTGGACCCGTAGTAGAACAGCCTGTCCCGTTGGTCTGCGCGCGACGCCCTCTGCATCTCCACCAGGAAGGATCTTCCGTCCGAGGTCCTGCACAGCAGGTCGAATAGGATCCTCTTGTCCAGAGGGGCGATGTCCGCAAGCTCTGTGTTCTGGAACTCCACTGTCTTGATGTCCTCCCGCAGGATGTCGTTGAGAAGCGTGACAAGAAGGCTCGGGTGGTTCTGGAACAAGTACTTGCACGCCCAGTCACAGGTAAGGTCGAGGTACTCTGGCGTCGCGAGCCTTTGCGCGTAGGTGTCTTTCTCCTCTTCGCTCATGCAGCCGAACCTGCCGTCGTTTTCCATCAGTTGCCTGCACCGTTGGTAGCGCCTGAGATACTGTTCCTCCGCGTTGTTTGTGCGGAGGGTCTCGGAAGTCTTCATAATTGATCAATAGTAGATGTTTATGTTGTCATAGTCCCGGAAGCCGATCCGGGATCTGCGGCGCAAGTTAGGCACAGCAAACATAAATAACGAAAAGAAACAGAAATTCCGTCATAAGAAACAGAAATATTTTTTCTTAGCAAGAGACAAGAATAGGTTGTATGATGAGTTTTTGCCTTGTTTCGGTCGGAATGCCGTTGGTTGGAGGTGCCTTGGCGGCCTACGCGCTACGCGCGCCCTTTCCGGGTGAAGGGCCGCCAAGGCACCTCCAAGCAACGGTAACCGACACCATGTGCGAGCCGGCTGTTCCGCGTCAATGGGTGGTTGATAATTCGTTTATTATTAAATAGTTAACACTTCGCCTTGGGTGCGAATCAGCCAAAGATGATGAGCTATAATATTTACCGTCAATGATTTGCGGATCGCACTGATGTTCGCTTTCTCTTTATGGTGGGTCACTGAGTCGCCACAGCGGTCTACGGTGGATGGCAGTTTGGGGGTAAGCATCCGACAAATCACGACTGTTATTTGTCTCCAGCGTGATATAACTTTGCCGATAAATCAAAGTTATATCTTTCCCACCGGTCGATGAGCCTGTCAAGGTTGGTTGGTTTGCCACCCACAGGCACGGGAGGATGCTGTGGGTGGGTTGAGAGGCCGATTCGTGTGTCTGACCCTATTCCCCAACAAGGGGGTCAGCCACAGCGACCTGCCTCAGACAGTTGTCAGAAGCACATCTCTGTGTCCGTGGTTTGAAAAGCATAGGTTCGGAAGCTTATGAATCAAAGCGAAACTATACTTTGCCTTGATCCGGCCGGGAGGAATATCTTGCATTAAGGAACTTTGCTGGAGATGTCATGTGGAACAAGGTTCACAGTGAAATCCGTTTAATGTCTTGTGGTAAAGAACCTCTCAGCAGGGGAACATGAGGGACAAGGCTCGGTGCACAGTCGGGCGTATTGTGGGAAGGGACCTCACAGCTGGGAACATGAGGGACAAGGTTCGGTGCACAGTCGGGCGCATTGTGGCAAGGGACCTATAATGAGGGAGGGAGGGGCGTGGAATATGTATGAGAAAGCGATTAAGAATCAGAGTGTTATTTTGTAATTTCTTTCCTTTCTCTTACCGGGCGGACCGGGCGGGCCATGGCGGCGGCTCCGATGAACTTGTAGTTGGAGGCTTTATCATTCCCTCCAAGTGCCAAACCTGCTCCTGAACGGGTAGTATTGGCGTAAATGATCTGATTGCTCCAGAGATAAACTGTTTCGGGATTGAAGTTTCCGCCAGCCCCGACACCATTAACTCGATAATTTTTGTACCATCGTTCTCCGGTGCCTGTCAAAGCCATCTTATTACCCTGCTTGTTTTTCCGGGTGTAAACGTAATATATGTAATAGCCGTCACGACCGCTCATGCCCTTGTACTCACCGTTGAATAAATTATTCATATCGTCTCTGCTTTTATTAATGGTTTGGCCATTGACCATTATTTTGAAAAAGCCGTCTGGAGGCACCATATAGCCGTCCGGCGATGGATCATAAACTGTTTTTATACCGGAATACTCGTAATTTACCAAATGAGCGCTAGTGAAATCTATTGAAGTATTGTTCCACAGGTTGTAGTAGTTGGTGTTCAGCCAATGCTGATTTTGCGCTTCTCCATATTCGAGATTGTCTCCTAAATACAAAACATTAGGATTCTTGATTCCGTCTTGAATATTTTTGAGTTGGTCCTCGATTTTGTAAGCAAGCTCTCCGAAATTGTATTTCACCACGGATCCGCTGTTCATGAAGCCGACGATAGGGTCTTTACGGCCGAACTGGTAGTAGACGTTGTTGCCGATCCAGTACTCGATACGCTTTCCACGTTGAATCACGGTTAGATCCTTCTCATTTTTCGATTCTTTCTGAGTAAACCTTATATCACCTACACGTTTGACGTAGTATAGATTCTTCGGGTCGCACCAGCCGAGATTGTGAGGAGCCGATGTGAACGTTCCGTAGCCTTCGTTCCATGTGTCGAACTCCACGTCTTTATTGCCAAAAGTACCCGTTGCAGAGTCCCAATCTTCATTGACCCAGATGTGCCAGCTCCACATGATTTTCCCATTGATGTCATCGCTGTCCTTTATGCCCAAAACAGCGTTACCCTGCTGGATGGCATCACGGTTCACCTTGAAGGTCAGGTAGTCGTAGCCGTCAGTTCCGCTTTTATCCAGTTTGACATCGGAGATGAGGTTGTAGGCGTCCTGCCACACAAGGATTGCGCTTTTGGCATCGGAAATCTTGGGGCTGGTGATGCTTTTGCCATTATAGTCCTGGAACGTTTTCAGCGCTGTGGCCACTCCGACAATGTTTTCATTTTCGAATTTATAGCTACGTTCATTGTCTTTCCCTTTGGTTATCGCGTTGCCATAGACAAGAGGCAGCTTGTAATAACCAGGAGCGTTCACCACATAACAGTTGGCTGTACTCATTACATCGTTAACCATGGAAAGATCCTTAGGATGATCAGGTGTCCCGACTGTGTCTTTTAGACGCATAACCCAGTCCCCATCCCAGTCCGTTGCCGTCATCTGCGGACAGAATGTCAGGTAACGCTTTTCCGGACTTTGATCGTCAGCAATGCCTCCGCCTTTCCAACTCGTGCTATCGGGTAGCCAGACTTTTTTTTCTACTGGGATACGACCTGTTTCATGATAATAGTCATAGTGCTTTTTAATTATCACCTTGATTGTATCTGGAAGGAAATCTGTATACTCTTCCGCATCTGTTGCCTCAGCTGTCCAACCTACCGGTATTTTCGTCTTATAAGGGTCATTTTTTCGATACTTATAACTAATTACCTTAAAATAGGCGCCTTTTGTGACGGTTGGATTAGCATAGATATAAGAGTCTGTCGTGTCTCCAAATGGTTCAGAAGACGGATTGCTCTCATTTTCCTTCTGATAGCTGCCAGTGACTATGAACTCATATTTCCAGACTGATGAAGTTGTCGAGATCGTGTAGACATACTCCTTGCCGGGTTCCCACTTGGTGACCCCGGTGGAACGGATATTTCCTCTAAATAAAATAGGCTTGTCATCCTTACGTACAAAAAGAACGTTAATCATAGCATATTCGGGGATTTCCTGAGGAATCAGCATAAAGGTATTTTCGGGAATCGAGTCATTAAGCACTATGTCATTCTTCCCATCGGATGGGTCAGTTGAGCTGATACTCTTGACTTTACAATTAAAATTCTGAGAAAATGAGGTAGTGCCACTCAAATCACTCCAGATGAACTTTTCTTTGTCAAAGTTATAAACACAATTTCCACTACCAGCGACATCCACTATCGAGATGCTTTTTATAGTACCGTCCATCACATCACGCACTGCGAACTTTATCGCGGAAAGGGCGTGCTTGAAATTCATGGCGACCTTTCCTTTGTCGCTTCCTGCTTTGTCGCAGCATGCAGTGGCGAACATCAGATCAGGCTGGCTTACAGCGTCATTATAAGTTGATGTGTCTGGGGGGTTGCTCACACGGGGAACCGTGAACTGGAACCTCGCCAGACTATCATTAACGACCAAATCCTTCAAAGGATAGTTCTCTCCATTCTGAGAAGCATAGACCGAATAAACAGAAGCCGGAGCATAAGCAAAGAACCTCAACTCTTTCCCGGCAGGTGGCCAATGGTATAAAGGGTCGGTGGTCCATACACTTCCATTTGGCTTAACGGTAGAATAAGCAGGAATATACTTTTTATTATTATCATCCGGGAAGAAGGCGGTGACGCCGAAGCCATCCTTGCCGTTGACTTTCTTGAATGTACCGTCGTCATTGACAGGAGTTGACCTTGTGGCTGTATGCTCCTCCGAGTCCTCAATGTCCCTGACGTAAGTGTGGAGGTACAGCTGCATGTCCGATCCTTCTGCATTAAGCACCAACGGCTGAAGGAACGCGGATGTGTCATCGGGGTCACTCTGGGATCTGGTCTGCCTGACGCCAGGCTCACCTGTGGTCACTGTGAAACGCAAGACATCGGAAGACATGCCATCACCGACCAGGTCCTCCTGCACGCAGGCACAAGGCAGACACGCGATGACAGAAAGCAGTCCGATGCGAAAAGGCACGGAAGATAGTCTTGATAACCCTGTAATAGAAGTACTCATGCTTAATCGTTATTAATTAGTAACGGCCGCCATCTAATTCGATTGGAACTTTGACAGATGTCCATTTTTCAACAGTGACGGTAAACAGGATAGGCGTGATCGTCACCTCGTAGCGGTACTCAAAGTTGCGGACAATGTTGAAACGCTGACCATCATCGGGGTTATTCCCGTTTTCTCCGTAATCCCGGAAATCTATCCGGTAGGGGCGGTCAATGCCATTCACCTTCAACTCAATGTACGAGCAGTCTTTGCGCGCCTTGCCATCTTTGTCCGCGTTGAGATATTCCGGGACATAGATTGTCCAGCTTTTTTTGTCCGTGCTTGGAGCGAAGTCAAGCGGGCCGTCAGCCGGGTCGCTGTTATTTGCAAGGTGTAAGGCTGAATTGAGTTCACTGTTGACAGTATTGCCGTACATCCCAAGCGGAGGAGCGCAGGCGAATCTCTTGTTGTAGTTGCTCAGTGTCACGGAGTCAAGCTGCACCGTGGAACCTTCGCTCAGGCACACCGTGATCTTCGCGAACGCGCGAAGCAAATCAATTTGTCCTAGATAGGCCTCCACTTTAGGATCGAAAGTAATCTCATCCTCGGTGGTCAGGACACCGTACATAGGAATCGGGGTGTCTTTCGACGGGGTGAATGGAGCCTTGTATTCGCCCATAGCCCAGTCCGCATTGCAGACATCTTCGATTGTGGTCTTTTCGACTTCGAGATACTCAGACGGCCAGTTGGCTAATGAATCAGACGGCCAGTTGGCCAGCGCCACAATCTTGAATCCTGTCTTTGGTGGGTTCTGAATTGTGCCCCTAAGTACCCATTCGTCAGGATATTCACTATTGTCTTTAGGTGAAACCTGTTCTGGCTTAAAACTTTGCAGGAATTTGTTGTTATCCTTGTCAAAGAACAGTATGTGAAGCTTTTTGACATCGATGAAATTCTCGCAGCCGGTTCCGGTCTCTTCAGTTTCAGTGAGCGCTCTGGACGCGGCGGACCCTCCCGCGCTGACGCGCAGGCTTACATGCATGACGCTCTCGTCGCAGTCACCACCCTCTTCGTAGATCAGTTTTCCGCAGGAGAGAAGCGACATGCAGCCAAGCATCGCCAGCAAAAGAATATGCAAGGTCCTTTTCACCGATTTGTCTTACTTTACTATAAATCCGTGTCCTGAAGGACAACCTTCCAGGAGTTGATGTAGATGAACGAGTTGATCCACCTGTCCTCATCGTCAAGGAAGAAGATCATGTTGTACTGATCCTGCCGGTCAAGGTACTCCTGGTCGTCCATGGACGCATTGTACTTGCCCTTTACAAGGAGGGCGAAGTCAATCAGGGGGACGGACAACACGGGGTCTCCGGTCGCTATGTTCCTGACAATAAGGCGAGGCTGATGGATGTCATTCCGCCCGCCGACAAGCCGTGCCGTTGTGAGCTCCGCGACGACGACATTGAGGCCGGAGCCACTGCCAGAGGCCTTTGCTGCGGAGGATACGCGCTTCTCCACCTCAGCCGAGCCGGATTCCACAGACCACGCCCGGTAATCGACCACGCGCCTTCCCACGCATGAGGACAAGTCAAGCCTGTCACCGGCATCACCCTGCAGGATGAGACTGTTGTCCCAGTCCATGAAAGCGTTGTCCGCAACGATGGAGAACGCGAACCTTTCCTTGTCGATCGGCTCTCCGGAGATGTGCTGGAGCACGACATTGAAATAATTGGTGTTCTTGGTCAGGCTGACCGTGACAGTCCCCTCTCCCGCAGTGAAATCAGTTCCGGAAAGGAAGCCGTGGTAAAGGCCGTCAAGATCCGTGTCGGCGTAAGAGGACCCGTCAGTGTCCGACTTGAGGTTCAGGGAGCATTTAAGACCAGTCTTTTCGGCAGCCTTCGCGACCGTGAACGAACCATTGTCTCCGGAGTCGCACCAGGCAAGCAGGTCATACCTTCCGGCGGGCACATCGACTTCCATCGAATAGTCTTCGGCGGCGAGCGCGGCGCCGCCATCAGTCTTAGACCAAACTATGCTGCCATTCTCGTCCAACACGTAGAGCGTCACACGTTCCACCTCATGAGGGAACGCGTCGGCGAATTTCATGTTCATGTCGTAGCGGAACCTGACCTTGATGGAGCAGTCGCCCTCATCATCGTAGATCAACCCGCCGCAGGAGACAGCCATCCCGCAGGCCAGTGCCGTGGCGAGCAGTCCGGTGATTGTCCTTTTGAATACAGACAGCATAGCGGTAGATTTTGTAATTATCTTTCAAGGAACACCACCGACGCCGTCCCGCGCCGGCGATGTCCTCAAAAACCAAAGATTGTTTATGAATATTCCTGATTAAAGATCCACAGTCTGGTTCACAACCTTCCAAGAGAGGACGTTGATCTTCGCCGCGACGTAGTAGTTCTTGGAGTCATCTTCGTTCGGCACAATCTCCTCGTCAGGGTCATGCACTGACTTGCCGAGGTTCTTGATGCTGTTGATGGTGATGATGTAGTAGTGGTTTCTTACCACGCCGTAGTCTCCATCCTTCATCGTGTATTCCGCAGCTGTCTTGTCGCTTTCGCGGAGATGCTCGATCGGAATATGGTAGTACATCATGCCATTCCTGTAGAAATTGCATTCGGTGTCATACTTGTGAGGCTCAGTGCCGTTCAGAAGCTTGTTGGCTTCCTCGGTCGTCACTGCTGTGCTGTTGTCATTGATTGTAGCCTTGGCACCGTAGTAATAGTTTTCCGCATCCTTAAGTTCAAGGTGGGCGAAGCCGTCCGCCGTGGCCACAGTGTCAAGATCAGCCGTGCCTACCTGGGTGTACTTGGTCTCATTGTTTTCCATGGTCTTTTTCCAGATGATCTTGTCCGGGTTCTTCGCCTCATAATCGTTCAGAGCGGCAGCCTTATAACTATCCAATTCAGCGTAGAGAGCCACCTTGTAGTTGTAAAGGGTGATAGCATCCCCTTTCTCGTCGGTTATCCGGGCGCCAAGAAGAACGGTTGTGGCGGTGCTAGGGAGATTCTTGATTGTCTGCACATTGTTTGTGTTCTCGCGGCAGTAAGCGTGCCCGCCAAGCTGGACTTTAAGGCCACTGTAAGGGATGTAGTTCAGGGTGACGCCATCTTTACCATAGTAAGGGTTGTCGCTTGAGTTGTAGGTGGTCGGGTAATAACCTGTTCCGTAGTTTGTTGACTTGGCCCAGTAGCTTCTGAAGTTCTGCGGGTCGTTCCACTCGAATCCGAGGCCGTCCTTAGTCCAATCCGCGTCGATGTTCTTGAAGCAATAGGAGTCCTTTGTGGTGGCGTCAAGTCCCCATCCGACCACTTTGTAATACAGGTCCTTATTCTGTCCGTCAACCACGAAAGATCCGATCTTTCCCTTTTCTTTATTAAGGCTCTCGCCAAAATCAACCTTTACCTTTGCCGCAAGCCTCTCGACATAAGCCTCGACAGGATTGCCGGCTTCCTGTGCCTTTTCCTCAGTCTCCTGGAAGTTGGCCGTGGTAAGCTTTGTGCAGTAATAGCCGGTGCTTTCGTCCCCGTTGTTGAATGATGAGCTTGACATCATGAAGTTGGTCCAGCCAACCTGGGCATCTGTTCCGACGGTGGCGATGGCTGTCTGAACCGCTTCTGCAGCATCGGAGATGCTCTTGCCACTGATGTTAGTTTTGATCCAATCGTCATTAGAGTTCAGGATCACAGACATGAAGGCCGGGTAATTATCTATCTTAAGGTTCCTCAGGACCACAACGGCATCGGAGAGTTCCTCGACATTATTGTCTGTTGAAGCGTCAGTGCCGTTTGAGGTAAAGGTCAGATCTTTTTCCTCTTTCTTTACATACTGGTCGTACGATCCGTCGGCATGGTAGAAGACGAAATAGGCGTTGTTGATTTTCTGCTCAGCCGCAGTGCCGTAGTAGAACGGAGGCTCAGCGGCGGTTCCCCTTGAGGCAGGATCAGAGTAGTTGATCTTGACATTGATGTAGGCGTCGCCGTCCTGAAGCGGAGTCTCGACAGCCTTCTCCTTGTTGCAGGCCACAAGCGCCGCCAGCGCAAGCCCTGCAATTGCTAAGTGTTTAGTTTTCATAAATGATGGATTGATTATTTGATAATATAATATATTCTTCTTGCTTCCTATAACCGTCATTCCTGCTCTTTCTCTTTCAACCCGCCGGTTTCCCCGCCTTTGGCGTACCGGGCATATTCCTCAAAAATCATGGCCTGCCCGGCGGCTTCAACCACGCCCTTTGCCTCAGCGTTCCGGAAATGCACGGCGGCGGCGGCATATTCCTTCATCATGACCGCCAAAACGCCCCTTGCGTACTCAGCCTCACCGCTCTCCCCGGCCTTTTTGAGCCTTCCCTCCGCGGTGACCAGGTCTCCGCGCTCCATCGCGGCGTTGGCGGCGTTGAGGTTGGCCACCTTGTCCTCAGGGTACATCACGGCAGCGGTCTCGAAGACCTCGTTGAACTCGGGACTTCCCGCCGCAAGACTCTCACCCGCCACGAAGAACTCATTGAGAGAGAGTTTACGTGGATTGGCCTTCATCACCCTCAGAATCTCCTCCGGATCGCTGAAGCCGCGTATGCTGTACTCTATCCTGTACTTTGTGCAGCGGAGGCGCGGATAGATCTCTGACTTCATGACCTTGTAGGCCGCCGGATAGTTTCTGCGGATCCGGAACTCCCTGACGTCCGGATCAACGGACCCGTCCTGCGCGATCTTCAGGATCCCGGATGACTCCGGAAGAGATGAGGCACGCAGCCACGCGATTAGCCCCTCCCAGTTCTCCGGCTCATAGTCGGTCTTGACGATCGAAGGATCGAAATGGTAGAGCTTCAGGACATATTCACGGATGGTATTGGTCCTTTCGCGCGCAAGGTCGGTGTTGTGGGCATAGGTGGCCTCCGGGGAGGCGAATCCCTTGAGCCATATCGACGAGACCGTGATGTCGCTGTCATTGCGCACGGAATCGATCGTCGCGCGTATCCTGCCGAGCTCGAGGACATTGTTGTGGTAGTCCGGATAAATCTCGGTCCTGTCGACAGGGAAGTCGATGTAGGCGGTGCCGCTAAGGCTGCGCGTCTTTACCTTCTCACCCTGGGGGCTGACATAAACGAGACCCGGGGTGGCGGGAGTCCAAAGGGCATTGGCAACAAGCTCGGAGACCTGGCCTCCCGTCTTCTCCTCACAGCAGGAATAGTCGCTTCGCCTAAGGACGAGACGGCAGCCGTTCATCCATTCCTTGTAGGCGATGTCCGCATGATACGGTATGACATCCGGGTTCTCTCCTGTCCTGAACGATGTCTCGTCCTCTCCCGACATTCTGTGGTCATTGCGGAGATAGTAGTAGTAACGCTGTCTTCCGTAGAGCCCGACCGAGGGAAGGTCCAGGGTATCGGTCCCGCTGACAAGGCAAGGGGTAAGCAGGACCGCCTTTACACTGTTTACCTTAAGGCCCGAAACATCAAGTTTCATGTCAACCGCGACCTTGGAGCCGTCGCGGGTCACCCTCGCGTCCCTCGCGCTGACTCCCTCGATTGGCGGAAAGGCATCCGTCTCTCCACCAGCCATCCCAAATGCTCCTCCCGACGCGAACGCACTCTGGCCGACAGCCAGAAGAAGAACAGCGGACACTCTTATCATCATCATGTTTCTCTTCATCGCTTCAATCCTTTAGAATAAGTACACAAGACTGACTGACAGTTTGGTGATCCCGTAATAATCATGCTGGTCATCAGTCGAGATCTTCTTGCCGCATCCCGCGCAGCGGAAGGTGTCGTACCAACTGTGGACCCAGCCAGCCCCCGCCTCGGCCTCAAGATTCCAATGCTGTCCGAGGACCCAGGCGTAGCCGTAGGCCAGGCCGGCTCCCGCCATCCATCCTTGGTAACGGTGGTCTTTGATCAGCCTCCAGTCGGTGCCGAAGGCGTCGGCGTCGATGTCGAACCCTCCTACATTGAACTGGCCGCCCAGAAGGTGTGCGCCGAAGAAGTGTCCCGCCCAGGCGTCGCAGAGCCAGTAACGCACCTCCGGCTGCAGGAGCCAATGCTTGAACCTTCTGCCGCCCGAAAAAGTCCATGGGTTCAAGTCCGCGGACAGGTCGAAGGTCCATTCCGGGGCCAGACGGAACTCCGCGCCGAGGTTGGCGGTGGTCGTGAAGTCATGAAGAAGGTTGGTCTTCACGCCCATCCTCTGGGCCACAGCCGGCCTGGACACAAAAAGGGATAGTAAAATCATCACGGCTCCAGGCAAGACACGACACATCCTGCGCCGGGCGTTTGTCACGGTGCTATTCATTATCTGATGGTAACTTTTCTTTGCTTGAGTGGACGTACTGACAAGCCGCTGAATCGCAGAGAGTTATACCCCCCCCCCAGACATAATTGCGCAAAAATCCGAACCTTTTGAGCAGGTCCGGCCGAGTTCGCAGCTTTCAGTTTGAATACCGACATAGTTTCTATCAACGTTATCAATTAGTGTTGCTGAAGTTCAACTCGGCAACAGTAGAATCTTGGTTGCAAATTTAAACCGAATAATTCAAATTTCAAAATCTTTGTTAATTAATTTCGTTTTAAAGGACAAAAAAATATCGCGGCAAGGCAGAATATGAAACACTCCGCCCAGAGGAAACATTCCCGGGAAAAACAGCTGGGGAAACAGAGTCGGGAATACCCGACTTTTCAGTAATAGAGGAAACATTCCCGGGAAAAACAGCGGGAGCAAAGTACCGATCAAGTCATGGAGCCGCCGCACGGCGGCAAGGTTTGACACCGCCGCCGCGGCACATTCTGACATATTCCCGGACAAATAGTTTAATTTTCAGGGAAAATGGCTATTTTTGCAGGATGCATACCGCATGCATGTCACCAAAGGTAAACCTTTAACAATTATAAACAATTAAAACATGGTCAAAGTCAATTTGGGAGGATGCTCCTCCTTTGTTAAGGAAGAAGATTACAAAGAATATGTCGGAAAGGCCCTCGCCGCCTTCGATGTGCTTGAGAGCGAGACAGGCGCCGGCAATGACTTTCTGGGATGGAAGCACCTGCCGTCCCGGACGCCGGAGGCTCTTGTCGCAGAGTGCGAGGCGGTGCGCGACAGCTGGAAGGCAAAGGGGGTCAACCTTGTCGTGGTGATCGGCATCGGCGGCTCATACCTCGGGGCGCGCTGCGCGATCGAGGCCCTCTCACATAATTTCGCCAAGCAGCTCGGCGGCGCCAAAGAGGCTCCGGAGGTCGTCTTCGCCGGCAACAACCTGTCCGAGGAATATCTCGCCGATCTCATGGACCTTGTCGCCCAGAGGAATGTCGCCACAGTGGTGATCTCCAAGTCAGGCACCACCACAGAGCCCGCGGTCGCATTCAGAATCGTCAAGGAGCACATCGAGAAGGAGTACCCGGACGCCTCCGAGAGAATCGTCGCCATCACCGACGCCCGCAAAGGAGCGCTCAAGACGCTCTCAACCCAGGAAGGCTACAAGACTTTCGTTGTTCCCGACAATGTCGGAGGACGTTTCTCGGTTCTCACCCCTGTCGGTCTTCTGCCGATCGTCCTCGCCGGATTCGATGTGCGTGAGATGCTTGCCGGAGCGTTGGAGATGGAGAAGGCCCTCGCGGTGAAGGGAGAGGACAACCCTGCCGTACAGTACGCCGCCATGAGGAATCTGCTTTACACGAAACTTGGCAAGAAAGTAGAGATCCTTGTCGCGTACAATCCTAAGTTCCAGTACCTTGGAGAATGGTGGAAGCAGCTCTACGGCGAGTCCGAGGGAAAGGACCTCAAAGGAATATTCCCGGCTTCGGTCAACTTCACCACCGACCTTCACTCAATGGGGCAGTTCATCCAGGACGGAGACAGAATCGTGTTCGAGACCGTGGTGAACATCCAGAAGAGCAACCGCGAGGTGGTCATCGACACTGACGCCCAGAACCTCGACCAGCTCAACTACCTCGCCGGCCAGCATGTGGAGCACTGCAACGCGATGGCTCAGCTCGGGACAAAACTCGCCCACATCGACGGCGGTGTGCCTCAGCTTGAGGTCTCCATCGAAAGGATCAACGCCTTCAACCTCGGCGGCCTGTTCTATTTCTTTGAATATGCCTGCGGGATCAGCGCCTATGTGCTCGGTGTGAATCCGTTCAACCAGCCCGGCGTCGAGGCCTACAAGAAAAACATGTTCGCTCTCCTCGGCAAGCCTGGCTACGAGGAGCAGGGCAAGGCGCTTCAGGCAAGACTTTAGAAGCCTATGACCTGCGAACAAAAATTCAGGGAGACATACAGACGGGAGCCCGAGGGGCTCTCGTTCTGTCCTTACCGTGTCTGCCCGCTGGGAGCCCACTCCGACCACCAGCTCGGAAAGGTGACCGGCCTGGCCATAGACAAGGGAATCCACATCGCCTTCGCTCCTAAGCAGAACGGAGTCATAGAGTTCTCATCGCTCCAGTTTCCAAAACGGGCGCAATGGCATGTCTCCTCCGTCCCGGAGACAAAGCAGGGAGACTGGGCAGACTACCTTCGCGGAGCCACTCAGAAACTCGGAGCCCGGTACCCGCTGCGTGTCGGACTCAGCGGAGTCATCGAAGGGTCGCTTCCGATCGGAGGGCTTTCCTCTTCAGCGGCGGTCACCATCGCTTTCCTCAAGGCCCTGTGCACGGTCAACGGCATTCATCTTTCCGATGTCGATCTGATCAAGACAGAGATGGCCGCCGAGAACGACTATGTCGGAGTGTCATGCGGCAAGCTTGACCAGAGCTGCGAGGTCTACTCCAAGAAAGACCATCTCCTCTACCTTGACACCAGGGACGACAGCTACGAGCTGATCCCGACCTCCCCGGCGATGAAACCCTACGAGATCGCGATCTTCTTCAGCGGAGTGGAGCGCACCCTGGCCGGCAGCAAGTTCAACATGCGCGTGGACGAGTGCCGGAGCGCCGCCTACGCCCTGAAGGCCTACGCGGGCATGGAGTACGGGAAGTTCAACGAGACCTACCTTCGCGATGTTCCGGAGGAAGTGTTCCGCAAGTTCAAGGACCGCCTTCCCGAGACCTGGCGCAAAAGGGCCGAGCATTGGTACGGGGAATATGACCGCGTGCAGCGTGGCGCCGAGGCCTGGAGAAACGGCGACATCGACACATTCGGACGTCTCAGCTTCGAGAGCGGCAGGTCCTCCATCGAGAAATGGGAGACTGGATCTCCGGAACTCAAGAAGATCTACGAGATCATGACCCGTACGGACGGTGTCTACGGCGGACGTTTCAGCGGGGCCGGATTCAAAGGCTGCTGCATGGCCCTGATCGACCCGGACTTCGCGGAAGGGATATTCAAAAAAATGGAGGAAGAGTACCTCGCGGCGTTCCCTGACCTTGAGGGCCACTACTTCGCATGCGTCTGCCACAGTGCCGACGGAGTGAAAGTTTAGCCTACCCAGACAGCGGAATGCCTCATTGGAAAACACTGACATAGGAAAAACACCGATATATTTATGAAATGTCTGATTCTTGCCGCCGGGTACGCCACGCGGCTCTATCCCCTTACAGAGAATTTCCCGAAACCACTCCTGAAGGTCCGGGACAAAGCCATACTTGACTGGCTGACCGATGACATCAAGACATCCGGACTTGTCGATGAATATGCCGTCATCTCCAACCATAAGTTCGCGGAAAACTTCCGCGAATGGGCGGAGGGACGGCCGGAGGACAGGATCACCGTGCTGGATGACGGCACGACCACAAACGAGACCCGCCTCGGGGCCGTGCGCGACATCGAATTCGCGGTCGACAAACTGGGACTCGATGACGACCTGCTTGTGGTCGCAGGAGACAACCTCCTGGATTTCAGCCTTGTGAAGTTCATTGAATACTCCCTTTCAAAAGGGACGTCCTGCATCATGCGCTTCTACGAGCCTTCGATGCAGCGCCTGACCAAATGCGGAGTCGTGGAGGTCGATGACAACGACCTGGTCCTGGGAATGGAGGAGAAGCCCGCCGAGCCTCGCTCGCACTGGTGCTGCACTCCTTTCTACTTCTACACGCGCCGGGACGCAAGTCTCCTGCCTAAGGGGATCGCGGCAGGATGCGGGACAGACGCTCCGGGAAGCTATGTCGCCTGGCTTGCGGCACAGACTCCGGTGCATGCCATGGAGATGCCCGGCAAACGCTACGACATCGGGGATCTCAATAGCTACAGGAGCGTCTGCGACCAGTACAACGGGATCGTGAAATGACAGCGCTTTGTCCCATGTAGTTGTCCCACACGACCCCGCGCACGGATCCGCCGAAGGCATCATGCCGCCTTCCCCACCGAGGAACGGGCACAAAAAAAGGGAGCAACCTTTCGGTTGTTCCCTTTTTTTGGCTTTAAGGCGTCTGCATCCTTATTGCTCGTCAGGACCCTGATCGTCCGGTCCATTCTGTGGACCCTGCGGACCTGCCTGAGGGCCGTAAGGGTTCTGAGGCCCCTGCTGGGCACCCGCCTGGGCGGCGCGGTTCATGTCCTCGGAAGCAGCGTTCCAAGCCTTGTTGAGTTCCTCGGTGAAGCGGTCAATGTCAGAAAGGTTCTGATTCTTGACTGCCTCCTTAAGGGAGGCAAGCGCAGACTCTATCGCCGACTTCTTGTCGGAAGGAATCTTGTCGCCGTAGTCCTTAAGGTTCTTGTCTGACTGGAAGCAGAGGGCATCCGCGTTGTTGACCTTGTCAACCTTTTCCTTTGCCTCCCTGTCAGCCGCCTCGTTTGCCTTGGCCTCGTCACGCATCCTCTGGATCTCAGACTCGGACAGACCTGAAGAAGCCTCGATTCTGATGTTCTGCTCCTTGCCGGTAGCCTTGTCCTTGGCTGAAACATTCAGGATACCGTTGGCATCGATGTCGAAGGTAACCTCGATCTGAGGTATTCCTCTCGGAGCCGGAGCGATTCCGTCAAGATGGAACACACCTATCTCCTTGTTGTCCTTTGCCATTGAACGCTCACCCTGAAGCACGTGGATCTCGACTGAAGGCTGGTTGTCAGCCGCGGTGGAGAAGACCTCTGACTTGCGGGTCGGGATGGTAGTGTTGGCCTCGATCAATTTGGTCATGACACCACCAAGGGTCTCGATGCCGAGTGAAAGCGGAGTGACATCCAGAAGGAGCACATCCTTCACATCACCTGCAAGCACACCACCCTGGATAGCCGCACCGATGGCGACAACCTCGTCCGGGTTAACACTCTTGTTAGGCTCCTTGCCGAAGAACTCCTTGACAAGCTCCTGCACCTTAGGGATACGTGTAGAACCTCCCACAAGAAGAACCTCATCGATGTCTGAAGCCTTAAGCTTGGCATCTTCCAAAGCCTTACGGCAAGGCTCGATCGACCTTTCAAAGAGGCTGTCGCAAAGTTGCTCGAACTTGGCTCTTGTAAGTGTCTTTACAAGGTGCTTAGGAATTCCGTCCACCGGCATGATGTAAGGAAGGTTGATCTCGGTCGAAGTCTGGTTGGACAGCTCGATCTTCGCCTTCTCCGCGGCTTCCTTCAATCTCTGAAGAGCCATCGGATCCTTCTTCAGGTCGATGCCTCCGTTGTCCTTCGCGAACTCATCGGCAAGCCAGTTGATGATCTCCTGGTCGAAGTCATCACCACCAAGGTGAGTGTCACCGTTTGTGGACTTGACCTCGAACACGCCGTTGCCCAACTCAAGGATAGAGATATCGAAAGTACCGCCGCCAAGGTCATAGACAGCGACCTTCATGTCCTTGTTCTTCTTGTCAAGACCGTAGGCAAGGGCGGCAGCCGTAGGCTCGTTGATGATTCTCTTCACATCAAGACCCGCGATCTTGCCGGCCTCCTTTGTGGCCTGACGCTGAGAGTCTGAGAAGTAGGCAGGAACCGTGATGACAGCTTCGGTCACTTCCTGACGAAGATAATCCTCCGCGGTTTTCTTCATCTTCTGGAGAATCATCGCTGAAATCTCCTGCGGGGAGTAGAGCTTGCCGTTGATGTCGACACGCGGTGTGTTGTTCTCGCCTCTTACCACCTTATAAGGCACTCTGGCGATCTCCTTTTGAACCTGATCATAAGTCTCACCCATGAATCTCTTGATGGAGAAGACAGTGTTCTTCGGGTTCGTGATGGCCTGACGCTTTGCAGGATTACCGACTTTTCTTTCACCGCCGTCGGTAAAGGCGACTACGGAAGGGGTGGTTCTTTCACCCTCGTTGTTGATAATGACGGTAGGCTGATTGCCTTCCATGACCGCAACACACGAATTCGTGGTTCCAAGGTCGATACCAATAATTTTTCCCATATTCTTAAATCTCCTATTTTTTCTTTTTTTCTTATCCCGCTCCGTTTCCGGAGCCGGACGCCAAGAGTATTATCGAATGTCATGCCATTGCCGGACCCATGACAAATTGGCAGACATTCCTTTTCCGAGACCTTTCTGTTTGACACTTTGCAGACAGAACGTCACATTCACCGGTCAGAGCATGTCACCTTCCGGCGCCTCGCGCATGATGCCTTGCCGGCCGGGGGCGGCGGATCTTCGCCTGCGACGAAAAAGGGACGGAGAATCTCCGTCCCTTTTTCACCGGTCTGAATCCCGACTACTCTCCGGCCTCCTTCAGCCGCTCGGCGTTCTCCGCGATCTGGAGTTGGTTGATGCACTCCTGGATGTCACCGTCCATGAAGACGGGAAGGTTGTACATCGACCAGTTGATGCGGTGGTCGGTCACGCGGCCCTGCGGATAGTTGTAGGTGCGGATCTTGGCGGAACGGTCACCTGTGGAGACCATTGTCTTGCGCTTCGCGCCTATCTCATCAAGATACTTCTGATGCTCAAGGTTGTACAGACGTGTACGGAGTTCCTCAAAGGCCCTGTCCTTGTTCTTAAGCTGGGAGCGCTCCTCCTGGCACTGCACGACAAGACCGGTCGGAAGGTGGGTAAGACGGACAGCCGAATAGGTCGTGTTGACACCCTGTCCACCAGGCCCGGAGGAGCAGAAAAGATCAAGGCGGATGTCATCCCACCTGAGGTCGACATCAAACTCACCAGCCTCCGGGAAGACCGCCACGGAAGCCGCGGAAGTCTGGATCCTGCCCTGGGTCTCGGTCTGAGGGACCCTCTGGACGCGATGCACTCCGGACTCATATTTCATGATTCCATAGACCCCCTCATCGTTGGACGACAGCTTGAAGACTATCTGCTTGTAGCCTCCCGCCGTGCCTGGAGTCTCATCATTGACCTCAAGCTTCCACCCTTTCTTCTCGGCGTACTTTGAGTACATCCTGAACAGGTCTCCGGCGAAGATGGCCGCCTCGTCACCGCCTGTGCCTCCACGGATCTCGATGATGGCGTTCTTGCTGTCGTCCGGATCGGCCGGAATCAACAGAATCTTGATCTGCTCCTCCATCTGAGGTATCTTGGGCTCGATCTCGGCGATCTCGGCCTTGGCCATGTCCCTTAAATCCTCATCCTTCTCATTGATCATTATGTCTTTGGCCTCAGCCAGCTCATCGACCATTTTCTTGTACTCAAGGCCGGCCTTGATGATCGGCTCAAGCTCCTTGTAGTCCTTGTTGAGCTGGACGTATCTCTTCATGTCGGCGATCACCTCGGGATCGGCGAGCTGCTTCTGAAGTGACTCGTACTTGTCCTGGAGGGCCAGGATCTTGTCCACTAATGTATTCTCTGCCATATTCAATGGTTAATATATTCCTAAATCGACTTGAGGTAGCAGCGGCGGCGCATGTAGAGCTCGTGCTCGTACTTGGCCCACACGTTGACCGCGCCGTTGGATTCAATCTGAGGATTGGTGATCGCCCACTTTGTGCCGGCCTCTCTGTATTTCCGGGACATCGCGCAATGGTAGATAGACGAGACCCCGGTGTTCTGCCACTTGGGAGTGGCCCCGTTGATCATCAGGTCAACCGTGTCGTACGTGTGCATGGCTCTCAACAGATGGAACCAACCAAACGGGAACAGATGCCCCTTTGCCTTCTGGAGCGCGCGGGAAATGGTGGGGAAAGTGATTCCGAAGCCCACCAGCTCCTCCTTGTCATCCAAGATAATGCTGCTGGTCTTGTCCGAGACAAAAGAAAGAACCTCGCCGGCCTCCTCATCAATCTCCTCCTTCGTGAAAGGAATGAAGTTGTAAACCGACTTCGCGAAGCTCTCGTTGTAGACATCAAAGAAGTACCTGACCATCCTCTTGTCTTTCTTCAGTTTGCCCAGGCTCCCCTCGTGCAGGTTGTACCTCTGCTTGAGAAGCTCCGCGATCCTGGTGATCTTCTCCTGGAGAGGCTGGTCGGCGGCGATCTTGTACTGGACCCAGTCACATTCCTTACTGTACCCGAGGGCCGTCACGAAGTCATTGTAGTAGGGGTAGTTGTACAGGCAATTGAAAGGAGGAATGTTCTCATAGCCCTCTATAAGCATGCCTTGCTTTCCGAGCGTGTTGTAGTAAAGAGGACCGTGGATCTCGTTCATCCCGTTCTCCTTTGCCCAAGCCTCAGCCGTGCCCAGAAGGAGTTTGGCGACCTCAAAGTCATCAATCGTGTCGAACCAGCCGAAACGGGCCCTTTTCTTGTCATAAAGAGCGTTGTACCGAGGATTGATCATTCCGCAGACGCGGCCTACAACGGTCTTTCCGTCAAGGACCAACCACATCTTCCTCTTGCAATAGGAAAGCGTGGAGACCTTTGTCAATGACCTGACCTGGTCACTGTGTAACGCGGGAACATATTGAGGACAATCCTTATACAACAAATCGGGGAACTTGATGAACCTCATCAAATCCCTCCTGCTCAAAACCTCGACTACTTTATAATCAGACATAAGTACCCAAACTACAACGCTCCCTTCTCAGGAAGACATCCACAAAATTAAGAAAATGTCTTGTTTTGGACAAATCTGGACGGCTAAAGTTTAAGCGGCGGCGCTACAATCCTTTCGCCTTGCCCTCATCCCAGATCTCATCCATCCGGGCAAGCGTCATGTCATGAAGATCCATTCCCTTGCGGATCGTGTTCTCCTCCAAGTAGGTAAAACGGCGGCGGAATTTGTCACAGGCACGGTTCAGAGCCGTGTCCGGATTGAGGCCGTAAAGCCTGGCCGCGTTGATCGTGGCGAACATGAAATCGCCAAGCTCCTCCTCGGCCCTGTCCCTTGCCTTCTCCCTGCCATCCACGGATCCGGCATTGTCCATGGCGTCCATCTCGGCCTGAAGCTCAGCCTGCTCCTCCTTGACCTTGTCCCATACCTGTCTCTTATCCTCCCAGTCAAAGCCTACTCCCCGGGCCTTGTCCTGCATCGAATAGGCCTTAAGGATCGGAGGCATAGCGTCCGGAATCCCGGAAAGAATCCGCTTGTTTCCCCCTTTCTCCTTGGCCTTTAGCATCTCCCAGTTCTCCGAAACCTGCTCCGCGTCGGCAACCTTTGTGGTAGAGAACACATGGGGATGACGGTAGATCATCTTCTCGCAAAGCTTGTCCATCACGTCCGCGATGTCGTAGCGCCCCTCCTCCTCGGCGATCTTGGCGTAGAAGATCACGTGAAGGAAAACGTCTCCAAGCTCTTTCTCCAGTGCCTCCTCGTCCTTCTTCAACACGGCGTCACTGAGCTCATAGACTTCCTCGACAGTCATAGGGCGCAGGGTGTCAATGGTCTGAGCGTGGTTCCACGGACACTCGGAGCGAAGCCTGTCCATTACTTCAAGCGCCCGCTGGAACGCCTTTAGTTTCTTTTCATTATTAATCATATCCTGCAAAATTACTAAAATCTCTGAATATGCGAAGAATATGCGGACAGCTTTCCGTCACATCGCCCCGGGGGCAGAACGCCGCCCTCCGCACCCGGAACCACGCTTGACGGCTCCCCCGGGGGCAGAACGCCGCCCTCCGCACCCGGAACCGCGATTGACGGCTCCCCCGGGGGCAGAACACCGCCCTCCGCACCCGGCTCCGCGCTTGACGGCTCCCCCGGGAGCAGAACACCGCCCTCCGCACCCGGCTCCGCGATTGACGGCTCTCCCGGGGGCAGAACGCCGCTCTCCGCACCCGGCTCCGCGCTTGACGGCTCCCCCGGGGGCAGAACGCCGCCCTCCGCACCCGGAACCGCGATTGACGGCTCCCCCGGGGGCAGAACACCGCCCTCCGCACCCGGAACCGCGCTTGACGGCTCCCCCGGGGGCAGAACGCCGCTCTCCGCTCCCGGAACGGACAGCCTCCGGAAGCGGTTGGACGCCCTGCCCTCAAAAACAGAAAATTTGAATAAAGTCCCGAAAGCACTATCTTTGCCGCGGCAAACACCGGTCAGCGGCAACAACAAGCTGTCACAGACTTTGCAAAACATCAGATCTTAACTACACATCAGACCTTAACGATAATTCATAACAATGAAAGGGATTCATTACGTTTCCGCCGACGAGGCGGTGAAAGCCATAAAGTCGGGCGACCATATTCATTTAAGCAGCGTGGCGAGCGTGCCGCACATCCTGATCGACGCGCTTGTGAGAAGGGCGGACGCCAGAGAGGTCGAGGACCTGCATTTCCACCACTTCCACACAGAGGGACCGGCTCCATATTCAGATCCTAAGTATTCAGGTATCTTCTTTGAGCAGGGTTTCTTTGTCGGGCCGAACGTGCGCCAGAACGTAAACTCAGGGTATGCTGATTATGTCCCGGTGCATCTTGGTGAGTCTCAGAAACTTTACCGCAGCGGGGCGATCAAGCTGGGGGCAGCCTTGGTCCAGGTGTCGCTTCCGGACGGGAACGGGATGGTGTCGCTGGGGACTTCCGTGGACTGCTCGCTCGCAGCCATAGAGACAGCAAGGGTGAAGATCGCGGTGGTGAACCCTCATGTGCCTTTTGCCTATGGTGACCTCGTTCCGCTAAGCACTTTCGATTACCTTGTGAAGGACGACACTCCGTTGGTTACCAAGGATTTCGCCGAGCCGACTCCGACCGAGGTGCTGATCGGAAAGAACTGCGCGGAACTCGTTCCGGACGGAGCCTGCATCCAGATGGGAATCGGCGCGCTGCCGAACGCCCTGGCCGCGCAATTAGTTGACCACAAGAATCTTGGCGTGCACACAGAGATGTTCGCCGACGGGGTTCTGAGACTTATAAAGAAAGGGGTCGTGAACGGAGCGAACAAGAAGATCGACAAGGGCAGGATCGTGGCGTCGTTCCTGCTGGGATCGCAGGAGGTATATTCATTCATCGACCACAATCCCGACGTGCTGATGAAGGACATCAAGTACGTCAACGACCCCTGGGTCATCAGCCGGAACCCTTGCATGATGGCGATCAACTCAGCCACGGAGGTCGATCTGACCGGCCAGATCTGCGCCGACTCGATCGGGACGAGGATATTCTCCGGGACCGGCGGCCAGCTGGATTTCGTGAGGGGGGCCTCGATGTCAGAGGGCGGAGTGTCGATGACAGCGTTCGCATCCAGAACCAATAAGGGCAAGGCGAAGATCGTCCCGACGCTGAACCCTGGGGCGGGGGTTGTCACTCCGCGCGCCGACGCCCATTGGATTGTCACTGAATATGGTGCCGTGGACCTGTACGGCAGGTCGCTTCAGGAGCGAGCCAAGCTTCTCATCGGCATCGCCCACCCGGACGACCGGGAGATGCTGGACCGCGCCTCGTTCGAGAGGTTCGGGCCGCACTGGCACGTGGTGAAGATCTGATTTTACCGGCGGCGGAGACATTTCCACGAAAGGACCGGAATCAGGAAGCTGAGAAGACAGGCCGTCATCCAGAAAACAGAGGCGGGCCCGAAATTGAAGTCGTTCTCCCCTATCATGACTCCGCTGACGATGTTCTGGATTCCGGCGGCGACATAGCTGGCAAGGCCGACCATCCCGAGGGCCGCCCCCGTGGCCTTGCGCGGCACGATGTCAAGAGCCATCAGGCCAGCCACCGTGCAATAGACCACCCCGATCGCAAGGCTGAAGAGCGACACGCAGACTATGTTCAATGAATATCCTCCTCCGGTGAAAAGGAAAGCTCCGAGCGACAGCAGGCAAAGCACTCCGGAAATCAGCACGGGGACGAAACGGTTCCCTTTGAAAACCCGGTCGGAGAGCCAGCCGGCAAGCACAGTACCGGCTATTCCGAAAGCCTCCGAGAAGGCGATGATCTGTGTCGCCCCGGCAAGGGAAAAGCCTTTGCCTTTCTGGAGGAAAAGCACCCCCCACTCGCTGACTGCGTGCTGGGTGATGTACACGAAGGCGCTCGAAAGGGCGATTATCCATATTCCCGGATGACGGACCACCATTTTCTGGAGTTCCTTGACCGGCATGGAGTCGGTCTTCTGAGGTTTCTCTCCGGTCAATGTCTGCACCGAAGGAAGGCCGCGGCTCTCCGGTGTGTCGGAGACCATCAGCAGGACCATCACCGAGCCGAGCACTCCGGCCACAGCGGAGAAGATGAAGCCATATTCCCATCCCGCCCAGCCGACAATCAATCCTAAAGCAAACACCGACAACGATTTACCCAAATAAGGCGTGGCGCTGAAAATGCTGTAATATGTTCCTCTGCGTCCAAGCGGAAACCATCGGGATAGACTTATGACCCCCGGAGGAGCGCCCATCGACTGACAGAAACCGTTGACTCCCCAGATGACGGCGAACACAATGAACAGCAGCATAGTGGAGGTGCCGGTCCAACCTTGGAGCAACCCAAGAACTCCCATCAGAAGATTGACCACTGTTGAGATCAGAAGACCTGTGGCCATAAAGCGGCGCACGTTGCAATAGTCCGCGATGAATCCGTTGGCGAACTTGCCGAAAGCATAGACGAAATAAAACGCTGAACCGATGATTCCAAGCTGCGCGGCTGTGAATATCTCCCCGTCGATCAACGGCTGCTTCACAACGCTCATAGCCATCCGGCAGACGTAGTAGAGAGCGTAAGCCCCCGTCACACCCCAGAACGTGCGGTTCCGCAGACGCTTGTACTCCTCTTCAACCCTCTCCGGGGCGACCTTTCCCTCCGAAGGCTTCGAGATCCTATAGAATGAATATAGACTCATAATATTCAGAGACTGCCCTGACCGCTTGCGGACGTATATTCTTTCGTTCAAAAAAAGCTTTGCAAACAGATCAAAACAATCATTCAACATTGCGAACCTTAGATCCGCGGGAATATTCACGACCCCAAGGTATGCAGTGCAAAAGTAGCAAATTTATGGCAACAAGTAAAGTTTATTTTGCGTGGCATACAACAGCCTGATTATCAAAGATTTTAGCTGCATTCCCTGTACGACTTTAACGACCAGAAAGGCTCCTTGTGCCTCTCACTGCCACATAGTTAAGTGCCACGGCTTTCCTTTTCACCTTTTATTGATTAACTTTGCGATGGTGAAGATCATAAGATATGAGACAATTGAAAGCCATCATCACACTTCTAAGCGCCTGCATCCTTATGTCCTGTGGCGGAAGGATTGACTCGGCACTGGACAAGGCTGAGAGATTGGTCAGCGATAGTCCAGATTCAGCGTTGGCGATACTGGAAAACGTCGCGATGCGTAAAGGGCTGAGCCAGATGCAGAAGGCGCGATGCGGGAAGGCTTTGGCGCTGGCGAATTTGAGGCTGGGCAGATCTTTCGCCACGGACAGTCTGCTGGATGAAAGCATAAGGTATTACCGTAGAATCTGTGACACATCCGCCTTGGCTGAGACCTACCAGGCAGCCGCTTTCAGGGCACGATGGAGAGGTCAGAGGGATTCAGCCGCATATTACCTGACGGAAGCGATCGGTCTCTTGCCGGAGGTGAAAAGCGATGAATTGGCTTACCTGTACATAAGATTGTCAGGCTATTACGATGAACCTATCGCTGCCAAGGACTACCCCAAGGCCATTGAATATGCCCGCAAGGCCGCCACGATGGCGCTGAGCGACAAGATGAGGAGCCTTGCGTTCCAAAACATCGGAGTTTGCATGGCTTTTATCGGACGGCAGGACTCAGCGCTGTATTATTCCACAAAATCCATTGAGACAGTGATGGATGCGGAAAACAAACCTGCTGATTATCCGACTTTCATAACAAATTACGCGAACTTGGCAGGAGCCGACTTGGCCTTAAGCCGCAAACTGCTCCAAAGCCTTCCTCCAAGCTGCAACATAGCAAAGTATCTCTCACTTGGTTACCTTTACCTCAACGCTGACAGGACGGACTCCGCATCATTCTACCTGAACAAGGCGATGGAGGTCTATCACCAACACTCAGGAGCTACGTTCTCCATCAACACGGGCAACAACCTCTATGCACTGAAAATGTGCCTGGACCACAGCCAGGGACGACACGCCATCGCGGGTGAGAATGTGACCGCCAATGACTCCATCAACAATGTTGTGGAGATGCAGAGGCTGCTGAACTCCGAACTGGAGCACAGCAGGACAATGCTTCAACAGCATCTTCTGGAGGAGAGAATCAGCCGGCAAAGGATCGTGCTCATCCTTATCGCAGTGCTGTTCATCGGCATCGCAATGTTTTTCCTTTATGACCGGAACGCCAAAAAGAAATACATCAGCCTTAGGAAACAACTTGACAGAAGCCGCGTCAACCAGATTCTCAGCGAGAACCAGACCGATGAGCCGGCAGACATCACCGAAGTATGGACGGAGCGCGTGAACCTCTGTATGCAGGGCTTCCGCGGCACCGAATGGATGAAGCGGCTTCAAGTTCTGGACGGACAGGAAAGTTCTGAATATCTCCCGTCTGAAAGCCGGGGCAGGCTGTCTTCCGCTCTTATGGAATATTTCACCGATGTCATCGTTGACCTGAAATCCAACGGCACCGGACTGACGGTCGATGACATAATCCTGTGCCTTCTGACGTTGCTCGGACTGAAAAACCAGACGATCTCAAGATGCACGGCTGCCTCCGAAGGAGCTGCCAGGACAAGAAAAAGCCGGCTGAAAGGCAAACTTTCTCCGGAAATATTCTCGTTCATATTCAAGTAATCCCCAGCGGATTACGTTTCATCCGTAACGTCCGTGTAACATAGCCAGCCAGTTGTAACAAACGTGGCACACCGGAAACGGACAACCTGTCTTGAACTTCTTTACCTTTGCTCCGAAACAAGTGAGCGCCGAGGATGGCGGTCACAAAAAAAAGGACAAAGATGAAAAGGTTATTTTTACTGATCACCGCCACTCTCGCGGCAACAATTGTAAACGCCCAAATCACCGGCAGGATTTCTGATGTCACCGGCAAACCCATAGCCTTCGCCAATGTCGTGGCCAAGGCCGCAGCGGATTCTTCCATCATAGAAGGCACGGTCTCCGGTGAGGATGGACGTTTCGCCCTGCCGAAAGCCAGACACGGGAATATTCTTGAGGTATCGCTGCTTGGATATTCAAAATATTCAATCTCCATCGCATCGGAGGAAATTTCCATCATTTTGAAAGAGGACACCGAGTTTCTTGAAGGCGCCAAGGTGACAGAAACGCTTCCCTCCCACACTGTCAGGGGAGGATCCCTCATCACCACGGTCAGCGGCTCGGTGATGAGCAAACTCGGAACCGCGAATGATGTCATCGAGAGGATTCCGGGAATCCGAAAGGATGAGGACGGCAAGTTCTCCGTGTTCGGCAAGGGAACACCTCTTATCTACATCAACGGCAGAGAGATCCAGGACAACTCCGAACTTGAAAGGCTGCGCTCCGAGGACATCGCTTCCGTGGAATTGAACACCAATCCCGGGCCACGTTACGATGCAGAAGTAAAGTCCGTACTGATAATCAAGACCGTACGGAAAGCCGGGGACGGATTGAGCGGCAACGTGCGCTCGACCTACAGGCAAGGGTATTATTCCGCATTTCTGGAAGGTGCCGACCTTAACTGGCGTAAAGGAGGGTTTGACATTTTCGGTTCGCTGGAGGCTGATTTCTCTCACACCCACCAAGAGCAGACGAACCGCGTGACGACCACCACTCCATCCTCCGTCTGGAACCAGAACTCCGATCTAAGTATCTCAAACAAAAGCAGGCAATACTACTCCACCCTTGGCTTTAACTATATGTTCAGGAACGGCAATTCCCTCGGACTGAGATACCAGCGGAGCGATCTCCCTTTCAGTCACTCGCAATGGCCGACCTACCAAGAGGTTCTCAAAGATGGAATATTCCAGGAAGCCATTGACTATGACATACTTTGGAATGTGAAAAGCAACTATGCGGATGGCGTGAACGCCTACTTCCAAGGCAAAGCAGGAGGTTTTTCCATCGACTTCAACAACGACTTCTACGACAGCCGCAGCAAAAGGACGCAGGACATCCACGAGCGCGGTGCGGTCGAAGAGAACGTTGGGAATGAAAGCGACGTCTACAACATGATGTTTGCTTCAAAGCTCGTTGTCGGCCACAGCATCGGAAAGGCAAAAATTGAAGGTGGTTATGAATATGTACGGACTTCCCGGAACGATGCCTACACATCGACCAAATCAGGACTGGCACAGACGGACAACCGGATACTTCAGAACCTTGCTGCCGGATTCCTCTCGCTGTCAATACCTTTCGGCAAGGCATCCTTGGACGCAGGTGTCAGGTACGAGCATTCAGCGCAGAATTACTATGAATATGGAACCTTAGTTCCAGGACAGAGCCGCAAGTACTCCAACCTGTTCCCTACCGTGGACTTCACCTTCCCGATAGCCAAGGCGAACTTCTCCCTGACATATTCATCAAAGACCAAAAGACCATCCTACAGCCAGTTGAACAGCGCCGTGCAGTACGATGACCGCTTCACCTACGAGCAGGGCAATCCTTATCTCCAGCCTGAGGTCAACCACGACATCACCTTCGCGGGGATATTCAAGTGGATCTATTTCTCCGCAAGCTATCAGTATGTAAAGGACGCCATCGCAGGTCTGATTGTCCCTTACGAGGAAGGGTCGCCCATCAATCTTATGACCGATGTCAACTATGATCATATTTCAGAGTACAGCGCCATCCTCTCTTTATCACCTAAGTTCGGAATATGGTCTCCGAGGCTCCTTTTCAGCTTTATGAGACAGGATTTTGACATCGAACATAACGGCAGCGTCCTCCGGATGAACAGTCCGCTCTTGTTCTCCAGCCTATACAACTCTTTCAATCTCGGAAAAGGATTCCTTCTGAACGCTGATGTGACCCACCACACGGCTGGAGACATGGATGTAGTCACCTTGAAGCCGAGCCGGCAGATCAACATCGGAGCCAGCAAGAACATCCGCGGCTGGGACATCCAGCTACAGCTCACCGACATATTCAAGACCGCCAACAACTCCATGCTCACATTCGGCTCCCGGATGGTCCTGGACAAGTGGAACTACAGCGACTCCCGTGCCCTCAAACTCACCCTCCGCTACCGCTTCAACTCCACCTCCACGCACTACAAAGGACGCTCAGCCGGCTCCTCCGAGCGCAACAGGTTCTGATCCAGTCCAACACAACAGATAAAAAAAGAGTTAAGGATGACCCCAAAGTGTTTTTTTGGGATCATCCTTGAAATTGCATGCTTTCTTAATGATTTCCAAAACAGAAAAAAAGTTCTAATTTTGTTCTTGATAATATCCAAGGCCTGAGTGACAAGATGTCTCCAGGGCGAAAATAGTCATGTAAACCAAAGATGAGTCCACTTGAAAAAGTCTTTTTTTGAAAAAAATATGTGCCGCACAGCTACCTTCAAAGGGGTTGAAAAGTGGCGAATGGTGGTTTTTCAAGTGGACTCAAAGATTATTGGAATAATATGAAAAAGGCAATCGCAATCCTGATGTTGTCACTCGCAGCGGTGACAGTGTCGGCACAGAAAAATCAGGTGAAGTACAATTTCACAGAGGCGTCCGATCTGACTATGGTCGGGAAGCTGATGACTGACACGCCTAACCCTTACCATCGGGTTGACACGGTGAGATTCAAGGGGTTCACGGTCAACACCGGAGGACTTGCGGCGAGAGGAAACGACTTTGTACATAAGGGAAGACGGTCGGTGGCTTTGGGCGGAGTCCGTCAGGAAGCCTGACTTGAAGAATCTCAAGAAGTACGGAATAACATAATCACATCGGGAATATTCATTGAAAATAAATATAACAGACAATGGCGAATCTGAAGTCATTGGCCAAGGACACGGCGATCTACGGCCTGAGCAGCATCATAGGAAGGTTCCTCAACTACCTTCTCATCCCGCTTTACACACATGTCATCGCCTCGTCAAGCGGCGACTACGGTGTGGTGACGAACCTGTACGCCTACACGGCCCTGCTGCTTGTGATCCTGACCTACGGGATGGAGACAACTTTCTTCCGGTTCGCCAACAAAGAGGGAGAGAATCCGGACAAGGTATATTCAACTATCCTGACATCGGTGCTGACGACTTCAGCGCTGTTCGTTGGAATTGTTTTGCTTTTCATAAGTCCGATTTCCTCAGCCCTTGGCTACGCTTACCATCCGTCCTATGTCTGGGCGATGGCCGCCACGGTGGCGATCGACGCTTTCCAATGCATTCCGTTCTCTTACCTCAGGTACAAGAAGCGTCCGCTGAAATTCGCCGCCTTGAAACTGCTCTTCATCGGACTGAACATATTCCTGAATCTCGCTTACTTTGTGATTCTGCCGAAGTCGGGAGCGAATCCGTTCGGAATCTACGACGGCGGGCTTGACGTGGGTTACGTGTTCTACATCAACCTGTTCTGCACGGCGGTCATCACCCTTTTCTTCTGGAAGGAGCTGCGCGGATTCAGGTTCGGATTCGACGGAGGGCTTCTGAAAAGGATGCTGGGCTACAGTTGGCCGATCCTTGTGCTTGGAATCGCCGGAATCCTCAACCAGAGCGGATCACAGATCATATTCCCGTTCATCTACGGGGAAGGCTCGTCCGTGCCGCTTGGCATCTACGGAGCCAGCGTCAAGATCGCGATGATCATGGCGATGATCACCCAGGCCTTCCGCTACGCCTACGAGCCGTTCGTGTTCGGCAGCGCTGCGCAGGGGAACAGCAAGGAGATGTACGCCAAGGCGATGAAGTACTTCATAATATTCACCCTCCTCGCGTTCCTCTGCGTCATAGGGTATATGAATATCCTGAAGTTCATTATCGGCGGCAGCTATTGGGAAGGTCTCAAGGTCGTGCCGATCGTGATGGCGGCCGAGATCATGATGGGGATCTATTTCAACCTCTCATTCTGGTACAAGCTTACAGACCAGACACTTTGGGGAGCGTTGTTCTCGGGGATCGGATGCCTCGTGCTGTTCGCAGTGAATATTCTGTTCATTCCTAAGTTCAGCTACATGGCCTGCGCCTGGGCCGGATTCGCAGGCTACGGGGTGGCCATGGTCCTGTCCTACATCATCGGTCAGAAAAAATATCCGATCAGATACCCGCTCAAGGACATAGCGCTGTACGTTGGCCTTGCGCTGATCCTATTCTTAGGAATGACCTGCGCCAACTCACATCTCAGCACTTGGCCAGCCATCGCCGTCAACACCGTCCTTATCCTCGCCTTCTGCGCCGTGGTCATCAAGCGCGACCTTCCACTCTCCTCCATGCCAGTCATCGGGAAACACTTTAGAAGATAAATTATTGACAGACAAGTTATTGATTGCCTCCGAAACACTTATTTCGCCTTAATTTCCTTAATCAGCACAATAAGCGCAAAGCCAGCCAACTCCAACATGGTTTTCTATTCTTTATGTCTTCATTGCTGTGCGTTGCCACCAGACTGCACATCATTGAAGCACTCTTTCTCATAACCGTCATTCACACTGCAAAATGTTACCCCGACAGTAGCATTATTGACATATTATGTTCCCGTCACCAACAACTTATACCGTAACGGGAGCGTTTAATGACTATAATGCTCCCGTAATCGTTAACCCGGACCGTAACGGGAACGAAATGTGGCATTTATGGACTTGTCAATGGACAATTTTTGATTACTCTGTAGAGAAACTTTGACAGAAACACTATTCTCGGTTTTTGCTCCACTCATCGTTCAAGTTCAGCACCACGAGAGAATTTCTCAGCCAAGACGTTCCAGTCATCGTCAAGTTTCCACATAAAGAAAGTATTATCAATACCGTAATGATATAGAATAATGACGATAGATCCATCAGTATTCGCACCAGTCACTGTCATTTTTCACTACCACGAGAGCATTTCTACTACAAAAAATGCGACTGTCAAGCAAAGTGTTTGGAAAATGCCCAGTGTCTATTTGAAAAAAGACATCGGACACCAAGTCTTCCCGCTCTGATGCCATATTCATCAAGAGAGAACGTCCGTAGAAGCTTACTAACATTGATCTCGAGACAAACCCGTAGTGCATAAATCCGTTCAATAAAGACGTGATAATCACCTATATCACTGAATATCAAGTATCAAAAAGAAAATATTTCGACAATCAAGAGGATAAAAAACAGAAACTTCTGTTTCTTTGTGAAGGTTTTTATGTTTTTGAATATGATAGTGGAGAAATTAGACTATATTGCGACACTTTGCAAGCGCCAAAGATTCGCGACTTGCTGATTTGACTACTTAATCGTAAACGAAATGAAAAACAAGAAAGAGACTTACAAAGAGTACAGAACGTGGCCGCGCTGGTACTACCATCTGACATTCGACTCCCTTGAGAAAGGCCAGTTGTTCAACAATGATGAGGAATATGCCTGCGGAATGAACAGCATTGCCATCGGGCAGTATGTCCACAACTTGTCCATCATCGCATTCGTACTGATGGTCAATCATTGCCACATACTTCTGTATGGTTCTGGAGAGGATATCGTTAACTTCTTCAAATACATAAACAGAAGGATAAACGAAAAGCTTAGGGCCGACGGCTATCCTCCACTGCCGAACGGATATGGATTCAAACTTGTCAAGGTTGAGGACAAAAGGCAGTTGGCGGACACAATCGTCTATATTGCCAGAAATCCGCTCAAGGCCAGGCCGGATATCACCGCGGGAGGTTATTTGTGGGGTTCCACAAATCTGATTTTCAGCGAGATCAACAAACTCTACGAAAAGACAGAACTTGGGAATATGTCAGGTCGGGAAATAATGAGGACTCTCAAGACAAAGGTCCTTCTTCCAAAGAATTACCTTCTGAACAAGTCAATGGGTTTCATTCTTCCCGAATCATATGTGAATTCTAAAAAAGCGGAACAGACACTTCACGATTCGTGGAGATTCAGTTCTGATCTTATCCGTCACATTGACGCTTACATCAAGATCGCGGAAGGAATCGGGGAGATGGTCACGTTGTCGGATGGAGAATTGGACGAGATCATCTACACTAATCTCAAAAAACATTTCAACACGAACACATTCAACGATCTAAGTGTGGATGACAGATGCCGGTTGGCCATAATATTGAAGAAAGACTACAGAATAGATATGAAGCGCATCGCACGCAAACTCAGGATTGACCTTGAGGCTCTCAAAGAGTTGCTTGGATGAAGCCCCCATACGTCAAGAGTTCTAAATGGAGCACTTCATATGTATGAGTCCACTTGAAAAAGTCTTTTTTGAAAAAAAATATGTGCCACACAGCTACCTTCAAAGGGGTTAAAAAGTGGCGAATGGTAGTTTTTCAAGTGGACTCATGTATAATGACTGCTTCTATGACTGCCACACACCAAATAAATGAATATAACGGTGACATATTCATTCTATTTCGCTCCAGTCACAGTCATTCTTTACCATAACGGAAGCATTTTGGGTCATTATTGGTGCCGTCGCGCTCAGCAAGAAGAAAGGGATAGATGACGGAGGCATATTCATCGGTTTTTGATCTCGTCACTGGCTACGCTTTCCACAACAGGAGCATTATTGGCCATTATTGACACCGGGGCACTCGGCAAGAAGATAAATGAAATGGGACAGGAGAAAAACGATGGGAGAAGGGGAAGGAATGAGGGAAAGGAATGAGGGAAAGGAATGAGGGGAAAGAATGAGGGGAAGGAATGAGGGGAAGGAATGAGGGAAAGGAATGAAGGAAAGGAATAAGGGGAAGGAATGAGGGGAAGGAATGAGGGGAAGGAATGAGGGGAAGGAATGAGGGAAAGGAATGAAGGAAAGGAA
>ERZ808242.348-NODE-348-length-34670-cov-5.248967_pt1 | contig 34670 bp, 34 predicted proteins | sample MGYA00521244_ERZ808242 | MGnify/ENA primary metagenome ERZ808242 (study PRJEB31516, sample SAMN03275573) | gut metagenome | biome: mammalia-associated habitat; material: feces | host: Papio cynocephalus | place: Kenya | collected 2012-07-27 ... | reverse complement strand
CTGATTAACAACGGAGATAATCTTTCCCATCATTATCCTCCCTATATATGTAATATCTATTATTATATATTATATAATATATATAATAAAAATGTTTCACATGAAACATTAAAAAGAAAGTACAAAGCTATTATATCAGCTATGCGGTTAAAAGTAAATATAAAAATAGCAGTCCTTTGCAAATTTTACAAAGGACTGCTATTTATTTCGATTTCGATTTAAAGAAAAGCGACATCAGATATCCCATAAACAGGGCGACCGAAATTCCTGCGGCGGTAGCCGTAAGTCCGCCCATAAATATTCCCATAAACCCGTAATCGCCTATCGCTTTCTTAACTCCGACCGCAATGCTGTAGCCGAAGCCGGTAAGCGGCACCGTAGCTCCCGCTCCCGCAAAATCGACCAGCGGCTTATAAATTCCTACAGCCGTAAGCAAAACGCCCGAAACAACATAGGCAACAAGAATTCTTGCAGGAGTAAGCTTTGTGCAGTCAATCAGGACCTGTCCTATAAGACAGAAAGCACCGCCGACCGCAAAAGCCTTCAGGCATGACATGAACAATTCCATAAACATCTTCCTTTAGTGTTTCACATGAAACATTTATTAGAAGTGTTCCCCGATTTTTTTGATTTATTCGGGAATATATGAAATTGCCTTTGAAACACCGTAAGCCTCGTTTAAAGCCTTTAAAACCTCGCTTTTATTGAGGTTTTTGACCGTTATTCCGTAGGCGCTTTCGCTCCTGACGGTCATTTTAACCTTACAGGTGCCGTATCTTCTGTCGGGCAGAGTTTCGGTTATCTTTATAACTCCGATTTTCGATTTATCGCAGTTCATTTCGCAGAAATTAAAGCCCTTAGCGCCTTTAGCTCCGATATTTTCGCCGATACTCAAGCCGCCGTGAAGATAATTGCATTTACACAGGTCGGCATAATATAAATCGACTAGCAGAGCCATTGAAGCGACGAAAAGCACAAATCTGTCGAAATGGCGGAAAATAATCATAAGCGTTATACTTGCGGCGATAATTAAAGCCCCGTAAAATTTAGGGAGCCACAAAAACCTTTTTAAGGACCTTGAGCTTTGGCTTGCCTTTAAGGGCTTTGAATCCCTTTGAAGAAACGGAAAATAGGTGCGGAACTCGCTTTTTATTTCCCTATGCTTTCCGCAAGGGATAATTACCGCCTTTTCGGAGCGCTGAGTTCCGAATCCGCCCACAGTTGCATACATCGAATAATTTTTAAAAAAGCGCATTATCGGGGTCTGGACTATAACGGTATTATTTACCGCGGTTTTAGAAAACACCGTTCTTTTTCTTGAAAGCAGACCCGATGAGGTCTCTATGCGATTTTCGTCCACCCTAAGCCTGAAAGTAAGGTTTTTAAGGAAAGAAGTTATAAAGGAAATTCCGAAAGCGAGAACTACTATTACCGTCAGCGCGGTTACCGCAGGCGGAAAGTATTTCATAAACCTGTTTGAAAAGGTGTCGATTTCATCAAAAATCATTTCGGTTATTGCGATATTAAGCAGTTTACCGGCGCGGTTTATAATCGGCGCGGCGACGATAATTCCCGTAAGCGCAGAGGAGCTTGAGACCGAGAACATCGCAATTTTAGGATTTGAATACTTAATTACGGGGTTTCCCGCCTCGCCGTAGACAAAAGAAGAAAGCTTTATCGCGTCATCACTTTTTAATATAAAATTAAAATCGGCGTTTCCCCTGCCGCCCGCCTCGGTATTGACCTCAAAGGACGCGGCGCCGCAAAGCTTTAAAACAGGGTTTACGGTCTGCGAAAAGCAGGAAAGCTTATCAAGAGAAATTTTCGCGTGCGATTTAAAAATCATTCCGCTGTTGATAGTAAGGCTTTTATCGGTGTGAACAACCGAAAAGGAAAGCCACCTTGCGACGGCGATAAGCAAAATTGCGGCAAAAAGATATATTTCAAAGCTTATAACGCCGCTTATCCTACCGTATATAAGATACTGCAAAATTCCCTTTATAACAGGGATTACAAGCACAAAAAGGAAAGGCTTTAAAAAAGAAAATATCATAAGCGGATGTCCGCGGTAGGTATTACTCATCGGCACTCTCCCCCGCTACGGTATTTATAAGCATTTTAGCGTCGGTTTCATTTATTTCGGGAATAAAAATCTGAGTTCTTGCCGCCTTTAAGCTTACGGCGCAAAGCTTTAATTTCCTTGCTATAGGAGTTGAGAAGCCCTGAGCAAAAATCATGCGCGGATAGGGCATAATCTGGGTTGTTTTAAAAATCACGCCGTAGGTAAGCCTAACGGTATCGTCATCCGCAAAAATTATAAAGCTTTTATAAAGCATAGGCAGATACCATACGGCTAGAACCGCATAGAGCGCAAAAAGCCCTATTCCTAAAAATAAAAGCCACCCTACGAAAATCGAGGCGGCGGCTGCTGCCGCCGATGGCAGAAAAAGAACTATTAAAAGCCTTAATTCATAAAGCAGAAGCGTTTTTTTCGGCAGAGTTCCTTTCATTTGGTATATTATTCCTTTCCGGTTATTTTCTTTCTGTATTCATTAAATGAATTTTCGTTTTTATTATCTCCATGCTGATAATATTTTTTATTTTTAAGATTATCGGGCAGATACTGCTGAGCAACATAATGATTTTTAAAATCATGGGGATACAGATAATGCTGACCCTTAATTTCGGCGTCCTCCCCGTCAAAATGCTTGTTTTGAAGGTGTCTCGGAATTGCGCCGTAATTTCCCTTTTCTATGTCGGAAAATGCCGAATTTACGGCATTATATGCGGAATTTGACTTAGGCGAGAGCGCAACTAAAATTACCGCGTCCGCAAGAGGAATTCTCGCCTCGGGAAGCCCCACGGCAAGCGCGGTATCAACCGCCGCCTTTACTATCGGGATTATCTGCGGATAGGCAAGCCCGACATCCTCGCTTGCGCATACCATAAGTCTCCTGCATGCGCTCGGCAGATCGCCTGCGGCTAAAATTCTTGCGAGATAAAACACTGCGGCGTCGGGGTCGGAACCGCGCATTGATTTCTGATACGCCGATAGCAGGTCGTAATGCTCGTCGCCCTCGCGGTCATACCTTACGGAGTTTCCCTCTAAAATCTGCTCGGCAATATCGTCGGAAATCTCCGATTTGCTGTCAGCCTGCGTAAGCATTGCGCAAAGCTCTAACATATTGAGCGCCCGTCTAACATCTCCTGCGGCGGCTCGGGCTATTTTTGCCGCCGTTTGGTCGCTTACCGTTATATTATCACCGCAAAACTTAACCGCTCTTAAAACAGCCTTTTTAATATCATCAGCGCTTAAAGCCTTGAATTCAAGCACCGTCGAACGGCTTAAAATAGCGTTATAAACATAAAAATAGGGGTTTTCCGTGGTTGAGGCGATAAGCGTAATATCCCCGTTTTCTATATAGGAAAGCAAGATTTGCTGTTGCTTTTTATTAAAATACTGTATCTCGTCAAGATAAAGCAGAATTCCGTTTGCCGCCTCTAATGTACCAATTGAGCCGATAACCTCTTTTATATCCGAGGTTGATGCGGTCGTCGCGTTTAAATAGCAGAGCTTTTTGTCGCAGGAATCGGCTATAATTCGGGCAACCGTGGTTTTGCCCACGCCAGACGGTCCGTAAAATATAAGATTAGGCAGATTTTTTGAATCTATTATCTTTTTTAATATTTTTCCATCAGAAAGCAGGTGTGCCTGTCCTATAACATCTTCTATTTTTTTAGGTCTTGCTCTGTCCGCAAGCGGTGTTTTCATTTTGTTTCCTCCGAAAGTTTTACTGATTTTATCGGTATTTAATTCATACAATTGTTTTGGGGTGTATCAATTTGAAAAAAACTGTTTTTATTAAAAATGCCGCCGTTTTAACGGCTTCTTCTCTTATTTTAAGATTTATCGGCATCATTTTCAAGATCTGGCTCGCTTCCTCGATAGGGAGCGAGGGAATAGGACTTTATCAGGTGATTTTCTCGGTGTATACGCTTTTTGCGGCGTTCAGCGCCTGCGGTGTATGCACCGCGGTAACGAGACTTGTCGCAAATCAGCTTGTTACAGGGAGCAAATCGGGTATCAAAAGGATAATGAAGTCCGCAAATTTGATAAATTTCGTTATTTCCGCGGTTTCCTTTGCCGTTTTGTTCTTCGGCGCGGAAATTCTAAGCGGTGCGGTTTTAAAAGACGAAAGAGCGGTGCTTTCCTTAAAGGCGCTCTCATTTTCACTTGTATTTATGGGAATTTCCTCAAATATAAGGGGATATTTCATAGCGAGACGAAAAACAGCGCCCTTTGCCGCGGTTTCCTTAGCTGAGCAAATCGTTAGAATAGCGGTTGTTCTGTTTGCCGTAAACAGGGTTAAGGATATGGGAATTTCATATTCCTGCGCCGCCGTGTTTTTAGGCGACTCCGCCGCGGAAATGCTCTGTGCAATGACTATGAATATTCTTTATAAAAAGGATTTTAAAAGGCTTAAATTGACTGAAAACGGGGATAATATCGGCGTTAAGCGGGAAATTATAAGAATTGCCGCTCCTATAACGGGCGGAAGATACTTAAATTCGCTTCTTCGGACAGCCGAGAATATTATGATGCCGCGATTCCTCGCCTTTGCCTCCGCCTCGGCGCTCAGCCTGTTCGGAATGATAAAGGGAATGGCTCTGCCGATTTTATTCTTCCCCGGAGTTTTATTAAATGCCGTTTCGACCCTTTTAATCCCCGAAATCTCCGAAGCGTCCGTTTTAGGGAAAAAACAGCTTTTAAAAAGCGGTGCCGAGAAAATAACCGTGCTGACAGCTACGGTAGGCTTTATATTTTCCGCCATTTTCTTCGTTGCAGGCAGACAGATAGGAATGCTTATTTATAAGGATGAGGGCGTAGGCATGCTTTTATGTCTGCTTTCCCCGATAGTTCCGCTGATGTATCTTGACAGCGTCTGCGACGGGATATTAAAGGGCTTGGATCTGCAGTCCTTTACCTTTAAAACAAGCATTGCGGACTCTGTTTTAAGGCTTATTCTTATTTATTTTATCGTGCCCAAATGGGGGCTTTACGGGTTTATAGGCATTATGTACTTCTCAAACGCTCTTACATGTCTGTTAAATGTCGGCAAGCTTACTAAAAAGACGGGTGCGGAAATAAACGCCTTTAAAAGCTTTATTCTGCCTTTAATCTTAGCCTATGCCTCGGTTTTCTTCTCAAATCTCGTTTTAAGAAATATTGAGGCTGGCGGACGGTTGGTTTACATAATACTTTTAGTCGGATTTTCCGTTTTACTCTATTTCTCTTCACTTTTATTCTTCGGCTGTATTGAAAACAGACCGATTATCAGAGAATTTCCGAAAAAATGCTAATTCGGTTTTCTTAAATCCTTAAAAAAATCAGTTATTAAAGATTTACATTCTTCCTCGGCAATTCCGCCGAAAATCTCGCATTCCTTAGAAAAAGGAAGTGAAAAAAGATTTGCGGCGCTGTCCGCACAGCCGGCGGATAAATCGAATGCACCGAAAACAAGCTCGGAAATTCTTGCGTTTATAATAGCCCCCGTACACATAACGCAGGGCTCTAAGGTGACATAAAGAGAACAGCCGTCAAGCTTCCATGTGCCCAAATTTTTCGCCGCGTCCCTTATAGCCTCGATTTCGGCATGAGAGGTGGGGTCATGCGTTTCCTCGCGCCTGTTTCGCCCTCTTCCTATAATCTCATTGTTTTTAACTACCACCGCGCCGACGGGTATTTCATTATTCATTGCCGCCTCTCTTGCAAGAGATAAAGCGACGCTCATAAATTTTTTATCCATACTCTTAAAATTTATAAAAAGCGGCTTATTAAATTAAGCCGCTGATATTTATTGGTTAACATAAAACTGACCGTTTAACTCGTCAAAGGAATGAACGGGCGCTTTATTCCTGCTTATAAAGAGGAATATCGGCATTAAAAACGGGAAAAATATTGAAAGCACCGTAAAGCAGACCGCCATCTGATTATTGAATTTTAAAAAGATATTATAAACGCTGATATAGGTAAATACAAGATAAACTACAGCCAGCGCAAATACCGCGAAATATAAAATCAGGCAAATGCCTAAAAGAGCGATAAGCGGACCTGTCAGCTGATAACCTAAAGAATGGGAAACCGCAATCGGAATAAGCCCTGCGAAAACCACAAGCATAATTAAAACCAAGCTTGCCGCAAGTACGATATTTAAAGTAAGCAACAGCTTTCCGCGGTTCTTTGTAAACGAGCCGTTTTTCTTTTTAAAGCCCGCGCCGAGCCTGCCTAAGGCAAAAGCGCTGAAAAACGGAATAAAGCTGTACCACGGGTTTTTAAGTCCCTCTTTTTCGGACATAACACAAATTCCAATGCTTTCAAGCGCCCACAATACAAGCGAAACGGCAACGCCGATTAAAAACGCAAACATCAGCACCGAAAAGAGCACCGCCAAAATTCCGCCGCTTAAAGCTCCCTTTGAAGAAGCGCTGAAATTCTTTAAAAATTCTAAAATTTCTTTCTCATCGCCGTGAAACTGAAAATTTACCATAGCTTTTTCTCCTTATTTTAGGTTAGTGTATTCTATAGAAAGAAATAAAGTACCGCCTCAATCAAACAGCCGGCGCAGAAAAGAATTATCGGAACGGTTGTAAAATAAGCCGAATAAACCTTTCTTTTTATAAGCGCCTTTTCTTCGCCGCCTTCAAGCTTAAAAAAGCCCTCTGCTTTTGAAACATATAAAAGCCCTGTAATACCGAGCAGCATATAAACTATATTTGTTATCGGATAAACGAGCATTGCTCCGTTTTTCGGCAGAATGTCGGTTAAATAGTCGCAGATTACGGCTAAAAAGTTATTAAGCGCGTGCACCGCTATGCTTACCCAGAGCGAGCCTGTTTTTATGCGGATAAAGCCTAAAATCAAGCCTACCAAGAAAGCAAAGAATATCTGAATGAAGTTTCTGTGCATAAGCCCGAAAAGGACGGACGAGGCTATAAGCGCAAAGCCCTCTCCGTGCTTTTTAAGCTCGCCCAAAATCGCTCCTCTGAATGCAAATTCCTCGGTTAAGGGCGGAATAACGGCGGTTGCAAGCAATGTTAGCAAAAATCCGAAAAAGCCTGCTGCGTTTTCGCTGCTCGGATAATTATATGAAGGAAACCCGAGAGAATCGAAAAGCGCTCCGCCGTAGGAAACAGAGATATTTGCAAATCCGCAAAAGCCTATTCCAAGCAGGATAAAGCCCAAAACATTTCCCTTCGGCTTTTCGAACGGAATAAGCGTGCTTATTCTCTGCCCCGAAAGCTTAACCGCGATTAAAAACGGAATCAGGAATAATATTACCGAGCAAACCGTGTTTACAGCCTCCGAAAAGGCAGGGTCCGAAAGCAGAGCCGTTGCGTCCGAATTACTTAGCCTAATATTTTTAAGTATCAGCATTATTACCGGCGACAGTACCGCGGATAATATGAGAGCGGCAAGCAGCGGGAATCCGGTTATGATTCCTGACAGCCTTACTTTCCTTTTTTCGGCGAAAATTTCGTTATACTGCGCCTGTTTTTCTGAATCAAACATAGTGTGAAATACATCTCCTTTTAAAATTTATGACTGTATTTCCCCCTGTAATCCCTTTTATTCTTCGTCGGCTTTGATATCAGCCTCGCTGTCCTCCGCTAAATCCTCGGCGGTAACTGTTCCCGCGTCCGCGTCTGCGGCTTCGGGAGTATCGTTTACCTGAGAATCGTCATGATCGGCAAGGGCAACCGAAAGAATTTTTTCGCCCTCTCCTACACGCATAACTCTTACGCCCTTTGAGGGTCTTGCGAATTCGGATATATCGCCCGCGAATATTCTTATTATTATACCCGATGAGGATATCATTATAACATCGTCATTATCGGTAACGGGAACCGTCGCCGCAACCCTGCCGTACTTAGAGGTGCGGTAATTTATAATACCCTTTCCGCCTCTTGACTGTAAGCGGTAGTCGGAAACAGGGCTTATTCTTCCGTAGCCCGTTTCGGTGACGGTGAGAATTCTGTCGTCAGCCTTGCAGATTGCCATATCGACAACAAAATCTCCCTCGCGCATATTGATAGCCTTAACGCCTCTTGCGGTTCTGCCCATTGCGCGGACATTATTCTCATCAAACCTTATCGAATAGCCTAAAGAGGTCGAAATGAAGATATAATCGCTTCCGTCGGTCATTCTTACGAATGCAAGCTCATCGTCATCGTCAATTGAAATCGCAATAATTCCGTTTTTGCGGGTGTTTTTGAACTCGGTAAGCCTCGTTCTCTTTATTATACCCTTTCTTGTAACCATTGCGATAAAGTCCTCCTGCTCCTCGGTTGCGGTAACAGGAATGATTTTTGTTATCTTTTCGCCCGTCATAAGAGGTACAATATTTATCATATTCATACCCTTAGAGGTTCTAGAGCCCTCGGGCAGCTCGTATGCCTTTAATCTGTAGGCTCTGCCTAAGTTAGAGAAGAGCATAATAGTGTCATGAGACGAGCAGGTGAACATGTTTTCTACAACATCGTCCTCCCGTGTAGTCATACCCGTTATTCCTCTTCCGCCTCTGTGCTGAACAGAATAGGTATCGGCAGGAAGTCTCTTTATATAACCGTTTACGGTCTTTGTTATAACGCATTCCTCTTCGGGAATGAGGTCCTCAATATCAACCTCGCCCGCAACATCGGAAATCTCGGTTCTTCTCTCATCCGCAAATTTATCACGGAGATTTAAGGACTCGGTCTTAACAATGTCAAGAATTCTTTCCTTGCTCGCTAAAATTGCGTCGCATTCCTTGATAAAGGCAAGCTTTTCTTCAAGCTCGTCTAAAATCTTCTGCTTTTCCATGCCCGCAAGCTTACCTAACTGCATCTGAACGATTGCGGTGGTCTGAATTTCGTCAAGCCCGAAGCGGTCGGTTAATGCCTGCTTGCTTTCGGGGATTGTCTTTGAATTTCTGATTATCGAAATAACCTCGTCGATAAAATCAAGCGCGATTTTAAGTCCCTCTAAAATATGGGCGCGCTCAGCCGCCTTTTTGCGGTCAAACTCGGTTCTTCTTGTAATAATAGAGCACTGGAAATCAATGCAGTCTAAAAGCATTTCCTTTAAGGTAAGCACCTGAGGCTTGCCGTTTACAATAGCTAAAAGAATTGCTCCGAAGGTCGACTGCAATGCGGTATAGGAATAAAGCTTATTTAAAATAACCTGCGGATTTGCGTCCTTCTTGATATCTACTATAATTCTTATTCCGCCGTCACGCTTTGAGGAGTAGTCGACAACATCGTCAATTCCCTCAATTTTCTTCTCAGCGGCAAGGTCGTAGATATGCTTAACAAGGTCCTTTTTCCTTACCTTATAGGGAAGCTCGGAAATAACTATTCTAAACTTTCCGTTTTTCTGCTCCTCAATCTCGGCTTTTCCGCGGACAATAATTTTTCCTCTGCCCGTAGCATAAGCCGCTCTTATTCCGGATCTGCCCATGATAATTCCGCCGGTCGGGAAGTCGGGTCCCTTTATGTACTGGCAGATGTCCTGTAATTCCGCGTCGGGATTGTCGATAAGACAGCACATTCCGTCAATAACCTCACCTAAATTATGAGGCGGAATTTCCGTCGCCATTCCGACTGCTATTCCCGATGAGCCATTAACCAAAAGCTGGGGAAATCTTACCGGAAGAACCTCAGGCTCCTTTAAACGGTCGTCGTAGTTAGGCATAAAGTCAACGGTATCCTTGTCGATATCGTCAAGCATATTAAGGGAGAGCCTGTTCATTCGAGACTCCGTATACCTGTATGCCGCGGCAGGATATCCGTCTATATTACCGAAGTTTCCGTGTCCGTCAATAAGGGGATAGCGCAAAGAAAAGTCCTGCGCCATTCTTACCATTGCGTCATAAACGCTCGCGTCGCCGTGAGGATGATAGCGTCCTAAAACCGCACCGACGGTATCGGCGCATTTTCTGTATGCCTTATCTGGAGAAAGTCCGTTTTCATACATTGTATAAAGTATTCTTCTGTGAACAGGCTTAAGTCCGTCTCTTACATCGGGAAGAGCACGGCCTACAAGCACCGACATTGAATACTGTAACATACTCTGTTTTACTTCATCGGTTATTTCAACAGGCTCGATTTTGGTCTGTTCGCTTTCGGGCCAGTATACATTTTCATGCTTTGCCATAAATAATCTTTCTCCTTTCCTTAAATATCAAGATCGGTAGCAAATACCGCATTGTCTTCAATGAATTTTCTTCTCGGCTCAACCTCTTCGCCCATAAGCATTGTAAATACCTCGTCTGCCGCCGCCGCGTCTGCAATATTAACCTTTAGCATTGTGCGCTTTTCGGGGTCAAGAGTTGTTTCCCAAAGCTGTTCGGGGTTCATCTCACCGAGACCTTTATATCTCTGAACATCAGCGTTTCCGCCGAGCCTTTCGATATATTCAGCCTTTTCCTCGTCGGTAAACGCGTCAAAATGCTGTTTGCCCTTTGAAACCCTGAACAGAGGCGGCTGAGCGAGATAAACATGCCCCTCTTCTATAAGCTCGGGCATATATCTGAAAAAGAATGTCAGTAAAAGAGTTCTGATATGCGAGCCGTCGACATCGGCATCCGCCATAATAACTATTTTATCATAGCGAAGCTTTGTTATATCAAAGTTTTCGGCAATTCCCGTGCCTAAGGCTATTATAACGGGGGTAAGCTTATCGTTTCCGTAAACCTTGTCGGCTCTTGCTTTTTCAACATTGAGCATTTTTCCCCAAAGAGGCAAAATTGCCTGATAGGTGCTGTTTCTTCCCTCAACAGCGCTTCCGCCTGCAGAATCTCCCTCGACGATAAAGATTTCGGTCTTTGTCGGGTCGTTTGAAATGCAGTCGGTAAGCTTTTCGGGCATTCTTGTTTTATTTCCTATTCCCGATTTGTTTCTTGAAGCCTCTCTTGCCTTTTGAGCCGCCTCTCTCGCATTTGAAGAAGCGATTGATTTTTCAATTATAAGCTTTGCCTGAGCGGGATTTTCCTCGAAATACTGATAAAGCTTATCTCTCATTATATTGTTAACAAGCGTTCCGATTGCCGTGTTTCCGAGCTTTGCTTTGGTCTGAGACTCAAACTGCGCGTCGGTAAGCTTAACGCTTACTACCGCGATAACGCCCTCTAACACATCGTCCATGCTTAAGCTTTTTTCTTTTAAGGTTTTAAAATCTCTGCCGTATTTATTGACGGTTGCCGAAAGGCTCTTTTTAAATGCCGCCTCGTGCGTTCCGCCGTCAACAGTATGTATTGTATTTGCGAAGGACATTATTTTCGTGGAATATGAGGTGCTCCAGACAAGAGCAATTTCCGCCGTTGAGTCGCCCGACATTCCGCTTATATAAATAATATCGTCGTTTAATTTTTCCTTTTTATCGGTTTCAAGCAGATATTCGACATAGGATTTTATTCCGCCCTCGAACTGCAGATCGTCCTCTCTGTCCTTTATATCCGCGTCGGACCTTTCGTCCTTTAAAACAATTCTTATTCCCGCATTTAAGAAAGCTTGCTCGCGGAGCCTGAATAAAAGAGTATCGTAAGAATAAACGGTGGTATCGGTAAATATGGTCGGGTCGGCTTTAAAGGTGACTACGGTTCCGGTTTCGGTTGTATCTCCGATAACCTTTAAATCTTCGGTTATATTTCCTCTCTCATATCTTTGCTTATAGATATGCTTTCCGTCCTTAACCTCGACCTCAAGCCAAGTTGAAAGCGCGTTAACAACCGACGCGCCCACTCCATGCAGACCGCCCGAAACCTTATATCCGCTGCCGCCGAATTTACCGCCGGCATGAAGAATTGTGAATACGACGCTTACCGTCGGAATTCCCTTTTGCGGATGAATTCCTACAGGAATACCTCTTCCGTTATCGATTACTCTGATAACGCCGTCGTCAAGCAATTCTACAAGAATTTTGTCGCAATAGCCTGCAAGCGCCTCGTCTATAGCGTTATCCACTATTTCATAAACAAGGTGGTGAAGACCGCGCTCGCCTGTAGAGCCGATATACATTCCCGGTCTTTTTCGTACCGCTTCGAGTCCTTCAAGCACCTGTATCGAATTTTCATCGTAATTACCGGTTACCTGAACAATTTTTTCATTACTCATTTTTTTCTCCTTATTTTATACTCTCTTTTCAAGCGTCTGCGCCGAAAGCTGAGATAAATATACAAGATTTTTTTTATTTTCTTTTGAACACACGATAAAGGATTTCGGCAAATCGCTGCAATTTGAAATAACCTCGCCTTTTTTCTCGCTGTTTGTAAGATAATCTCTGGTTTTTTTAGAAACCGTTGAGCTGTCCAAATCGAAAATTCCCACAATATCGCGGCTTCTTACAACCTGCGCGTTTCCAATATGAAGATACATTATTCCTCTATCGCTCCGTTTTTAACCTTTATTATTTTTCCGCTTTTTAACTGCTCGGTATTATTCGGGTCGCAGCAGGTTATAAAGGACTGCATATCCTTTATATGATTTAAAATGTAATTCTGCCGTCCCAAATCAAGCTCGCTCATAACATCGTCAAGCAGACAGATAGGCTTTTCGCCCGTTATCTGCTTTATAACCTCTGACTGGGCAAGCTTTAGAGTCAGAGCTACGCTCCGCTTTTGTCCCTGCGAGCCGTAGGTCCTAACATTTATATTATTTAAGTAAAAAGCAAGCTCGTCTCTGTGAGGTCCTACAGAGGTGACCCCTGTATACATATCCTCTTTTCTTGCGTTTTTAAGACACTCGGCGAGATTTTTTTCATCGCAGACCGAAATATATTTCGAGGCTATTTCCTCTCTTCCGCCCGAAAGCCCCGAATAAATTTCCGGAACAAAGTTTGAAAGAGTTTTAATATATTCTTTTCTGTAGCTGATTATCTTTTCGCCGCTGCTTGCAAGCTCTTTTTCGAAAACATCGAGCATAACGCAAAGAGTTGAATCATATTTTAATTCCTTTATGATTTTATTTCTCTGCACCATTGCTCTTTGATAGCTTTTTAAAATCTCAATATAATTCGGATAAAGCTGACCTATGGCGATATCTAAAAATTTTCTTCTGTTGCTAGGCCCGTCGCATATAAGAGATAAATCCGCAGGCGAAAATACAACCGCCGTGAAATTTCCCGCAAGTTTTGAAGGAGAAGAGAGCCTTTTTTCATTAAAAAAAGCTTCTCTTTTATCTGTAAAAACCATGTGAGCGGTATTAAGTATACCTTTAAATGAATATTCAACGCGGTTTTTACCCTTTTCCTCGCCGAATTTTAAAAATTCCGAGTCCTTTGTTCCGCGAAAGCTTTTAGCCCCCGTAAAAAGCCAGAGCGCCTCTATTATATTGGTCTTTCCCTGCGCGTTTTCGCCGTAAATAACATTCATTTTGCTGTCGGGCTCAAATTCAACAGAGGATAAATTTTTAAAATTAACGCTTAAAAATTTATTTATCTGCATTTTCTATCATTATTTCTTCGCCGAAGGCTTCTATTTTGTCTCCGCTTTTAAGCTTTTTTCCGCGCATGGTGCAAACCTCACCGTTTACCCTTATCTCGCCGTTTTGAATGGCATACTTCGCCTCGCCGCCGGTATAGGTAAGCCCCGCGTATTTAAGAGCGCTGTCAAGCTTTATAAATTCGGTTTTAATCTTTATTTTTTCCATAACTATTTTTTAAGCCTCATCGGCATTACAAGATATAAGAAATCCTTGTTGTTTTCATCAGCCGATTTTATTAAAACGCCTGAATTTTCACCGTTAAAAGTAAGCATTATTTCTCCTGTCTGGCAAACCTTTAAAGCGTCAAGAAAATATCTTGAATTCATTCCTATCTCAAAGGGCTCGCCCTCTAAGGATATGTTTATCTTTTCAGAGGATTTTCCTATCGCTGTCATGCAGGTAAGAGAAAGCTTATTTTCATCAAACGCACAGCGGACAGGAGTAGATAAGGTATCGTTAATAATAATCGAAACGCATTCAAGCGTGCTTATAAGCTCCGAAAGGTTTAAAATAACCTTTTGCTTGTATTCAGTAGGGATAATTTTCTCGTAATTTACAAACTCGCCGTCTAAAAGCCTTGAAATGAATACATATCCGTTTACCGAGAATGAAATAAGCCTGTTGCCGACGGTTATTTCGATATTTTCGCTGTTTTCGTCTATAAGCTTAACAAATTCGTTTACAGCCTTTCCCGCAACAACGAACTCAATATCGTCGCACTCGGCGATTTTTTCGCGCCTGATAGCTAATCTGAAGCCGTCTATTGAGACAAACTGCAAAACATTGTTTTTAACCGAAATATTGATACCCGTAAGAATAGGTCTTGTACCCTCAATCTGAGCTACGGCAAATATCGTGCCCTTTACCATACTGCTGAAAACTTCGCTGTCAATAGTAAGCTTTGTACCCTCGTCAACAGAAGGCATTTCGGGAAAATCGCTTGCCGCCATTCCCATGATATCAAAAAGCGCCTCGTTGCACTTTATGTGGCACATAAGTCTTTCGTCGGTTTCAATTTCGACCTGCGGACCGTTAAGTCTCCTTATAATATTAGAAAGAAGATTTGCGCTTATAACTATTTCTCCGCTTTCCTCGCAGGAAGCGTAAATTTCCTTCTGCATACCCATTTCAAGGTTATATGCGCTCATTGAAAGCGTTCCCTGCTTGGCGCTTAAGAGTATACCCTCTAAAACGGGAAGAGAGGATTTATTTCCCACTACCTTTGACAGTCTGCTTATTGCGTCAAGAAAAGCTGCTCTTTCTACGGTGAATTTCATTTTTTAACCTCCGTTTTTATAAAAAAGAATATATTTTTAATATCAGTATAAATAAGCTATGTTAAAACGGTTAGTAACCTTATTAAAGCCTTATTAAAAAAGCGTTTCTTATGTTAATTCCGAGTATTAAAAATTATTTGATAACTTTAATAACTTATCTGTTTTTAACACCGTGTTAAAAACTAATGTGTTAATTAACTTTAAAAGTGTGGATAACTTAAGCTTAAGTTTCGCTTTTTAGATTGTTTATAATATCGTCAACCATTTCCTTTTCGTAAGGCTTGTCCGTAAGGAAATTTTCTATCTGTCTGACATTATAAAGAACAGTTGTATGGTCTCTGCCGAATGCATCGCCTATTTGCTTATAGGAAAGCCCAGTTGTCTCTCTTGCTATGTACATCGCAACCTGACGGGCAAGCGCTAATGACTGGGTTCTTCTAAGAGACAGAATATCGTCTTCTGAAACATTATAGGTTCTTGCAACCTCAGAAATAATCGTTTCAATCTTTATAGGCTCGGGCTTTGAATCGTTTATAACATCCTTTATGAAATTCTGCACCGCTGTCACGGCGGGAAGCTTATTTTCCATATTTACATAAGCCTGAATTTTTTTAACGACGCCCTCAAGCTGTCTTGTATTTACCTTTATATGCTCGGCTATATAATAAACTATCTGATCGTCGAGATTTAATCCTGCCTGCTCGCCTTTTTTTCTTATAATTCCTACCCTTGTTTCAAAATCGGGAGAGGAAATATCGGCAAAAAGACCTGCGGAAAGCCTTGACCTTATTCTTTCATCAAGCGTTTTGATTTCCTTTAAGGGGCGGTCTAAGGTGACAACTATCTGTTTATTATTCTGATAAAGGGTATTGAAGGTATTGAAAAACTCCTCCTGAGTCGATTCCTTGCCGGCAATAAAATGAATATCGTCTATCAGCAAAACGTCGATATCGCGATATTTCTTATGAAATTCGTCCATCGCGGTAAGTCCCAATTTTCCATTATGCAAAGCGGAGATAAGCTGATTTGTAAAATCCTCGCTCCTTGTATAAACGATTTTCTTTTTAGGAAACTTTTTCTTGATATGATTTTTTATCGCGAGCATAAGGTGGGTTTTGCCTACTCCCGAAGGTCCGTAAATAGTAAGCGGATTATAAACTATCCTGTCATTTTCCGCAACCGCAAGCGAGGCGGCATAGGCAAATCTGTTTGAGGGACCCTCAATGAAGTTATCAAAGGTGAAGAAATCCTCAAAGGTAAGACCCTCGCTGTGAAGCTCGGCATTTATAATATCCGTTTCCTCGGACTCAAAAATAATATGGGGCTTTAAATCAATACCCATTATTTTTTTGATTGAGTCGGCAAGAAGCCCCGTATAGTTTTCCTCAATCTGATCCCTCATGAATTCACTGCCGATAGACAAAACAAAAGCCCCGTTATCAATCTTAACGGGCTTAAGATCCTTTAAAAAGCAGTTGAAAGCTATAGGAGAAACCGTTTTTTTACATTCCGCGCAAACGGCTTCCCAAATGCCGTCAAGCGATTCCTGATACATCATCTTTTTTCATCCTCATAGTATATTTATATATTATATATTATTAAATAAATATTACCTATATAGTATAGCATAAGTTATCCACCATTTCAACAATAAATATTTAATACTAATCATAAAAAACATATTTTAAAATTTTTTACCGATATCCCGAAGGCTTTTTATCGCTTGCCTTGCGGAATATCGGTAAATTAAAATTTTAAATTATAAAAAATCAGCTTTTCTTTCCGCAGTTTTTATCAAAGCTCGGATTGCAGACATAGAAGTTAGAACAGTCAAGCCTGTCGGTAGTCCGTCTTAAAAGCTCGCCGAATCTCTGATAATGCACGATTTCTCTTTCTCTTAAAAACTTAAGAGGGTCAAGTACATCGGGGTCGTCAATAAGCCTTAAAAGGTTGTCGTAGGTAAGGCGCGCCTTTTGCTCTGCGGCGAGGTCCTCGTGAAGATCGGCGATAATGTCGCCGGTTGCCTGAATGGAGTTTGCGTCCCAAGGCACTGACGAGGCGGCTATCGGGTAGACACCTGCGGTATGGTCGACAAAATATTTGTCAAAGCCCGACTGCATTATCTGCTCTTTAGTAAGATTTCTTGTCAGCTGATGAACCATGGCGCAGATCATTTCAAGATGTGCAAGCTCCTCGGTACCGATATCGGTAAGACAGCCCTTAACATCGTCATAAGGCATGGAATAGCGCTGGGTGAGATACCGCATTGAAGCGCCTAATTCCCCGTCTGGTCCGCCGTACTGAGTTATGATTATCTGGGCAAGCTTAGGATTGGGATTTTTTATTTTAACAGGGTATTGAAGCTTTTTATCATACTGCCACATAATTCAGTTCTCCTCGCTTTCGTTTTCCCAAGGCCACGGACCGTTTGTCCAAGACCAAACGCCGGTATCGGTCGGGACCTCGTTTACGGTTGTAATATAAGGACCGTATTTTTGAGTAAAAGCCGAAACAGCGGCGTTTCTTGCCTCTCTGAACGCTTTAAGCTTTTTTAAAGCGCCCTCGCTTTCGGGGTGAGTGTCGAGGAATAAAACCATTTCATGTATGGCAAAATCGTATTCGTTTATTCTGCGAAGCATTGTTCTTTTTGTAAGGTCGGTCATTTTGCGTCGCCTCCGCGCAAAAAAGGCTTGTCGAGGTCGGGGAAAATCGTTCCGCGGACATAGCCCTCGGAAACATCGTAAACTCCGCCGTCGGGCTGAAGATTTATGAAAGCCATTGCAAGGATTTCACTGTCATTGCAGATTTTTTCTTTTTCCATTTTAAAGCTCCTTAGTGTGGCAGGACTCGAACCTGTCACGGTTTCGCTCGCCGCCTTTTAGATTGCGGCTTTGTGTTCATTTTTGCAAGGCGCCAGCCTTGCTGCAAATTTCTCGCTTCGCCGAAATCAAAATTCGGCGGCAGAAACTTTTAACCTACCGAAACAAAAAATTTTGTTATAAGACGCAGCCGATAAAATGCAGGAATACTGTCGTATTTCAAGTTTTGAGGCAATGTATTATGCAAAATTTTGTTTCATAGGCGTGACAGGTTCGAGTCCTGTCACACTATATTTTTTGAGTTTAAAAATTTAAGAACTCTATAACAGTTTATTCCTATAATTATTTCATGTTAAAAAAAGCGCCTGCCGTATTTGGCAGACGCTTTAAAACCGATATTTCATACTTGACAAAATTTTGCCGTATGATATAATATAAGTGAAATAAGGCAAACCGAATAGACGGTTTTGCCCTCAAAGAAAATTTGATTAAAGAAATAATCGCCTTAACTTTGGACTGGAAAGGCGATTATTTCTTTTTTATGACCGTTATTACAAGTGTTACAACCGAAATTATAACAATACTAAACTGAAATAAATCCTGATTAGTTATGTACATGGGGCATACCCCCGTTTCCGAGGGCAAGATTAAACCGCCTACCGTTGTAGGTCTGCCTTATTCCAAAAAGTATTATAACATATTTTTCTGAATTTACAATACTAAATATAACCTTTAAGCCTTTTTATAACAGGCGGAATAAGCAGGGAAATAACAACCGCCGTTACAACTCCCGAAAGAATTCTTGTTACAAGAATTATCCCGAAAAGGGTTACGGGATATCCGTAAATTTTAGCGTCAAGATACATAACAGCCGTATTGGCAGCTGTTACTATAAGCGCGCTTATTACCGTATTTAAAACAAGCGGGGCGCGCTTAAGGCTTCTGCCGAAAGCGATAAATAAAAGACCCACCGTGAGTCCGCGAAGCACCGCAGGAGCACACCAAAGCAAGGTTGTTGCCGACAGCCCGTAGGTTATGAGCTGACCGATAAATGCGCCTGTAAACCCTGACGCCGCCGCCCATAAGGGACCTACGCACACGGCGGTTATAATAACGGGAATAGCATTCAGCGAAATTTTAACCGAGCCTCCCAAAGCTGAGCTTAAGGCAGTGCTTAAAAAATCAAGACCGACATAGAGCGCCGCCATAACGGCGCAAAAGCAAAGCTTTTTTGAAAAAGTGTTTTTTGACATAAAAATAACCTCCCTATCATCCTAACCGATAGATAATAGAAAGGCACGGAAAAATTCTATTACTGTCAGCGGGATGCGGCATTTTAACCGCAGACCGCAAAAACTTTAAAATGTGCAGTCTTTCGTTCTGCGGACAACTCCCCGTTCCGCAGACACTTTACGCTAAAATACCTACTCTGAAATATACTGACATTATACAATGAAAATTTAATTTGTCAAGTGTAATTTTTTATTGACATCAATCTTTAAAGGTGATAGAATTATAAAAATATTTTAAAATGAAAAATAAAAAGGAGCTTTGAAAATGGCAGTATTTATCAATGAACAATCACACACCTTTAACGAATATTTGCTTATTCCGGGGTATTCCTCAAGCGAATGTATCCCTGCAAATGTATCTCTTAAAACACCCCTTGTTAAATTCAAAAAGGGCGAAGAAGCTGCCATAACGATGAATATTCCGCTCGTTTCGGCAATAATGCAGTCGGTTTCGGGCGACAGGCTCGCCGTAGCGCTTGCTACAGAGGGCGGCGTTTCTTTTATTTACGGCTCGCAGTCGATAGAGGACGAGGCGGCAATGGTAAGCCGCGCGAAAGCATATAAGGCAGGCTTTGTAAAAAGCGATTCTAATATAAGCCCCGAAAACACCCTTGCCGATGTTATCGCCTTAAAGGAAAAAACGGGCCATTCTACTGTTGCCGTTACAAAGGACGGCACCGATAAAGGCGAGCTTGTGGGAATTGTCACAAGCAGGGATTACAGAGTAAGCAGAATGTCGCCCGATATTAAGGTTAAAGAATTTATGACCCCGTTTGATAAGCTTATTACCGCTAAAGAGGGCACAACCCTAAAGGAAGCAAACGATATTATATGGGACAATAAATTAAATTCCCTGCCGATTATAGACAGCGAGCGCAGGCTCTGCTATTTTGTTTTCAGAAAGGATTATGACACACATAAGCAAAATCCCAACGAGCTCCTTGATAAATCAAAGCGCTATGTTATAGGAGCGGGTATAAACACAAGAGACTATGCAAATAGGGTTCCCGCCCTCGTCAATGCCGGTGCGGATGTGCTTTGTATCGACTCATCCGAGGGCTATTCCGAGTGGCAGAAGCTTACAATCGACTGGATAAGAGAGAATTACGGCGATACCGTCAAGGTAGGAGCGGGAAATGTTGTTGACGCAGAGGGCTTCAGATACTTAGCCGAGTGCGGAGCGGACTTTGTAAAGGTAGGCATAGGCGGCGGCTCTATTTGTATCACCCGTGAAACAAAGGGCATAGGCAGAGGTCAGGCGACTGCGCTTATAGATGTCTGCAAGGCGCGCGACGAATATTTTAAGGAAACGGGAATTTATGTCCCCGTCTGCTCTGACGGCGGAATTGTTTATGACCACCATATAACCCTTGCTCTCGCTATGGGCGCGGATTTCATCATGCTCGGAAGATATTTTGCAAGGTTTGACGAAAGCCCGACAAATAAGGTCAATATCGGCGGAACATATTATAAGGAATACTGGGGCGAGGGCTCTAACAGAGCAAGAAACTGGCAACGCTATGACCTCGGCGGAGATAAAAAATTAAGCTTTGAAGAGGGCGTTGATTCCTATGTTCCGTATGCAGGAAGCCTTAAGGATAATGTCGGACTGACGCTTAGCAAGGTTAAATCCACTATGTGCAACTGCGGCGCGCTCAGCATTCCCGAGCTTCAAAAGAAAGCAAAGTTAACCCTTGTAAGCTCCACAAGCATTGTCGAGGGCGGAGCGCATGATGTTATCCAGAAAGAAAGCACTTCGATAAAATGAGTTTGATTTTAGCCTCGGCGTCGCCGAGAAGAAAAGAACTTTTAGGGCTTATAACCGACGATTTTAAAATCTTAACGGCTGATGTCGACGAAACCGTTCCCGATGATATTGATATTTTTGAAGCCCCCGTTTACCTTGCTTTAAAAAAAGCAAAAGCGGTTGCCGAAAAAAATAAAAATTCGGTTATAATAGGAGCGGACACCGCCGTTTTCTTAGGAAAAAGTATGCTCGGCAAGCCCGAAAGCGAAGAAAACGCCGAAAAAATGCTCTCCTCCCTTTCGGGAAAAGAGCATTTGGTTATAACCGGCTGTGCTGTAATAAGCGAAAAAGAAATAAAAACCTTTTCGGTTAAAACCTATGTTAAATTTAAAAGCCTGACAAAAAAGGAAATAAAGGATTACATAGCGACGGGCGAGCCTATGGATAAAGCAGGAGCCTACGGAATTCAAGGCAGGGGCGCGCTTTTTGTCGAGAAAATAAACGGCGATTATTATAATGTTGTCGGTCTGCCTGTAGAAAAGCTTAATATTGCGTTAAATTCGCTTTAATTTTCTATTGAATTATTTATAAAAACACATTATAATAGGTGTGACGGAAGTTATTTCCGCCGCACCTGTTTTTTATGTGACAGGACTCAAACAAAGGAGAAAACTTTTTATGCGCTTTTATGAAGACCCTATGAAAACGAGTGAAAATCGATTAAACCCACGAAGCTTTTATATCCCGAGCGGAATATCAAAATATATTCTTTTAAACGGAAAATGGAGATTCAAATATTTTGACGATGAGAGGAACGCAAACGGCGAAATTAAGGATTTCGACGAAGTTTCCGTTCCTTCATGCTGGCAGAATACGGGCTATGAAAACCCGAATTATACAAATCTGCGCTATCCTTTTCCGTATGATCCGCCATATGTTCCCGATAAAAACCCCTGTGCGGTTTATGAAAGGGATTTTGATTTAGAGGATGTTTTCGGAAAGGTTTATTTTATTGCCGAGGGAATTTCCTCAATGGGTGAAATATATGTAAACGGCGGTTACATAGGCTTTACTCAGGGCAGCCACCTGCCTGCCGAATTCGATATAACAAAAAGCGTAAGGAAAGGCAAAAACACTGTTAAAGTCAAGGTTTATAAATGGTGCTGCGGAAGCTATCTTGAGGATCAGGACCAGTTCAGGTGCAACGGAATTTTCAGAGACTGCGCAATAATTTTAAGACCTCTTGACCATATTTTTGACCCTTCGGTAAGGACAGAAAACGGAAAAATAATTGTTGACGCCGAAAAGGAAGCCGAGATTTCGGTTTTTGACGGCGAGGGAAATAAAATTTATGAGGGAAAAGGCGAAAAAGCGGATATAGAGGTTAAAAGCCCTGTTTTCTGGAATGCCGAAAAGCCCTACAGATATAAGGTTCTGCTTAAAAGAAACGGCGAGGAAATAGTTCTTTTTGCAACCTTCAGAACGATTGAAATTTCTTCTGATAAGGAGCTTTTGATAAACGGAGTATCGGTTAAGCTTCGAGGTGTTAACCACCACGATACAAGCGCTTTAAACGGCTGGGCGCAAAGCAATGATGAGCTTTTAAAGGACTTAAAGCTTATGAAACAGCTTAATATTAACTGTATCAGAACCTCGCACTATCCGCCGACGCCTTTCTTTATTGAAAAATGCGAGGAAATGGGCTTTTATGTTATTTTAGAAACCGATATCGAATGCCACGGAACTATAGAAAGGCTCCCTAACACCCCTTATCATTTCGATGTCGAGGACAGCGCATGGCTCTGCACCAAGCCCGAATGGGAAAAGGAGCATGTAGAGCGCATGAAAAGAGCTGTTTCCTATTATAAAAACTTCGGCTGTATCATAATGTGGTCTACAGGCAATGAAAGCGGCCACGGAGTAAACCACGAAAAAATGATCGAATATTTAAGGTCGCTTAAGGACGGCAGACTTATCCACTGCGAGGACGCAAGCCGAAGAGCGTCTGTAGAAAACAATTATAAAATTGCCGAAAGAGCCGATGTATTTTCATGGATGTATCCAAGCATTGACGGCATAAAAAAACAGCTTGAAAACAAGGAGCTTAATTTGCCGATATTCTTCTGCGAATATGCCCATGCTATGGGAAACGGCCCAGGAGGAGTAGTCGATTATAACGATCTTATTGACGAAAACCCTAAGCTTATAGGCGGCTGTATCTGGGAGTGGGCGGACCATACCGCGCTTAAAAACGGCATTCCGTGCTACGGCGGCGATTTTGACGGCGAGCTTACCAACGACGGCAATTTCTGTTGTGACGGAATGGTTTTCTATGACCGCACCTTAAAGGCAGGAAGCTTAGAGGTAAAGGCGGCATACCAGCCGATGAAAGCTCAGTTTGACGGCAAAACCTTAAAAATCAGAAACAGGCTTGATTTTACCGATTTAAACGAATATGATTTAAAGCTTAATATTTCCTGCGACGGAAGGACCGTTTCGGAAAAGACAATAAAAATTGACGCTAAGCCCCACGAAACGGTTAGCCTCATTCCCGAAATCCCTGCCCTTAAAGCATATTTAGGCGCTTTCCTTACGGTATCTCTTATCAAAGACGGATATGAATTCGCCCACAGCCAGTTTGAGCTGAATTGCGAAAAGAAAAGTGAAATTTCAAGCGAAAAATCCGCTAAGGCAGAGGAGCTTGAAGATAAAATTATCTTTTCGGGCGATAATTTCAGATATGAATTTTCTAAGTGCTACGGAAATTTCAGCGCAATTGAAATTGACGGGAAAAAGCAGATCTGCGCTATCCCCGAATTTACCGCTATCCGCGCATATACCGATAACGAGCGCCATTTTGAAAAGCTTTGGTATAACTGGGGCGAAAGCTTAGAGGAGCAGTTTATAAAAATTTATTCGACAGAATTTAAGGACGGCGTAATTTCCGTTTCAGGCTCGCTTGCAGGCGTTTCGAGAATTCCTTATTTAAGATTTATTCTCAAAATCACCGTTAATGAAAATGGCAGAATAAATTATAATTTCAGCGCCGATATAAGAGAAAGCGCGCCGTGGCTTCAGAGGTTCGGAATGGAGCTTAAGCTGCCGAAGGAAAATAATGCGTTTACATATTTTGCTTACGGACCTGTTGAAAGCTACTGTGATTTAAAAGAAGGAGCTAAAATCGGGCTTTATGAAAGCACGGCTCAGAAGGAGTATGTAAATTATATAAAGCCTCAGGAGCACGGAAACCATTTTGACTGCCGCGAGCTTAAAATCGGCAAAATGAAAATAGGCTCGGATAAAAGCTTTGAAATAAATGTTTCCGAGTTTTCCGTTCATAATCTTATCAAGGCAAAGCATATAAACGAGCTTGAAAAAGACGGATTTATACATTTAAGGATTGATTACCGCGACAGCGGAATAGGCTCCGCCTCCTGCGGACCGAAGCTTCCCGACATTTATACCTTAAATGAGAAAAAATTCGATTTCAATTTCTTTATCGAGCCTGAAATTTGAGTTCAGCTATAAAAATTTTCCTGTTGAATTCAGTATTGCTTTGTGCTATCATTAAATCAAATTCGTTTTCAGGGTGAGATACATTGAAGCTTAGTTTTAATGATATAAAACTGTTTTTCAGAAAATCGGCAGGTTTTTTAAAGGCGCATCTTATAGCTTCCGTAAGCATAGGAGCGTCGGCGCTTATAGTCATAGGTTCGCTTTCGGCTGTTTTGATTATAAAAAATAAAAACGGCAAAAAAGCAGAGCCGGCAGTTAAAAAAGAGCCTGTAAAGGTAGCTTCAAGCGAGGTTTTGTCTTCCGAGGAGCAAATTCCGGAGCCCGAGCCTGAGGAGATAAATGCTCCTATTGTAAATGTTTTGAAGAATCCTGCTTTTAAATACAGACCCAAGGAGGATCCCGAGAACAAAAAGCGCCCTGTAAACGAAGATACAACCCCCTCGTCCACGCTTCAAAGAATTTTAGACACCGAAACCCAATATGAGGAAAAAGAGGTTGAGGTGGTAACTGTTACCGAAGATAAGGAAATCTATTCCTCAGCCGATTTAAAAGCCGTATCGCAATTTAAGGCTGAAAGCGGTAAAACCTATGATTATATATCCTCTGAAACAGCAGAGGTAAAAGAGGATAATGCTGAAAGCGATTTAAGCTCCGAGGTTCTTTTGACTGCGGATGCCGAGGGCGATGAAAGCAGCGAAAATACCGACAGCAGTGAAGACCAAAAGCCCGAAGAGAAAAAGGAGCTTACATTTTATAAAATTAAATATGACCCCGAAACCTATGAAAACAGGAATTTAGGCGGAGAAGCCTTTGAGGGCTATATTTTAGCGGAAAACGATACCGTGAAAAAGGGTCCGTTCAAAAGAAAATTCCCGATAGAGGTGCAATTGCCCGACGGTCGGATTTTCAAAGAGGGCTTTAATACGGTTGACGGCAAGACCTATTTTGTAAACGGCGGAAAATTCGTTACGGGCTATGCGGAAATTAACGGACTGAGATATCATTTCGACCCTGTAACCGGCGTTAAGGACTGCGAGGTCGGAATTGATGTTTCAAGCCATCAGGGAAAGATTAACTGGGCAAAGGTAAAACGCGCAGGTGTTGAATTTGCATATATAAGAGTAGGCTACCGCGGATATGTATCAGGATTAATATGCAAAGATAATTATTTTGAAGATAATTTAAAAGAGGCTCAGAAATACGGGATAAAATGCGGAGTGTATTTTTATTCGGTTTCCGCTAATGAGGACGAGGCGGTAAAAGAGGCCGAATTTGTTTTAGACGCTTTAAAGGGTAGAAGCTTACAGCTTCCCGTTTACTGCGATATAGAGCATGTCGGAGACAGGGTTGCAGGGATGACCCCTGCCCAGCGCACCAACACCGCACTTGCATTCGTAAACAGGATAAGGGCAGGCGGTTTACAGGCAGGAATTTACACCTATTTTAATTATTACAACAAATATCTTGAAGGCTCAAGAATTTCGAATGAAAGTATATGGATAGCTTATTATACCGAAAATTATGAAAGGGTAAAAAATATTCCCTATGTCGCTTGGCAGTACACCTCAAGCGGCTCGGTAGACGGAATTTCCGGAAGAGTGGATATGAATTTAAGAAGAACAGGTTAAGCCGAAAGGCTTAACCTGTTCTTCTTAAATAGATGCTAGATGCTAGACGCTAGATACTAGATAATACCCCTCAGTCGCGCATAAAGCGCGACAGCTCCCCTCTATATGCTGACGCATAAGAAGGGAGCCTTTTCTTTAGACAATAAGATTTGGTTATATTCCGCGAGTTCAAGCGCACATCTATTTTATTTCCTGCTCTAAATTATTGAATGACTCGGTATTAAAAAATTCCGCTAAGGTTATTTCCAATCCGTCGCAAATCATTTTTATAGTAAGGAGCTTGGGATTTAAGCTTTTTCCGTATAGAATATTTTTTACCGAAGACGGCGGCAATGCACATATTGTCGCCAATTTATTTATCGAAATATTCCTTTCATCACATAATTCAAATATTCTTTCTTTTACTGCTGTTACCATGTTCATAAAATCATCTCCAACTTTATGCTACAATAAATGCTTGCATAAAGTAGGCTATGTATAATACTATTAGTCTATACATAGCCTAAAGGAGATTAAAATTATGACCTGTACATTTTTCGGACACCGAAACTACTGCGGAGAATGCAATGAAAAGCTTAAGAAAGAAATCGAAAAGCTGATAAATGAGGGAGTAAAGGATTTTTTGGTAGGACATAACGGCGGATTTGACAGCAGTGTAAAACAAATACTTGAAGAATTAAAAAAACAGTATACCGATATAAGGTATACTGTAGTACTATCTAAACTGGATAAATATTTAACGGAAAAATATGAAACCATATTTCCCGACGGAATAGAAAACGCTTTGCCCCGTTTCAGAATAATTTACCGCAATAATTGGATGATAAATAATTCGGATATAGTAATATCTTTCGTAAGGTACGATTTAACAAACGGAGCAAGCTATTTTACGGATATAGCAAGAAGAAAAGGGAAAAGGATTATAAGTATCTAAAAAACATGTGCCGTAAGGCACACAATCGTCTACTGTCTAGTGTCTAACATCTAACATCTAGAAGAATACCCCTCAGTCGCGCATAAAGCGCGACAGCTCCCCTCTGTTTTTCGGTTTCACCGAAAAAAGAAGGGAGCCTTTTCTTTAGTCTCAGCAGAAACCCAAGCCTCCACTAAAGCCTTTAGGGGAGGTGGCAAAGCGAAGCTTTGACGGAAGGGTTTAGGTTTATTCAGCGGCAAAGCCGCACATTTGTCTAATGTCTAGAATCTAATGTCTAAAATCTAGAACAACAGCTCCCCTCTATATTGACATTCGTCAATAAGAGGGGAGCCTTACTTTAGCTTTATCTCAAAATTTAAATTATCTCGGTGAATTTAAGGAAAGCTTTTTTGCCCTGCTCGTCGCGCTTGAAAACGCCGGCGTCCTCAAGAACCTTTTCGAAAACAAGACCTATTTCCTTTTGGAGTACCGAGTCCACGGTATCCTTATCAAAGGTTTTATATTTTTCCTTTAATTCGTCCGCCCACTCGGCATGCTTAACGAGGGTTTCATCCGCCCTGCAATCGGTTCCGTCTACAAGGCAATTAGCAAGCTTTGACATTTCGGTTTTAAGTCTCGCGGGTAAGACCGCAAGTCCCATAACCTCAATCAGTCCGATATTTTCTTTCTTTATATGGTGAAGCTTTTCATGCGGATGGAAAACTCCGAGGGGGAATTCCTCGGTTGTTATGTTATTTCTCAAAACCAAATCAAGCTCGTAAATTCCGTTTCTTTTCCTTGCGATAGGCGTTATCGCATTGTGCGGCTCGTTACCTGTAAAGCTTATAATTCCTACCGATTCGTCGGAATAATTGTCCCAAGCGTCAAACACTCTTTTTGCCGCCGCCAAAACAGAGTCAAGCTCCTCGCTTTTAAGTCTTATAACAGACATCGGCCATTTTAAAATTCCTGCCTCTACATTCTCGATGCCCTTTATTTTAAAGGTGTGCTCTATATCGGCTTTTTCCATTGCGAAGGTGTATCTTCCGCCCTGAAAATGCTCGTGCGAAAGGATTGAGCCGCCGACTACCGGAAGCCCCGCATTTGAGCCGATAAAATAATGAGGGAACATATCTATGAAATCGAAAAGCTTTACAACCGTATCATAATCCACCTTCATCGGGATATGCTCGGAATTGAAAACTATGCAATGCTCATTGTAATAAACATAGGGCGAATACTGCAAAAAGAAACGCTCTGTGCCTAAGGTTATCGGAATAACGCGGTGATTCTGACGGGCAGGGAAGTTTATTCTTCCGGCATAGCCCTCACATTCCTTGCATAAAAGGCATTTAGGATAGCCGGATTGCTTTGCGTTTTTCGCCGCGGCTATAGCCTTCGGGTCCTTTTCGGGCTTAGAAAGATTAACGGTGATGTCAAGCGTGCCGTAATCGGTATCGACGGTCCATTTAAGATCCTTTTTTATGCGGTAGCGGCGGATATAATCGCTGTCGCAGGAAAATTTATAATAATTGTCGGTAGCCTTTTCGGGAGACAATTTATAGTCATTAAAAAATCTGTCCGTAACCTCGCTCGGTCTCGGAAGCAGAGCGCTCATAAGCTTTGTATCGAAAAGGTCGCGTTCGGTAACGGAATTTTCTATTAAATTCTTTTCGCAGGCGAAATCAAGAAGCTCCTTTAAAACAGGCTCCAAGTCGGTAACGGAATAATCGGAATTATCCTCAATCCCGTCAAGCTCCAATATTTCAAGAATTCGGTTTGTAATAAAAATTTCGTCTCTCTTTTCGAAAAGCCCGTTTGAAAGTCCGTAGCAAACAAGCTTTCTTACAGCACTGTCAATCATAATATCTTCCTTTCGCTTTTTAAAAATCCGCCCCATTAGGGGCGGCTGTAAATTTTTACTGCATTGTGGGCTGAGAGGTTGTCCTGTCGGCAATGCAGACATAGGATTTGCCTGCGCTTACCTCAATCGCCTTGCCCTGCGCGTCGGTAATTGTAATCGGATTTTTGGAATTGCCCTTGCTCCATCTGACGGCAGTATATGTACCGTTTGTAATATAATATCCGTCGCCGCCGGTCAAATCAACCTTGCGGTGCTTTCCGTCGGGATAATTCGAAATGGTTGTTAAAAGCACGAAAACATTTTTAACCTGCGTTGATTCGCCGGTAACATAATCGTTTCTAACCTCGCTTCCCGAAAGTCTTGTGTAAAGTCCCGTAGAGGCGTCATAATTAAAGGTGGTATGATAGCTGTCCGAGAACGGAACGGTCACGCTGTTTGCAGTGCCGCCCGAAAGGGTTACCTTTTTATCCTCTTTCGCAAAGTTCATCCAAGTGCTGTCCGAGCTGACGGTTGTGCGCTTGAAGGTCTTTTTAAGCGTTTCCCAAGTCTTAGGACCGAAGCCGTAAAGAGTGTGCTCCGAAGAAAGTCCGTTTTTAATTCTCTGACCGCTGTTGTTTTCGGAAATCGTGAAATGGTCGATATCGTTAAGGTGAGGAGCGCAGTATGTCGGGTCCTGTCCGTGGTGGACATAGATTGCGTCATGCCCGAGAGCCAAGTCAACATAAGGATATCTCGCCGAGCGGATTGTTCCGAACTTTTCAACCTTTGTAAGGTCCTTGAAAACAGCCATAAGACGGGTAATTCCGCCCTCAACCTCGGTTTCGTAAATAATATCGGCTTTGCTCAGTCCCGTCTGCACCCTCTGTGCCTGATAAATATTATTTATCATAACCGCAACGGGACGGTTGTCCTTAGCGGAAATATCAAGGTCAAAGGTACCAGTAAGCGGATTTGTTGCGTGCGATGTATCTACAGGCTCCGAAGAGTCGGTTATTTTGCTTTCATTCTTTTTAACCTCAACAGGCTTTTTTGTCTTACAGCCCGCAAAAGAGAATACAAGTCCCATTGCCAAAAGCAAGGACAGCGATTTTTTGAACATTTTTAATTTTCCCCCATACTTTTAAGTACATTCTATTATACAACTCAATGTATTTTAATGCAATAGCGGTTTTAAATTTCTTTGATGAAAATTTTGACAGACAGAAAAAAGCTGTGTGCATTGCGGCACCGGATATAACCAAACCCTATCGGCTCAGCCTTTCAGGCTGACCCACTTTTTCCTCCGGAAGACGGGAACCCTTTTGTCTGCTGTCGCAGACATTTCCCCTAACAGGGGAATTTCCTTTCGTCTAAAGGGGAAGCTGTCACCGCAAGGTGACTGAGGGGTATTTTCTAGTATCTAGCGTCTAACATCTAATATCTAATACCTAACTCAGTACCCTAAATCTTCCATACATATTATAACGGTTATTCTGTCCTTAATCGCCTGCGGTCCGCAAACGACATAATTCCTGCAAATTCTGTCGGGGCTTTTACATCCGTCACATATATCGGGCGATTCGGTTTTAGACAAAGAAATGCACTTTCCTGTTTTCGCACAGGGGGTGTTTTTATTTAGCCTTACGCAGTTTTTGGGCGCGGCAATTTTCTTTATTCTTAAAAAGCCCTCTTTGACATTTTCGACAAGCTTGTTTTTCCCCGCTACAACTATAACATTTTTCGGACCGAAGCAAAGAGCCGACACACGGTTTGAAAACCCGTCGACATTGACAAGCTCGCCGTTTTCGGTTATCGCGTTTGCCGAGCAGAAATAATAATCGCATTTTGAAATCTCAGAAAAAGCCTCGGCTTTTTCTTCCTCTGTTTTAGCCGCAAAGCGGTCGATATAATTATAATCGGAGCCTGTTATAAGGTCATAAATTCCGGTTTCGTTAAGGGTAACGCTTCCTCCCGAAGCTGTGGTACATCTCTTTTTCAAAAGTCCTCTTATCTCTTGCTTTGCCTGCATGGCAGTCTCGGCAATTATGACATTCATGCCGTTTTCTTTTAAAGCGTTTACGGTTTTTTCGATATTCATTAAAATGTACTCCTTTCAAGCCGTAATATTTTTTAATTTATTTTAATAAAATTTATAAAAGGCGGTGTTTAAAATGAACGAAGAAGAAAAGAAACAGAAACCTGATAACAAAATGTCCTCATTTGTTAAAATAATGCTCTGCGAGCTGATATTTACAGCCTTGGTCCTTTCGGCGGTGCTGTCGGTCAAATACCTTTTTAAAGGAAAATTTGAGGATGTAAAGAAATTTTACGAAAAATATCTGCTCACCGATACCTCTGTCAGCGAAGTGCTTGAAGACAAATGAAATTTAAAATTTCGGGCATAAAAATAGAGGTTTCGTTTCTCTTTGCCGCAATAATCGCTCTTTTGTTTATCACCGATAAAACAGGGCTTTTTGCGCCGTCCTTTTTGGCGTGTGCGTCTCATGAGGCAGGGCACCTTTTTGCAATGAAAGCCGTAAAAGTTCAGATTAAAAGCATTTCCTTAAAGCCTGCGGCGGTTGAAATCACGAGAAATCCCTGCAAAAACACTAAAAGTATCATAATTATTCAAATCTCGGGACCGCTTGCAAACATTGCTTTATTCGCCCTGTTTTTAATTCTTTTTAAGGCTTTTAATTATGATATACTTTTGATTTTTGCCCTTATAAACCTTGCCTACGGCGCATTTAATCTTCTGCCCGTCAAAGGGCTTGACGGCGGAAACCTTATTTATACGCTTATCTGCCGTTTTCATGGAGCGAGAAAAGCCGAAACGGCGCTTTTTATAACTACGGCGCTTGCCGCGGCTTTTGCAGTTTTTCTGACCGTTTATTCGGTTGCCGAAAAAAAACCGAGTATTCCTGCCGCCGTGACGGCAATATATTTCATAATAAGCATATTTATAAGAAGTGAAAGTTGAAAAAAATTAAAATATATAATATAATGATTTATAATGCCTCTGCGGCATTACGGAATTTCTGCGGATTTTTAAAAATTTCCGCATATTTTGCGGTCTGGCGCATTGAAACATAGTCTCCGTCCGCAATTATTATATGGTCAAGAAGTCTCATTCCGATTTTCTTCATGGCTATGGCAAGCTCGGCGGTCGCAAACTCGTCCTCACAGCTCGGAATTGCCACTCCGCTCGGATGGTTGTGCGCTATAATAACCGCCACCGCGTCATTATCAAGCGCAAGCTTAACGATATCTCTTATCGAAATTCCCACGCTTTCGATATTCCCGTTCGCAAGAAACTCAAAGAAACGCTTTCTGCCAAGGGCATCAAGCCCGAGAACGGCAAACCTTTCGGTTTCACAGCCGATAAACTTATTTGTAAGAAAATCGCCTATCTGCTCGATAGATGTAAATTCCGCGGCGGCTCTGCCCTTTTCGTAATTATAAATTCTTGCCGTCGGCAAAATGAGCTTTATAAGCACCGCGGCGTTTTCCGAAATTCCGCTGATTTTGGTCAGGTCGCTTATCTTAGCGTCAAAAACGGCGGAAAGACTGCCGAAGGTGTTTAATAATTCCTTTGCAACGGGAACCGTATCCCGTCTCGGAATGCAGTAAAACAAAAGATGCTCGAGCACCTTTTCGGGCGATGTGTTTTCATCGTAACCGTTTTTAAGGAAATCGGCTTTGACTCTCTGTCGGTGACCGTTATGAATACCTTTTTCCTCCAATTTATCCTTTCTCCCCTAAACCTAAATAATAAATTTATTATATCACAAAATAAAAAGATTTCAACAAACAGGAACGCAAAGAAATGAAAAAATTTGTAATAGACAAAAACGACGAAAACAAAAGGCTTGACCGTTTTATTTTAAAGGTCTGCCCCGACCTGCCGCAGGCGCTTATGTATAAGTATATAAGGCTTAAAAAAATCAAGGTCAACTCAAAGCGCGCACAGATAAACACGAGGCTTTGCTTGGGCGACGAGGTGAGCGCTTATATATCCGACGAATTTTTTAAAGAAAAGCCTAAAGCTTATGATTTTTTAAGCGCGCCCGACAGGCTGAACATCGTTTATGAGGACGAAAATATTCTCCTTGCGGACAAGCCTCAGGGACTGCTCGTACACCCCGACAAGAATGAGTACCGCGACACGCTTATAGGAAGAATTCAGCATTACCTCTATAACAAAAAGGAATATGACCCCGAAACCGAAAACAGCTTTGCCCCTGCTCTTGCAAACCGAATTGACAGAAACACCGCAGGAATTGTAATCGCGGCTAAAAACGCGCAGGCGCTTAAAATTTTATGCGAAAAAATCAAGGAAAGGGAAATCGACAAGAGATATCTTGCCGTTGTTCACGGAATTCCGAAAAAGAAAAGCGATATTTTAGAGGGGTATCTTGAAAAAAACTGCGAAAAGAACAAGGTTTATTTAAGCAATAAAAAAAACGAAAACAATTTAACCATTCGCACGAAATACCGCACCCTTGCCTCAAAAAATAATTTAAGCCTGCTTGAAATCGAGCTGTTGACGGGCAGAACGCACCAGATAAGAGCGCATTTCGCCTCAATAGGACATCCCCTTTTGGGAGACGGGAAATACGGTAAATTAAAGGAAGATAAAAAGTTAGGCTACACTAAACAGGCGCTTTATTCTTATAAGCTGACCTTTGATTTTAAAACCGACGCCGGAATTCTTAATTATCTTGATAAAAAATCGTTTTCGGTTAAGGATGTCTGGTTTGTTAAAGAGCTGTTCGGAGCAGATTATAAAAAATACTTGACATAAATTTAAAAATGTATTATAATACTCGTGTTGTAAACCAAAGACAGCAGGTGGCGGAGTTAATCTGCCGTAAGCTTATCGCCTGCCGAGGTGCGCCGTGATTTGAATTTTTCATGTCCGCCCAAGGTCTTTGGGCGGACATTTTTTTGATTTGTCCGTCCGACAAATATTTATCGGAGGTGAAACAAATTGCCTAATGCTAAGGTTTTAGAGCAGAAGAAGCAGCTTGTTGCAGAGCTTAAGGAAAAGCTTGACGCAAGCATCGCAGGCGTTGTCGTTAACTACAGCGGAACTTCCGTTGCCGATGATACCGCTCTTCGTAAAGAGCTCAGAGAAAACAATGTAAATTATTTCGTTGTTAAGAATACTCTTCTTTCCCGTGCCGTTGAGGGTACAGAGCTTGAGGGTATGAAGGAAGTACTTGAGGGTACAACCGCTATCGCTCTTTCGAACGATGACCACACCGCTGCAGCGAGAATTCTCTGCAAATTCGCCGAAAGCCATGAGAACTTCACCGTCAAGGCAGGTTTCTTGGACGGAAAGCTTACAGATCTCGAAACTATCGATACTCTTGCAAAGCTTCCCTCGAGAGATGTCCTTCTCGCAACAGTTTGCAATGTTTTTCAGGCACCCATCGCGGCATTTGCCCGTGTTATTCAGGCCGTTGTTGATAAAAACGGCGAATCTGCTGACGCAGAATAATTAAAAAATTAAAAAACAAAAAATATTTTTATTACGGAGGAAATTAAAATGGCATCTGAAAAGATTACAGCTATGATCGAAGAGATCAAGGCTCTTACAGTTGTTGAGCTTTCTGAGCTCGTTAAAGCAGTAGAAGAGGAGTTCGGCGTATCCGCTGCAGCTGCAGTTGCAGTAGCAGCTCCCGCAGGCGGCGCAGCAGCTGCCGCTGAAGAGAAGACCGAGTTTGAGGTTGTTCTCAAAGAAGCAGGCGCTGAGAAGATTAAGGTTATCAAGGTTGTTCGTGAGATCACAGGTCTCGGCCTTGCTGACGCTAAGGCTCTTGTTGACGGCGCTCCTAAGACTCTTAAAGAGTCTGCAAGCAAGGACGAAGCTGAGGAAATCAAGAATAAGCTTTCCGAAGTCGGCGCTACTGTTGAGCTTAAGTAATTTAAATTTTAATAATTTAAAGTTTAAAACCGCAGGAGTAAAATCCTGCGGTTTTTCCTTTCCGGACGTTAGAAGTTAGATTTTAGACATTTGACCGATGTGCGGCTTTGCCGCTGATATAACCAAACCCTATCGTCTTTGCCTACGGCAAATCCACTTTTTCCTCCGGAAGACGGGAACCCTTTTGT
>ERZ808242.347-NODE-347-length-34753-cov-24.657185_pt1 | contig 34753 bp, 37 predicted proteins | sample MGYA00521244_ERZ808242 | MGnify/ENA primary metagenome ERZ808242 (study PRJEB31516, sample SAMN03275573) | gut metagenome | biome: mammalia-associated habitat; material: feces | host: Papio cynocephalus | place: Kenya | collected 2012-07-27 ... | reverse complement strand
TACGAGTCGTACAAGGCGACGGTCAATCGCGTGTATGTGGAGTCTAAGGAGAAGGAGGGGCGGAGCCCCTCCGAATGAGGGGAGCCATCCCCTCGGTTTCAAAGAATCAGCAAGGTTCCTGTCTGAGCCTTCTTGAAGTCCGCCTTGACGACGTTGAGTCCCGTATAGTTGTAATCCGCGCCCATCAGCCCGTCAGCGCCATAGCTCTGTACTCCGACATATCTGCCCTTGTTGTGCTGATACGACAGTTCGGACACGTCCGAGAACTCCTTGGTCGCAGTGGCCTCGAAGAGGCACACCAGACCCTGCCAGGACTCTCCGCCTGTGACGATGGTCACAGTATGCTCATCCTGCCTTACATCGAGTATGCTCTCGCCCTCTCCATCCTTGAAGCATTGGACGAGATACCAGGTTCCGTCTTTGAGCTTGTTGGAAGCGTCCGCCTTGTCCAGCACCATCGTGATGCCATCCATGTCGAAGCAGGCCGTTGCAGGAGCCAGGATGAGCGTTCCCGAACGAGGCTCCTGGAATCCGATGGTCACGGGGTTGAATGCAGTCGAGCTGTTCTGTATGACATCGCCGACGATATCAGTAATCGTGCCGTTATCGTCGCTGACCGCCTGCACGTACATGGGCATCCCTGAATCATTGCTGTCGAAGACCCACTTGACCGCAGGCGTGGTCACATCCACATTGATCGGGCCTGTCACGGCGACATTGGTCGCCGCTTCCCTGACGCGCATGATGCTGATGACCATACCGTTGGTTCCGGGAGGCTCGGTGAGCCTTATTCTCAGCGAATTGATGGTCGGTGCGGACACGATGGCATTCACATAGAGATGCTCGCTGTCGGCTGTATAGATGGACCAAACCAGCTCTCTGCATTGAAGCCCGTGACGGATCGTATATTCGGTGTCTTTATCATTTCCGAACTGGCAGATGTATGTCGGCCTGTTGACCGCCTGCACTGCGGCAGCTCCCGAATGGATGAGCGGACTCCAGCACTCCTTGTTGGTCGGAGGCTCGTGATTCGTGAGGGGCGCATCGGCGATGCACAGGTACAGCGCACCCTGATAGAGCACGATGTCACCGGAATTGTACTCGACTCCGCTCTCCGCCCATACGGGAATCGCGGCCTTGAGCGTCTTGAGATCGCTGATGGCTTTCTCCACGACCTTGTTCTGGACAGGTCTTTCCGATGTAGGCGAAAGAGATTCATCCACGAGTCTGTCAAGACTGAGAGCCAGCCTCGTACCGTCCCAATCGAGGAACTCTCCGTCCACAGATAGCTTGTCCTGCTTCTTCTCAAGAGCCTCATAGACTCCCTTGCTCTGAACAGGATTGGTGGAATCTGCAGTGACGGAGGAATCGACCTTCACCTGCGTGGCGGCAGTCAGATAGTACAGCCCGTCCACGTCCTTCTCCACCCTCACTGTGGATGAGGACTTCAGCTTGCCCTGCTTCGCATCCAGTTCAGAGGTCACGGCACTGTTCTGCACGGGATTTGAACTGGAATGGTTCAGTTCGGCATCCACCTGTGCGGAGATGATGACCTGAGTGATCTTCTGGGATTTCTCGTCGATGGTCTGCTTCAGATCTATCGCGTTGCCTGCCTTGAACCTGTATGGCAGAAGCCTGACCTCCTCATCGAGGATGTCGGTCCTTCCGCTCAGACCCTGGATGTCGTTCGCGTTGTTCTTGATGAGTCCCTTGAGGTAGGCGTCGCTGGCGGCCCTCTGGTCGGATTCCTTCCTGAGATCCTCCCTGATGCTGGCATCAGAGCCCTCTGCGGACTCTGCAAGAGCATCTATGCGGTTGCTCAGCTTGGTATCCTCCGCCCCCCTGGTGCTCGCCTCTGCTGCAAGGTCCTTCCTGAGGATGGTTTTTATCGCATCGTCCTTGGCCGTGACGGTATCCCAGAACTTCTTCGTGAGCTTCACCGTATAGGTGGTCTTTCCCTCGGAATCCACCCTGTCCTTGGAGATCTCGATATAATCGTCACCGGGAACATACAGGGGAAGCAGGTCGGTAACGGAGAACGAGATGTCCTTGGTGGGACCATCCTCGGCGCCTGGCGTATTGATGATCAGGTGTATGTATCCGTCGGAATAATACGCCTCCTTGACGACATCCTCGATGGGCATGTCCAGCTCGCTGACGACATTCATATCCATGTCGCACAGCTGGAGAACGTAGCTCTGTCCGTCGGAATTGCGGAGCCTCAGCTTCGTGGGGATGGCGGATGCCAGAGGCACCTCGTCGCGGTTGAATTCGAGTTCCTGCGCTTTAGACACGGCGGTTCTGCCGACGATGCCCTTCGCCTTCGCGCTGTAGGACAGAATATCTCCGTCGCCGAGGTTCTCCTTCAGAACAGGAATCTTGCCCTCATCGGCACCCGTAGGAATGACGCTGACAGGAATCTGATCATTGGCATCGAGAGTGGCCACATTCAGATCCAGCATCTGGGACTGACCGCGGTAGGTGGTGAACGTCATCTCCAGACCGGGTCTGTTCAGCCTTCCTCTCAGATCCACAGGAAGCAGGACGCTGGCATCCTTCCACATCTCGATCCATCCGCCCACGGACGGCTCGCAGGCCACGGGAGAGGGAGGAGCGCAGGCTCTGGGTCCGTGCGGAGGCATAGGAGGCCTGAATCCCTCGTCCTTGACTGCGAATCCGGACACTGCCGACAGGAGATACTCCGTAGCATCTATGTCCTGGAGGGTTCCGTTGAACGGCACCTTGGTGAATACCAGCTGGAACTCCACGCGGGCGGAGCGTGCGCGAGTGGTTATCTCATACGGCACCTGGAACGTATATCCATCGAACTTAGGGGAGCTGGAATCGCCGTAGTAGTACGGATATCCGTTCTCATCGTACACACGGAACATGATATATGCGGAGTAGCCCTCTGCATCGAAATCCCATTCCTCGGTGTAGGAAGGCATATCGCCCTCGTCCATCGCATAGTGATAGAGGTCGAAGTGCAGAGTCGCGCTGCGCGCATCGCACCTCTGACCCGCGTAGGTCCTGCCCCTTTTGGTGGACAGGGTCCTATTGTCCTTGCTGAACTCATAATAGAGGTCCATATGAGCCGATTGACTCATGGATATAAGTAGGAGTATGCATTACTTCAGTATGGAACGCTTGCGGAGGCGATTGACCTCCGCGACCCGCTCGCTGTGGTAGCAGCCGCACGAGCGGGTCTCACCTCTTCTGAGATGGAACTCCTGCACATCCGTGATGCGTCCGCAGTCGCAGATGCACCTGTAGTATCTGCTCCTACCCCTATATCCTAAATCTTCCAGCACGACCAGCCGTCCGAATCTCTGCCCCGCAAGGGACCTGTTCCTGAATCTGCTCATCCCTTGTTCAGAGCGTCCATGATACGGCTGGTGCTGTCCGACAGCGAGATCGACTTCATCATCCCGAATGTATAGGTCGTGGTGCAGTCGGGATAGCTCCTGTCATGAGTGGAGAGCATGAGCTTCTGGGGAAGCCTGCCCTCTCCGCAGACCGACTCGCTGGTCAGATACACCTCATCCGGCTCATCCGACAGTTCATCCAGCATCGAGGGCTCGTCGAAGTAGGGGAGCCACTCGAAACTCGCTCCATTCTCGGTCTCCTGCACTTCTTTGAGCTGGAACGTTATGCTCTGCTGAGGCTCCTTCAGATATCTGATGTAGTTCACTGCGAATGCTTCTGCAGATTCGGATTCGAGAATGCTCTCTCCCGATTCCATCTTCAACGTACAGGTCAGTTCAGGAATGCTGAACGTCTCGGTGCGCTCGCCGAACTTGGATACGGATGCGCTGTCCTCCTTGGTTCCTCCGTCTTCGTAATACGGCCCCACGCTGTACGTCCTCGATGAAGCCTCGCCCTTCTCATCGACGAGTCTGCAACGTATCGTCACGGAATTGACGACGGTATCCGAACCCTCGTCTCCGAGGTCCACCTCTCCGACGGTACGGCCGTACATCGGATCGGTCTCCGAATCGGGGTATAGATCCAGCGTCTCGGCGCCTTCGTATGCACGGTTGTTCACACGACGGGTGCAATCCCTGATGTGCATGGTGTCATCCGCGAACCAGATGCGGCATCCCATCAGCATGGCGCATACCTGCAGGATGTACCATATGTTGGCTCCCTTGTCGAACGAGATGTATCCCTTGTATTCCGATGTCGTCACTACTGCGGAATCAATATCCAGATAAGCGACCTGCACGCCGAACGACGTCCTGATGGACAGAAGATAGCACAGAATGGACCTCGGCGTTCCGGAGATATTGGAATCCTCCAGAGTGCATCCTCTGAACCTCTCCGCATCGCAATATGCCGTTATCACGAACTTCCTTCCGGAGTAGCGGCACTTGGTCACTGTGAATACCCCTCTGCCCATCGCTCCCATCAGCACGATTTTGGTGGATCCTACGAGGATGCCGTTGGCTTCCGCAAGCTGGGATGCGATGTAGTACAGACGCTTCTTAGGGATGGTCAGCTGGACGCGCTCGAAAGGCTCCTCGGGACCTCCGACGATCTCCATAGATGATATGCAGCTCTTGGTGCGCCCTTTGTCGTCCGTGTACATCAGATCGAAGTAGTCGCTTCCCGTGCGGTCGGTCATCTGCACGCGGAACGTCTTGCGTTCTACAGGGTCCTTCCAATCTCCCCACCCCTCGGATGGGATGATCGATTCATCCGCGGATACATGGAACTCTATCGACCCCGTGACTCCCGAACCGTCCTTGGCGGTCGCGGTGAGAGTGACGGGCCCGCCCATCTTGACTCCCTTGACCGTGCATATCATGCCATCGGAGGATTCGATCGAAGCGTACTCGCCCCCGTTCGATATGCTCCACTCCAGAGTTTTGTCCGTGGCATCATCCGGCTCTATGACCGCAGTGAACTCGGAAGTCATGCCGAGCTTGGCATCTCCGCCTTGAATCGTTATCTTCTCGACCTTGGTATCCGCCATATCATCATCTCGTCCTTCTGCATTTGCAATACATGGTTCCCGATGAGAACGTGATGGTTCCATACACGCATTGCACATCTCCTGCCTTGAACTGATACGACAGGGATCTCACATAGCCGTTCAGAACCCTTCTGGGCATCCCCGACAGCTCACGATCCTCATTGTATCTGAACTTGAACCCGTCGGTCTCCGCCTGCCAGCGGTCCATCGCCAGGCCCACCTCCTCCACCCAGTAGGAGTTGGACCACTCGGTGCTGTCCATCGAGTCGTTATCGAAGTATTCGGGAGACTTGCGAACGAAGTTGATCTCCATATCGCTGGTGCTGGACGACTCGATGGCGAATGTGTCCCTCGTGCTTCTGCCGACGATGGGGAATTTCGCTACAGACTTGCTGAACGACTCGCTGTATCCGGTGATTATTCCGAAATCTATCTTGATTCCGTTGTATTCCAATGTGAGCATCCTTATTCACTCCAGGAATGATGCTATCACGACACCGTCGCCTGCCGCATCGCTGTATACCTTGGTCTGATTGCCCGAGAGGGCCGCACTTACCGAACCCGATCCCGCGCCCCCTCCGAACGATCCGATATTCTTCAAAGCATCGGACCCGTTGTATCCGGACTCGTTAGACAGGTACGGCACCACTCCGTCGCCCCCCTTGGATCTGATGTTGATGGACCTGCCATCGGAATTCTCATTCTTCAGATAGATTCCTGCACCGCCGTTATAGAGCCTCTTGCGCCCCAGAGATTTGTCCTGTATCTGGATGAGGAACCAATACGGTCCCTCTTCTTTGACGGTGCCTGCGAACACATACATCGTACCCGAATTCCTGATGTCTGTAACCTCGATGTTATACGCCGCATATATCGAGTCGTAGGTCCATTGCCCGTGCTTCCAGTCCAGCTTGATATCGGGGTCCAGAGTGTACTCCTTCGCGTTCAGTATCGCGGAGACAGGGAGATTCATGTTCAGATCCGCGGCTCCGCCTCCTGCACCGCCTCCCGACTCGTCATCGGAAGGAACCTTCGCAGTTCCTTTGCCGGGGATTCCGATGCTTCCCTCTCCCGGCTCTCCCGCCCTGCCGTCGGTGCTTCCGCCGGCATTGTACTTGGATCCTCCGCGACCTCCTTTGCTGTCTATCGTGGCATCCTCTCCATCCTCTCCGCCGTTGGCTGTCAGACGTCCCTTGAGAGAGCCCGATGCGGACTTGAGCGTTGCTACTGTGAATCTTTCATCGCTGGTATAGAACAGCCCCTGTCCGAGGGACACCTCGATCCTATCGCCTGCGACAAGACCTGTGAACGTCTTAGTCTGGACCTCGCCCGAACCTCCGCCTCCTCCTGAGTAGCAGATGTTCTTGATCGACCCCCCCGGCTGCGTGATGCCCTTCAGCTGAATGTCGCCTCCTCTTCCGCCCGCACCGACCACTGTGACCACAGCCCTTGAACAGCCTTCGGGAACAGTTATCGGGTCTTCATCCACTCTGGACAGAAGGCGGGTATAGATGTATTTGGGATACACCCGGATGGCATAGAACACGCCTCCATCCATACCCGTAGAGATGATCAGTTTCTTCCCGATGTCATACCTTATCCCATTGTAATCCCATCCGACCACGATGCCTCCGTCGGTTATCTTGGACAACTGCTCTGCGGAAGGCTCTGGCATATATGCCTGCGTCCCGACAGGGTACGAACGGGAGAACCCGCTGTCGGATGAATCGAGCTTGAATGTCAGAGTGACACGCGCCCCTGCATCCTCTTCTGAGAACACACGGGCTTCGAGAAGCTGCATGCTCCATGTCATCTTCTGCACACCGAACCTCGGCGCCATCGTACCTGTCAGGAATACATTGGTCGATATCTCGGGAATCTCGTCGCTCACTTCCTCATAGGTCCCCGAGTCGGGTATGTACTTGAAATCGACACCGCCTTGGATGCGCCATCCCGATCCGTCCTTCTCATAGGAGAGATTCTGCCAGTAGTCCCACATGTGCATGAATTCCTCCCACCACTTGCCGTTGGACCATCTATCCGGATTCTTCGAATCGTCATCGAAATCATCAGGAGTGACTCTGACGCATGAGATGGAGAAGGTGCGGGTAGTACCCAGATCCATCGTGAAATTGTTCCATACGCCGTATACTATCGTGGGAATGTTCGACAATGATGCATTGTACGACACCTCGACCGCAGTGATCTCATCGATGTCGAAAGACATCTCGTCATCTTCATCCTTGACCCATTTGACCGAAAATGTGGCATGACCCGCCATCGGAACGACCCCTTCAACCTGCTGAACGACACCTGCTCGCTGACCACGTCCTGCACATATCTCTTCAGCTCGCTGTCGGTATAGCCGTTTATCGTGATGTTGTATGTGCTGGATCCCTTCATCCTGGATGCGGCGAATGCGTCCGCCTTGCTGTCAGGGATTATATGCTCGCCCTCTCCGCCTTCTCCGACGACGGCAAGCGTTCCTCCTTCTCTGGAAGGCACGTAGCCTCCGTCGGCATACCCCATCACAGTCAAAGCGCTCCATCCTGCACTGGTTCCCACCGCGAATCCGATTCCTGCTCCGCCTAGCGCTCCTATCGGCGCCACTAGATTGCCAAGTATGCTGGATCCGCCTATGGTGGCTCCGATCTGTGCCGTCATTAGTCCTATGTATATGGATACGAACTCCTTGAAATTATCCAGAATCAGAGATGCGGTGTTGAAAATCGCCTGTATGATGGATTCTCCCTTGTTCTCTATGAACTCCCCCAAAGTCACAAGGAAGTTTCCGATGGATCCGACTATGCCTTTCTCATCCTTGAGGGTCTCCCCGATATTGGAGATGTATTCTCCGAACATCTTGGTACCCTCTTTGATGGCATACTCCATCATCTCTCCGAGAGACTTCCCCTCGAACTTGTCCCATATATCCAAGACGGCATCCACCAGGTCCAGAGTTGCGGGAAGAATGGTTTCGGCAAGCTTGGTTCCCAGAGGAAGGAAGAACATCTGGACTGCGAGATTGAAGAGTGATTCGATGGACTGCATCAACGGGGAGGACCTCTTCATGTATCCGTAGATCATCTCCACGAATCCGAGCGACTTGGTGGCGACGGTCTTGAGTCCCTGCGCACCCATCTGAACGCCTTTCATGATTACAGGCGACCATTTCTCCTGCCAGCTCTTATCATCCTTGTCCTTGGTATCGTCTGCGGTTTTGGTCGGAACCGTGGAGGTTGCATAATCCTTCCGGACATAATCCTTCCGGACATCATCCTTCCGGACATCATCCTTCCGGACATCATCCTTCCGGACATAATCCTTCCGGACATCATCCTTCCGGACATCATCCTTCCGGACATCATCCTTCCTGGTGTATTCACCCAGTTTCTTCTCCTCTTCTTGCGAGAGCTTCTCCCTTGCTTCTTCAGAAACATTTCCTCCGAGATTCACTTTTTCTAAAGCACTCGCGGCCCCCGCGGCTCCATTCTGTATGCCTTTTTCAACCGCCTCCTCTACTGTAGTCGCAGCCCCCGGGCCGAATGTTTCGCTGAATATGTCTATGAGCTTCTGGATGCTCTCACGATCGCAACCGAGCTGGATAGTCACTTGCAATGACCTGTTCTCGCCTTCCATCGCCACGTCACTGCTCCTTTACTCCAAACATCGACATCAGCACCTTGACCTGCCTCATGCGCATCCCATCGTCCACAGCCAGCATCAGTTGGATGTCCTCATCGTTCAGATCATCGAAATCCTTGGACGACCCCCCTCTGAGGAGATACACCCCTCTGGCATACAGGCGAGCCATCTCCCCGCTCATCCCTTCATCGGAGGAGATGGCATTCTGGAACAGCCTTATTCCGAACTCGCGGTCTCCTGAGCCTGTGAATCTGCAAAAGGGCTGCTATCGCCCTCCACGATAGCTCCTGCATCACTCATGAGGATGTCGTACAGCCTGTCCGCATTCCCCTTGCGGACCGCATCCAGCTGAGTCATGAAACCCATGAATCCGGGAACAGTGAGCTGGAACGGAGCAGACTCGATATACGCCATCAGATTGATGATCTCCTGATCTGCGGCTCCGATCTCCGTAACGGTGGATGTACTCCCCTCGCGGGAGAACTTCGCCTTGCAGGTGCTCATGTTCTTGGCTCTCACCTTGCGTCCGAAATCAGGTGCTGAAACCACGATCATCTTGCCGGGCATTCCATATTCGGTCAGGTCGATCTCGTACTTCGTCTCGTAATCCATCTGTATCAACTCGCGTCATCTGCAAAGGGTTTCAAATCGTATGCGGCCCCTTGGACCATACATCGCTTCTCGATGTGAGCTTGAGTGCCGTATATGCGGGACTCTTGACTGCCAGCACGATCTTCAGAATGTCAGTGCTGTTTATCTGATCCTGGAGCTTACTTCCATCTCCTTTCTGGCGTGTGAGACCTTTTATGGCCACACCTGTCAGCCTGAACTCCGCCGTGCGCGTCGCCTTCTCCCAGGCGGCATCGAAATCCACAGTGCATCTGCCGTTCTCATCATAGCTCACCTGCTCGGCGTTGTACGATTTGAGGGCCACCAGCGGAATCGGACCGAGATTCTTGTGATTGGGATACAGAGCGGTCTTATCTCTGCCTCCGCTGTACATTCTGGTCTTGTAATGCGTAGGATCGTTGGAATAGCACATGGTTCCGAAGGTCAGGGATGCCTGCCCCTCAGCGAAATTGCTGGCTATCGGAGTGCAGGTGGAATATATCGCGGATGCGGTGTTCTCCACACCGACTGAGAGCGACTCCGTATTGGCGACGTACTCATTGCCTGCGAACATGCACTGGAACTCCACCAGATGTCCTTCGTACTCGACGTAATCTGTACTGTCCAGATTGCCGAGATCCATATGCTCGTTCGCATAGAATCCGCTCATGCTGACCTGCACCTGCGATGCTCCCGCGGACTTGGAGAACCTGATGGTCTTGACCACGCATCCCGTGAGGATATAGGTCTCGTCCTTGAGTTCCGACTCCCATGCTCCGTCGGTGATCCTATTGAGGATCTTCCCGCGGACGCAGAAGCTCGGAACGCGCCTGTTGTTGGCCTTAGTGAACTCGAATACACCGGAAGATACGTCCTCTCCCCCGCCTTCTCCCTCGAAAGCCAGCAGAAGCGGTTCCAGATAATCGTAATCCATAAGGAATGTCCATTCCCACGATCCCGACAGCTGACCGTATGCGAATGTATCCGGGAATTTGCTCCCTTCCGTGTATACCTTGGTCACGCTACGGGTATGGGTGGAACTGAAGAACGACCCGGGAGGCGGAGCCACCCACTTGTCCTCTTCGGATTTGCCCATATCGAATCCATCGGCCTCCCGACAGAATACGAACGACTGCCTAACGCCTGTCATGATAATCCCGATTCCACTATCTGTTTTTAATATGGTTGCCTTTCATGCACCGCTTCATTCACAGGAGATGCCATCCCCGCCGTGTGCAACGGCGTATTGTGAGACGTCATGCGGACCTCGATCGTGCAGGAATAGTATCCTGACAGATCGTTGGAGAACCGCTCCGATGTCATTTCGACATACGTATATCCTCCGAGATTGGTCTTTCCTGCCCTGCGACACGACATGATGATGCGCTCTATCTCCTGCACCACTTCCAAGAAATTCTCCCTGTATGTGGCATTCACCTTTATCGCCAGGTGCGACACCCTCTCCAACTGGTTGTAATCCACCGATGCTATGCGAGTGGATCTGTTGACCATGTAGATGAAGACGGACGCATAGCGCGACGACGTGACCGATGAACGGACATCGTATGCGATGGACGGCTCTTTCCCAGGAGGCAGGGACCACTCTCTGCGGAGCAGCTCTCCGAGGACCTTGGCATCGTCCGTGAACAAGGGCGTCTCCGGTATCATGCTCAGCTCCCGCGGAGCAGGGAATGCACGCTTCCCGACCTCTGATATGTAGACATCAGATTGCCGATCTCCACATCCCATTCATGCAGGAGCGCATTCCTGACACCGGAGATGTCTCCTCCTGCTCCGACCTTGACCGCGTACACATCCATGACCACGATCTTCTTGGCTACCATCAGACTGGCGAGACGGTTTATCCCGAACGGGATGTGATTCTCACCGTTCTCATCCTTCTCCTGTCCCCAGCGGTATGTTATACGCACCGCGTTCACATGCGGTGTCAGAATCGGATTGGAGCGGAGGAACAGCCTTCCAGAATCGCCGTCCATCCACCATCTGAACATCCTGTACGGCATGGGCATATCTCCGTATCCGTCCAATTCAGGAGGATTGGATGCTATATCCGTGACATCGTACCATGTGTTCCACAGGGTCCTGAACCAGAGCCTGTCTCCTTTGGTCGGGTCCAGAGCCAAGGCACCTTTATGGAGCTGGATATACTCTCCTCCGTTGCGGTACATCTCCATCCTCCATCCGTTCCTATCGCCCTCATAGGTCTTGATGGATGTGACATAATCTCTTACACGGACCTCCCTCCACGCCTGTCCCAAACGACGGTCAAGCTCATCCTCTACTCCGAGAATGAGCTTGCAGACGTATTCGTATGAAGGAACAGACACGTCGCTGAATCTGAATATCCCCATCGGATCGTTCGGGTCAGGCAGAGAAAGAACATCCTCTACATCGCGTACCGAGCAGTACGTGGGTTCCGGAAGCTCTTCGACGACCATGCCCTGCAAATGGAATCTGATTATTAAAATAGGTCGCAGCTTCGATGAGCGAAAGTCCGGGTGATCGAATGCCAAATCAATTTAATTACCCGTCGAAGCCGCGTTTGAGATAAGAAGTTTCAGAAGAGGTTTCCATGTCAATGAATGCGATGTGTCATCGCATAAGCGGTTCTAAAACCTTTCTGACATCGTCCACGCTGCGAACGATCTCGTATATCCCGCCCGCCTCGCGCACCTGTTCCTGACAGGATTCCTGGAATCCGCTGACACGTCCTCTGGGAGTCTTGACTTCGAGTCCGACCCATCTGCCTTTGAGACAGCATACGAGGTCGGGAACTCCCGGATGCCCGTATGCTCCCCCCTGCGCTCTGTAATACCACAGCTCGGGAGACAGACTGCGCAGGTATGCGCAGATGGAATCCTTGATCTCTCCCTCAGGAGTTGTCATCGCGGTCTCCGGCGATTCCAGGGTAGATGTCGCTCGAATCCATGTCCGGGAGGATGTATTTGCCTCCGACATTCATGTCCTCGCTCACGCTGTATCCGGTCTTCCCAGTATACTCCCATACGAGGTTGCTCGGATTCCCGGCACCTATGCGGATGCCGCATTGAACCAGCATATCCTTCTTCAGGATATCCTGCACCCTGGAGGGGATGCGTATCTTGATGGAATTGCCTGTGGATACCAGATTGTCCCTGACCAGAGCAGTCTTGCCGCTCTCCACATCGCGGATGGCCACAGTGACGAGCTCGCCCTCATCCAATCCTGTCGCATGGGGGATGACCAGATACAGAGAATTTCCTACGCGCCTGATCCTGTTGATGAAATAGAGTGTCGTGTTAGGATTCATATCTCGCATCTCCTGTATATTGAGGGGCCTGAGCCCCTCGGTTTCACTCGGATGTCTCCTCCCCATCAGGGATGTAGTACTGGTCGATGTCGCTGTACGAAAGCACCATGGCCTCGGGTGCAGGAGCGAACTTGTAGATGTTCATGTACTGCCTGCCCGTCTTGTTGCTGACCTTGTGCTTGATCTCCGCCCTGACGACTCCGCCGATGATGCAGTGTGCAGGAGGGAATCCATCCTCCATCTCGAAGAGCGCCTTTCCGAGGGTCTTGAGAGACCCGATGGACATGGCGTTCTTCTGGATTGATCCGTCCTCGCCGGACTTGAGCAGATAGTAGTTGGTGAACTCGCTCGCGTGGGATCCATCTAGGTCCTCGACACGGATGGAGTACTTGCCCGTATCGTCATAGGAGGCTGTGACGATCTTCACATCCCTCCATCCGTCAGGAACCTGATCCCTGACGAGCTCTGCATCGTTCACATGACTGAATTCCCACTCTTCTACTTCGTATGCCATTTCTGATACCTCTTTGTTATATTCTCGAAATCGTTTCAATCGCGTTTTACCGGTTTCACCGTGAATGATTTGGTGGTCTTGACCGTCCAGTATGGAGCCAGATCGATTCCATGGAGCTCCATCTGGCGCGTATCCAGCACCTTGGACTCCTTGACGACCATCTTGGCCTGGAATCCCTTGTTCCTGGACATCAGGACATCCTCGTTATGGGCGACCATCCAATCCTTGATGCGCGTCTTCAGCGCATCAGCGGTCTCGTAATCGTCCTCTATCTCCGCCTCATGAGCATCGATTCTGCCTTTCACCGCAGAATACTCATCCAGCAGACTCTCCATGGATTCCGAGTCGTCCGCAATGCCCGAGAGCCTCATGAACAGCTCCATGTCTCTTTTGTTGAGCGAATTGCAGGGCGGCGTGGCGAATGCGTCGATATACTCGTGATACCACGCACGCACCTCGTCCAGCTTCTCGCGGACCGCATCCCTGTCGATGTTCAGAGTGAACAGGGCAGTGTTGCTCTCGCTCGGAACCCATGCGTCCGGGTCCTTCAGAGACTCGGGGTCCATCACTCCGAGCAGGACATACGCCGTATCGGACTTCGCAACGAATTCGTTGTACAGCGCGACCTGCCAGAAGTAATGCTCCGGCACTCCCTCCGCCCACATGTCCATGTTGCTGGACGTCTTCACTTCGAGGATGTGGTCGTTTCCGTCGGGATCCACCACGATGCCGTCCACATGCCCTGCGAATATCTCGTCATCGAAGTCGGAAGGCCAGTTCTCATGACCTCCCTCTTTGATTCCATAGATCTCTCTTGCAGGCACGAAGAGGCCCTTGTCGGCATATGCCCTTCCTGCATAGGCGATGATGGGTTCTTCGCACTTCTGGCCTGCGATGATGGCAGGCTTCGACGACAGGTCCTTGTCGGCGAGTCCGAGCAGCTGGCATGCCACCTGGAACGGGGAGGACCACGGAGAGCAGTCCAGTATCCCGCCCATCGTGGTGCCTGTTACCTTCCTCTTGACGGAACCATCGGTACGGATGACATCGCCATCCACTGTGAATCCCGCCTTCGGAGGAAGATATTGATCCATCCTGCTCACTCCCTGTACATGCGGATGAAGGACATCGCATCGTTCTTGGTCTCGATGGCACCGAGATGCTTCAGCATCATGCTGTATTCGTCCTCTCCGAACGCTCCCGCGTCACGGAGCTGCATCTTGCCCTCGACAGCCTTCTCGATCATGTTGAACTGAGGCTTGGAGAGCTCCGCAACGAACTTGTTGACCTCGATTCCATGAACGTATACACCGGAACCGTTCTCAGGCGACTTCGTCGCAGGAGCCTCTGCAGGCTTCTCTGCGGGCTTGGAAGCCTCGACAGGTGCAGGAGCCTCTCCTTCAGCCTTGGACTCCTCCTTGGGCTCGGAAGGCTTCTTCTTGACAGTCTTCTTGGGCTCTTCGGGTTCGGGTTTGGACGGCTTCTCTCCCATGGACAGGACGCGGCTCTTGGCTTCCTGCTGCTCCTCCTCGGTCTTCGGCTTGAACCTCTTCTCAGGCGTCTCGTAGAGCTCGTCGATTCCGTCGGCAATCAGGAATTTGGACAGAATCCACTGCTTGATCGCCATGGTGTGCGCCTTGCGCAGAGCCTTGTCTCCGTTGTCTGCCGCTTCCGCGTAAACCACGGATGTGTCCGCCATGCCTGTATCCACATCTATCAGGGATACATCGGCCCTCAGAGTCCAATGCTGAGGCATCCTGTCGAGAGCATCCCTCTGCTGGAGCTCCTTGATCTCCACACGCAGCTCCAGACCGTGCATCGCTATCAGCGGGGATACGGTCTTCAGCATCTTGTCGGTCGAAAGGAATCTGTAGCCGCCGGACCCGATCTGAAGGAACTTGTCGTCCGTCCAGTCGCGGGTCATGAGGTCGGCCCTCAGCTCGTTGACCTTCTTATACAACGAGGCCGCATCCTTCTTGTTGAAAACCGGTGCGACCGATTGTTCTTCTGTCATATTCTTTCCTCTGTTCTCTTATGCACTTGATTGAGTGCAATACAATGTATATCATCAACCTATATAAAATTATAGGTATAATCCCTTGGATGCCCAATCCGACATCAGCTTGTCCGTCACATCCTTGCCCGAACGAACCGTCTCCCATGCCTTCTCCTCGACGGTTTTGACGGTTGTCAGGAAGTAATACATGCAACGGGTCTCCTGACCCTTGCGATACGTCCTGGCAAGAGCCTGCGTGAGCAGCAGGGATGAGAATGTGGGCTCGAACAGCACCATAGTGTGCGATCTGTAGAGATCTATGCCTACTCCTCCTGATTGATACTGGCAGATCAGCACATCCCCCTTCCCGGACTGGAAATCCTTCCACGTAGGGGTCTTGGAGCGTCCGTCGAACACGAGCGGATCGCGTCCCGCCTCCTTGGCGATGCTTTCTGCACGATCTATGCTGGCGCGATAGTTGCAGAACACCACGACCGCATCGTCGGTTCCCTGCAGCAGGCTCTTGAGAACGGCATCCTTGGAGCAGGGGAACGTCATTATCGTGCCATCATCCCTCTTCATGGAGCCGGAACATATCTGAAGCATCTTGGGATACTGCCCTCCCGCGGCTTTGATCTCCACTCCGTACGGCAGAGTCTTCCCTCTGCGGACATCGTTGTACGCCTTCTTCTCCGCGAGCTCGCACGGCATGCTCTCTTCGGCCTTGCCGGGCATATCGAAGCAGTCTTCCAGACGAGCAACCACGGCATGGTCCTCCAAGAGCCTCCTGCATTCCTTAGAATGATACGAAGATGGCTTTCCCCAGAAGTCGTATGTGGCGACGTAGCGGGCGCAGAACGCCTTCCAATCGGGATATATATCGGGATCGAGGAACTTCATCTGTCCGTACAGCTTGGAGAAGTCCTCCGACCCGCCCCCTCCGGAGACGGGCGTCCCGGACAGGAGGATATGATGCTTGGTGAGCCTTGCAAGCGCGAGACACGCCTTCGTCTGCTTGGACTCATGGTTGCCTATGCAGTGCGATTCGTCCACTATGATGGCTCCCCAATGCTTGTCCACATCCTCGCGCAGGACGGTGGTCTTCTTGACCGAGGTCGTTCCGTTGCGATGCTTGACAACCCTCTTATCGACCTTGTAGGTCTTCTGGAACGATGTCACCTTGACACGCTTCTTCAGTTCGGCAACGTCCGCGGGACCGACTCCTTCGAAATTGGCCATCGTATCGAACGACGCGAGCCAGTTGGGGACCAGCGATGCGGGACAGATCACCAATGCGTCCTCCAAACGATGGATCCTGAACTGCCTGATGAGCCACATCAGAGCGGTGGCGGTCTTGCCTAGACCCATGTCGTAGCTCAGGAGTATGCTCCCATTGGAATCTATCGCATATATCCCGTCCTTCTGATGCTCTGCGAGCTTCCATCTGGTCATGTCTAGCCTCGCATGAGATTGACCAGACGCAGGCTGCCCGGAGCAGACATCACCGCGAACCCTTCCTTTAGCAGAAGATCGGCATCCCTTTCGGATACCGACGATCTCGGTATCACGGTCCCGTCGGTATATCCTCTTCCTTCCGCCCATGCCCGTATCAGATCGGCGGGAGGGGTCGGAGGGGTCGGCGGTTCGTACACGCCCTTCGGCACAGGGTCGTCCATTGCAACATATTCCGATGTATCGTACATCACATCGGGATCGGCTCCTGCCGCCTTCGCAAGGCGCTCCGCATCCCTCCACATGCTGACACGCTCCGCAGAGCATACCTTCGGGTCCTTGCCCCGTTCGATATTGCTGCGAGCGGTCTCACGGTCCTCCTCCATAGCGGCTTCCAGCTCCGCCGAGGACTTGCCACGGAGTGAATACATCGGGTCGTAGCACAGTTCGATCAGCGGCACATCCTTGGGGATGCGAACCGCCTCGTTGTATGCCTTCTCGACCTCTCTGTCCTCTTCCGTCACCACATTCGTGATGTCCTCGGGTTCGGATGCCGCGGTCGCGGCACCGAGATCGTTCACCATATGGATGAATGTCCCCTCATCCAGCGGAGGGATGCCGCCGTCGGAGGTCTCTTCAGGCTCATCCCTGGGCTCTTCAGGCTCGACAGGAGGGTCGGCCCCTCCCGACGGGTCGTCATCCCTGTGCGTATCGGAATCAGGCACATCCTTGTCGGCATTCTCGACAGCGTCCTCGTACGAACCTCCATCGACCATGTTGAACGTCTTCCTCTTGGGGATGTCGTCGGGCATGTGGATGCGCTTGTAGACCCTCGTGGTCTTTCCATTGAGCTTCACAGGATTCGGAACCCTCTCCCAGCCGGGACAGAACGACGTCCACTGCTTCCACGCCCTGTTCACATCCTCAGGGATGCGCATGAACGGGGGGTCCAGTCCGAACACCTTGGTTAGAACGATCGCTTTGGATACTATGGCGCCTGTATCGGCGAATCCGTTGAGAGGGTCGTCGAGGTATTCGGCGATGATGTCAGATTCCCTTTCGGTGGAGCAGAACGACTGCATGCGCACGGAGCGTTCGTTGGCCTCGGCATCCGCGATATACCACTTGTGACCTTCCATATACAGGTATCTGGCCTCCGCCCATATCTGCTCGACCTCTTCCTGAAGCTTCTGAGGCCTTCCGTGAGATGGGATCACCTTGCCGTGGGCTCTCTGAACTGCGGGGTCGCAGTAGATGGGATAGAAGCGTCTGGCTCCGGTGGGGTCGTTGAATAGCGTGTCCGTATTGGATGACGCCGCCATGATGAAATGCCTCGGATAGACCTGATCGTGCCTTGCGTACGCCTTCCTCATATGGTCCGAGGACTTGGAGATGAATGCCTTGAGCGTGCCGAGATCGTCGGTATCAAGCTGCACTCCCTCTCCCAGCTCCACGATGATGGCTCCGCGGATGGAATCGAGGAACCTTCCCGGGTCCTTGAAATCCACCGTCGTATCCCTATACCACTCGTCCTTGCCCGCCAGGTACTTCAGCACGGTTCCCTTTCCGATTCCCTGGGTTCCGATGAACACAGGGACCACCTCGTGCTTCGTCTCCTCGTATGCGCGGGCGACGGCCCCGAGAATCCATGCCTCGGCGACATCCGCGAGATACTTCTCCTCATCGACAGTGGTCTTCCCTGACATGGTGCGGAGCGCGGGAGCGGTTCCTCCGAACAGGTCGCGGAACATCGTGCAGATGCGCGGAACGCCGTCCCAATGGAGGTCCTCAAGCCACTCGCGGAACTGATTGCGGTGATTGTCCGCGAACATCACATTCAGAGCCTCATCGCGCACAGAAGTGGACGGCAGACGTCCGGAGGCGCCCATCGCCGCAAGCTTGCGTTCGACGCAATCGTGGTAGATGCACATCAGCTCATCGCTCATGGGCCTGATGCCCATGTCCTTGCCGAAGGCCGCCGTGTCCACCATCTGCTTCTCTGTCAGCTCGTCATACCAGAAGCACTTCTCCAAATCCGTTCCGAACATCGCCGGCATCATATCGACCAGGGATGAGATGGTGGTCGGGGCCTGCAACGGAGGCAGCTCGTCCTTCCCGTACAGATCCCTGACGACCGTGCCCTCCCTCGATCTGGGAGCGGGCGGAGTGTACTGCACCTCCTGCAGCCCTATGTCCGTGACCAGCTCCTTGAAGCTCTTCGGAGTGCAGGGGAACCAGGGAATGGTGGGGTAGCTGGATTCATCCAGATCCAATCCGTTGCATACTCTGCATACGACCTCGCCGCCGTTCTTGATGAACATGGTCAGCGTTCCGTCCATGGGGACATAGGATATCTCTCCGATATCTCTGTACTTTATCTTGCCCTTCGCACAGATTAGCTGCTTGTCCCCGAGAACCGCATATTCTCCCTGGCAGTCATATACTGATCCTTCGCGCGATACTCCCAGTCCGAGATCGACGAGTTGGCTGTACAACGTATCGGAGTTCATCTGGTCTACCCTTATACCGTAGATACCATTCACATATATATAGGATTATGTCAATCTTCCAAGAAGCCGTTCACGGGAGAACCCTCTCTCATGAGTACGGGGCGCCTTCCGGTCTCCTCCATCCACCCGCGGGCGAGAGCCTCGCACTTCTCGGGATCGGGCTCGTGCAGACGGGATGTCTTCCTCTTCTGCAGCTCCATCACATCGTCCAGCTCGACAGGAGCGCATACGACCTCCGCCTTGCCCATGGCGATCACATCTCCGGGACGCACGGACGTGCTGATGAACTCCGACTCTTCCAGCATGTCCATGTTCGTCGGGGGCGCCACCATGCCCTCGTCTCCGTCCTCGTCCGCGTCCTCGTCATCGAATGCCCCCAGGTCCAGAGGGGTGAATCCGAAGTCCTCCGGCTCATACCCCATGTCCTTCACGCCGTCCAGCTCGAACGGGAGCTTGTCGAAATCCCATGAGGACACCTCCTGCGTCTTGTTGTCAGCGAGGCGGAACATCTTGGACTTGGCATCGTCGAAATCCTCTGCGATGATGCACGCGATGGCCTTGCGTCCTGCTTCCTTGGCGGCCTTGATCCTCGTATGCCCTGTGATGAGCGTTCCGTCGCGCATCACGACGGGCGGGACCTTGAATCCGAAGCTTTCGATGGAATTTATGAGAAGAGGAACGGTATCGTCATTGAAACGAGGATTGTTCTCGTACGGCTTGAGGTCGTCGATACGGACGTAGGTGGTCTCGATCCTGTCCTCGGGCAGGACCTCCTCGATGGGAGCGGGTGTCAGAACGTTCTTCCGCGTCATGCTCCTGCCATCGCGCATCTCGGATTTAATGGAGTGCTATGGATCCGCCTGAGAACACCGGGGCGAGGTCATGGAAAACGGTCTCGGGCCGGCGGGAAAAAGGTAGACAACAACCCGCCGACCCTTGTGTGAGACATGACCTACATGTATCGGATGATATATAAAACATTCTATCAGGCTATATCAGTTGAATCCGATTGGGGCGGCAGTGACCCTCGGGCGCTTAGGAACCTCATGAGTGCGGAGCCGAGGGTATGCACAGGTCGATGGCATATCGCGTCCGCTCCTTATCAATCTTGCCGAACGGTCGGCTCCCGGTTACACGGTTACATCGGTTACATGATTTTCGGAAACTTTTCTGTGCGATTCTTCATGGTGGAAATGTTTTCAGAAAGTTTTCCCAAAATCATGTAACTTTGTAACCGATGGATATAACTATAATTAATATTAAATATTATGAAGTAAAAATAAAGAAAGATTTATATAAAGTTACGAAAGATAACAGGTTACATGTTATTGTAACCGGATGTAACCGATGTAACCGATCATGTAACCTTTCCATCCTTTACAGGCAAGATATTCCCAGAAATGGAGGAAATAGGTTTGGATCCCGGGGATGTCCCGGGATGAAGGTCATCCACGGAATCCGTACTTGGACAGGAAGCCCTTCGTAGCGGACTTGGCGATGCTCATGGATTCTTCCAACAGCCTCGGGTCCACAGCGGCTCCGAGGCGCTTCGCCTTGATGATGCGGGACGCCACGCGGATGCGGTCCGCACGGGAGAGCCCGTCCAGGATGGATGGCTTGGAGGCGGATTTGCCAAAGGCACCGCCTGCGTTGCCATCGGCGGTGTCCGCGTCTCCATCGGTAAGGACATTCTTCATGTATGTACCGATGATATCGTTTGCGATCTCATACCCCTTCTGATTGCCGCCTACATAGTCTATTAATTCCTTGAAATTGTTGTTTACTAATTCTTTGAATACGTCATCCTTGAACTTCTCCCCGTTTCTGAAGAGATTCAATTTGTTTAAATCCAGATCCGGATTCTTTTTTGCATCCAGAATATTTGTGGCAACCCTTTTCCTTTTATCGTCATCCACGGTGCTCAAAATAGGTTTGTACAGACCTGCCAAACCATCCGTTCTGAGTGTGGATGCGATGTCGTTCGCACGTGATTCAGACTTATCGGGATCCGATTCGACATATTCCTTGATGTAATCATACAAATAGCTCTTGCTCTTGGTCTGATCCGCGATATATTTCATATTGTCATCATAGGATATGTCGTCAGGAGATATGTCGTCAGGAGATATGTCGTCAGGAGATATGTCGTCAGGGGATACCTTGATGTACGGGTTGTCCTTCTCCAGCCAGGCTTTGATGTCTTTGTTCTCATCACTGTTCAGAAGTTCCGCGAACTTCTTTCTGACATTTTTATTGGTGAGAGGAATGCCGGCATCATGGAACTTCTCGTCATAGAGCATCCGTTGCACTTCTCTTTTGAACTTCGACAGCTTGCTGTTCTTGCTCTCATTATCCCATGTTCCGCGAACCTCCTTGATGAGATCCAGAGCTTCCTGTGCATTCGTAACCTTTTTGCCGGTTTTGACATTTTTGTCGGATTCGGGCTTGTACAGCAGGTTCGATACCTCAACCCCTCTCGTCTTGGAAGTGATTCCATAGCCTGATTCCGGTTCCACGACGGCATTAGGCTGCGGAGTCTTGCCTGTCCTTGTCTTCGCCTCCTTCTTCCTCACATCCGGCTGACCGTACAGGACATCCATCAGATTCAATGCGTAGTTCTCTTCCTCCGCAGAGGTATTCGGAGAAATATATCCTGCCATTGCTTCTAATTTTTTGTCTTTCACCTTCGATTCCTGTTGCAGCTTCCCCCTGGCAGTCGTATAGACCGCCCTGCTGAACGCGCCCAGGTCCAGGATGGCATCGAGCAGATCGGGTCTGTTCTTCAGCAGCTCCTTGCGCCCGTCGCGGTCCATGCTCTTCACATCGATGGCGTTCCCGTCATTATCATTCAGAGTGTCATTCAGAACAGCAATCAGCCTCTTATGTTCATTTTTGGCATTATCCGGGTTGGCAAGGTCATTACTATTATCCTTCGATCTAGAAGCCATTCTATGCCTGTATCTGTTCTCGCGCGACACATCCGGCATTTCTCTGCCCTCGGGCATCCACCCTATCGGGTTGTCTTCCGTAATCGACGCATGCCTGGATTCGAGTATCCTGTCAATGCGAGCTTTGTAATGTTTCAGCTCTTCCAATGTCTTCTCATCGATAGCTTCCCCTTTTGCAGTGGTTTTGGATGTGATCAGACCATCCAATCCGTTTCTTATCTCTGTCAGAGTGTCATCGCTCACTTCTTTCAGACTGGGAGGCATGTTGTTCGAAGTATTCGTCGCATTCTTGAGATAATAGACATTCATAGAGTCCAGCGCATTCTTCATATTCTGCCATGCCTGCGTCGCATTCCTCGTAGGGGGATTGAAGAAATTGCCGATATTGTTGAGATACGACCCCATGGGATTGACAGCAGTCCGTGCCGTGGTCTGAACCGTCTGCTTCGGAACGACCTGCGGAACCGGAGGATTGACGGCATTGGCCGCGGCGCCCGTTGCACCGGCAGGCGCGGCCTTCTGCTTCTTCGCGGCGCTCTCTGCGAGCGTCTTGGCGAAACGTCTCATTCCGTTGAGCCTGTTCGCATACATCTCGACGTCCGCGCCCTCGGGGAGCATCGCACCTCTGGACGGATCCGAATCGTAGAGGTGATTGTACATCTTCAGGAATCTCTCGCACCTGCCTCTGACCTGCGGGTCCATCTGCTGGTTCTCGATCAGCAGCTCCCTGATCCTGTTCGCCTTGTCATCCATGCCGTTCTGCATCATGGTCCTGGACCTGAGATCGGCATATCTCGCTCTCGCAATCAGATCGCCGTAGACCTTCTGCGGACTCTCTCCCTCGTCTACTCTGGTCTTCGCCCTGATCAGCTGTCCCGACAGCTTGTCATACAGGTTCTGAGGAACACCCAGCCTTCCGTCGCGGCTCTTGATTCCCCTCAGAGCCAAGTCCGTCTTGGTCGCCATATAGCCCTTCAGAGAATCCGCGAGCTCGGGATGCGCCGAGATGACATCATCCACGCCCTCGAACGTAGGGGAGGCCATGAAGCCCTTCTCGTCATCATCCAGCCTGCTCATGAGGTTGCGCACGTTCCTGCTGACCTCGGGCCACTTGCCCGCAAGGTCTGCGTTCCTGCACGCGCGGTTGAGCTCCGCCAGCGTCGCGCCCTCGATATCGCCCCTGTTCCTGAGGTGACCGATCCATTTGCCCCAGTTCCTGCTGTCGAGAGGGAGGGCTCCCGGCTCGGTGTTCTCAAGCCTGTCGTCCCCCACGCCCGGAATGCTCATGTACATCCTCTGCGTGGCATCCGTGTCGAACAGCCTCCTGTTTTCAGGATTCAATCTGCTCCGGATCTTCTCGGTGCCTATCCTCGCCTTCGCCTTCTCCTCGCGGGCGTTCCACTCCCTTCTGACGGCATCATCCGTCGCCGCATCCGCCTGCTCCTTGGCGAACACCGCATACCTGTTCAGCATCCTGGGATCCGCGGGAAGGCCCTCGGCGTCGAACTGCGGCGCGGCCTTCGTCCTCCTGCCGGCGTTGACCCTGTCGAACCATGCTTTCTGGTAGTCGTCCGCTGCGCCGTACGCGTTCGCGTAGTCGCGCTCGGCCTGCTCGGTCTGCTCCCTCCTCAGCCTGTCGTCCGGAGTCTCCTTGAGATGCGCGAACTGCTCCGTGAACCTCTTCGCGTAGCCGTTCAGCCTGTTCGCCTCGACTGGGTCGCTCGTCCTGTTCGCCCTCTCCGTCAGGGCCAGCGCGGCTTTCCGCAGCTTACTGCTGTCCATGGGGAGGCCGTCCGCGCCCCAGTCGATCTCGATATCGCCCAAGGCGTCCATCAGCACCTTCCTCGGATCGTCGTCCGCGAGACTCTGATAGAACTGCCTGTACGCCTCGCTCCGCTTCCTCTCCTCCTCCAGCTTCGCCCTCTTCTCGGGAGTGATCGCACGGGCCTGCTTCTCGGCCCAGTAGGCGTCCCTCAGCTTCTCCAGGGATGCTCTCGCCTGCGGGTCGGGCTCGTTCAGTATGTCGTGGTTCAGCCTCCTGTACGCCCTGTTCAGGTCCGAGTCCTTCACAGGGAACCCGCGCTCGTCCCAGTCGATGTCTCTGCGTCCGAGCAGATCCATGACCGTCTTCTGGCCGTCGTCCGCCCGGTTGGCGTAGTAGTCCTCGTACGCCTTCTGCTTCGCAGCCTTGTCCGCCTCCTTCTGCTGACGCGCCTGCCTCCTCTGCTCGGCCTCGGCACGGCGCGCCTTGGTCTCATCGGGAGCATGATTGTACCATTCGGTCCAATACTTCCCGGCCATCTGCTTCGCATACCCGGCATCCGCGTTGTTGGGATTCGCCGTCGCGTAGTCGTCCAGTCCGCGTGCGATGCGGTATATGACGTTCCTATCCACAGGGAATCCGTTGTCTCCCCAATCCACATCGTTGCGTCCGAGGATGTGCCGCATGACGTATCTCTGCTCGGGCGTCGCCTTATTGCCGTAATAATCGTCATACGCCTTCTGCTTCGCAGCCTTGTCCGCCTCCTTCTGCTCTCTCAGGAGCCTCCTGCGCTCCGCTTCGGACGACTCGCCTCTGGACCTGTACGCCGCTCCGTATATCGCGGCCGCGCGCGCAAGAGCGGGATCGGGGTTCGTCTCGCTCCTGTATCTGTTCAGCAGGGCGCGGGCGGCCCTGCCGAGCACGTTGCGGTCCACGGGCAGCCCGTCCGCCCCCCACTCGATGTCCTTGCGTCCGAGCATGTCCATGACGAGGCGCTGGGACGGCTGGGCGCTGTTCTGATAGTAGTCCTCGTACGCCTGCGCCTGCGCGGCCTTCTGCTGACGCGCCTGCTCCCTCTCCTGAGACCTCAGGCTGCGTCTGGCGGTCCCGATGCCCTTGGTCACGTCGTCGATTGATGCGATCTCCGCGAGAGCCTCCCTGCGCTCCGACGCCTTCATGGTTCCGTCCGCTCCGCCCACGAGCCCTGCGAACTGCATCACGGCGTCGCCGTCCCTGTACTGCTGTCTGTTGCGTTCTCTGGCCGCGTGGTCCTCGCTCAGCCTGCGCATCAGCTCCGCACGCCTCGCGCCGAGCCTCCTCTCCACGCCGTCGAGCCCTGCGTCGTCCAGCTGCGAGAGGTCCTCCCCGCCCGCCTGCGCGATGACCGCATGCGCCCTTGCGATGCCCATCATCTCCGCCTTGTCGCGGGCTTCGAGCATGCGCCCCTGATACGTGCCCTTCAGAGCCTCCCTGTCGGCGTTCGCCGCGATGCCGTACGCCTGCGCGGACGCCTCTCCGAGACGCTTCGCGGTATCCGCGCCGGTCATGGCCTCCGCCAGCACCCTGGACGGCATGCTCAGCGCCCCTCCCGAGAGGAAGCCGTCCACCAGTCTGGTGACCGCTCCGATGCCTTCTCCGAGACCCTGCGCGGCGACTCCGGGGAGCATGACCGCGGCGGTCTTCAGGGCGTTCTCCGTCGTCATCCACCTGTTGCGGCGCCTCGCCTCGTCGTAGTATCTCCCGGCATCCTCGTCGAACCGCGAGTCGTCCTGCGATCCGTAGGTCTCCTCGTCCTGCCGCCTCTCCTCGGAGTCCTGCTCCTCCTCTTCGGATCTGTCCTTCGCTTCTTCGGTCGATGTGTACTCAGCAGGGGGCCCCTCGACTTCAGGGGGCTCCTCGACATGGGCCTTCGCCTGGACCTCCGTCTCGACAGGATTCACCTCCGCATCGGCCCCAGCGCCGTCCTCCTGCTCTTCTTCGACGGTCTCGCCGGTCTGATCCACAGGAGCGACGGCCTGCTCTGCAGAATCGGTTTGTTTGCCGGTCTCGCCGGTCTGATTCGCAGGAGCGACGTTCTCGACACCGTCGCCTGTCTTATGATCATTAGAATTGTTGAGGTGCGGTATATCCGGTCCGGGAACCTTGACTTTAGTCTGCTCATCTCCGAGCTCGTCATCGTCGGCCATATGCTCTCGCATCGCCGACCATGGTTAAAAAATCCCCCGTCGGCATGCACCGGCGGGGGCAGGGGTCAGAGCCTGAGTATGCCCAGGGACCTGACCTTGACCGCGGGAACGCGCTCCCTCAGCCTGTCCATGAAGACCCCCGGGGCCATGTCGGGGTGCAACGCACGCCACCTGCTCCACGCGGTCTCCACTCCCGTCGCATCCACGATCCACCTGGTCGGTCCGCCGATGCCTGTGTACTCGACCATGGTCGGGTTCTCGGCGTCGGGGACCACCCCCGCGAACGGGTCCGCGCTCAGAGCGGGTGCGGAGGCGGCCTCGGGAGCCTGTGCGGCCTCGGGGCGAGCCTCCATGAGTATGGTCGTCTGCTCGGGGGAGGGGACGGTCTCCTCCTCCGTTCTCCTTCTCTTCCTGGATGTGCTGTCCGCCATGACACGTCATCTCCATATGTCGTATTTCAATCTCATGCCGTCGAGCAGCCCGGTCAGGCAGCTCCATCCGACGGCGTCGGGACACGCGGAGGCGGCCTCCTCCAGCATGGGCGCGCGTCTCAGGGCCTCCTCGACGTCGGTGGCCTTCACGGTGTTGACGCGGGACGCGGCCTCCGCCTCGAACCTCCTGCAGTCGCCCTGCAGCTCGGCGCGGACCGCCACGAGCATGCACGTGTCCCCGATCAGGACCTCCGCGGCGCCCCTCAGGCGGAGCATCTCCGCGTAGAGCACCGCCGTGCAGAACCTCCTCGCTCCGCCCTCGTTCCTCATGTCGCCCTTGGGCACGGACACGAGGACGCATCCCCTCGGGACGACAGGGGGGATGGCGTCGTCCGCCGCCCCCGCGGTCCTCCTCGGAGTCATTCGCTCCCTCCGGTCATGAGGAGCCTCGCCCTGACCACCGCCCATCCGTCGGTCTCCAGGCGCTCGGTGGCGATGCGCAGCGCCCCGCACGGGGACGGCGAGGACGCCATGTCCGCGATGAAGCGCGACTCGAACGCCTGCGCCTCGGCCTCGGACGCGCACGGCTCCTTGACCATGACCGTCCCGTCCGACGCGCATGTCACCAGGACCCTCCACCCTCCTGCGGCCATGTCAGGCCCTCCTCTTGGAGTGGGCGGCCGTCCTCATGCGGTTCCAGTACGGACTGTTGCATCTGGAGCAGTGCTTCGGGGGATCGACGCGGCGGGGCGTCCAGGTCTTCCCGCATCTCGTGCATGTATAGGTGCTCGCCGGCGCCATGCACGTGGGACACACCGGACGCGAATCGCCTCTGACCAGGTACCATGCCCTGCATGTCGGACACCAGTAGACCCTGCGGTCGTCTGCCGCGGGCCCGGATGCGACGGATCCATTGTCTTCCATATATAGGGACAGTCCTTCCGCCTATATATGGGATTCGGCTGCGCGATATAGGGTGCGGAGCTATATCGGGCGGGACCGCGAAGCTGTATAGGACCGGTGGTTCGAGCTGTATAGGGCTGATTTTTCGAGCTATATAGGGTTGATTTTTCGACGCGAGGGATTTTTACAACCCCGCATACCCAGATCCCCCCTGACCCGTATAGCGACACGTAGGCGTGCTATACAATAGCATGGCATAACATCCATATGTTACGTTTTGTATGTTATATAGGCTAATGTAAACCAAATAATTACATTTATATACATATGAGAGCTATGTCCGCCCCGTTGAGTCAAGTCAGATACGTCTATTACTGACTCAGTAACGCGAGCCTTCTTAGGCTAAATCGCGCCGTCGAATGACGACGCGATTTATCCGCGTCATGCGTGGCGTGCGTCATGCGTCTAAAAAACGCGTGATGCACGGTATGCGCGCCATGCGTCGTAAAAGACGCGTGACGTACACGCCACGCGCATATACACGCGGAACGCGCACGTGTCTAAAAGCCTCGGACACGTCGCAAGTGCGAAAAGAGTCGGATTGACAACCCGACAAGGCTTTATGTCTACTCGATATCGAGTAGACATAGTTATATCCTATAACCTGCGGATGTGTCACATCCAACAAACTTTTTAACCCATTCTAAAAAAAATGAACATTCAACAAACTTCTTAGCTCACACTAAAAGAGGTAATTGAAATGAAGTACACGATTCAGATTTTTAGCATCGACAACGCGAACAGATACCACGAGTTCGACGACTGCATAGTATCGAACTTGTCCGACGTTCACCGCATCCTCAAGTACGCTATCTCGGTTTATCTCGACTATGGAGAGTCGAGACCGCGCATACTGGAATTTCATCACCCAACCGCTACCGATTGTATCGTCACAATCGGCTAAACTTCTTATCTAAACCCTTTAACAATACAATTATGACTTGTGTAAGTTGAAACCTTTTAACCCTTCAGGGAATCGAGACGGCATCGAGCGCGAACACGGATCCACCCGCGACCCCCCGCGCCCCGAACCGCGTTTGTCTGAAAGGACATCTGCAAAGAGGTAGAGAAAATGGCAGGCTGTGTTACATGGTGCGAAATACAAGACGTCGTGAACGACATCTACAACCGCCAGACGGGATTCGACAGGCGTTCGCACGAGGACATCGAGGACGATGTAAGGCGCGAGATGGCATCTCAAGGGTGCTATCTCGAAACCGCAGACCAGAGATACAGAAGCTGAGCTTCGGAACTGGGTCGGCTGCGATGAGAGAACAGCGATCCGCCACCCGACAACCGCCGTTCAAACGCTTTGATGAAACCGTTTCAAGAACAGAACAGAGAGGTAATAAAAATGGCAACGAAAAAGACCAGCACCCCCGAAATCGACTACTCCCAGCTCTCGGACTCCGAGCTTATGGAGATGCTCAACTCCCGTATCAGAGAGAAGAGCATCGCCCACGAGAACGCCGAGCGTTTCAAGGCGCAGGAGGACGAAGCCACCGCCGAAATAGACGGCATCGTCGCCTATCTCGAAGAGGTCGGCAAGAAGGAGATCACCACCGTGAACGCGGATGATCTCAAACTCGTCATCGCTCATGCGGAGAAGACCGATTTCAAGGGCTTCCTGGACGAACATCCGATGTACTGGAAGCTCGCCATCGACATCGGGGAGGAGCTCATCGGACGCAACGAGAAAGCCCGTCTATCGGCGCTCATCGGAACGCTCAAGACGAAGCGCGGACTGGAACGCCTTGATGAGCGGATGCCCGAGTCCTTCATGAAGGAGCTGAAGGCGTACACCACCAGCTACCGCAACTACAAGGTCGTTCGCAACGAGTGACGACGCAGTGAACGGGGTCGGATGACGAGGAGGGAACACCGACCCCCCAGCCGATAACCGCCATTCAAACGCCTTAAAAGAACAGAACAAGGAGAGAAATAGAAATGAAGGCAACAATGAAGTACATGATCCGCAACAACTCGACCGGCGAATCCCTCGTAGTCTGCAACAATGCAGACGAGATACGCCGCGCCTACGCGACACGCCTTGTCGCGCGGATGGGCTGGCAGGAAGTCCGCGACTACGCGGACTACGAATGGTCCGACTTCGAACTCAACGGCAGGGTCGTCGAGCCCAGCAAGGTCCTGAGACCCGAAGTGCTGACCGATGCGGTCATCCAGCGCATCGACGACATCCTGATTCAGGATGTCGATCTCGTCGATGGGCTGATTCTTCCAGGATGGAGCTACACAGGCTCCAAGTACCTCGGGATAGAGTGCGCAGACTCGCAGGACATCCTGACATTCGTCGAGACGGAGGACGGCGCGGCCATCTTCCCGTTCCACGAGCTGGTAGACCATCTCGACTCTTCGAGAGGATTGGACGAGAAGCTCAACTGGTACACCGTCAGGTACACAGGCGACACCTTCACCCAGCTCGAAGCCGTTCCGATGGAGACTTACACGGTGAAGGTCGTGGCGATGAGCGATCCCCCAGTCATCCTGTCCCACACGAGACACAGGAGCGAAGAGGAAGTCAAGACGTTCATCGAGCAGGCGGAGAACGTCGGAGGAGCGCGCATCGTCAGCCCGTTCGAGGACGAGGGCGAGCGCACGATATGGCTGGCGGTTCCCGAGGATACCGCATGGGATTCAGGGAGCTTCGATTGGTGAACACCCCGAGGGGAGGACTCCCCTCACAACAGAACAGAAGAGGTAATGAAAATGGCAGCAAAGAAGGCGGCAGTGAGCATGAACGACGGATTCGACGTCGGAGACGTCCTTGTGTCCCAGTGGGGATACGAGCAGACGAACACGGACTTCTACATCGTCCTGGACAGAACCGCGAAGACGGTCGTCATCCAGGAGATAGGGTCGCGTCGCTCGGAATCGATAGGCCCCATGTCGGGATATGTGGTTCCAGACAAGTCCCGCATCAGGTCCGCGCCGATGCGCAGAAGAGTGAACACCGCTTACAAGGCGGTGAGCATCAGCAGTTTTGCGAACGCATACCCTTGGAAGGGCAAGCCCGAGTACGAGTCGTCGTACTACTGAATCATGAACTGGGTCGTGTGCGAGGAGAGAACAGCGACCCGCCAGCCAACACCTTCTATCGAAACCGTTTCAAGAACAGAACAGAAGAGGTAAGAGATATGGCACAGCAGAGCTGGGAAGACGGAACCTGGAGACTCGATGCAGGCGAATGCTGGAGAGTCACGAGCGTGAACGTGAAGGTCGAGTTCAGGACCAACACGGAGACCGACGACTTCGAGAAGGCCGTCAGGAAGGAGAGCACGGAGATAGCGGACAACATCTTCGATTCGTGGGATGTGACCTATTCCGATGAGGTCGAGGACTTCGGACGGAACGGAGTCGAGAACCTTCAGACCGTGCGCACCTTCACCGCGTGGATCGACCTGCACATCGATGCAAGAACGACGTCCGACGACGACATCGATGAAGCGGTCGCGGACGAGGTCGAGGACGCCATCGGAACATTCATGGACATCCTGAAGATAGACGGCGGCTACGACATCGACGTGGACGACTCCGAAATGTGGTGGTGAGTCCGCGACCGCGCGGGGTCGGCTGACGATGAGAGAACAGCGACCCCACAGCCAAGAACCGATCTGACAAACGCCTTGAAAGAACAGAACAAAAGAGGTTATTGAAATGGGAAACAGAGCAATCATCGTATCGACCGGAGTCAGGACCACCGTCACCGTGGGCATCTACGTCCACTGGTTCAACAGACAGGCACTGTGGGACGCGATCAAGGAGATGATGTCCAGAGGGTACCGCGACCCCGCGGATGACGCGGAGTACGGCATGGCACGCCTGTGCCAGGTTCTGTGCGAGCAGAACCCCGACGGACTGAACATCGGGCTGACGACCGTCGATATCGGGGATCCGCACTGCGCGGACGGACTGGATGTCGGACTGATCGCCGTCGATTACAGCGGGATCTTCAGAGTCGCATGGAACGACGAGTGTCCGTACTTGTTCGAGGCATACTCGTTCGAGGAGGAGGATTGAGATGAGCGAAGAGTACAATGTCTATTGCTTTGACCCTCGCAAGGGTCTGATATGCAAGTACTATAAATCCCGCAGGTGGCTCAAGAAGTTCATCGACGGCTACAAGGCGCAGTGCATCGCCGAAGGGCTGGACCCGTATGTGGATTTCATACGGCTCAGAACAACGAAGAGGGTGATCGCAATCCGTATCAATCGGACAGGCGGGAGGTTCCGCGGAACCCCTGGGTACCAATGGACGATGAAGAGCATCACCTTCGACGGAGAGCCGTCCATCATAGCATTCAGAATATGCGGGTTCGACATGGACTGCGCAGAAAGGAGGTGCGAGGAATGATATACATAGGCAAGTTCAAAGTCCACGGACTGAAGGAAGCGGTAAGCGGCTACATCGGCTGCCCTGCGGGATTCTACAGGGAGATGTGGGTTCACAGGGAGGACAAGGACCTGTACCTGTACCTGTCGGACTATCTGGACGGACATTCGTGGATGGTTCCGAAGGACAAGGCGGACATCCGCCTGAACGGGATTCTCAAAGATGTCATCGACAATGAGTCGATGATGTATGGAAGATTCAGTCTCACGAATGCAGTCAAGCTGACCTTGGCGGTCCTGTACGACGTCGAGCCGTGTCCCGACTATCTTCAGTGGATCAAGAACTGGATGACGGAGGAAGGCTGGAAGGAGTGAGCATCGAACGGGGTCGAGTGCGAGGTGAGAACACCGACTCCCCACCGAACAACCGAACAGAACAAACCGTTTCAAGAACAGAACAAGGAGACATGGAAAATGTTGACTGGAGCAGGAGCAGACGTGCAGCAGATCGGAAAGATGATCGACATCCTCGCCGAGAGGGGATCCCTTTGGAACTTCTCGGTCGAGATATGCGCGATAGGCATCTCAAACGGTTTCGAACTCATATGTATGGGTCGCCGCGAAGCCACCGGCGACTACGTCATCGGGAAGAACCTCGGAATCATTCCCGACGACGACGGCAACAGCACCCCTCGCGCATGGTGGTCGAACGGAGAGTACGACTTCACGGAGTCGGAAGCCAGAAACCGGTTCGACGAGCTGGTCGTCAGGACGCTGTGGTACAGCGACGCCTACGCCGCCGAGAAGAGGATCGTCTGAACGGACACCACTTCAAACCCTTTACGAAACCATTTCAAGAACAGAACAAGGAGATATGCAGAATGTACAGAACAGATATGCAGGAGAAGACTCAGAGACTGTCCCGCGAGCAGGCGATGTACTACGCCGAAGCCCTGTGCGAGAAGACCCCTCTCGTCATGGACGGGGTCATCGGCACGTGGGAAGGTCCCCGCATGACCGCCGTGCTGGTGGGCAGCGCGGACGATCTGGAGAAGGTCGCATGGATGGGAGGAGGGATATCGGATGTCGAATACTTCCTGACTTCCGAGAACACGCTGGAGGTGCGGTCGTACCACCACGACGGCACCAACGTCTGGTCGGTGCGCGCGGTGTCCGCGAGAGGCGACAAGTGGCTGTCGAGACAGTCGTGGAACGGCCGCATCTCCAATCTGCTGGGCCTTCGCCTTGCGAACACGAAGGGCCACACGAAGATCGCAAAGGTGCAGGTCTGACAGGAATCGCGGGATCGGGTGCGAGGAGGGAACACCGATCCCCCACCAAACTCTTCCAAACCTCTTCGAACAACAAAGAAGGTAGAGATATGAGCTACGACAACGCATTGAGCAAGGGGAACACAAAGATGGACGCAACCATGGGGAAGCACCCCGACATGAAGCTGGCATCGTTCAGCATGCCTGCACTCTACACCTGCCCGAACGCAAACGAGTGCAAGGAGGGTTGCTATGCCCAGCAGGGCAGGCAGATGTTCTCGGTCGTCCTGAACGCCTACCAGGAGAACAGAGCCATGTTCGACGACGATACCCTATGGGAACAGCTCCAAGGCGAGCTGATGGTCCACAGGGTGCAGGCCAGAAGGATGCACAAGACCGCCTACGTGAGGATCCACGACAGCGGGGACTTCTTCTGCCAGGAGTACCTGGACGGGTGGATCGACCTCATGAGGCTGTTCCCCGAGGTGCGCTTCTACGCATACACCAAGATGGTGGACATGATGCACAGCACCGAGCTGCCCGACAACTTCACCGTGGTCATGAGCTACGGCGGATTGGAGGACCGCCTCATCGAGGACTCGGACCGTCAGGCCATCGTGGTCCCTAAGGACTTCAGGCTTCCGGAAGGATGGGTGGACGGCACCGAGGACGACTGGTACGCCAGCCAGCCGGCATTCAGGCGCATCGCCTTGAGATACCACGGCCACTCCTCCAAGGAGTTCCAGACCATCCTCTGAGGTCCCTTCGGGACCTCTGCAAACCCTTTCACTAAACCTTTTAATATACGTTAGTTATACAACGTAATACAAGGTGTGAGACATGTCAACAAACATCGGAATCAGATTCTATGTCATGAGCAGGATGTACAACAACATCGACGCCGCGATGAACGCTTACTCCCTCTGTTCCGCAGAGGACAGGAGGGCCATCTCGAATTTTTGCATATCCAGAATGAGAGAGATCCTCGGACTTCCCCTCAAATATATGTGGACCTCGCTGGAGGACGAGGACGCGCGTCGCAGGTTCGTCATATACACCCTGCACAGCATGATGCATCAGGCGAGAGAGACCGAGAAGAATGTCGGAGAAGGGCTTCTCGGAGTGGAGCTGTTCACCATCGAGAACGAATCACAAGGCAACGATACCTTCGGCGCAGGAGAACGATGCCGATGATTTCGACGGTATGCTACGGCAACCGTGTGGAGTGGCCGAGCCTCAAGGAGGCCTCGGACCATTTCCGCATGGCTGCGGACTGCTCCGAGGGATGCGAGCGCGAGAGATACGTCGATGTCCTTATGGATCTGCTCGACGGCAGGTCCGTCGCATGGGACAAGCACGGAGAGGTTCCTTCGGGATACTGAAACATCAATCCAAACCATTTACCAACAGAACATAACAAGGAGAGAACAGAAATGGCTATGAGATACATCGTATTGGGAAAGACCTTCGAAGACGCGGACGAGGCAGTGAATTTCTACCTCGATTCCCCTTCGGAAGACAGGAAGAAGGTGCAGGACGCCTACCTCATGCAGGAATCGGGGACTTCGGACATCGAGTCGTTCCGCTGGATTGCGGATAACATCAGCACAGCGGGAGCATGGCTGACCCTCATCAGATCGGCTCTCTACAGGATGGGATACAATGCGGTCGGTCAGGACAAGGCGCAGGGCACCGACATCCTCGGAGCGGTTCTGGAATCCGACGATATGGAGAAGATGGACAGAAGGACGCTCAGGGAGCTGATGGACATCGGACGCGTGAACGCGTGCGAGGACGGGATGTTCGAGGTCATGCTGGACCTCGGATTGTC